>Ga0134125_10008312_pt1 | contig 11704 bp, 18 predicted proteins | sample KB31751_FD_96464 | JGI IMG/M metagenome (GOLD analysis project Ga0134125, IMG submission 96464) | Terrestrial soil microbial communities with excess Nitrogen fertilizer from Kellogg Biological Station, Michigan, USA - KB3-175-1 | ecosystem: Environmental > Terrestrial > Soil > Unclassified ... | reverse complement strand
CACCAGAACCGCATCCATCGGATGATCGCTGACGTTTTCCGGGAGGTGAACCGTGTGCGGCGTATACATCGAGTCGCCGGCCTTCATCTCTCTGACCTCAGTCTTCCCATCCGGATAAGTGAACTTCGTCTTTCCAGCCGTCAGGAACACGACCACTCCATCGGGGTGACTGTGCATCTTCGACTTCTCATGCGGGCCGTAATGCACCTTCAACACCCGTACCTGCGCGTTCTCACTCATGACCTTGTAATGCGTGGGATCTACTTTGGCAGCGTCCTGAGCGAAGAGAACTGGGACGGAACAAACAAGCAACGCCGAACCGGCAAACGCCATAGGAATACGCATCGTTTCCTTGGTCTCCTTTTTGATGTTTGGATTAGGGCCCGCTGGAAGGACGCCTAAACCTAGGATCATGAAAGAGACATGTCAAGCTCTAACTTGCCGGCAGTGACAGTTCAAAACGCGTAGCCAACACCAACCGACAAAATAGGGAAGAACTTCGCGTAGCTCAGGTTGTGATTCTGGCGCGCGATGAACTTCGCGAGCGACGTCTGGAACTCCTGGTCCTGGCTCACGTCCTCACAAGCTGTCGGGTCATCGGGCGAACACGCCTGGCCCGTAAAGTTCACCTCCAGCCGCGGCTGGCCCACGTAATAAAACCCAGCCTCGAACGGAACCTTCCAGTGTCCTTTCTTCTTCGAGGCCAGATTCCCAAAGCCAATCGTCATTCCCGGAGCCACAGGCGCAAAAGAGATGCTCCCGCTGCCATGCAAGGGATCGGTTTGGCTCCCCGTGAAATCCTCGCCATCGAGCGTCAGCGTAGTGCCAGAAGGAATCGTGCTGCTCCCGGAAAACTGGTTGTTGTTCAGAAAGACCATCCGCGGTCCAACATGAAAGCGCCCGCCTCGTGGATACCAGTCGAGATCCACGTGCCCGCTCTGCAGATGAACCGTGGCATCGACCGGAATCCCTGATGTAGAAAACTGCCGTGAGTAACCAAAGAAGTCGAGTCCGGTTCGAAAGCTGAGCCGCGGACTCAGGCCCGACGCGAAATCGAACCCGAAGCCATTCACGCCCACATGCCAATCCATGCCATAGGCGGTTAAGGGAGCCCGCTCGGCAGTCCCGGGAGGTGCCCGTGAAACGAAACTTTCGGTCTGGGCCATCCCGCTGGAAGCAGCCAGAACCGCCACACATGCGACGCAGCCCCACCAGTATCGTGTCTTCACTCGTCGGCCCTCCTTCTTTGTGCACCCTATCGGCACACCAGGAGCCGGCAAACCAACTGACCAGATAAACGACAAGGGAAGTAGAGATGTGTAACAGAAGGGGAAGAGCAGGGCCCCTCTTGACACGTCCGATAAAATAAAACTAGGGACTATTTCAGACAGAGCTGCGGCGTCGGCCCGTCTCAGGGCACATTAGGTCCACCCTTAACCCCTTTATCAGGAAGATTTTGCGCAAGAAACCCGGGGGAGGGGGTACACCGCTCTAGAAGACTTTCTTAATCGCCTTCGCCGTCCCTTTGACGACCTTTCCGGTACCCTTCACCGTTCCAACCGCAACATGTCCACCAGCCTCGCCAGCCCCTTTGCCGATGTCCGTGGCCGCATTCACCGGATGCAGCGTAGCGAGGTCGACCGCGCCCTTACCCGTACCCTTCGCCAGGTCCCCAGCCCCCTTCGCCGCACCCTTCCCAATATCCCCTGCTCCACTCCCCACCTCACCCCCCGCCCCCCTCGAGTTTTTTTGATGTTTCGCCCCTTTCTCGCTGGCAGGTTGAGTTGGCACATTCGATTGCTCACTAGTCGGGCTTGCGGTTTGCGCGGTCGCGGTCGCCGCGCTTTGGCCATACGCACTCATGGCCCAGATCAATGCGCTCGCCACCATCAGCTGAATTCGGCATCTCATGTTCAACTCCACTGCTGCGTCGTTAGACGCCTGATTGAAAAGCGGTGTCTCTACAAGCTAATAGTCGTCATTCGATATATGGGAAGTTAGCCAAGCTAACACTTTATTCATCTTGGCGGCTGTGTAGTCCATGGGTAAGCTGAAACGACATGCTCAAGGTTCTGATAACGATCGATACGGAGACACACCCAATCGCCGACAACTGGAAACAGGACCACCTTGTCGCCGATATGAAGCGGGATGTCTACGGTCAGATAGACGGCCACGCCGTAGGCCTTGAGTACCAGCTGAACACGTTATCGAAGCACGGTCTGAAAGCCAGTTTCATGGTGGAGAGCCTCTTTGCTGCGGTGCCCGAGGTGGGAGAGCAGCCTCTCCGGGAGATTGTCCGCGCCATTTTGTCTGGCGGTCACGACGTTCAGCTTCATCCGCATCCGGAGTGGATCCAGCATCTTCCCGACCTCAACGTTCCGCACCGCAGCCACCTGCTCAGCGATTACCCACTTGCCGAGCAGGAATCCATCATGCGCTACGCCTCGCTTCGCCTGGAGCAGGCGGGTGCGCCGCGTCCTATAGCGTTTCGCGCCGGTGGATTCGCCGCCAACCCGGATACCCTTCTCGCTCTTGAAGAATGCGGCATTCAATACGACTCCAGCTTCAATCGCATCTACCTTGGCGACAAATGCCGTCTGCCTCAGCCTAAGTTTGTAGGTCATCTTACTGATTACAACGGAGTGCAGGAGCTTCCGGTTGCCGTGTTCCAGGACTTTATGGGCCACTTTCGCCCTGCTCAGCTCTGCGCTTGCAGTTCGGAAGAGATGATCCACGCCCTTGTCAGCGCTGAGGCCGCAGGATGGGATTTCTTTGTGATCGTCTCCCATTCGTTCGAGATGCTCGCGCGACGCCGCCATCCAACCAAACCACCGGTTATACGCTGGGATGTTGTGGAGCGTTTCGAGCGCCTTTGCGAATTCCTCCGCGATGAGGCTGAGCGCTTCCCGACCATACGCTTCGCGGACCTCGACAAATTCAAGACTCTGCCCATGCCGGATACGCCGGAGATAAGCATCAAAGGCAAGTTTCTGAACACGCTCTCGCGCGTTGCACAGCAGGCGTTCAGCCGTATTCAAACGCACTGACTAGTCCGCGACGATGAGCTCGCCTGCAACGATCGGGCGTGTGCGCGGCAGTTTTCCGCGGAGTCCGGCGATGCCCATTCCAAGGAGTGCTCCCGCGAAGAGCGCGAGCTTGACCACCGCAGTCCTGCGGGTCAATGGAAGTGTTTTCCATAGCACGAGCAGCAGAGTCTGCGCGGTGGTTACACTCCAAACAGCAGCGTAGAAGTATCTGCGCTCCGTGCCTTCACCTTTCGTCGAGAATCCGGCTCGGGGCAATAGGCCTGCGACTCCCGCGGCGACGACGAGTACACAGGTTGGTGCGTAGGCCCACTGATAGAGCTGCTTCATTCGCCACGCGCCTGTCGCAGCCGCAATCGTCAGCGCCAGCATGTTGATCGCGGCGAAGCTGAACAATGCATTCCATGCGAAGGTATAGCAGACGCGCCGGTATGCCGGATTCGGCCTGTGCTCATCGAATCGCAGTATGTAGGGACGAGGTTCTACGCCTGGCAATTGTCCGCAGATACCGGCCGTTCCTGTTCCGGCGAGTACAGTCAGGAGCCATGCCAGGTTCGGCCAGCCCAGGCCACCCGCGAAGAGGCGGAAGGTCAGCGGCCCGGGAACAAGGAAGAAAACCCAGATCCAGATGGGCCAGTGTGCCAGCCGATAATGGGGTTTGTTCCACTCTCGAATCTTCCGCTGTTCCGCATATTCCACCGGGCCGCCGTATCGCATACGGGCGAGTCTCACAAAGCGGGGCCGCGGCGTCAACCACGTGACAACTCTTGCCACGATTCAGGTCTATAATTCGGCCCATCAAAGTTTAGGAGGCATCTGTGAAACGAATCGCCGCCCTTGCAACTCTCGCCTTTACATTTACAACTGTGCCGATGTTCGCTGAATCGTTTACCGGATGGGTTTCTGACGCCATGTGCGCCAAGGATCCCGCGAAGGTAGCCAGCGCTGACCACGCGGACTGCGCCAAGAAGTGCATCGAAGGTGGATCTCCCGCTGTACTTGTCGTCAACGGCAAGGTCTACGAGGTTTCCAATCCTGACATGCTGAAGAACCACGCCGGCGAGAAGGTGACTGTTGACGCCACAGTCGACAACGGCAAAATGACGATTAAGTCCGTCAAGTAGTGCTCCAACATTGATCGTTCAAAGTAACGATCACCACAAACTCTGCTTTGCGCCGTACCACAACACCAGACCGACCGTTGCGGTCGTCTGGTGTTGTGCGTACGTGCGTTGGTTATGTGTGAGGAAGTAAGGCTGGTTACTCCAATCGGTGCGGTACTCGAGGAACGCGTCGAAGCCGTCGCCGAGCTGTACTTGTACGTTCCTGTCCACTCCGTCAATGCCTGCGGCTTTCCGCTGAATAGATCTTGTCTATCTGACATGTACTCGCCGCACGTGGCGAGTGAGATCTTTGGTGTGAGCTGATACTGCACATAGCCTGCGCCTCCGTCGACGTGCGATGGCGCGGCAGATTGACCAGGTGTTGCGTTCGCCAAGGAAACTTTATGCATCCGATTCGAATAATTATGCATAAGTGCATCTGTAATCAATGATTTACATGAAATTGACTTGGCCGGAACTCAGCCCCAGGGGCACACTGGAGTTAGTAGCAAAACAAGGTGCCTTATGCTTCACAATCGACTTGCTCGCCCCGCAACGGGCTCCGCTCCCTCCACTCCCTCAGCCACTGATCCGACCCGCTCCATCCATCTCGCGCAACCGGGCTCGCAGCCCGGGCGAACGCCACGAGTGAATCTTGACCTCGTTTCCATTGTGTCGCGGCGATGCTCAGCTTTCTTCGCGGAGGCCGCAGTGCTCGTGCTTGTCTTCGGGATTCTGGACTACATGATGCTCAAGGGCCGGATCGAAGTTGAATGGATCGTCGGCGCGCTGGCGATCTCGCTGGTCCTGCTAGCGGCGTCCATTCTGATGGACCTTACCGCCCATCGCTGGATTAAGGCGCATCCCTAACAACCCCAACGACACTTTGTCAGTCTCTGAGGATGACGGCGATTAGAACTGCATCCAGGCGGGGTAGTTAGAGTCGATCCATTGCTGAAGCAAAGCGACATGCTCTTTTGGCCATGGAGAATCCGGCGGCATCACGCCCGAACTGACCGCGTGGAGAACCTTCTGAGCATTTGCTGAAACGCTCATCCACGCGGTGTCGTCGAGATGAACACCCGCTGACTTCATGCACTCGATATCCTCGTCACGGAACAGAGGACGAATGTCGACTGCGAAGCTGACTGGCATTGCAAGCTCCGTCGGGCGAAGCAGACCTTAAGGCCGTTATGCAAAGGCTGTAGCGATGCGCTTCGCATGCATGCCAAGCACCAGCCGCGAAATTCCACTGAACAGGATGCCGAAGCCGACGAGCGTTCCGATAACCCATGTGGCGGAGTTGGGCAGATGCAGCCAGATGAGCGCGGACAGCAGCAGTGAAACGATGGCATCGAATAGAACCCACCCGCCGCCATGGAAGCGACGGAGCCGGGACCACATGATGAGCTCAAAGATTCCTTTGATAAACAGATAACAGCCGATGAACGCCGTGAGTGCCACCAGGCCGGCCACCGGATGGGCGAGCAGAAATACGCCGATGACAATGTAGGCCAGGCCGATCAGCAACTCCCAGATGAGGCCTCCAGCGTGTCGCAGATGCCATGACACGATCAGGTGGGCTATGCCGCCAAGGATGAGCAGCCAACCAAGCGTGACCGCGACGGCAACACCCGCAATAAACGGAGCCATCAGCGCAAACAGTACGAGAATGATGAGCAACACGCCGAATGCAATCGTCCATCCAGCCGACTCTTGGGCAATCGCGCGCACGGGATGATTGTTCGCCATATCCATGCCGTCGTCTCCTGTAGGGGCCCATACAGTAGGGACAGCATACGCCTGCCTCAAGAAAGCTGCGGCAATCGGGATGCGACTGTTTTGTGTCTTTTTATTCGGCGTATTGAAAACGAAAGCGCTACATTGTTATCCCCATTTCTTGCCGAGCGCTTCCAGGCCAGCTGCAGCGAGATCCTGCGAATTCATCACAGGCTGCACCTCGATATCGGCATTGAAGGTGAGAAACCACGGCTCTGCGAAGGACGGGATCTTCGAGGCCTCGGGAAGATCCATGATCAGAACGGCGCAGCGGCGGCCGTTGTGAGCCATGAAATAAGCGGCCTCCGGCTTCTGTTCGTCGAGGATCTTTTTCATCTTGGTGCCTATGCTGCCGTCGCGCACCGCTGTGTTAAAGGGCTCGTGGGGAAGTGTGTACCGCACCATCATGCGCATGGAGATTCCTTTCGCCGAAGCAAAGCCTCGGTCGTTTTGAGAAAGGACCCGCTGAGTGAGAATCAGAAACCTACGCTCCTCAGCGATGTAGCGTCAAGATGGCTTACCTTGCGTGTGTGTCAATCGCGAGTCAAAGCCGATTGGAATCGGCGACTCGCCCAAGAAAACAGCGGGGAGGTTGTGCCTCCCCGCGCTGTGTCTATTGAAAGCTCAGTAGACGATCGAAAAACCCTCTGTAACGCCGCAATGCCTGACGAAGATCTTCGGTGGAGACCTCGTCGCCGCGATCCCATTGTTTTTCGAGATTGGCGCGCTCGTTGGCAAAGAGCTCTGCGATGCGTTTCACTGCGGTAGCGACCAGTGCATCGGCCTCCTGGACTGCCTTTCTCGGCTCGTCGACGAATAGGCCCTGCGCTTTGTCCCAGCGTGAGCGCAGATCTGTCAGTTCGTTTGCCGGGAACAATGGAGCATGCCCGTCTGCATTTGTATTTGCGGCGGCATTCGTCTCCGCAGGTAGAGCGGTTGTCTCCTTACGCAGATCAGGAAAGTTCGGGTCGCGGTCTGCATCCGTGGTTGTGTTCCCAATTTGCGTCGGCCGCGGAGAGTTCGCGATGTCGGCAGTTGAAAGGCGTTCGTCTGTAAGTGTCTGACCCATGGAAGACTCCCGTGAGGAATTTCATGCGAAGGGCGGCCCCGCTCTTCTTGTCACCGTCGTTCCGCACCTTGAAGTGAGATGCCGCTTTGCCCGATGTCATCTCCCCGTCATTTGCGAATCTGTCCTGTGCAGATTTCATCGGACTCTGATAGCCTTCCCGCGTAGTCAAAACTTCACCCGGAGGTTTTCACTATGGGTCACGGCATTATTGCGTGGATCATTATTGGTCTTATCGCGGGCTGGATCACAGGAAAGCTGATGAAGGGCGCTGGCTACGGTGCGCTGATGGATATCATCGTCGGCATTGTCGGCGCACTCATTGGTGGATTTATCGCCGAACATCTTGGTTTTGGCGGTGATCACGGGTTCATCATGACCATCATTATTGCGGTCATCGGCGCGGTCATCCTTACGTTAATTCTCCGACTCATTACAGGAAACAAATCAAGGAATCTTTAGCTGGGTGCGGCAGGCGACAGTATTGTGCATGCCGCATTCTCTCCATCTCCTTTCAATTGAAAGCCCTTAGCGGACGTGTGCGCATTTTCTGCGTGCCTGCATGCCACGCGATGCGCCTCATTCCGCATCGAAAGCTGACTGGAGGGATAAAGGTCGATGGATCCCAAAGTTATCGTAGCCATCATCGTTGTATTGGCCATTATCGTTATAGCGGCTCTTATTATTGCCCGCCGCCGGCAACGGTCTACGCATCTAAAACAGCAATTCGGGCCCGAATACGAACGCGCTCTTCAACAGCACGGAAACGCGTCGAAGGCGGAGGCTGCGCTCGCCGATCGCGAAGCTCGCGTCCACAAGCTCACAATCCGTGACCTGCCTGTGACCGAGCGGGCTGCGTATGCAGACGAATGGGCGGCTGTGCAGCGGCGTTTTGTCGACGATCCGTCGATGGCCGTTGGCGAAGCTGATCGCCTGGTTAACCGAGTCATGAATGCGCGCGGCTATCCGATGGCGGATTTTGACCAACGTGCTGAGGATCTGTCAGTGAGCTATCCGGTGGTTGTGCAGAACTACCGCTCCGCGCGCGACATTTTCGTTCGACACAGCAGCGGGCGTGCTTCGACCGAGGATCTACGGCAGGCCATGGTCTACTACCGTTCGCTCTTTGACGAATTGCTTGGAGTGCCAGCGGCAGCCGACCCCGCGGTGCTTCGGCGCGCCTCGTAACTAGTTGCAAAACCTCAACCTTGAGCCGATCCTGCCGATAAGGGGGATCGGCTTACCTTTTCCGGTGGTTGTAATCCGCCCCAGGAAGGGGGAATCTGGACCGTGGGACGACGTTCGCGGCGCTGTACCGTCTTATTCTCTAAGGAAACAAGGAGAAGGATTGCGTCTTAGAAATCTCGTATTGAACCTGGCCGCTGCCACTGCGCTCGTCGCGGCAACCGCCCACGCACAGATCGCCCAGCCGACAGCGAACAAATTGTTCGAGATATCGACTTTTGGTGGAATCAACGGCACCTATACCGGCCTAAGCGGAGGCAAAAATCTTGGCCTCACTGCTGGCGTCGATGTCAGCACGCGCTCCTTCTACGGTTTTCGTCCGTTTCTGGAAGGCAGAGGCACTTATCCGATCGACGGGGGCCACATTGATGCGCAGAGAAGCGCGCTTGGCGGCATCCGGGTCGAACGCTATGTTCTTCCCAGCTTGCGCGTGTATGGCGACTTCCTGTTGGGCCGCGGCCAGATCGACTATCAGAACGGAGGCTATCCCTCGCCGGGTGGCGAGTTCCTGATTCTCCAGAGCACGGGAAATGTCTTTTCGCCGGGAGCTGGAGCAGAGTACCGGTTGACCGAGCACCTCACCGGGCTTCTGGACGTGCAGTTTCAGAACTGGGACACCCCGGCAACACCGTCCGGCCATCTGTGGTCGACGCCCATCATGCTTGGGGCGCGCTACCGCTTCAATTTCAACAGGCGTGGATACGCCGTAGCACCCTGAGTCAATAGCGATCGATGATCTGCGGATGGCGGCGCAACCACCAGCAGGCACTGTTGCCTCCCTGCGGGAAGAGTGACCGGCTGCATGCCACGTTGTCGGTTCCCTCTGGGTAGTACTCCTCTTTGTTGCCCTTGAGCTCTGCGACAGTGAAGCGGCCGACCTGAACGGATCCCATTCCGCTACCGAAAAGTGTTTGTACCTTCCACACGACCCAGTCTGCGGGATAGATCAGCAGAGCAATCACGAAGATGGCAACCGCGCTGCGTACGAGCCGGCGAATGATGCGCTTCTCGCGTTCTTCACTCATGGCTAAAGGCTTTGCTCATGGCTCAGTCATGGCTAGAGGTTGAAGAGCTCGCGCAGCCGCCGTGTCTGTGAGCGGCTAACGGGAATTTCGGTGTTCTTACGGTCGTCCATGCGCAACTGGTAACTGGATTTAAACCAGGGCACGACCTCGCGGATGTGCTCAATGTTGACGACGTAGGAGCGGTGCGCGCGCCAGAACTGATCTGGATCCAGCTGGTCCATCAGCTCCTCGAGCGTACGCACGTTGGATTCGCCCTCGATCGTCTTCGTTACGACCGTAATGCGGCCCTCGTCGATGGAGGCGAAGCAGACGTCTCGCTGGTCGACGAGCAACAGACGGCTCTGCGCTTTCAGGACTACCTTTCCGCTGCGCCTCGATTCGCTTGTCTCTTCCGCCGGCCGCGTAACATGCGATACACGATCCCCAATGGCAGCGGCCTGTTCCTCCACCATGCGCAGCAGCGCATCGAGCTTTGCCTCGGCGGCATCCCACAGGCGGTTCCTTGCGGCACCCTGCTCCTGTCGCTGGTGGACTACCGTCGCGTGGCGCCCGGACTTTGCATGGGGATGGGATTGTTCTGCGGGCGGCGCCTCGAACGGCTCAACGACGCCATCGCGCCCTTCTCCCGCGGCGCGCGCGCGGACTTTTTCGAGCGTTTTGACGACGCGCTTGCTGTCGAATGGCTTCAGCAGGTAGTCAACGGCGTTGACCTCGAATGCCTTGACCGCATACTGGTCAAACGCGGTAGCGAAGACGACCTGTGGCAGGCGAGCCTTACGGTCAAGCGCCATGAGCTTCTTGAGCACAGCAAAACCGTCGAGCCCAGGCATCCGCACGTCGAGAAAGACTACGTCTGGCTTGTGTGTGCGGATGAGTTCGACGGCCTCGATGCCGTTCGAGCCCTGCGCGAGCACCTGCACGTCGCCGTCGCGGTCGAGAAGATATTGCAGTTCCTGGCGTGCCAGCGGTTCGTCATCGATGATCAGCGCGGTGAGAGGCATGGAAGAAGACAGTAGCGATTAGACAGTAGACAGTGGAGAAAAGCGAACACGATTCTACTGTCTAGCAGTCTACTGTCTGCATTAGTCGCTGTAGGCGCGCAGCCGCGAAGGAGCTCCGTCCTTCGCCAGGTCATGCCCGCACTGGGTGCAGAAGACGTCAGTGATCTTCACACCGCGATGGCAGCGTCCGCACACGGGCGCCAGTTGGAACTGGCACTGCGGGCAGAAGTTGTAGCTGGCGGTCAGCGATGTCGAGCAGTTTGGGCAGCGCGAGAGAATCGGTTGCCGCAGCATGAAGTAAACCACCGCGCCGATTCCACCCGGAAGCACGACGCACACGAGCATCCACAAGCCCGGGGACATGCCGCGACGCTTTGAGTCCCGGCTGACATAGCCCAGCAGTAGTACATAGCTGGCAACCAGCGCGCCCCAGGTGTAGCCCATCATCACGCGCATCGGCAACATCTCATGGCGATGATGCGGAAGCACGCCGTGGAACAGGTACTGCATGCCGATGAACAGAATGGCGGCCAGCACCATTGACCAGCGCGGAATCATCCGCAGCTCGTCATCACCTGCTGAAACTGCTTCAGTCTGCTGAGTTGTGGACCAGGGCATCACCGGGTCACCTCACTGTTCGCACGATTGCGGCCGCGGCGAAACCAGACGAAGCCAAGGAGGAACGCCGTCACGGGAAGCGACCACAGTAGCAGAATCATCATCTGGTCGCTGGCGTCCGGAATGCCGGTCGGCGTGAGGTCATAGCCATCCATCATGCCCCAGGCGGCGTAGCAGATGATGAGCAGGAGGCTGGAGCAGATGATGACCGGAGCCCACAAGCTGCGCTTGCGCGACCTGTGCTCGCGCATGCTAAGCGCCTGCTCTCGGACTACACGGTGCGTGCGGTTCACCACCTGCGCGCGGGCCGCTCCCTGCAGCCGAGCTGCCTGCAGAAGATCCTGCGGATCGTTTGGTAGAGCGTTCACGAACGCACCTCCGAACGATGAACATGATGATGATCTTCGCCGTTGCGTTGTCCGCGCATTTGGAGAAGGCGCGGTTTCAGCGATGCGAGGCCGCGATAGAGGCGCGATTTCACAGTTGAGAGCGGAGCACGCGTGAGGACAGCGATCTCTTCAAGCGAGAGCTCTTCGTGGAAACGCAACGTGAGCACCTCGCGATAGCTCGGCTCGAGCGTGAGCATGACGGCAGCAAGTTCGGCCGCATCCTCGCGGCCCTGGAACTGTTCGAGCGGCGACGGACCCTCCTGCGCGATCTCGAACGGGCGCTCGTCCTCGCCGCCCTCACGCATCTCGTCGAGCGAGGCCATAGTGCGTTTGCGTGAGAGGTCGATCACGAGGTTGCGCGCGATGGTGAAGATCCACGTGTCGAACCGTGCCTTGCCGTTGTACTGAGATCCGCGCTTGAGCACACGAAT
>Ga0134125_10008310_pt1 | contig 11705 bp, 10 predicted proteins | sample KB31751_FD_96464 | JGI IMG/M metagenome (GOLD analysis project Ga0134125, IMG submission 96464) | Terrestrial soil microbial communities with excess Nitrogen fertilizer from Kellogg Biological Station, Michigan, USA - KB3-175-1 | ecosystem: Environmental > Terrestrial > Soil > Unclassified ... | reverse complement strand
TCATGTTCGGCGGCGACTGGCCCAACAGCGTCGGCACCGCGACCATTCCCGAAGCCCTGGCCTTGATGCGCGGCTATTTCGCCGCGCGGCCTCGTATACAGGCCGAGAAATATTTCTGGCGTAACAGCCAACAGATTTATCGCTGGAAGCGAAGGAATTCTTCCCAGCCCATATAGCATTTGCTGCTAGTGCGAACAGCGAAGGTTTTGCGTCCCGGCCAAAGCCTGCTTAGGATCGAAAAAATTCCAGCCGTTGGGGAGGGGCCGTGACTTCAAGACATTCCACGCGCGGCGCGTGGCTGATCATCCTGGCATCACTGATCGTGATCGCCATCTGCGTCTATGATTATTACACGCCGGAAACGGGTCTGATCGGCACGGGTGGCACCATCCTGGTCGCCGTCGCCGGCCTCCTGATGCTGCTGGCCGCGTTGGTGATGGCCTGGGTCCCCAACCGCTCCGGCCTGCTGCAGGGCTTCCTGGTGGTGTCCATCCTGCTGGACATCATCGGTTCCTCGGTCGCCGGCTATTTCCTGGAAAGTCCCGTCATCATGGCCGCCGAGGCTCTCGCGCTGATCGGCTGGTTGATGAACGTGATCGGTGATGCCGCCGACCGCAGCGTGGAGATCGACGAGGTTGAAGATGAAGATTAAGACACTCGCCCTGACCTTCGTGGGCGCCGCGGCCGCGGCCGGCGCGCTGTTCTTTCTGCCTGCCAACCATGCCACCGCGCAGGGCCCCGACAATGACCCGCCCCAGGTCTGGGATGCGTTCGGCGGCAATCAGCAGGCGCAGAAATATTCCACCGCCACCCAGATCACGCCGGACAATGTCAAGAATCTGAAAAAGGCGTGGGATCTGCATACGGGCGACGTTGCCAGCGGGCCGCACGAGACGACCTGGGGCGCGACACCGCTGTTCGTCAACAACACGGTCTATGTCGGCACGCCAAGGGGACGTATTTTTGCGGTTGAGCCCGACACCGGCAAGCAGAAGTGGATCTATGCCGCAGGCGGCGCCAACGGCAAGCCTGAGAATCAGGGCTCGAAGAATCGCGGCGTGGCCTATTGGGCCGCGTCCGCTCCCGTGGCGGGCCAGCCCTGCCAGAAGATGGTCTATATCGGCACCCAGACCGGAGAGCTGCACGGCGTCGACGCCGATACCGGCAAGCCGTGCCCCGGCTTCGGCAAGAACGGCGTGGTCGATGTCGATGCCTGGACCACCACCAACCACAAATGGAAGGTGGGCCTGATCCAGCCGCCGGCGGTCTACAAGGATACGCTGATCCTGGGCTGGGCGGGTTTGGATTGGGTCTACAAGGTTGAAAATCCCGGCACCGTCTACGGCATCGATGCCCGCACCGGGGCGCTGAAATGGACCTTCAACGCCATTCCGCAGGACGAGCAGAACCAGACGGGCACCGCCAATGTATGGGCCGGCATTTCGGTGGATCCCGAAACGGGCCTCGCCTTCCTGCCGACGTCATCGCCCAGCCCCAATTATTACGGCGGCGACCGGCTGAAGGAGATGCCCTATGTCACCGCCACCGTGGCGGTGAATGCCGAGACCGGCGAAGTCAAATGGGCACGCCAGCTCGTGCACCATGACATCTGGGACGTGGACATCAATTCCGCGCCTACCCTGGTGGATCTGCACAAGAACGGCCAGACGATTCCGGCCCTGGTGCAGGCCAACAAGATGGGCCTGATGGTGGTGCTGAACCGCAATACCGGCGAGCCCGTCTATCCGATCGTGGAAAAGGCCTATCCGGCTTCCGACGTCAAAGGCGAGGTCGCGTCCAAGACCCAGCCCTTCGTGCCTTATCCCGAGCCGCTGGTGCCCGAAATGACACCGCCGGTGTCCACCCTGGCCGACGTGGTGAGCTTCGGAGAATGCAGCCGCTGGAAGGCGCGGATTCGCGACGAGGGCCGCTATACGCCGCCCTCGATCCGCGGTTCCATCTCCTGGCCGGCGACCGTCGGCGGCGTGGAATGGGGCGGCGGTGCGGTTGATCCGACCACCGGCACCTATGTGGTCAATTCCGACCTGGTGCCGCAGGTCTACAGCCTGATCCCGCGCGCCGAAGCCACGAAGCTGTATGGCGACAAGCCGCGCGGCGCCAACGGCTATTCCGCGCAGGAAGGTTCTCCTTACGGCTTCCGCCTGGAGAACTTCCTCAACATGTGGGGCATGCCGTGCTGGGCGCCGCCTTACGGCATCATCTCGTCCTATGACCTCAACACCGGCAAGCTGTTGTGGAGGAAGCCCATGGGCCAGGTGCAGAAGTGGGGCTTCTACATGCCGGAAAGCTGGGGTTCGGTGACCATCGGTGCGCCGGTGATCACCAAGTCGGGCCTCATCTTCATCGGCGCGTCGATGGACAGCCGGGTGCGGGCCATCGACCTGAAGACCGGCAATGTCCTGTGGAAACAAATCGTGGATGCGCCCGCCGTGGCCCAGCCTGCGGTCTATACCTACAAGGGCAAGGAATATGTGGTGTTCGCTGCCGGCGGCAACGGCATCCTGACGCCGCGCCTGTCCGATCAGCTGGTGGCCTTCGCGCTGCCCAACTGATGCGGGATTGAAGGGCAAGGGGCGCTCACCTCAGCCGTGAGCGCCTTTTGCGTCTGCGGAGCGCTGAGCCGCTTTGAAGACTGAACGCCCGGCAATGGCTGTGCTTTTTCGGGTCGGGTTCATCCCCGGCTTTTTCCCGGGCTTGCCATCTGTGCCCGCGATACCCATTGTCCTGCCCCTGAAAGGTCAGACATGGCAGTTCCAGACAAGGACAGTGCAAGCCGGCTGGATGAATGGTCGCCGCGGCTGCTGAAGTCGCGGCTCTACAGCCGCATTCTGGTCGACATCATCATCGGGGCCCTGGCGCCCGGCGAACAGCTGGACGAGAACGTCCTGGCGCAGCGCTATGGCGGGGGCCTCGCCGGCATCCGCGAGGCGCTGGCGCGCCTGGCGCTGGAGGGGCTGGTGGTACGCCGGGCCCGGGTTGGCACATCGGTGGCGCCGCTGGACCTGTCTGGCGCGCGCGAGGCATTCGAAGCGCGTTGTCTCATTGAGGTACAATGTGCCTGTCTTGCTGCCCAGCGCGCGACCGAGGAGGAGATCGCCGCCATCCGTGCCACCCTGGCCGACGGCGAGACGGCGGTGCGCGACGATGACCAGGCGGCGCTCGCCGCCATGGACGAGGCCTTTCATGTCGCGGTGGCCACGGCCAGCCACAATCGCAGCCTGGCCAAGATGGTGGTGAGCCTGCATCACCAGACCGCCCGCTACTGGCTCTATGCCATGCGCGAGCCCGGTGACAATGACGGGATGGGGGCCTTGAACGAGCACCGCGCCCTGGCCGAAGTGATCGCGGGCCGCGATGTGGAAAAAGCGCGGACCCAGATGTTGAAAGTGCTGGGGGATTTTCCGTCCGAGATAAAGCGCAGCCTGGAAGGCCGCTGAGTGACCAAAGAAGTGGGCAGGGGAGCGGGTTTTCGCGCCTGGACGACGCTCGCTTTGGCGAGCGCGCTGTTCTTCATCATTACCGCTGCGACCTTTTCCGCGTTGGGCCTGGCGCTGCCGGCAATGGTGGCGGAAATGGGATGGAGCTGGACCAGCGCCGGCTTCGGCTTCACCCTGCTGGGATTCTTCTGCGGCATCACCAGCGCGGTGCCAGCCAGCCTGATCCGTCGCTTCGGCGTGCGCGCCAATCTGCTGGCCGGTTCGCTGGTGATGGGCCTGGCCTTTGTCTGCCTCGCCGAGGCCGATGGGTTGCTGCTCTATTTTGTCGGCGCGTCGCTGGCGGGCCTGGGCTACACGCTGCTGGATTCCGTGCCTGGCACCTATCTTCTGTCGCGGCTGTTCGACCGGCCGTCCTTTCCCTTCGGGCTTTTCTTCACCATCGGCGGGCTGGGCGGGGTCGCAGGACCACTGATCTATGCCGCCGTGATCGGCATGACTTTCCACTGGCGCAGTTACTGGCTGGTGATCGGGACCGCCGTGGTGGTGATCGGACTGCTGGCCGCTCTCGGTGTGGATGCCAGAACCGATGTCGGCGCGGCGGCGGAAGCTGATCCCGCCATTTCCACCGAAGGCTGGACCATGCGGGAGGCCCTGCAGACCCGGCAGTTCTGGATCATCGCCGCCGCTTATTCCGCTTTCCTGTTTTGCGGCATCACCGCCAATTCCGTTTCGGTGGCGCATCTGACCCAGCACGGCGTGGCGGCGGTGATCGCCGGCAGCATGGTAAGCGTGGAAGCCTTGCTCAACTCGGCGGCGCGCCTCGCCGGCGGCATTCTTTCGCGCTTTGTCCGAGCCAAGACACTGCTGGCGGCTGCCCTGGTCAGCCTGGTGATCGGCCTCCTGGCGCTGGCTGCGGCGCGCGACCTGCCCATGATGCTGCTCTATGCCGCCGGCATCGGCATCGGTTTCGGCCTGGCCAATTTCGCCGCTACCATCCTGCTCCTGGATTATTTCGGGCGCGGGCCCTATCTGGAACTGTTCTCGGCCGTGAACCTGATCGGCACCATCGGCGCCGTGGCGCCGACCCTGGCGGGCCTGGCCCGCGACCACGTCGGAACATTCACGCCGTTCCTTATCGGGCTAGCCGTCCTGGTGGCACTGGTGATGCTGACGGTCACGCTGATGCGTCCGCCGCACAAGAGGGCGGCATGAAGGAATTTGGCGTTTTTCTGCCCGTCGCCAACGGTGGCTGGATCGTCTCCAAAGCGACGCCGCCACTGGATGGCGGCTGGGAACAGAACCGCGACGCCGCCCTCATCGCCGAGGAGCAGGGCTTCGATTTCGTGATGGCGATGGGCAAGTGGCGCGGCTTTGGCGGCGAGACCGGGCACTGGGGCCGCTCGCTGGAAGCCGTCACCATGATGGCGGGGATCGCCGCCCTGACCAAGCGCGTGAAAGTCTGGGCCACGCTGCACGCCATCCTGCACAATCCGGCGGTGGCCGCGAAGATGATTGCCACCCTGGATCATATCTCCGGCGGCCGCGCGGGGCTGAATATCGTGGCGGGCGCCTATCGCGGCGAATTCGAGCAGATGGATGCCTGGGACGCGAACCTGGATCACGATGCCCGCTATGACCTGACAGAGGAATGGACGAGGATCATCAAGCGACTGTGGCGTGAACCCAGCGTCACGTTCGAGGGCAAGTATTTTACCTTCCGCGATTGCGTCAGCGAGCCCAAGCCGTTGAAGACGCCATTCCTGATCTGCGCCGGCATGTCGGCGCGCGGCTTTGATTTTTCCGTGCGTGAAGCCGATGGCTGTTTCATCGGCGGCCGCAATGCGGCGGAAACTGCGGCGGCTTCCCGCCGCGCCAAGACGCTGGCTGCCGATCTGGGAAAGACCATCCGGACCTATTGCATGATGACGGTTATTGCCGCCCCGACCGACGCAGAGGCGCAGGCCCGCGCCCAGGCATACCGTGACGGACTGGATGAGGGAGCCGTCGCGGGGATGCTGGAAAGCTATGGCGCGCAAGGCAACGCCATGACGGCACGGGCGCAAGGCGCCTTCATGACCCAGACGGCGGTGGGTTCGCCTCGCGCCTGCGCCCGGCAGATCGAAAGTTTTCTGCGCGACTGCGACCTGGACGGGCTGATGTTCATTTATGACGACTATCCGGCAGGCTTGCGCGTTACCGGGCAGGAAATCCTTCCTTATCTTCGCAGCGCATTCGCATGACCGAGAAAGTCCAGAAAAAACTTCAGCCCGAATGGATCGCACCGGACCGTACGGCCTTGGTGATCATCGATATGCAGGTGGATTTCGGCAGTCCCGATGGCGAGATGGCGCGCCGCGGTGCCGATGTCAGCGCTTGCCAACAGGCCATCAGGAAGGCCGTTCAGCTCACCGATGCCGCTCGCACCGCCGGCGTTCCGGTCGTATTCGTACGGTTACTGACGCATCCGGGCGGCGAAAATCGCATCGTGCAGGAATCCAAGGAACGGCAGGGCGATGACCAGCCCGATCTTTGTGTGGAAGGAAGCCGCGGGGCCGACTTCATCGGGCCGCAGCCGCGTGATGGCGAGGCCATCTTTTCCAAGACCCATTTCAGCGCCTTTGCCCGCACCGGTCTCGCCGATCAACTGCATGCCAAAGGTGTGGACACGCTGGTGCTGGCCGGCCTCACCACCGAGTGCTGCGTCCAGTCATCCGCCTGGGACGCCTTCGAGCGAGGCTTTCATATCTTCATCGCCGACGACGCCTGCGCCGCCTATCAGGAGGCCTTCCACCAGCCAATTTTGAAGGCCTTGCAGGCCAGCGCTGCCATTGTTGTCCCGGTGGCCGATTTTGTTGCGGCCTGGACCTAGTTAAAACAATGGCTTAGGCGGTTGCGACCAATTCTCCGTTGCGGAACGTTGTAAAATGTTACATGGCATTTCCAATAGGAATGCCTATGTACGCGCGCATGAGGGGATGGTTTTCACTGGCAATCATGGTCTGGGCGGCGCCTGCCTTCGCGCAGGGCGTCGAATCCATCACCGTGATCGGCGATCCGGTGCATCTGTTGCAGACCGGGGCGAACGATGCCGCGTTCGGACTGGACAAGCCGCTGCTGGAAACCCCGCGCGCCATCACCTTGGTCAGCGATGCTACCATCGCCCGCTACGGCGTCAGTGGGGTCAATGACCTCACCGCCATCACGCCATCAGCTTACACGGCGAGTTATTACGGCGTCGAAGGCGCGGTCAGTTTGCGCGGCACCTTGGCTGAAAATTATTTCCGCGGTTTCAAGCGGGCGGAGAACCGCGGCACCTATTCCACCCCACTATCGGATGCCGCGGGTATCGAAATTCTGCGCGGACCGCCGTCGCCGGTCTATGGCGCGGGCAAGGTGGGCGGGCTGGTGAACTTCCTGCCCAAGAGCGCGGCCGCGAATGACAGTCTGGGCGGCGAGGTGACATTGACCTATGGCAGTTACCAGAAACGGAACCTGACAGCGCAGGTGAGCGCGCCTGTCGCGCTGGGCGCGCTTGCGGGCGGCCTGCATGCCTATGGCGAGGTGGATGACAGTTTCAGCTTCTATCGCGGCATTCATCCCAGCCATCAGCTGCTGGAATTGTCCGGCACTTTGGCTGAAGGCGATTGGTCCTTCGCCGCCGATTACATGTACTACCATGCCAACGGCGATGTGCAGACCCCGGGCTGGAATCGGCTGACTCAGGCGCTGATCGACAGCGGCACCTACATCACCGGGCGCAACACGTCTCTGCGAGACGCCGATGGCAATGGCCGGCTGACCCTGAATGAGCTGGGCGGCAATCCCTACACCTATGATCCCAATTTCCATGCCCTGGCCTGTGCCGGCTGCCAGGATGCCGCGCACAGACTGGACAGCGGATTGGGCACGACTACGCTCGATCCGCGCACTGTCTATCTGGCGCGTGGGGTGGATTTTTCCAACACCATCACCCATACCGCGTTCCTGGAAGCCGCCGATGCGCTGGACGAGGGCCAGAGCCTTCGGCTGCAGCTGTTCGGCGACGTGTTGCAGAATGACCGTTTTGTCTCTTACGGTTTTCCCGGCTCCTATCGCACCCAGATTTTCGAGGCGCGGCTGCGCTATGACGTGGCGCACGACTTCGGCCCGATCAAGACACAGACGGTGGCGGGCCTTTCCTGGCGCTATGTCCACGCCATTGGCAAGGAAAGTTACAACAGCGGCGTGATCGCGCTGGACCGCCGCGATATTTCGCAGGGCGCCGCCGCCAACGACATCATCGACTCGCCATTCAATGTCGATCCGCTTGGCGCGGTCGGGCTGGGCTGGGAAAACAATGTGCACACCAACACCGGCGATGCCGGCGCCTTCCTCACCACGGATATCGCCTGGGACAATGGCCTCGATCTGACCGTGGGCGGGCGTTACGACGCCTATAATGTCCGCTCGGTGGATGCGGGCGTCTTGTCCTATGAGCCGGGTTCGGGCCGCGGCGATGCCGGACGCTTCACCTATTCGGCCAGTCTTTCCTACAAGACGCCATTCGGCCTGGTGCCCTATGTCACCAGTGCCAAATCCTCCGCCATCGAGATAGGCCAGGCCGATGAGGTACTGACAAACCTGCTGGCCTCGCGCGACTGGCTGTCCAGTTCCTTCCTGAATGAAGCCGGTGTGAAGTTCACCGCCCTGGATGATCATTTGCAGGGCAGCCTGGACTGGTACGTCCAAAACCGGACCCAGCTCAGCCGCGGCGCCCAGGGCATCACCCAGGTCATCGGCACGGTCGGGCGCGGCGCCGAGCTGGAGCTGCGCTATGTCGCCACGCCCAATATCAGCTTCACCCTGGCGGCTGACCTGCAGCACACCACCATCAAGGGCCCGGATCACGAATTCGCTTATGTTCCGGCGCGCACCTATGGCGTCAGCCCGCAGAACGGCTTTGGCGGCAGCTATCTGGTCTATGACTTCTCCACCTTGCCGGGAAAGAGCGGCAACTATGAAGACACGCTGCTGCCGCATGCCGTCATCAGTCCCTATGTCACCTGGACCAGCGACCGGCAGAGCTGGGGCGTGTGGGGCGCGACCTTCGGCGGCACCTATGTCGGCCATACCCAACAGACGGTCCCCGATCCCGTCATCTTTCCCGCTTATGTGACACTCAATGCCTCGGCCTTCGCGCAATGGGATGTGTGGGAAGCGGACCTGAATGTGAACAATCTGGGCGATGAACGCTATTTCACGCCTGGCGCCGATACCTATGCCAATCTCAGTGCCCTGCCAGGTATTGGCCGCATCTTCAAGCTGACTTTGAAGCGGTTGTTCTGAGACGTTGGCCCACCGTAAGCTCGCGCGCCATGAACAGAGTCGCGCTCGCTTTTCTTCTTTCTCTTCTGCCCGCCGCTGCCCGCGCCGAAGATTCGGCCTGGGTGCAGGCCATTGCCAATGGTTATGAGGCCCGGCTGGTGACGACGGCCGCCGCTTGTCCGGTCCTCAATACCGACAAGGGCGATGTGGCGATGACCGCGCGCGCGCTGGCCAGCGCCGACTTCCCGCTGGTCTGCGCCGCGCCATTGGCGGTGGGTACCACGAAGGCACAGATCGGCAGCACACTGTTGCCGGTACCGGTCATCAACCCCGGGCGCATTCTGGTGGTGGGCGACACCGGCTGCCGCCTCAAGGGCGTGGCGCTTCAAGCCTGCAACGATCCGGTGGCGTGGCCCTTTCCGCTGGTGGCGAGCGCTGCTGCCAAGCTGAAGCCAGATCTGGTGATCCACGTCGGCGACTATCTCTATCGGGAAAGCGCCTGCCCCGCCGGCAATGCGGGCTGTGCGGGTTCGCCATGGGGCAACAACTGGACCACCTGGCAGGCGGATTTCTATACGCCCGCCGCGCCGCTGCTGGCGGCGGCGCCCATCGTGCTGGTGCGGGGCAATCACGAAGATTGCCGCCGCTCCGGTCCGGGCTTTCAGTTGCTGATGGGGCCCGGCGCCGCGGGCGGCCCCTGCCAGGTGCATGAACCCCTCTACACGCTGGATGTCGGCGGTCTTACGCTGGCCGTGCTGGATGATGCCCAATCGGACGAGACCGATCTCGATCGGACCATGGCGCGGACCTATGCCGACGAGATCGCCAGTCTGGATAAGATCTCCGCGCCGGTCTGGCTGATACATCATCGCCCCACTTGGGCGGCGATGACCGGCCCGCTCGGCATACCGGTCGGCGGAAACATGACCTTGATGGAAGCCAGCCGGCTCAACGTCCAGAAAGGTGAAGCCCTTATTCCCCCATCCGTGGAATTGATGCTGTCCGGCCACATCCACACCTTCGAGGCCATCAATTTCAATCAGGCTGTGCCGCCGCAGATCGTAGCCGGCAATGGCGGCGATGCCCTCTATGTGACGCCGCGCAATCTGCGCGGAACGCAGTTCCTCGGCCATTCCGGTGTCACCGTGGCCGACGGTCTGTCGGTGGGCGGCTTCGGCTTTCTGCTGATGACCAAGGCTTCGGATGGCTGGACCATCGATCTCTACGATCCGGTCGGTCAGCCCAAGGGCCAATGCCGTTTCAGCACGACCAGCGGCAGGGGCCGGCTGGATTGTCCCGGCCTGAAGCGCTGACTATTCGACCGCTTTTGCCGCGGCCTGATCCAGCAGCGCCAACAGCGAGGCGGTGGGAAAACCATCGACCGCCAAGCCATGGCTCTTCTGATATTGACGCAGCGCGGCGCGGCTGCGCCGGCCCAGCACACCGTCCGGCACGCCCGGATCAAAGCCCAGCTTGGCCAGATCGGTCTGAAACTGGATGCGCTCGGCGCGTGACAAGGGCCGCTCGTCGCGCGGCCAGGCGTGCCACACCGGCGGTGCGCCTGCCATCCGGTCAGCGAGCAGGCCCACCGCCAAGGCGTAAGAGACGGCATTGTTGTATTTCAGGATCACGTTGAAGTTGGGCAGCACCAGAAAGGCCGGGCCCCGCGCGCCCGCCGGCAGCAGGATACCGGCATTGTCCGGCGCGTCGGGCAGTGCGTCGCCCTGCGCAGTGGTGACACCCAGCGCGCGCCAATCCGCGATCGGCTTCAAGGTGTCGGTATCGGCCAACTCATAGGGAAAGTTTCCCGGCAACCGCACCTCATAGCCCCAGGGCTGGCCCGTTTTCCAACCCTGGCTGGAAAGCAGTTTCGCCGCGGAGGCCAGGGCATCGGGCGCCGACTGCCACAGATCGATCCTGCCATCGCCGTCACCATCGGTGGCGTATTTGAAAAAAGTGGTAGGGGTGAACTGGGTTTGCCCGAAAGCCCCGGCCCAACTCGCCACCATTTCGCTCAGGGGATAATGCTGCTCTTGATAAAGCCGCAGCGCCGCGAAGAATTCGGGACGGGCATAATCGGCGCGGGGACCGTCATAGGCCAGGGTCGCCAGCGCCGCGAACAGATTGAAGCCGCCCGTATCCGAGCCATAGTCGGTCTCCATGCCCCAGATGGCGACCAGGATCTCTTTCGGCACGCCGCTCGTGGCTTCGATCCGCGCCAGCACATCGCCATACTGTGCCAGCCTGAATTGCGCGTCCTTGATCCGCCGTGCCGAGACTGCGCTGTCCAGATAGCTCCACACCGGTTTGGAGAATTCCGGCTGATTGGCATTCATCGCGGCGATGGCTGGGATAGGCGCGATGCCGGCGGTAGCAGCGTCGAAGGTGGCTGCGGTGATTCCTTGTGCCAGCGCGGTGACTCGCGCCTCAGCCAGAAACGCCGCGAACTTGGCATCCGCCGGGCTGGATGGTGCGGAGGGCGGCGGGGCGATCGGAATGCGGACGGCGGGCGCGGATGGTGGGGTCGGTTTGGGCGCGGTGGCGGTACAGGCCACAACCGCGAGTAGGCCGGCGAGGCCCCCCAGCCATCGCAACCCGCGCCAGGGATCGGCTCGCAAAGCGGTCAGGATGGAGGGCACGCACACCATGGTCCATTGGTATACCTGATTCCGGCATTTTTGGCGGAAAAGCTGGGTTTTTTCCGTGACTTGGCGGGTTGACAGGGGTGGGGGCTTTCCATAGTTTCCGCGCCTCTTCGAAAAGACGGCCTCAAGGGCCGAAAACTGGTCCAAAGGCAGTCCTATGAAGGTTCGCAACTCTCTCCGCTCGCTCAAGAAGCGCGACAAGGACTGCCGCGTGATCCGCCGCAAGGGCCGCGTTTACGTGATCAATAAGAAGAATCCGCGGTTTAAAGCCCGCCAGGGTTAAGCGATACTCGCGCCG
>Ga0134125_10008308_pt1 | contig 11706 bp, 9 predicted proteins | sample KB31751_FD_96464 | JGI IMG/M metagenome (GOLD analysis project Ga0134125, IMG submission 96464) | Terrestrial soil microbial communities with excess Nitrogen fertilizer from Kellogg Biological Station, Michigan, USA - KB3-175-1 | ecosystem: Environmental > Terrestrial > Soil > Unclassified ... | reverse complement strand
TGCCGGCACATGGCCAGCATGTTCGTTTTGCTGCCGCCCGTGCCGTGTAGCGCTATTACGACGGGCAATCGGCCCTTCGAGCCGGTTGGTTTGAGCAAAAATCCGGGCACGCGTTGACCGGCTTCCGACGCGATGGAAAAGTGAAACATCGCCAGTCCATTCGTGCCTGGAAGTTCCTCGATTTTTGCATCCGGCGCCACGCGTGGGCGGTCGATGAGTTTCAGAAAATCCTGCCGCGAATCTGCCGCGCGAGCGGAGGCGAGGGTGAAACAATAGAAAGCGAATAAGGCCAGGGGGGAACGTTTCACGCGCTTTATTTCTCGCAGTGGGCGGGAAAAGACAAGCGTGATTTTTGCGTAGCGCGCAGCATCGCTCCGCGGGCTTTGGGATGAGCCGTGCGGAGCAATGCTCCGCGCTACGGTTGGCGGGCAGGGAGACGGACGCGCGTGCGGCGCAATTAACCCTCGGTTTTCAGTGGAAAGTTGTGCACTTGCACCCTGTGTTAGATTGGGCATGTGCTACCCGAACAGGCCATAGCCGCGCATCGCGGTGCAGCGGAAAATCCGCCGAATCGTTTCGAGAAAGTTCATCTCGAACGCGATGAGGATTGGAATCCGGAGGAAGATCCGCTGCCGCGCACGCAATTTCTCAAGGACAATTCCAAAACCATCATCGCCTATAACGACAGCCCGGACATCGGTTTCGAGGCGAGCATCAACCCGTATCGCGGCTGCGAGCACGGCTGCATTTATTGCTACGCGCGGCCGTTTCACGAGTATCTCGGGTTTTCCTCGGGCATCGATTTCGAAACGAAAATCATGGTGAAGGAAAACGCGCCGCAACTGCTGCGCGACGAGCTCTCCTCGCCGAAATGGAAGCCGCAGGTGATTGCCATCAGCGGCGTGACGGATTGCTATCAGCCGATCGAGCGCAAACTGAAACTCACGCGCGGCTGCCTGGAAGTGCTGGCGGAGTTTCGCAACCCGGTCGGCATCATCACGAAAAATTTCCTGGTGACACGTGACATTGATTTGCTGGCGGAACTGGCGCGGCACAATGCGGCGCAGGTCCATATTTCGCTCACGACGCTGGACACGGAATTGCGCACGGTCATGGAACCGCGCACGTCGCCGCCGGCGGCACGGTTGGAAGCGATTCGCCGGCTTTCGGAGGCGGGCGTGCGGGTGGGAATCTTGATGGCGCCGATTATTCCTGGATTGACGGATCATGAAATTCCCGCCGTGCTCGACGCGGCGGCGAAGGCGGGCGCGAAATCCGCCGGGCATGTGACCCTGCGGCTGCCGCATGCGGTGGCGCCGCTGTTCGAGAAATGGCTCGAAACGCATTTCCCGGATCGGAAGGAAAAAGTGTTGCATCGATTGCGCGCGATGCGCGGCGGGAAGCTCTACGATTCCAAATTCGGCGAACGCATGCGAGGCGGGGGCATTTTCGCGGAGCAGATCGATCAGTTGTTCGACGTGGCGCGGCGAAAAGTTGGGATCGCGGAACGCGGAGGCGAATTGTCGGCGGCGGCGTTTCGCCGGCCGGGCGGGGCGCAGATGCAGTTGTTTGAATAAATGCGCAGCGCGGAATTTATTCCGCGTGTTTTCCAAAGCGAGCAACTCGCGGATAAATTCCGCGCTCCGGCCCCATGCTACGGCATCAGCACCGCTCGCAACAATCCTGTGCCGTTCGTCGCTGGGATGGACACATTGGCGCCAATCGGCGGAATCAAGTTCGTTACGATCGGCTTCCAACTCACGGGATTGCTGGAAATGCCGGACGTCGAGGCTGCCGGGCCGACGCTGTTTTGCGCTGAATTTGTTCACAAATCGTGCTTCAGTGTCGGTTTGTTCTTGAACAGAACTGGTGATTTGTTCAAGCTCCAAGCGTTTCGGGGAGAATCATATGCAACTTAGAACAAGAGGTCAGGGGCGCCTATCCCTTCGGTGCGCAATTCAAACATCAATGCTGTTTTGCACGGCGTTATTTTGCCACGTTTTTCGGGTTCGCGCGGGAACTGCGCAGGAGATTTATCCATTCACTTCCGGGGCGCAGCCTTCCGGACTGGTTGAAGGTTCTGACGGGGCGTTTTATGGCACGACTCGGTACGGGGGCGACAAGGGATGCGGGCGAGTGTTTCGTGTCACCCTTGATGGAAAACTGACCACCATCGCTTCGTTTGCGGGCACGAACGGAATATTTCCGGAGACGGGTGTGATATTGGGTCCGGACGGAGCGCTGTATGGCACCACGTCCGTTGGCGGTACGAATTCGTTGGGCACTGTTTTTCGTGTCACGACGAATGGCGACTTAACGTCGCTCGTTTCTTTTAGCGGCAACGCTGGCGGCACGTTGGGTAATTACCCGAGGTATCTGACGCTGGGTCCTGACGGAGCGATTTACGGAATAACTCATGGTGGCGGCACTTCTGCCCAAGGGGCAGCATTCCGCATCACGACCAACGGCACATTTACCTCGATCGCTTCGTTTTCGGGACCGGAAGTTGGTTTGTCGGACGGCCTGACGTTGGGCGCTGATGGCAATTTTTATGGAGCTGCCGCGGCGACCGGCCAGTCCAACCATGGCTTGATTTATCGAATGACGAAGAACGGTGTGCGAACGACCATTGCTTATTTCGACGGCACCAACGGATTCCAGCCTTCTGCCCGGATGATTCTGGGCGATGACGGAGTGTTATATGGAACCACCTATTTTGGGGGAGTTTCGAGCGCCGGCTCGGTTTTCAAATGCACCACCAACGGTGAGATCACATTAATCAAAAGCTTCGATTTTTCCGGAGGGTATTATCCTGAAGGCATTTTGGCGAAGATCGGTGGCATGATGTATGGCACCACTCAACTGGGTGGAGATGGTCCTGGTGGGGACGGCACCGTATTCGAATTGTTCCCGGGCGGAACAGTGATCCCGATCTTCAATTTTGGGAAGACGAATGGCATGAGTCCCGCGGACTTGATTGCCGGGTCGGATGGCGCGTTGTATGGCTGCGCCGGCGCGGGTGGCCCGTCGGGTGAAGGAACGGTCTATCGCATTACGACCAGCGGAGTTCTCACCACGCTGGCGACCTTCAGCGATAATGGCAATGATGCCGAGGCGGGGCTCGTTCAAGCGGATGACGGTAATTTTTATGGAGCCACTTCTTTCGGCGGTGAATATGGAAGGGGCACTATTTTCAGGGTGAACAGCAATGGCCTGGAGAGTATCGCGATGTCGCTTAATTTCACGAACGGCGCCAATCCGGACGCGACCCTTGTCCGGGGAAACGATGGGAGCCTTTACGGCACGACGCCTTCTGGAGGACTGAATAATTATGGCACCGCGTTCCGCATGGAAACCAACGGAGCCATGACGGCCGTGGTTTCTTTTCCCTCGGGAAGCCGGCCAATTGGAAGCCTCGCGATGGGGACGAATGGGTTCTTCTATGGGGTGACATCGTCTGGCGGCGTCAGCGGAGCGGGAACAATTTTCCGACTGAGCACCAACTGTGATCTGACGTTTGTTGCCGCTTTCAATTACGCGAACGGAGCTTTGCCCCAGGCCGGTTTGACTTTGGGACCGGACGGGGCTTTTTACGGCACCACCGGAAATGGCGGTAATCAGAGTGGCGGCACCGTCTTCAAGTTTACCACCGATGGCATCATCACTGCGTTGGCTTCGTTTGATCCTGCGGGAGGAAAGGGAAGGTTCTCCCGGGCTCCTTTGACCTTGGGCCTCGATGGGTATTTTTACGGTACGACTTTTTATACATCCAATACCGGCGGGAATGGCACCGTTTTTCGTATCAGCCCGTCGGGTGTGATGAGCAACCTTGTGGTGTTCCCAGGTTTCCCTTCGCCCGTTTACCCAACGGGGCCGCTCGTCCTGGGAAGTGACGGCGCTTTCTACGGCTCGACGATAAGCGGCGGCGATATGGGGTTCGGCTGCCTTTACCGTGTCACTACGAACGGACTTTGGACGGTGTTGGTATCGTTTAACAGCATTACCGGCTCTGGACCGAAGTCTGGAGTAGTGCTGGGTCGGGACGGCCGATTTTACGGCACGACCTCAGGTGGAGGGAAGTTCAGTGGCGGCAATGTTTTCGCAGCCAACCTTATTCCTCGAATGAGGCCTCTCATCCGGGCCGGTGTGGATTGGTTTATTGATTTCGAAGGCATTGCGCTAAATACCTACCGCGTGCAACGGGCAACAAGTCCATCGGGACCGTGGTCCAGCCTGGGATCCTGGCAAGCCGGTGTGGATGGAGTGGGCCACTATGTTGATTTCAGCCCGCCGCCTTCGGCCGGTTTTTATCGGGTAGTGTATCCATAACGTTCGAAAGGGGTCATTGGAAAAATGACGTGACGACGAGCGGCGTTTTCGTTTAGCTGGATCGAGGGCAGTGGTTAAATCAAGCCATGACCAGCACCGATCCGCAACCGGATACCGCCCAACGCGGTGGCGCTCAATTCACGCCCACGCATTGGAGCGTGGTCCTCGCCGCCGCGGGCCATGCGGATTCCGTTCATGCCCGCGATGCGCTGGAAAAACTCTGCCGCAATTATTGGCTGCCGATTTACGTGTTCGTGCGGCGTCAGGGCCACGGTGCGCATGACGCGCAGGATCTCACGCAGGAATTTTTCGCGCGCCTGCTGGAGAAAAATTTTCTCGCGGGCGTGCAGCGCGAGAAGGGGCGGTTTCGTTCCTTCTTGCTGGCTTCGGCAAAACATTTTCTCGCCAACGAATGGGACAAAGCCATGGCCCAGAAACGCGGCGGCGGCCAAGTGCCTATCTCGATCGATGCCGACCTTGCGGAAAATTCGTTTGGCCTGGAACCGGTGGACACACTGACGGCAGACCGGATTTTCGAGCGGCGCTGGGCGCTGGCTTTGCTCGATTTGGTTTTGCGGCGGTTGCGCGAGGAATACACACGCGACGGCAAGGAGAAGCAGTTCAACGAATTGAAATCCACGCTGACGGAGGGCAGTCGCACCGTTTCCTACGCCGAAATTGGCACTCGGCTCGGCACGAGCGAGGGCGCGGTGAAAGTGGCGGTGCATCGATTGCGGCAGCGTTACCGCGAATTGTTGCGCGCGGAAATTGCGGACACGATTGCGAATCCCGGCGAGATTGACGACGAAATCAGAAACCTTTTTGCGGCATTGGCAAATTGAACACACTGATTATGAAAAAATTCCACATCCTGGTTATCCTAACACTGGTTGGACTGACGGCGTGCTCAGGCCCCAACAACTCGGACGAAAAGCATTCACCGGAGACGGTGGAGGTGACTTACCACATCAAGCCGGGCCGGGAAATCGAGATGCAAGCGCTGATGAACCGCGCGTGGTCAATTTACATTACAAAACACCTGGTATTTCCACGGTCGCACGCAATCGTCGTGGAGCGGGAGTACGGCAACCGGCCGCGGATCGTGGAGACGTTTACGTGGGTGAACCATTCCGTGCCCGACAGCGTTCCGGATTCGATCAAGGATATCTGGAGCCAGATGCAGGATTTGTGCGAAGCGCGTGGCGGGCATGATGGATTGGAAATCAACGAGCTGAAAACCGCGGCGCCGAAAAAGTAGAGTTGTGAAATGAAGCCTATTGGAAATTGCGCCAACGTGTGCGAATTGTCCTCATGGATAAATTAACCTCCGATCAAATCAAAACCGCGCTCGCCTCCGTGCCGGAATGGAAGCAAAAGGGTGACAGCATCACGCGCACATTTCAATTCAAGGATTTTCCGGCAGCCATCAAGTTCGTGAATGCCGTGGCGGATCCGGCGGAGAAGGCGAATCATCATCCGGACATTGATATCCGTTGGAACAAGGTCACACTGGTGCTTTCCACGCACGACGCCGGCGGGTTGACTGAAAAGGATTTTAGTCTGGCCAAACAATTTGACCGCCTCTAACCTCCGCGCGCCTGGCAATTTACCCGGGCCTTACCAGACCCTGCGAGATTATGGCGAACGACGTTCAGCAAGCACAGGCGGTCTTTAAAAAACATTTCAACCAGGCGCCGACCCACACCGTCAGCGCGCCGGGCCGGCTCGAGTTGCTCGGCAACCATACCGATTACAACGACGGCCTGGTCATGTCCCTCGCGGTGGACAAATACATCATCATCGCGTCCTCACCGCGCACGGATGGAAAAGTGGAACTCGTTTCCTCGGCATTTCCTGGCAGCGAAATTTTTGCGGTCAACTACCTGAAGAAAAATCCCGCGGCGTCATGGGCGAACTATATCAAGGGCGTGCTGGAGCAACTCCGCAAACGCGGCGTGCATTTCAGCGGCTTCAACGCGGCGGTGCACGGCACCATCCCGATGGGCGCGGGCATGAGCAGCAGCGCGGCGCTGGAAGTGGCGACGGCGCTTACGATTCGCAAGCTGTATCCTTATGGACTTTCGGCGACGGGATTGACTGCCCCTCCCGTGAAAAATGCCAAAGGCGAAATTCCGGCGGTTTCACAGGGCGAAAAGTTGGAGATTGCCAAAGTTTGTCGCGCGGCGGAAAACCAGTTCGTGGGCGTCAATTGCGGCATCCTCGACCAGATTTCGTCTCTATTCGGTAAGGCATCGAGCGTCATCGATATTGATTGCAGCTCGCTCGTGGTCGGGAATTCGCCAATGCCGGGCGAGGCGGTGATTGTGTGCAATTCCGGCGTGAAGCATGAACTCGTGGGCGGCGAATACAACGAGCTGCGGCAGAATTGCGAGAACGCGGCGAAGAAACTGGGCGCGAAATTTTTGCGGACGGTCGATCTCAAAACCGTCGAGGCGAACAAAGCGAAACTTTCCGAGCGCGAATACCAATGCGCGCGGCACGTGGTGAGTGAAATCGCGCGCGTAGTGGCCGGCGAGCGTGCGTTGCGCGAAGGCGATCATGCGCAATTCGGCCAATACATGTTCCAAAGCCACGAAAGCTCGCGCGATTATCTCAAGAACAGCACGAAGGAATTGGATGTGCTCGTGGAACTCGCGCGCAAGGCTCCGGGCATTCTCGGCGCGCGTCTCACGGGCGGCGGATTCGGCGGCGCGACCATCAATCTGGTGTCGCATCATCAGGCCGCGCCGTTCATGGAATTCATGTCGCGCGAATATGAGAAGGCGACGGGAGTGAAAATGACGCCGCTCGTTTGCCAGATTGTGGATGGGGCTGCGTAACCGACTGTAGGATAGGCATCCTGCCTGTCTCCATTATTGGTTCGGTTTTGCAGAATAATCAGAGACAGGCGAGACGCCTGTCCTACGTTGAACGATTTCCATCCCCACGGGTCCAATCCGCATGGATGCTAAAACCTTCCGCACGCGGGCGCGCCAGTTTTGGCGCAAGGAAATCCGGCCCATGGTCATCACGGGCATCATTATTTTCGCCGCGCGCTCGTCGTTTGCCGATTGGAACAAGGTGCCGAGCGGTTCGATGAAGCCCACCATCCTGGAGGGCGACCGCGTGTTCGTGAACAAAATGGCTTACGATCTCAAGGTGCCGTTCACCACGTTGCATCTCGCGGAATGGAGCGCGCCGCAGCGCGGCGACATCGTGGTGTTTTATTCGCCGAAGGATGGCTCGCGCCTCGTGAAACGCACGGTGGGTTTGCCGGGCGATACCGTGGAGCTGCGCGATGACGAATTGATCATCAACGGCGAGAAGGTGGTTTACAAATCCATCGCGGACGATTTGTTGCGCGATGTGACTCCCGCCGATCGCGCGAGTTCCGTGTATGCCTCCGAAGCGTTGCCGGGCCGATCGCATCTCGTTGCGGGTATTCCGCAGCTTCCCGCGATGCGGAATTTCGGACCGATCCAGGTACCGGAAGGTTGTTACTTCATGATGGGAGATAACCGCGACAACAGTTATGACTCGCGATATTTTGGCGTGGTGAAACGCGGACGAATTCTTGGCCGTGCGACGGCGGTCGTGGCGTCGCTTGATCCCGATCACCATTACCGGCCGCGGTGGGATCGTTTCTTTTCGTCGCTGGATAAAAAGTCGCCTTGATCGATTGAGGTCCGTAGGTGGGAGCGTGGCATTTATGCCGCTTCGCCTGCCGCATTGCAAACGGCTTGGGAATTTCTATCGCCCCGCCAGCTTATTCGTTGAAGCGACCTGAAGGTCGCGCTCCTCTATTCCGCCGACAAAACCTTCTTAATCGCCAGCCGAAATTCCGCGATCGAAAACGGCTTGGGCAGGCAAACCTTGTTTTGTTGCTCCAAAAATCTTCGCGTGCGTTCGTTGATGATGTCACCGGTGATGAAAATGATCCGGTCGCTCAGCCCAGGGTTGACGGCGCGCGCGCGTTCGTAAACCTGCTGGCCGTTCAAGCCGGGCATTTTCCAGTCGCAGAGCGCCACGTCGTATTGCTTTTCCGCGATGCGTTGCAACGCCGTCGCGCCGTCAGACGCGATATCGACCTCGTAACCCTGGGGCGTGAGCGCCTCGCGCACCATTTGCAAAATCGGCTCCTCGTCGTCAATCACCAGCACGCGCTTGCCCACGCCTTCGCGGCCCTTGCCGAGATGAATCATGGGATCGGGTTTTTCCTCCACGACTTCGGCGGGCTTGGCGGTGACGGGCAGTTCGATGATGAACGTCGCGCCTTCGCCGGGCCGGCTGCGCGGCACAATGGTGCCGCCATGTTCCTTGATGATGCCGTACACCAGGCTCAATCCGAGGCCAGTCCCTTTGCCGACTTCCTTGGTCGTAAAAAACGGATCGAAAATCTTCGACAGGTTCTCCTCCGGGATGCCTGGGCCATTGTCCTGAATGAGAATTCGCACGAAACCGTTTTTCGTCGCGGTAATCACTTTGATCCAGCCTTTCGGCTGATGAGCCTCGATGGCCTGGCGCGCGTTGTTGATCAGGTTGACGAACACCTGCTGAATCTGGTGCGGGTCCACCATGGCGTGCGGGAGCTTGGGATCAAGGTTTAAAATCGCTTCCACGTTGCTCGTGCGCAATTGATAGAACAGGATTTCCACCGAAGCTTCCACGAGCTGGTTTACGCAGACAGCTTTGCGCTCGGGCGTGCTCCGGCGGGCAAAACCAAGCAACGCCTGGACGATCTTCTGGCAGCGCAACGCGCACTTGTGAATCATCTCGAGGTAACGCTTGTTCTCGGGATTCTCCGACGTGTTTTGCAGCAATTCGGAAAAGCCCATCACGGATGTCAGCGGATTGTTCAATTCATGCGCCACGCCCGCGATGAATTCACCGATGCCGGAGAGTTTCTCGCTTTGGATTAATTGGGCCTGCGTGGTCTTGAGTGTTTCCACGGTGGTTTCCAGTTGCTCGCGCGAGTGCTTCAGATTTTCGGTCATGCGATTGAACACGCGCGCGAGTTCGCCGCATTCGTCGTCGTAACGCACTTTCACGCGCCGGGAGAAATCCCCGCGGCCGACGGCTTCCGCGGTGTCGCGCAATTCCCGCAGCGGCTTCGTGACCATGCCGACCAGGAAACAAATGATCAGCGCGCCCAGCACGATGGCGATGGCGTTGGCGGTTATGAGAATTTTCTGCGTCGTTTGCAGCGCGCGCCAGGAATCTTCGTAGGAATACAGCAGCAGGTAACCGGGCGAATTGGGGACATCTTTGTTGAAGCGTCCGGCCGCGCAGTAATAGTGGTCGCCGTCGAACATTTGTTTTTTCATCTTGAATGGCGCTTCTGCGTTGCGCAGCCCGAGTGAGAGATCCTTGAACAAATTCACGAAGCGGCGTTTGCCGTCGGTGATCGATAGCGTGTGGGCGACGACAGTGTTGCCCGCCAGCAGCACGATTTTGCTCCGGGTGAAATGGCTGATTTCATTTGCCTCGTTCTGTCCGATTTCAGAGCCGAACGTAAGCGCCCCGATGTTATCGTCATTGGCATTCGACACCGGGAATGAAACGATGTCATAGAGCTTCCCGCCGACATGGATGATGGCCACGTGAAATGCGCCATGCAGCGCTTGCTCCACCGGCGCGGCCGTGGCCGCTTCAAATTCAGTGCTGGGAATCTGCAAACCATACTGGCTCACGGGGCCGAACAGTTCCTTCCCTTTGGTAGTGTATGCCACGAGATTCACGCCGGAACCGGCGGCGTTCAAAATATCGGGCAATTTCTCACGAACGGATTTCTCGCCCTTGTCAATGATCGATTGAATGCGCGTGTTGTCGCTCAGATCGCCGCTACGGACCATCAGGTTCCAATTGCGCTGTTGGTGCCACTCGGCAAACCCTTCATCCGCATCGGCGAGCGTCTGCCTGGCTTCGCTTTCAAACTGTTTGTTGATTAGATGATTCACCACCCCGGCGGTGACAACCAGCAGACAGACCATCACGAAGATCACGGGCACCAGGACTTTGGCCCGGAAACTTACGGCGAGAAATCTTCGAAAACGGCTCATACTTTGTGACGGCCACGATTTCGGCATTTGCACGATATAAGCAGTGCTCGTGCCGACCGATAGTTATGCTTTTCTCAAGGAATCATCTGAAAACTGCGGAAACATTCGAATGGTGCTAGTGGTTGGTTCCAAGGGCACGTTAGTGAAAAAATCCTCTCGAATCGAGCAAAAACGCTTGTCTGCGGATAGTACGGACGCGGGACCAAGGGAAAGTCCGAATGCCGAAATTCGAAATCCGAAAGAAATCCGAATGCCGAAAGCCGAATTGATTCTCACTATTGGCCCTGAAGCACGGTGTTCCAGCGAACTCGGATTTCGATCTTCGGGCTTCTTTCGGGTTTCGGGCTTCGGATTTCTGGCTTCACTTTACCCAAACAAATCCATCTGCGGTGGCGGCGCGAGCTTCTTGAGTTTGTCGCGATCCTGCTGGCGGCGCGTCGATTGCCGCACCGTGCCCTCCGGCGTCAGTTCCGAGTCCTCCAGGTTCCGCAAAATTTCCTTCGCGCGCTCCAGCACCGGCTTGGGCACGCCGGCCAGCCGCGCCACCTGGATGCCGTAACTTTTGTCCGTGCCGCCCTCCACAATTTTGCGCAGGAAAACTATTTGATCATGCCACTCGCGCACGGCGACATTGAAATTTTTCAATCGCGGCAATCGCGCGGCGAGTTCCGTCAACTCGTGATAATGCGTCGCGAACAGCGTCTTCGCGCCGACCTGGTTGTGCAAATGCTCCACGATGGACCACGCGAGGCTGAGTCCGTCGAACGTGCTCGTGCCGCGGCCGATTTCATCGAGCACGATCAATCCGCGCGCGGTGGAATTGTTCAGGATGTTTGCCGTCTCGCACATCTCCACCATGAACGTGCTTTGCCCGCGCGCCAAGTCATCGCTCGCGCCGATGCGCGTGAAAATGCGGTCCACCAAATCAACCCGCGCCTCCGCTGCCGGGATGAACGACCCCGTGTGCGCCAGCAACGCCAGCAACGCCACTTGCCGAATGTAAGTGCTCTTGCCCGCCATGTTCGGACCGGTGATAAGCGCGATTTGCGGAGCGCGGACTTCAGTTCGCTTCAGCGCGTCTTGATTTTCGGGCGTTGAAGGTTCAGATGCGCGCTCCATGGAACAAAGTCCAGTATCATTCGGCACAAACCGCTCCTCGCTCAAATTCTGTTCGAGCACGGGATGTCGCCCGTCGCGAATAAGCAACACGCCTTCATCGCCGACGGTCGGCCGGCAATACCCAAACAGCCGCGCAATTTCCGCGAACGACCCGAGCACGTCCGATTGCGCCAGCGCCGCCGCAGTGCGCTGCAATGCC
>Ga0134125_10008307_pt1 | contig 11708 bp, 10 predicted proteins | sample KB31751_FD_96464 | JGI IMG/M metagenome (GOLD analysis project Ga0134125, IMG submission 96464) | Terrestrial soil microbial communities with excess Nitrogen fertilizer from Kellogg Biological Station, Michigan, USA - KB3-175-1 | ecosystem: Environmental > Terrestrial > Soil > Unclassified ... | reverse complement strand
TCGTCATCCCTGAAGAGGGCGGCGTCGTTGGCATCGATGCGGTCGGCATCAGCGCAGGGACGAAGATGGCCGAAGCGGCGTATGAATTCATCAATACGGCGCTCGACCCGAAGGTCCAGGAAAAGCTCTGCGGGCTCTACAAGTGCTCGCCGATGAACGCAAAGGCACATGTCAGCGACGAGATGGCCAAGCTTCCCGGCATCTTCACCTCGGTCGAGCAACTGGAAAAGCAGATCCTCGTCGATGACGAAACCCGTGCCAAACTGCTTCCAGAGTGGAAGTCGTGGTTCACCGAGAACATGACGCGCTGACGTCCTGCCTGCCTCTGCTGCACCGTCCGGAAGCGGAAACCGGTTTTCGCCAAGTACGGTGCAGCCTATTCCAAGTGTTAGAGCGTCTCTTGTGCGCCCGACAGGACGTACGGCGCTCTAACCGCCCCCGCCGGGAAACGGCGGGACGAAGACTTTTCATGGACCTGGAGTGGAGCCTGCGGTGAACGATCGGCGGATATGGTGGTTCTTCATAGTGCCCTGCATGCTGGTGGCGCTCGCTGTCGTCATGTCGCTGGCCGCCGTTTTCCAGTACAGCTTCCGCGAATTCATTCCCGGATCCCTCGATACCGGCGGCTTCACGCTGGATAACTATTACAATATCGGCCGGCCGCTCTATTTCCTGGTGATCCTCGACACGCTGGTCATCAGTTTCCTGACGGCGCTGTTTTGCCTGTTGCTCAGCTATCCCGTTGCCTACGCATTGGTCCGCACCAAGGCCGAATGGCTGCGCACCCTGCTGGTCATCTTGTCGATCACTCCGCTGTTTACCGGCGAGATCGTGCGAACCTATGCCTGGATGCTGGTGCTCGGCACCGATGGTTTCGTCAATTCCACCCTGCTGGCGCTGGGGATCGTCGGTACGCCGGTGCAATTCATGTATACGAAATTCGGCGTCATCATCGCCCTCGTTCACTTCTCGATGCCGGTCATGATCATCCTGCTCGCCACCGCGATCAGCCACGTCAACCGCGACTTTGAAAAGGCCGCGGCCAATCTCGGCGCAGCGCCCCTGGTCGTCTTCTGGCGCGTTACCGTGCCTTTGACCATGCCCGGCATCGTCGCCAGCACGGTCGTCATCGCCGCATGGACGATGAGCGCCTTCGCGACGCCGCAACTGATCGGTGGCGGCAAGGTCCTGATGATCTCCAATCTCGTCTATCTGCAGGGACTGTCGTCGTTCAACTTCCCGGTAGCGGCCGTGCTCAGCGCGGTTGCCTTCGTCGCGGCCGTCGGAAGCCTGGCTCTTATTCAACCCTTCGTCACGCGGCTGGAACGCCGCGTCGCGCAGCAATAGGCAATGGCCATGGGAAAATTCCTGTTCTGGACGCTGATCACCGTCATCCTGATCTTCCTGACGCTTCCGGCGGTCGTCGTCATCATGAGTTCGGTCAATCCGACCGAAACCCTGGCGTTCCCGCCAAAGGGCTTTTCGCTGCACTGGTATGCGCGCGCCTTTTCCTATGACGATTTCCGCACCTCGTTCTACAACGGCCTGATCGTCACCTTTTTCGCCTCGACGATCGCCTCGATCATCGGGGTCGCAGCGGCCTATGTGACGCACCGCTACAGCTTCCGCGGAAGACGGCTGCTGGAATTCCTGCTGGCCGCGCCTCTCATCATCCCGCGCTTCACCACCGGTTTCGGCTTCCTGCTCGTCGGCGCCGGCCTCGGCGTCAACAATGGCTACGCGATCGTGATCGTGACGCATATCGTGCTGGTGCTGCCCTTCGTGACGCGCAGCGTCTATGTCAGCCTGGTCAATGTAGACCGCTCGCTGGAACGCTCGGCCGCCAATCTCGGGGCGTCGCCGGTAAACGTTTTGTTGCGCATCACGCTGCCGCTGTTGACGCCGGGCATCGTCGGCGGCTGGATTATTGCAGCGATACTGTCCTTCACCGAGTTTACCGCCTCGCTCTACGTCACCAGCTATGCGACCCAAACGCTTCCCGTGGCGATGTACACCTATGTTCGCGAATATACCGATCCGACGATTGCGGCGATCTCGGCCTTGCTGATCATCTCCACGACGGTCGGCATGTTCATCGTCGACAAGACACTGGGCTTGAAGCGGGTTCTGGCGATTGAATCGCATTAGGATCGCTTCGAAGACGATATCGGACCTGACAGCTTCGGCGCCTGGCGCCTAGGGAGAAAACATGAACGCTCAACCGACCGTCAAATCGGGACACGGCGAATTCGCCGTCGAGATCGACAAGGCCGCCAAGAATTATGGGGCGGTGGTGGCCGTCAAGCAGGTGTCGCTGCCGATACGGCGCGGCGAATTTCTCACCCTGCTCGGCCCGAGCGGATGTGGAAAGACCACGCTGCTCAACATGATCGCCGGGTTCGAAGCGCCAACCGCCGGAACCATCAGCATCGACGGCCGCGACGTCACCAACGTGCCGCCGCATCTGCGCGATACCGGCATGGTGTTCCAGAACTATGCGCTGTTTCCCCATATGAGCGTGTTCGACAACGTCGCCTTCGGCTTGCGCATGCGCAAGGTCGACAAGCGGAAGATCGCACATGATGTGGAGGCCGCGCTTGACATGGTCAAGCTATCCGGAATGGGCGGTCGCCGGGTCAGGCAATTGTCCGGCGGCCAGCAGCAGCGCGTTGCGCTGGCGCGCGCCATCGTCTTCGAGCCAAGCGTGCTTTTGCTCGACGAACCGCTGTCGGCGTTGGACAAGAACCTGCGCACGCAAATGCAGTTCGAACTCAAGGAACTGCACCAGAAGATCGGCCTGACCACCGTTTTCGTGACCCATGACCAGGGCGAAGCGCTGAGCATGTCCGACCGCATCGTGGTCATGAGCAAGGGGGAGATCCAGCAGATTTCACCGCCGCTCGAACTTTACAGCCGCCCGGTGAACAGCTTTGTGGCCTCGTTCATAGGCGAGATAAACCAGCTTCCGGTTGCACGCGTCAAGCGCAGCGGAAACTCTGCCTCGTTTGCTTTCAAGGACGGACTGGTTCTCGATGCCGGGGCGGACGGGCGCGCGTTGCCGGACGACGATACCGAGGTCAGCATTTTCGTCCGGCCGGAAAGCATCGCTATCGCCGAGCCCAACGGGCCTGTCGGCAACGTCATCGAGGCCAAGGTCGTGTCCCACATCTATCAGGGAACACACACGGTGACACGCATCGAAACGCCGGGCTTCGGCCGGCTCGACATGCGTGTCGGCGGCGGCCAGATCATCGACAGTAAGCCGGCCGGCTCGGCGATCAATGTCCGCGTCTCGCTCGACAACGCCGTCATCCTGAAGGCTGCGCCAGGCGCAAAATAGAGTTTCGGCCGTTTAGTCAGCGATAAAACATGGCGCGATGCCCATCCAGAAGCCGGGCGACTTCCGCATTCGGAACCGCGCAACACGCAAGCGATGATCGCCGGCGCTAGACCTGTTCCTGCTCTTGCGGTCGACAGCACACACGAAACCGACATCAACAGCGATCGGCAGCCGATGCCTTGACGAAGTCGATGAACGCCCTGAGCGGTGCCGGCACGAGGCGCCGTCCGGGGTAGTAGAGAAACGGGCCGGAAAAGGGCTGCCACCAGGGCTCGAGGACGCCTTCGAGCGCTCCGTTGTCGAGGTGTGGGCGCAGCCAGTCCTCGAACAAATATACGATCCCGGTTCCTGCGATGGCTGCACCAACGGCGAGATCGATCGCGCCGCCCGCCCGCAAGATCAGCGGTCCGGTGGGATCGACCCGCACCAACTCGCTGTGTCGCTCGAACTCCCATGGCGGCATGGCGCCGCTGGGAAAGCGCGCGCGCAGACAGGCGTGGGCGAGCAGGTCGCGGGGATGTTCCGGCCGGCCATGGCGGTCGAGGTAGCCCGGCGAGGCGGCACAGGCAAAGCGCTGCATGCGCGGTCCGATCGGCACCGCGATCATGTCCTGTTCCAGCCGCTCGTCGTAGCGGATGCCGGCATCGCAGCCGGCGGCGAGCACGTCGACGAAGCTTTCCTCGGTGATTACCTCCAGCCTTATATCGGGATAGGCGGCTAGGAACGGCGGAACGATATCGGGAAGCACCAGCCGCGCCGCGCTGACCGGGACATTGAGTTTGAGCGTGCCGGCTGGTCGGTCGCGAAAGCCGTTCACCGCATCCAGGGCAGCTTCAACCTCGGACAACGCCGGCCCGAGCCGGTCCAGCAGCCCCTTGCCCGCTTCCGTCGGGGCGACGCTTCGTGTCGTGCGGTTAAGCAACCTTACGCCCAATCCGGTCTCAAGGCGGCGTACCGCCTCGCTCAACCCCGATGCGCTGCCGCCGCTCGTGCGCGCGCCATCGCGAAAGCCTCCGGAACGGGCAACCGTCACAAAGGCGTTCAAGTCTTGCAGGTCAATCTTCATTGTTCGTGAATCCGCACAGGCCGTGTGGATTATACCTGATTATCATGCAGCTACACAGCGCCTATCTGTGTTTCGTCTTGAGAAGGAGAAACGCATGTTCATTGTCGACCAATCCGGCACTTTCACGTTAGGCAATCGATCCGTGAAGCGGCTCGGCTACGGCGCCATGCAGCTTGCGGGACCGGGCGTATTCGGTCCACCCCGGGATCACGGCGCGGCATTGGCCGTCTTGCGTGAGGCCGTGGCCTCGGGCGTGAACCACATCGACACCAGCGATTTCTACGGCCCGCACGTCACTAACCGGCTGATCCGGGAGGCGCTGGCGCCTTATCCCGACGATCTCGTCATCGTCACCAAGATCGGCGCCAGGCGCGGCGAGGACGGGGCATGGCTTCCGGCTTTTTCGCCCGAAGAACTGACCCGGGCCGTGCACGACAATTTGCGCAATCTCGGGCTGGACGTGCTCGACGTGGTCAACCTGCGCCTCATGTTCGATACGCACGGTCCGGCCGAAGGATCGATCGAGGCGCCGCTCACGGCCTTGGCCGATCTTCAGCGGCAGGGGCTGGTGCGTCATATCGGGCTGAGCAACGTCACGCCCCGACAGATCGAGCAAGGCCGCGGGATCGCCGAGATCGTCTGCGTGCAGAACCAGTACAATCTGGCACACCGCGCCGACGATTTCCTGATCGACGATCTCGCCCGTGACGGCATCGCCTATGTGCCGTTCTTTCCGCTGGGCGGGTTCAGTCCGCTGCAATCGTCGACCTTGTCCGGTGTCGCGGATCGGCTCGACGCCACGCCCCTGCAGGTCGCGCTTGCCTGGCTGCTTCGCCGCGCGCCCAATATCCTGCTGATTCCCGGTACGTCGTCCGTCGCTCACCTGCAGGAGAATCTCGCCGCCGCGGAACTGGTCCTGCCGGATGACGCGGTTGACGAGCTGGAGAGTGTGGCCACTACCAGCGATGCCGCAGCTTGAACGCGGCCACGCAACTTGATCCAGCCGAAGTCGATCACGGCCAGTGGCTTCAGAACTCCGCCACCTTGCCCCATACGGAGGCGTCGAGCCTTTCGGGACGATAGGGCGTCGGGTCGACGATGGGCGGCATGGCGGTGACGATATCGGCGACCAGGTGCCCGGCACCGGGGCCGATGCCGAAGCCATGGCCGCTGAAGCCGGCGGCGAGGATGAAACCGGGAAGGCCGGGGATTTCGCCGATCGCCGGAACGCCGTCCGGCGTGCTGTCGATATAACCGGCCCAGGCGGCAGTGACGCCTAACCCGTCCAGCGCGGGCAGCAGTCGGACCGCCCGCTTGCGGGTTTCTTCGATCAGGCCCCTGTCCGGGCGTGGATCGAGGATGCGGTTCCGCTCCATCGGCGTCGGCGCGTCCAGCCGCCAGCACGCCAGCGTTTCGTGCCCGGAACGCCAGCCTTCCGCGGTTCCGAGCCGCAGGCTTTTCCAGCGCTTGGCGAACATGGGCGTGAACTGGCGGGCGAAACGCAGGCCTTGCGGCGTCGGGTCGAAGCTCGCCCGCCCGCTGATCGCCAGCGTGTAGCCGCCGTTGCCGCGCCGTGTCGCTGAAACGTCGGCGGTGTGAAGCGCGTCCGGCAGACCCTCGGCTCCCGGCGCGACGGCCAGGATCGAGGAACGCACGGATGCCTGGGGAAATCGGATTCCCAACTGGCGGCAGAAGGAGGATGCCCATGCGCCGCCTGCCATCACCACCGTTCTCGTGTGGATCGTGCCTTTTTCGGTGATCACCGCGCTGACCCGGCCGCCCTCGGTTTCAAGGCCGCGCACGGCGCACATCTGGTGCACGCTGCCGCCCGCCTTGATAATCCCCAGCGCGATCACCGGCGCCGCGCGCGAAGGGTCGGCGGTGCCGTCACTGGGCGAGAAAACGCCCCCCCTCCACGGCTTGCCGGTGGCTGCGCCGCGCGTCGTGGCTTCGCGTGCATCGAGGGGATGGCTGGTGACGCCGAGATCACGCGCGAAGCGGCACCAGCGCGCCCAATTCTCGATCTCGGCCTCGTCGTTGCTCATGTAGAGAAGCCCGCATCGCCTGAAGCCGGGATCGTGGCCGATCTCGGCAGCAAGGCTTTCCCATAGCGCAATGCTTTGCGTGGCCATCGGCAGTTCGCGCGCGTCGCGGTTCTGCTGCCGGCACCAGCCCCAGTTGCGGCTCGACTGTTCCGCGCCGATCCGGCCCTTTTCCAGGAGGGCGACCTTTATGCCCCTGCGGGCGAGGTAATAGGCCGAGCAGGTGCCTACGATCCCGCCGCCGATGACGACGACATCCGCCTCGTCCGGCAGGGTCGGGCTGGTGTCGATATGCAACAGGGGTGCGGGCATGGCGGTCCTCGACTCTGGAAGGCCATTCTACCGAGGCCCGATGAAATGCATGGCTGCAGTTTCCGCCAGGACGGCATTTTATGCGGTCGACGGGATATCCACGGCGGTTGCGATGGAAATCGGCGTCCAGCTACGCGCTTGCTCCGGCCCTGCTTCAGCCTAATATGTGCGGATAGAGGCTTGGCGGCTGTGCTGGACAACACATGAAACTCGACCGGATCGACATCAGGATTCTCTATGAATTGCAGCGCAACGGCCGGGTCACCAATGTCGAACTGGCCGAACTGGTGCATCTGTCGCCCAGCCCTTGCCTGATGCGGGTGCAGAAGTTGCAGGCGGCGGGTTACATCCTTGGCTACTCCGCGCAGATCGACGTGGCCAAGCTTGGCCAGACGCTGACCGTCTTTACGGAGGTCACTCTGAAGAACCATCGCCAGATCGATTTTGCGCGCTTTTTGGCGGTTATTGAAAAGGTCGAAGCGGTCGTTGAGTGTCACCTCGTATCCGGCGGATACGACTATCTTTTGAAATGCGTCACCAGCGGCATCACGCAATACCAGGAAATCATGGAGCGCCTGGTCGACCTCGATATCGGCATCGACAAGTACTTCACCTTCATCGTGCTGAAATCGCCGATCGTGAAATCCCACATTCCGCTGTCGAAGCTTTTTCCGCTTTGAATTCGCCGGATCACCGGTTGGAAAAATTCCGCACCAACTCCTCGTCCTGTTCGAGCTTGTCGAGCCAGTTCGGGTCGAGCTTCGGCATGGAGGCATGCAGCAGGCGTGAATAGGGGTGGCTTTGCGGGTTGCCCATGAAGGAAGGGGGCATCTGCTCTATCTTCTCGCCCGCATACATCACCGCGATCTCGTCGCAGATCGCCTTCACCGTGGAAAGATCGTGGCTGATGAAAATGTAGGAAAGATCGAGTTCGCGCTGCAATTCCTTCAGGAGGCTGATGATGGCGGCCGCCACCACCGTATCGAGCGCCGAGGTGATCTCGTCGCAGATGACGAGTTCCGGTTCCGCCGCAAGCGCGCGGGCGAGGTTGACGCGCTGCTTCTGGCCTCCGGAGAGTTCCGATGGCAGGCGATGCTTCAGCGAGCGCGACAGGTGCACCATGTCGAGCAGTTTGTCGATTTGCGCCTCGCGCTCGCGGCCTTTCTTGCCGTGGTAGAAGGTAAGGGGGCGGCCGACGATATCGCCGACCGAATTCGCCGGGTTGAGCGCGGTATCGGCAAGCTGGAACACGATCTGCAGGCGCCTTAGTTCCTCACGGCTGCGCTGGCGGGCTTTCGCTGCAAGCTCCTTGCCGTCGAGAAGCACGCGGCCCGAAATGGGCGGCAGGATGCCGGCGATGACGCGGGCCAGCGTGGACTTGCCGCAACCGGACTCGCCGATGATGCCGAGATTGCGGCCGCGCTCCAGTTTCAGGCTGACCGACCTTAGCGCCACGATAGCCGGAATGCCGTCGGCCCCGATCCGGCCATAGCCGGCGACGGCATCGCGGACCTCGAGAACGGGCTTGGGCGCTTCTTCCTCTTTCGCTTGCGGCCGGGCGGCATGTGGCGCCGGCTCGAAGGCCGCCAGAAGCTGTTTGGTATAAGGGTGTTGCGGCGCGCCGAGAATTTGTGCCGTTTCGCCCACTTCCTGCACCTCGCCGCCTTTCAGCACGACGATGCGGTCGGCAATCTGGGCAACGACGGCAAGGTCGTGCGAAACATAGACCCCGGCAGTGCCGCCCTTCTTCATCACCGATTTGAAGGCGCGCAGCACTTCGATCTGCGTCGTCACGTCGAGCGCGGTGGTCGGCTCGTCGAAGATGATGAGCCCGGGGTCGCCGATGAGCGCCATTGCCGCCGACAGCCGCTGCAACTGGCCGCCCGAAACCTGGTGCGGATAGCGCGCGCCGATGTTTTCGGGATCGGGAAGCGCCAGCGCCTTGAACAACCCCACCGCCTTCGCGCGCGCCGCCTTCGGCGGCATGAGCTTGTGGATGCGGGTGACCTCGATCACCTGCTCCATGATCGTGTGGGCCGGATTGAAGGCGGCGGCGGCACTTTGCGGAACGTAGGCGACCTCGGTGCCCCGGATACTGGATCGCTGCTTTTCGCTCATCTGCACGACGTCGCGCCCGGCTATGCTGACCGAGCCGCCGGAAATGCGGCAGCCGGCGCGCGTATGGCCCATCAGGGTCAACGCGATGGTGGTCTTGCCCGACCCGCTTTCGCCGATCAGCGCCAGGATTTCGCCCTCGGCTATGTCGAAGCTGACGCCGAGAATAATCTCGACGGTACGTCCTGCGTCGGTCTTCGCCTCGACCTTCAGGTCGCGGATTTCGACTGGATTGACCATCACTCGCTCCGGTCGCGAATCTTGCGGGGAAGATTGTCGATGAGAAGGTTGACGCTGATGGTGAGCGTGGCGATGGCGATCGAGGGGAAGATCACCGCCGGCGCGCCGAACGGCAGGCCACCGATATTTTCGCGCACCAGGGCGCCCCAGTCGGCATAGGGCGGCTGGACGCCAAGGCCGAGGAAGGACAGGCCGGAGAGCAAAAGCACGATGAACACGAAGCGCAGACCGAAATCGGCGAGCACTGGCCCCAGGATATTGGGCAGTATTTCGGTACGGATGAGGTAGCCTATGCCTTCGCCGCGAACACGCGCGACGGTGATGAAATCCATCGTGTTGACGTTGACCGCCAGAGCGCGGGCGAAGCGGTAGGAGCCGGGCGTATAGATGACGGCGAGCGTCAGGATCAGCACCGGAATGGACGAGCCGACCGCCGCCACCAGAACGAGGCCGAACATCATGCTGGGAATGGAAGTGAGGGCGTCGAGGAAGCGGCTGAGTACGCGGTCGTACCAGCCGCCGATCACCGCCGCCGTCATGCCGAGCGTGACGCCGATGAAACAGGCGATGGTGACGGCGCCAAGCGAGATGCCGACCGTGTAGCGCGCGCCCATGAGAATGCGCGAGAAGATATCGCGTCCGAGATAGTCGGTTCCCATCCAGAATTTCGACGATACCGGGCCGAAATAATCGAAATCGACGATGTCGCCGACGGGATAAGGGGTCAGAAGCGGCGCGAAGATGGCGACTACGGCCCAAAACAGAATAATGACAAGGCCGATCATGCCGACCGTGTCGAAACGGTAGCCGAATTTCCCGGCGAGCGGAACGGAAGAAGCCATGGTCAGCGCAGCCTCGGGTTGGACAGGATGGCGATGATGTCGGCAATGGTGATGAGCAACAGGTAGCCGAGGCAGAAGATCATCGTGCAGGTCTGGATGAGCGGCAGGTCGCGGGTGGCGACCGCATCGACCATCAGCTTGGAGATGCCGGGATAGTTGAAGATGATCTCCACGATGATGACGCCGCCCAGCAGGTAGGACAGCGACAACGCCACCGCGTTGACGATGGGGCCGAGCGCATTGGGAAGCGCATGCTTCAGGACCATGCGCGAGCGCGAGGCGCCCTTGAGCAGCGCCATTTCCACATAGGGTGTGTTGAGCGTCTCGATCACCGCGGCGCGGGTCATGCGGATGATCTGGGCCGAGATGACGAAGGCGAGCGTGATCACCGGCATGGCGAACACCCGCAACAGTTCGCCGATGGAATGCACCTCGTTGGCGAAGGAAAGCGCCGGAAGCCATTTCAGGTAGACGGCAAAGATCAGCACCGCCGAGGTGGCGACCATGAATTCCGGCACCGAAATGACCGCGACCGTCGCCATGGTGACGATGCGGTCGTAAAGGGAGCCGCGCAGCGTCGCGGCCGTGATGCCGAGCGCCAGGGCGATCGGCACCGAAAAAAGGGTCGTGACGCCCGCGAGCTTCAGCGAATTGAGGAAGCGGCCACCGATCAGGTCGGCTACGGGCATGTTGTTGGCGTAGGAGGTGCCGAGATCGCCGGTGGCGAGACCGCCGAGCCACCAGATGAACCGCAGGATCGCCGGCTGGTCGAGATGCATCGCCGTGCGCAGGCCCGCCACCGCTTCCGGCGTCGCGGCCTGGCCGAGCAGGATTTCGGCAACGTCGCCGGGCAGCATTTCGGTCGCGAAAAAGACGGTAAAGGAGACGATGACCAGCGTGATCACGGCCACGAACAGCCTGTCGATCACAAGAGACAAAACCCTGTTGTTCATCGAAGCTCCCTTGAGGGCGTTACAGCTTCACGGACTCCCCGAACCTCCATGGTTGGAAGGATAAGGTTCATCTACGACCCAGCCTACAGCGATATCGCCGTTCCGCAAGGAACGCCGCAATATCCGGCGTAACGCATCGTCGGGCCGGGGAGAGCGATCTCCCCGGCCGTGTTGCGCCCGGTGTCAGGCTTCCAGCCAGACATACTCGGCGAAGGCGTAGCCCATCATGCCGCCCAGCGGATTCGGCTGCAGGCCCTGCAGTTTCGAGGAAACGGCATCGACGTTGGAGATGAATACGGGGATGGCTGTGCCTGCTTCCTCCGCAATCATGACCTGCATCTCGTCGTAGATGTGCTTGCGCTTGGTCTCGTCGAGCAGGCCGCGCGCCTCGATCATCATCTTGTCGAACTTTGCCGATTTGTACTGGCTTTCGTTCCACGGCGCATCCGAGGCGTAGAGCAGCGAGAACAGGATGTCCGGCGTCGGACGCGGGTTGATGTTGCCGAAATGGATCGGAGCCTTGAGCCAGTAGTTCGACCAGTAGCCGTCAGACGGTACGCGCTGGACGTCGAAGTTCATGCCGATTTCCTTGCCGGCCTGCTGCACGATCATGGCCATGTCGATCGAGGACGCGGCGGCGTCAGAGGCAATGATCGGGATCGACTGGCCAAGCAGCCCGGCTTTTTCGAAATGGAACTTCGCCTTTTCCGGATCGAAGGCTTTCGCCTTCAGGTCGGCGTTATGGTATTTGTCCATCGGCGGAACCGGCTGGTCGTTGGCGATCTCGGCCAGGCCGCG
>Ga0134125_10008306_pt1 | contig 11708 bp, 7 predicted proteins | sample KB31751_FD_96464 | JGI IMG/M metagenome (GOLD analysis project Ga0134125, IMG submission 96464) | Terrestrial soil microbial communities with excess Nitrogen fertilizer from Kellogg Biological Station, Michigan, USA - KB3-175-1 | ecosystem: Environmental > Terrestrial > Soil > Unclassified ... | reverse complement strand
GTTCTCCGCCCAGTTATTGCTGAGCTCGAGTTCGGGGTGGTCGAGGAAGCGCGTCAGCTTGGGCCACTGCGCCAGCGTATATCCCGCCGCCTTGCTCAGCAGGCTGGCGGGCAGGGCATGGGCCCGTGTTCGCTCCACCTCGGCGCGTAGGGCGGCGAGCAGCGCCGGAGCCTTGTCGTGCCGCCGTGTAAGCGGCGGAGCAAAAATAGACCACATCACGCCGCGGTAGCGGCGTGATGCGGCGGAACAAAACCAGACCAACCGGGCGAGGTTGAAGGCAGCCGCAACTTCATGACACACCGGGGGGATGTACAGAGTGGAGCTCTACGGTCGGGTGCGGCGAGCGGTGATGGTGGAAGGCAAGAGCGAGCGGGGTGTGGCGGCGGAGTTTGGGCTGGCCCGCGAGACGGTGCGCAAGATGCTGCGCTATTCGGTGCCGCCGGGATACCGGCGGAAACAGCCGGCGCGGCGGCCGAAGCTGGATGAGTGGACGGGCGTGATCGACGCCATGCTGGAGGAGGATAAGGGGCGGCCGGCAAAGCAGCGGCATACGGCGAAGCGGATCTTCGACCGGTTGCGTCAGGAGAACGGCTACAGGGGCGGCTACACCATCGTGAAGGACTACGTGCGGGCGAGCCGGGCGCGCGGACAGGAGATGTTCGTGCCGCTGACGCACGCGCCCGGGGAGGCGCAGGCCGACTTTGGCGAGGCGTTGGCGGTGGTGGCCGGGGTTGAGTTGAAGGGTATGCGTCCAGCGAAACCAGCAGGGGCGGGGTTGAGCGGCGGAGCGAGTGGCTTTAGCGTGGGGCGCGGGCAGCGATCCAGGCGGCGGGGGTGAGCGCGGGGAGGCTGGCGAGCGGGCGGTCGGCGAGCCCGGGGAGGATGTCGCCGAGGTAGTTGCGCAGCGGGACCCGGAGACGGCGGCAGCTCTCGAAGATCGAGAGAATGGCGGCCACGCGCGGCGCGGCTTGCTCGCCGCCGAGATGGATCCAGTTCTTGCGGCCCAGAGCCACCGGCCGCATCGAGTTCTCGGCCAGGTTGTTGCTCAACTCCAGCACCGGATGTTGGAGGAAGCAGGTGAGCTTGGGCCACAGCGCCAGCGTGTAGCGCGCGGCGCCGCCGAGCGCGCTGGCCGGCAGCGCCTCGCGCGCGGCTACCTCGACCGCGGCGCGGACCGCGGCCAGCAGCGCCGGCGCCCGCTCCTGCCGGCGCTGGTGGCGTTGGGCCAGATCCAGTTCCTCCCGCGCCGCCGCTCGCTCTTCGACCGGGCAAGGTCGCTGCGCCTGTGGATCTGCACTAATCCCCGCCGGTCGGCGCCGGCAGGGGCAGCGCCGCGTGCGGCTTGTGCCCAGCCAGCCGCCGCACCGCCTGCTGCAGCCGGTCCATGTAGAGGTACACCACCGGGGTGGTGAACAGCGTCAGCGCCTGGCTCAGGATCAGCCCGCCCACGATGGTGATGCCCAGCGGCTGCCGCAGCTCGCTGCCGGTACCGCCGCCGATCGCCAGCGGCAGCGCGCCCAGCATCGCCGCCAGCGTGGTCATCATGATCGGCCGGAAGCGCAGCACCGCCGCGGTGTGGATCGCCTCCAGCGGCCCCTGCCCGTCCACGCGCTCGCAGTGCAGCGCGAAGTCAATCATCATGATGGCGTTCTTCTTCACGATGCCGATCAGCAGGATGATGCCGATCAAGGCCATGAAGTTGAGGTCGCTGTGGAAGTACATCAGCGCCAATAGCGCCCCCACCCCCGCCGAGGGCAGCGTCGAAAGAATCGTGATGGGGTGGATGTAGCTCTCGTAGAGCATGCCCAGCACGATATAGACCGCCGCCAGCGCGAAGGCGATCAGCCAGGGCTCGCTCGCCAGCGAGGTCTGGAAGGCCTGCGCCGTGCCCTGGAAGCTGCCGTGCACCGTATCCGGCATGCCGATGTCGCGCTCCGCGTTGGCCACCGCGGTCACCGCATCGCCCAGCGCCGCTCCCGGCGCCAGGTTGAACGACAGCGTGATCGCCGGTCCCTGTCCCTGGTGGTTGACCGCCAGCGAGAGCTGTCCGGGGCCGTAATGCGCCAAGGCGCTCAGCGGCACCAGCTTGCCGCCGCCGCTCGCCACGTAAATTTCTTTCAGCGTGTTGGGATCGCCCTGAATCGCCGGGTCCACCGTCAGGATGACGTGATACTGGTTGATCCCCTCGTAAATGTTCGACACCTGGCGCTGGCCGAAGGCGTCGTTGAGGGTGGCGTCAATCGCCTGCATGGAGACGCCCAGCCGGCCGGCGGCGTCGCGGTCGATCACCAGCGCGGCTTCCAGCCCGTGCGTCTGCTGGTCGCTGTTGATGTCGCGCAGTTGCGGAATGGACTTGAGCTTGTCCATCAACAGCGGCGCCCAGTGATTGAGATCGTCCAGGTTCTCGGACGTGAGCGCGTACTGGAACTGCGCATTGCTGCCGCGCGCTCCCACCGACACGTCCTGCACCGACTGCAAAAATAGCTGCGCGCCCGCCACCTTGGCGGTGGAGCGCCGCAGCCGCGCGATCACCTGGTCGGCGGAGAGCTTCCGTACCTCGATCGGCTTGAGCTGCACGTTAATGCGCGCGGTGTTGGTGCGGTTGCCGCCGGTGTAGGCGGTGATGGTGTCCACCGCCGGATCCTGGCTGACGATCCCGGTGTACTTGTCCAGCTTGTCGCGCATCGCGGCGAACGACAGGTCCTGGTCGCCCACGATGCTGCCGTTCAACCGCCCCGTGTCCTGCTGCGGGAAGAACCCTTTGGGGATGATCACGAACAGGTAGGCGTTGAGCGCGATCGTGGCCAGCAGCAGCGTGAACACCAGCGCCTGGTGGCGCAGCACCCAGCGCAGGCCCAGGTCGTAGTCGTGCTTCATCGCCTCGAAGCCGCGTTCGAAGGTCCGGTACAGCCAGCCGTGCCTGCCCGCCTCGTGGCGCAGGAAGCGCGCGCACAGCATCGGCGTCGTGGTCAGCGAGACGATCAGCGAGATCCCGATGGCGATGCTCAGCGTCATCGCGAACTCCCGGAACAACCGCCCCAAAATTCCGCCCATCAGCAGGATGGGCGTGAAGACCGCGATCAGCGAGGTGCTCATCGAGAGCACCGTGAAGCCCATCTCCTTCGACCCCAGCAGCGAGGCCGCGAACGGCTTCATGCCGCCCTCGATGTGCCGGGCGATGTTCTCGATCACCACGATGGCGTCGTCCACCACGAAGCCGGTGGCGATGGTCAGCGCCATCAGCGACAAGTTGTCGATGCTGTAGCCCAGCAGGTACATCACGCTGAAGGTGCCGACCAGCGACAGCGGCACCGCCACGCTGGGAATCGCCGTCGCCCGCCAGTCGCGCAGAAAGGCGAACACCACCAGCACCACCAGCACTATCGAGATGATCAGCGTCACTTCGACGTCATGGATCGAGGCCCGGATGGTGGGCGAGCGGTCCTGGCTGACGATGATGTGCATCGAGTGCGGAATCGAGGCGCGCAGCGCCGGCAGCTCCTGGATCACCCGGTCCACCGTGTCCAAAATGTTGGCTCCGGGCTGGCGGAAGATCGCCACCGTCACCGCCGGCTCCCCGTTGGCGCTGCCGTCGTTGCGGTAATCGGCGGTGCCGTCGTAGACCTTGGCGATGTCGCTCAGCCGCACCGCCGCGCCGTTGTGCCAGGTCACGATCAGCGGCTGGTACTCCTTGGCGACGAACAGCTGATCGGAGGAGTTGATCTCCCAGTTCTTGCCGCCCTCGTCCAACATGCCCTTGGGCCGGTTGGCGTTGGCGTTGTTCAACACCTGGCGCACTTGCTCCAGGTTGATGCCGTAGCTGTTCAGCTCGCGCGGGTTCACCTCCACCCGCACCGCCGGCTGCGAGCTGCCGTAGACGAATACCTGTCCCACGCCCTGGATCTGCGAGATCTTCTGCGCCACCACCGAATCGGCCTCGTCGTAGACCTGGGGCATGCCCACGGTCTTGGAGCTCATGGCCAGATTCAGGATGGGGGCGTCCGAGGGGTTGATGTTGCGGTAGTGCGGGTTGCCCGGCAAATTGGCCGGCAACTGGCCGCGGGCGGCATTGATCGCCGCTTCCACGTCGCGCCCGGCGGCGTTGATGTCGCGGTCCAGATCGAACTGCAGGGTGATGTTGGTCGAACCCAGCGAGCTGCTCGAGGTCATCTCGCTGATGCCGGCGATGCGGCTGAACTGCCGCTCCAGCGGCGTCGCTACCGCCGAGGCCATGGTCTCCGGGCTGGCGCCGGGCAGGCCCGCGCTTACCGAGATGGTGGGGTAATCCATCTGCGGCAGCGGCGCCACCGGCAGTTGCCGGAAGGCCACGATGCCGGCCAGCAGCAACGCCGCGGTCAGCAGCGAGGTCGCCACCGGCCGCTTGATGAAGGGAGCGGATATGCTGCTGACGCCGAAGTCCATCGCTGTCGCCTCCGCCTATTCGGCGGGTACCAGTCCCTCCAGGCCGGGCGTTTCGGCGCGGCGCAGTTTCCGGCTCAGCCAATCAAACGCCAGGTAGACCACCGGCGTGGTGTACAGGGTCAGAACTTGGCTGACCATCAGACCGCCCACGATGGCGATGCCCAATGGCCGCCGCAGCTCGCTGCCGGTGCCGTGACCCAGCGCCAGCGGGATCCCGCCCATCATGGCCGCCAGCGTGGTCATGAGAATGGGACGAAAGCGCAGCAAACACGCCTCGTAAATGGCGTCCAGCGGCGCTTTCCCCTCCTTCCGCTCCGCCTCCAGGGCGAAGTCGATCATCATGATCGCGTTCTTCTGCACGATGCCGATGAGCAGAATTAAGCCGATCAGCGCGATGATGCTGAACTCCACGTGGCAGATCATCAGCGCCAAAATGGCGCCCACCCCCGCCGAGGGCAGCGTCGACAGGATGGTGATGGGGTGGATATAGCTCTCATAGAGCACGCCCAACACGATGTACACCGTAACCAGCGCCGCCAGAATCAGGATGGGTTCGTTGGCCAGCGAGTTGATGAAGGCCGCCGCGGTGCCCTGGAAGCTGGGCTGCACGCTGGGCGGCAGCCCGATCTGCTGCTCGGCGGCGTTGATGGCGTTGACCGCGTCACCCAGCGAGGCGCCGGGCGCCAGGTTGAAGGAAAGCGTCACCACCGGAAACTGCCCCTGATGGTCGATGGTCAGCGGCGCCGGCTCCCGCACCACCTGGGTAAAGGTCTGGAGCGGCACTTCGGTGCCGCTGGCGGTCGACACCCCGCTCAGCGTGGCGCCGCTCGACACCGTCCCCGCCGCGGACGTGCCCACCGCGGCCGCGCCCCCACCCCCGCTCGATCCCGCATTCACATAAATGCGGTCCAGCGAATCCGGGTTGAGCTGGTATTTGGGGTCCACCTCCAGCACCACATGGTACTGGTTCTGCTGCGTGAAGATGGTCGAGACCTGCCGCTGCCCGAAGGCGTCGTAGAGGGTGTTGTCCAGCGTGGCCGGAATGATGCCCAGGCGCGAGGCCGAATCCCGGTCGATGTTCACCATCGCCTGCTCGCCCTGGTCCTGCTGGTCGCTGGCCACGTCGCGCAGTTGCGGCATCGCCTGCATCTTGGCGATCAGCTTGGGAATCCACTTCGACAGCTCGGCCGCGTTGGCGTCCTCCACGCTGTACTGGAACTCGGTGCGGCTCACCCGGTCCTCGACGCTCAGGTCCTGCACCGGCTGCATGTACAGCGCAATCCCCGAGACCTTGGCCAGTTGCGGCTGCAGCCGCCGGATGACGTCGCTCGCGCTCGCCCCCGGGCGGTCCTCCACCGGCTTGAGGTTGATCTGAATCCGGCCGTCGTTGAGCGTGGTGTTGGTGCCGTCAATGCCGATGAACGACGACAGGTTCTCCACCGCCGGGTCCCGCAGAATGACCTTGGCCAGTTTCTGCTGCAGCTGCGACATGGCGGCGAAGGAAATATCCTGCGGTCCCTCGGAGATGCCCAGGATCACGCCCGTGTCCTGCACCGGGAAAAACCCCTTGGGCACGATCGCGTACAGATAAATGGTCAGCACCAGCGTCCCCGCCGTGGCCAGCAGCGTCGCGATGCGGTGGCGCAGCACGAACTGCAAAGTGTGGCCGTAGCCCCGGATAATCGCCTGGAAACCGCGCTCGGAGGTGCGGTACAGCCACCCCTGCTGCGATTCGGGGCGGTGCCGCAGCAGCCGCGCGCACATCATCGGCGTCAGCGTCAGCGAGACGAACGCCGACATCAGGATGGTCACCGTCAGCGTCAGCGCGAACTCGCGGAACAGCCGCCCCACGATATCGCCCATGAACAGCAGCGGGATGAGCACCGCGATCAGCGAGAAGGTGATCGAGATGATGGTGAAGCCGATCTGGCCCGAACCCTTGAGCGCGGCCTGCAGCGGCGTGTCGCCTTCTTCGATAAATCGGGTGATGTTCTCGATCATCACGATGGCGTCGTCCACCACGAACCCGGTGGAGATGGTCAGCGCCATGAGCGACAGGTTGTCGAGCGAGAACCCCAGCAAATACATGAACGCGAACGTGCCCACCAGCGACAGCGGCACCGCGATGCTGGGAATGATCGTGGCCGAAATGCTGCGCAGGAAGATGAAGATGACCAGGACCACCAGCACCACGGTCAGGATCAACTCCCACTGCACGTCCTTGACCGAGGCGCGGATGGTAATGGTGCGGTCGGTGAGGGTTTGCACCTTCACCGAGGAGGGGAGCGAAGCCTGCAGCCGCGGCAGCAGCTCCTGCACCCGGTCCACCACGCCGATGATGTTGGCTCCCGGCTGGCGCTGAATGTTCAGGATCACCGCCGGCTCGGTGTTGGCCCAGGCCGCCTGGTTGGTGTTCTCCGCCCCGTCAATCACCTTGGCCACATCGCTCAGGCGCACCGGGTTGCCGCGCCGGTAGGCCACGATCAGCGGCTTGTAGTCGGCGCTCGAGGTGAGCTGGTCGTTGTCGCCGATGGTGTAGGCCTGGTGCGGACCGTCGAAGAACCCTTTGGCCTGGTCCACGTTGGCCTGGCTCAGGGAGGTACGCAAGTCCTCCAGGCTGATGCCGTAGGAAGCCAGCGCCGTCGGGTTCACCTGCACCCGCACCGCCGGGCGCTGGCCGCCCGAAATGCTGACCAGCCCCACGCCCGAAACCTGCGAAATCTTTTGCGCCAAGGTGGTCTCGGCCAGATCCTCCACCTGCGACAGCGGCAGCGTCGGCGAGGTCAGCGCGATGGTCAGGATGGGCGCGTCGGCGGGATTGCTCTTGCTGTAAATGGGCGGGTTGGGCAAATCCGGCGGCAGCAGCGTTCCCGCCCCGTTGATGGCCGCCTGCACTTCCTGCTCGGCCACGTCGATATTCAAATCGAGGACGAACTGCAGGGTAATGATCGAGCTCCCGAACGAGCTGATCGAGGTCATCTGGTTGAGCCCGGGAATCTGCCCCAGTTGCCGCTCCAGCGGCGCGGTCACCGAGCTGGTCATGACCTCCGGACTGGCGCCCGGATAAAAGGTCTGCACCTGCATGGTGGGATAGTCCACCTGCGGCAGCGCCGAGACTGGAAGCTGATTGTAGGCCACAAAGCCGGCCAACAGCACCCCCACCATCAGCAGGCTGGTGGCGATGGGGCGGAGAATAAAAGGGCGCGAAGGATTCACAGAGTTATCCGGTACGGCAAAACTCGGTTAGTGGTCGGTCGGCGTGCCCGCGGAACGGTGGCCGCCGCCATGGCGCCGCCCGCCCTGCGCCACTTGCGGATGCGGGACGCCGCCGCCGCCCGGCGCCGCGCCTTCGCGCGTGATCGCCACCGGGGTGCCCTCCTGCAGCTTGTCGGCGCCGTCAATGACCACGTCCGTGCCCGGCTGCAACCCGGCGGAAATCCCCACCTGGTTGCCCTCGGTGATCTTCACCGTCACCGGCTGCACGTTCACCTTGCGCTGGCTCGAGACCACAAAGACGTAAGCGCCCTCGGGGCCCCGCTGGATCGCCGCGGGCGGCACGATCGTCAGCCCGCTGTCGCTGCCCACCGCCAAACGCGCATTGACGAATTGGTTGGGAAACAAGGCGTTGTCGGTGTTGTCGAAAATCGCCTTCACGCGGAACGTGCCGGTGCTGGGATCAATCGAGTTGTCAATGGTCAGCACCCGCCCCGAGGCCAACTGCTTGGTGTTGGTGCTGTCAAACGCCGCCACCTCGGGATGCTGCCCCGTGCGCAGCTCGCCAAATACCTGCGGCAACTCGTCCTGCGGCAAATTGAACAGCACCGCGATCGGCTGCACCTGCGTAATGACCGCCAGGCCGCCGCTGTCGCTGGCGTGCACCACGTTTCCCGGATCCACCAGCCGCAACCCGATGCGGCCGGTGATGGGCGACGTGATCTTGCTGTATTGCAGGTTCAGCTCCGCCGTCTGAATCGCCGCCTGATCGGCGGCCATCGCTCCCTTGTACTCGTTGACCAGCGCCGCTTGCTGATCCAGTTGCTGCTTGGCCACGATCTTTTGATCGTACAGCGCTTGGTAGCGCTGGTAGTCGATCTCGTCGTCGTTGTACAGCGCGGTATCGTGCGCCAGGTTCCCCTGCACCTGCGCGAGCGCGGCTTGGTAGGGGCGGGGATCGATCTCGACCAAAAGGTCCCCTTGGTGAACCATTTGGCCCTCCTGGAAGTGGACGCTCATGATCTGGCCATCGACCCGGGTCTTGAGGGTGACCGTATTGTTGGGGGTCACCGTCCCCAGTCCCCGCAAATAGACCGGGATATTCCCCTCGGTCGCGGTCGCCACCACCACCGGCATCACGGCATTCGCGCCTCCGCCGCCCCGCCGGCCTCCCGCCGCCGCGGCCCCAGGGCCGGTTTTGGGCGCCGCCGGACGAAAGTGCCAGGCGCCCCAGGCCACGACCACAATCACCAGCAGCCAAATCCACCCGGTCTTGCGGCGGTGTTGCGGACGGGCGTGCAAATCCAGCCCGGAGTTGGGGGAGGATACGTGAGGACTTCCCATCTAAGCATCAACGACGGTCAAGGGTTTCGGGTTACCGCATTGAGCGGCTCAAGCGGAATAATCCGGTACCGCCCCGGGCACCCGCGCCCCGGCGCCCCGCCCCGCGGCCGCATACACCGCCAAGGTGGCTTCCGCGGCCCGCCCCCAGGATAACCGATGGGCGGCGCGATGCCCCGCCTCTCCCAGCCTTTCCCGCAACCCCGGATCCCGCCAGAGCCGCTCCATCGCCTCCGCTAACGCCCCCGCGTTCCGCACCGGGATCAACAGCGCCTCCACCCCGTGGCGCAACTCCTCCGCCGCCCCCATCTCCGAGGTGCAAATCACCGGCAGCCGTTGGCTCAGCGCCTCCACCACCACCAGCCCAAACGACTCCGTGCTCGACGGGCACACCAGCAAATCATGGCTGCGGTACAACGCGAAGTTCCGGTCCTGATCGGCAAACCGGGCCAGCACCGTCAGCCACGGCCGCGATTCCGGGGCAAACGTGTCGCGTATCACCCCGATCTCGTAGTCCAGAGCCTCCGGGTCCTCGTCCTCCATGGCACTCAACAGCGTCAACGGCAATCGCACCCCGCGCTCCAGCAACCGATAGTGCGCCTCCGCCAGGTAGTGAATGCCCTTGCCGGTGTGCCACGTGCCCGAAAACAGCACCCCCGCCCCGCGCGCCGCTCCCGGCTCCGGCGCCTCCGCCCACCGCCGCCGCAGCACCCCATGCGGAATGCGATGGATGCGCCCCGCCGGCTGCCATCCCCGCCGCTCGATCAGCGCCGCCTCCCCCCGGTTGTTCACAATCACGGCGTCGGCGCGCCGCAACGCCCCCCGCTCCTGGCTCACCCGCAGCAGCGGAAACAGCCAGCGCCGGTACCACGGCTTGCGCAGCAGCCCGGCGCGGTGGTCGTCCACCACCCCGGCAAACCAGCACCGGTCCAGCAGATGGCTGCGTACCACCAGCCGCGCCTCGCGGAAGCGGCAGAATCGGCGCAGCCGGCACAGCAGGAACCCCTGCATCCCCACCACATCAATCACATCGTAGGGGCCGTCCTCGCGCCACACCCGCTCGACCGCCCGCCACGCCAGCCAGGAGGCGAGCCCCATGCGCAACCGCTCGTTCTCCGGCCACTCGCCCAACTCCCGCCGGAACAGCAGCCGCACCTCGTGCCCGCGCTCGCGCAGCATCTCCGCAATCCGGTGCGGCGCTTTCACCGCCCCGATGCGTATATCCTCCGGATCGTCGCTGACAAACAGGATGCGCACTGTCCCGTACTATGCCACGCAGGTCATCCCGCGGGCAAGCAGCACCGGTCACAACAAGAGTTCCACCCGCGCCGCCCGCGCCGCCGTTGCGAGCGCGTGGTCGAGCGTCGCCAACGTGGCGCCCAAGCGCATCGCCAACTCAAGCTAGGCGGCGTTATACGCTGTCAGCCGCGAAGTATGCGCCAGCCGCCACAACACCATCGGGTCCGGTGCCTGCTAGTGTAGTGCGTCACAAATAGCAGGCATTATGCCAATGCCCCGCATGCGACTTTTCCCCAAGAAAAGTCGCACGCTTTCGCCCGAAATTAAACGTCATTTTGTGTGACGCACTACACTAGGGCATGCCCGCCTCCACGCCCGCTCCCACTCCCGCCGCCCTGCTCGAGCTCGGCCTCGGCTTCTGGGCTTCCAAAACCCTGCTCAGCGCGGTCGAGCTGGGTTTGTTCACCACGCTTGCCGCCGGCCCGCTCCCCGCCGACCTGCTGGCCGAGCGCCTGGGCACGCAAGACCGCGGCTGGCGCGACTTCCTCGATGCCTTGGTCGCACTCGGCATGCTCGAACGCCATGACGGCGACGGCACCGACCTTTACGCCAATACGCGTGACACCGCCGTCTTCCTGGATCGCAACCAGCCCACCTACATCGGCGGCATCCTGGAGATGGCCAACGCCCGCCTGTATCCGTTCTGGGGCGGCCTCACCACCGCGCTCCGCACCGGCGCGCCGCAGAACGAGGCCAAGAGCGGCGGCAACCCCTTCGAGGTGCTGTACAGCGATCCGGAACGCCTGCGCGGGTTCCTCGGCGCCATGACCGGCATCAGCATGGGCTCCGCCCGCGCCATCGCCGCCCAGTTCCCCTTCGCCCGCTTCCATACCTTCGCCGACATCGGCACCGCCCAGGGCGGATGCGCCGCTCAAGTGGCGCTCGCCCACCCGCACCTGCAGGGCATCGGCTTCGACCTGGCCGCGGCGCAGCCTCACTTCGAAGCCTACATCCACGGCCTCGGCCTCGACCGGCGCGTGCGCTTCCAGCCCGGCGACTTCTGGAACGACCCGCTCCCCGCGGCCGAGGTGCTGATCCTGGGACACATCCTGCACGACTGGAACCTCGAACAAAAACAGGCGCTGCTGGCCAAGGCCTACGCCGCGCTCCCCCGCGGCGGCGCCATCATCATCCACGACGCCATGATTGACGACGCCCGCCGCAAGAACGCATTCGGCCTGCTCATGAGCCTGAACATGCTGATCGAGACCCCCGGCGGCTTCGACTACACCGGCGCCGACTGCACCCGCTGGCTGACCGCCGCCGGCTTCACCGGCACCGAGGTCCACCCCCTCGCCGGCCCCGACTCCATGGCCATCGGCTTCAAGCCCTAGAAGTGGTCTCATAATTGGTGCCAAACTTTACGCGAATGGATCGTGTGCGGCTTTTTCCCCAGAAAAAGCCGCATCCAGCTCGCCCCAGGCGGCCTGCTG
>Ga0134125_10008305_pt1 | contig 11711 bp, 9 predicted proteins | sample KB31751_FD_96464 | JGI IMG/M metagenome (GOLD analysis project Ga0134125, IMG submission 96464) | Terrestrial soil microbial communities with excess Nitrogen fertilizer from Kellogg Biological Station, Michigan, USA - KB3-175-1 | ecosystem: Environmental > Terrestrial > Soil > Unclassified ... | reverse complement strand
TACGGATCGAAGGCCGCCAACGGCGTCATCATCATCACGACCAAGCGTGGACTCGGCGGCAAGCCGAAGGCGACGATCACACAGCGTATCGGGTACTCCAAACTGCTCCGCGGACCCGGCGAGCGCGTGTTCGACACGACGTCGGCGTTCGACCTGTACAACTCGCCGGAAGATTCGGCGGTGATCCGGGCGCTGGTGCTGCCTAACGGAAAGCTCCCGGTGTTCGATCACCTGCAGGAGGCGGCGGGCAACACCCCGCTGGCGTACGAAACGTCGATGTCCGTGAGCGGCGGCAACGACAACACGCAGTACTTCGTGTCGGGCGATTGGTCGCACGACGGCGGCATCATCAAGAACACCGACGCCGGCCGGCAGAACCTGCGCATGAATCTCGACCAGCGCCTCGGCGACAAGTTCAAGCTCTCGTTGAGCAACGCGTACACGCGCACGACGACCGACAACGGGATGACGAACAACGACAACTCCGGCGCCGGCATCACGTACGCGTTGGCGTACATTCCGAGCTTCATTCCGCTGCAGGCGGTGCGCGGTGTCTTCCCGCAGCCCGCGTTCACCTATCAGAACGCCAACCCGCTGCAGACGATTGCACTCGCATCGAACGAGCAGACGGTGAACCGATTCACCGGCGGCGCCACGATGACGTATCAGGCGCTCGCGGGCGGAAAGCACGACCTCAAGCTCGTGGGCGGCGCCGGCGCCGACGTCTTCAATCAGGGCAACACGGTGTTCGCCCCGCCCGATCTGTACTTCGAGGCGACCCAGCAATTCCCCGGCGTCTCTACGTTAGGCAGCGCCGAAAGCCGCCAGGTGAACTGGAACCTGAACGCGATCGACGTGTTCACGCCGTCATCACAGTCGATGTCGTTCACGACATCGGCGGGGTTGCAGTTCGAGGACCGGCAGCTCGATCAGTCGCGGAGCACGGCGTCAGGACTGCTCGAAGGCCAGTCGAACATCGACCAGGGCGCGATCTTCGGGCAGCCGTTCGAGCTCAACACGCACGAGAAGACGTTCGCCATGTACGCACAAGAGCAGCTGCAGGCGTTCGACTCGAAGCTGCTCGCCGAAGTCGGCCTCCGCGCCGAGCGCAGCAGCGTGTTCGGCAACACGAATCAGTACTTCGTGTACCCCAAAATCTCGGCGGCCTATCGGTTCCCCAACCTGCTCGGCGACGGCAGCGACTTCAAGCTGCGCGGCGCGTACGGCGAGACGGGCAACCAGCCGCTGTTCGGGCAGAAGTTCACGACCCTGACCGGCGGTGTGAACTATCTCGGCAGCGCCGGCTTCGTGGTCGGCGGCATTGCCGGTTCGCCTAACATCGAGCCCGAGCGCGTGCGCGAGTTCGAAACCGGGTTCGACGCCTCGCCGTTCCACGGCCGCGCGACCCTCGAGTTCACGTGGTACGTCAGGCACACCACCAACCTGCTCCTGCCGCGCACGCCGGCGCCGTCCACCGGCTACGGAGAAGTCATCGCCAACGGCGGCGAGCTCCGGAACTCCGGCATCGAGATGGCGTTAGGCGTGGCCGCGATCCAGGACCACGACCTCACCTGGACGGTGCATTCCACGTTCAGCCGGACGCGGTCGTTGGTCGTGAGCCTGCCCGGCACCGGGTTCAGCCCCCCTACCGCCGGCTTCGGCCTGGCGTTCGGCGAGTTCTTCGTGCAACAGGGACGGCCGATCGATCAGCTCATCGGACAGACGGCGATCAACCCCGATGGGTCGTTCGTGGTGAAGGAGCTGGGACACGCGTCGCCAGATTGGGATTGGACCGTGGGCAACGATTTCACCTACAAGCATTTCTTCCTGACGTCGCTGTTGGATTGGCAGTACGGCGGCCTCGCGCAGAACCAGACGTTGTCGCTCTACGATTGCAATTTGCTGGCGCCGGACAACGGCACGCCGGCGGGCGCGGCGCGGGCCAACGACTGCTTCGACGGCATCGCGACGCCGTACGTGCAATCGACCTCGTTCCTCAAGCTGCGCGAAGTGAGCGTCGGCTACTCGCTCCCGGAGGACATGGCCAAGCACTTCTTCGGATCGAGCGATGTGAAGGTCGAGGTGACGGGCCGCAATCTGCTCGTCTTCACCAACTACTTCGGCTATGATCCCGAATCGAGCAATTACGGACAACAGGCGGTGACGCGCAACGTCGACCTCGGACCGTATCCGCCGTCACGCCAGTTCATGTTCTCCATCACCGCGGGGTTCTGACCATGACACGCACAGTGCACCGGGTCCGGCCCGCGCTTCCGGCGGCGATCGTCCTCGCCGCGGGTCTATCGTTAGGCGCGTGCGGCGGATTCAACATCACCGACACCAATCAACCGACGCAGAGCGATCTCGAGGACCATCCCACGCGGTCCAAGCTGGCGGCCGCGGCGACGGGCATTTTCGCGGGCGCTCGCTCCGACATCACGGGGTTCATCTGGCAGGTGGGCTCGATGGGCCGCGAAGGCATCAACTTGTCTGGCAACAACCAGCCCGACTATCAAGAACCGTATTTCGGTCCGCTCTCATCCACGCAATTCGGCGGCTCCGAATGGACGGGACGCTATTCCAACATCCGCTCGATCAACGTGTACCTCGACGCGGCGCCGAAGGCGCCGGATCTCTCGGCTGCGGAGTTGTCGGCGTCGCAGGGATTCGGAAAGACGATGGAAGCGCTCGCGTTCATGTACGTCATCGAAACGCGCGCAGGCCTCGGCGCGCCGGTCGACGTCGACCGTCCAGTGACCGCGGCGCCGGCGCCCTTCGTATCCGAAGACAGCGTCTACGGCTTCATCATCGGATTGTTGGACAGCGCGCAGACCGCGCTCACCAACGCGAACGGCTCAAACTTCCCGTTCACGATCCCACCGGGATTCTCCGGCTTCGACCAGCCGTCGACGTTCCTGCTGTTCAATCGCGCGCTCAAGGCGAAAGCCGAGGTGTTGCGGGCGACGGCAGGATGCGGCGGTCCGTGCTTTACAGCGGCGCTGGCCACGCTGCCCAGCACCTTCATCGACCTGACGCCGTCTGCGTTAGGCAACGGACCGAAGTTCGATTTCTCGACCGCATCCGGCGACCAATCGAACCAGCTCGCCGAACCGCTCGACGGCACGACGTTTTTCGCCGACACGTTCGTGCTCGTGCACGCCCAACGCCAATCGAGTGGCGCGCTCGACGCGCGAGTGCTCGAGAAAACCGCCCGCGCCACGCGCGTCCCCACGTGGTCGATCCCGGCGGTGCCGCTCCCGGGCGCGCTCAAGTACACCATTTACTTCACAGGCGGACAGCCTGATCCCAATGCACCCGTGCCGATCATCCGCGATGAGGAGCTCATCCTCCTCCGCGCGGAAGCCGAGCTCAACACCGGCGATCTCACGGACGCGCTGAGCGACGTCAACTTCATTCGGACCAACTCCGGGCATCTCGCCGCGATATCGAGCGGCACGTGGAACTCGATGTCAGGCGACGACCGGATAGCCGAGCTGCTCTATGAGCGCTGGTACTCGCTCATGTGGGAGCAGGGCACGCGATGGATCGACGCCCGGCGCTACAACCTGCTCGGCACCATCGAGCCCGCCGTTCCGGGAGGTCAGATACCACAGCGGATGCCAGTTCCGCAGGATGAATGTGCCGCGCGCAATCTGCCTACTAACTGCAGTCCGCTCGGCACCTGATCTCAGGAGCAGTACTCACAAATACTTCCGGCGGGGGCGAAAGCCCCCGCCGCTTTTTGTGCGATAGGCAGGGCGAGCGCTCGGATAACCCAGGCGTAACGGCCGGTGTAGCGCGTGGATAACGGCATCCCCTGATCTTGGCGACGAATGAATGCGTACCGATTGTCGGCCACAGCACCGCGCCACGTGATACCAACCGAGTGATGCCAAGGGGGATGCAATGCCCAGAATGCGTTCATGGCCGCTGAGCGGTCTTGCTGTTGTCACCTCGATGTTGGCCATCGCAGGCTGTAATCGAGCAGACAACTCCTCGCAGCCCACGCCCGGGAGCGGCGGCGGCGGCGGGTCGATCGCGAGCAGCGAAACCGCCGGCCAGGATCCGTGCACACTCGTGTCGGCGTCCGAAGCGGCGCCGTATGTTGGGCCACTCATCATGCCGCCTTACCGGGCAAGGGACGACGACGACAAACCGGCCGTCGACGGCAACGCGTGCGTGTATCGCGGAACGAACGCGCGCAGCTTTTTTATCCGGCCCGATTGGACCGGCGGCCGGATGATGAACAAGGTGAGCAACATTCCGAACGCCGTCGGCACCGCGTTGGCGAAGGGCGCGCCGGGGATGGACACGCTCGGCAACCGTATCGCCCAACACGGGGAGCCGGGCCCGTGGGATCAAGCGACGTTCATGCCCGGCGGCACGTTGTTGGTGACGAAGGGAGACACGCTGTTGACGGTGGACGTGAGCGGCGCGAGCGGCCAGAAGAGCGACGCGATCGCGATCGCGACGATCGCGATGGGCCGCGTTGGTCATCCGTTAGGCTACGATGGCGGCAAGGCGGTGTCGATGATGCCGGCGCCCAAGGCGCATCCCGCCAACGCGTGCGATCTCGTGCCGCGGTCGGAGGTCGAAGCGGCCATCGGTCCATTGAGCGCCGCGCCGCTTCCCGACTCGACGGGCGAGGAGTGCACGTACCAGGTGGCGACAGCCGAAGGATCGCGCACGTATCCGGTGGCGTTCACGTGGAGCAACGGCGGCCACGCGTACAACATGCAGAAGCACATGATGGCCACCGTGGGCAGTGTGTTAGGCCTGCCGACGAGCTCGCCGATGGACACGATGAAGCCGACGGGCAACATGGGCGCGATGATGGGCGCGATGATGAAGATGGTCGGCTCCGCAGGGCAGCCGCACTCGAATGCGCCGTCGCCGCTCGACACGATGAAACCGACGGCGGCGAACATGAAGAAAGCGATGGCCATGGCCAGCACGCCGACCACCGCGCCCGGCGCGGTGACGACGGTCGGCTTCACCACCGACACGACGCTCCAGGGACCATGGGACAACGCGTCGCTGCTGCACGGCACGCAACTGCTCGCCGTGCGCAACGACGTGCTGGTGGCGATGACGCTCGAGACCGCGGACTACGCGAAAGCCAAGGCCCTGCTGGCAACCATTTGCACCCACCTCTAACGGACGAACGCGAGCCGCCTAACCGGCGGTGGTGGATCGCGGCGCGCCGCGGTCGAGACGCGGCGCGCGGTGCGATCACTTGAGCGTGTAGAGGTACTCGGCGATGTCGCGCGCGCGCTGTTCCGTGATGCCGAGGTTGGGCATGGCCGTTCCGGGCTCGATGGCTTGCGGCGTCTCGATCCAGCGGACGAGCATGCCCGGTGTGTTGGGCACTTCGCCGGCGATGTACGCGCGTCTCGACCAGTGCTCGAGCGGCGGGCCCACGAGTCCCTCGGCGTCCTTGATGCCGGGGATCATGTGGCACGTGCCGCATCCGATCTGGGCGATGTCGACTGCGCCGCGTTGGGCATCGGCTCCCGGAATGGTTTTCACCTGCTCGGCGCTCGCCGAGTCATGACACGCCGTCATGATCAGGGCGGTGGGGGCGAGCAGCGCGAGCGCGAGTGCCCATCCGGTTCGAGTCGCGACGAATCGTTGGTCGGTACGCATTCATTCCTCCAGGTGGCGGCGCGTCACGGCATGTCCTGCCGCGTGGCGCGGCTTCGCCTTGGCGCCGGCCGGCGCCGTCGCGTTAGGCACAGGTGGATCGTGCGATTGATGGCCGCCCGGCCACGGTTCGCCGCGCGCCTGGCTGATCGCCCACACGTACGCGGCCGCCAGGTGCACTTGCGCATCGCTGAGGTCCGATCGTCCACCGCGCGGCGGCATGGCGATCGGACTCCGCGTCAGCTCCTGCGGCATGCCCACCGTGATCAGGGAATCGATGGACTGCCAGTTGTACTGCGCCCAATTGAGGCCGGCGGTGAGCGCATCGCCGGCGGCCGGCATGCCCTCGGCTTCCTGTCCATGACAGGCGGTGCAATGTCCCTGGTTGTGGAACACGCTGTCGCCGTCGGCGATCATCGCCGTCGTCATTCCAGGCGGCAGCGTGGGCAGCGTATCCGGCTGCAGGTCATCGTGCGTTCTCATTTTGGGCCCGGGCGATGAGGTCGATGCGCCCGGCGCGTTGTGCGGCGCCTGCGCGGCCAGTGCCGGCGCGCAGCAGAGCGCCGCGCCGATCGCCAGTTCGAGGGATATGAGGCGGCGCGTCATGGCGCGGTTCCTGGCGGCGCCTTGGCGTTAGGCGGAAGCGCGAACGCGACCAACTCGTCGCCGCGCGGCGTGTTGAGCGTCTGGCTTCCGGTGACGGCAACTGCCACGTACTGCGTCCCGTTCACTTCGTAGGTGATCGGCGGCGCGTTGACCGCGGCGTCGGTACGCCAGCTCCAGAGCTTCCGCCCGCTCTTCGCGTCGAAGGCCATGAGCTGGTTGTCCGAGCCGCCGGTAAACACGATGCCGCCGGCGGTGGCCACGGACCCGCTGATGATCGGCTTGGACAGACTGTCGTGCCACGCCACGCGCCCGGTGCGCAGATCCACCGCGCTCAAAATGCCATAGGTGCCGCTCGGTTGGGCTTCCACCGTGCCGCCCCAGTATTGCGCCGGCTCCTCGAGCGTCATGTGCTCCATCCAGTACTTGTGCGGCAGGTAGTTGCCGTCCACGTACAGGTAGCCGGTTTGCGGACTGTAGGCCGTGGGGCTCCAATCAGATCCGCCTAACGGGCCGGGATTGATCACCACGCCGGCGCTGTCCGGACGCACCATGTAGTTGAGGAACGGCACGACCGGCGCGCTCTTGCGGACCGGCTTCCCCGTCGCGCGGTCGAGCACGTACACGAATCCGTCCTTGCCGGCCTCGGCGACCGCCTTGGTCACCTGCCCGGTGCTGTCGGTGACGTCGACGAGCACCGGCGGCGTGGTTGCATCGTAGTCCCATACATCGTGCGAGATCTCCTGGAAATACCACCGCAGCTTGCCCGTCTTCACGTCCAGGGCCACGATGCAATCGGTGTACAGATTGTCGCCCGGACGCTTGGAGGCGTCGATGTCGGGCGCGGGATTTCCGGTGTCGATGAATAAGAGGCCGGTCGCCGGATCGTACGCCGGATGCTGCCACATCGGCGCGCCGCCGTGACGCCACGCGTCGGGATATTTCGCGCTGTCGGCGTGCTCGGTCGGAAGATCGCGCGCGAACGACATGCCCCAGTCGTCGGCTGCGCGCCACTTGCCCCACCATCCGCCTTCGGCCGGACTCGGCACCGTGTACCATCGCCACACGCGATGTCCATCGCCCGCATCGTACGCGTCGACGTAGCAACGGCAGCCTTGCTCTCCGCCGCTCACGCCGGTGATCACGAGACCGTCGACGACCGTCGGCGCGCCGGTCATGTGATAACCGGCTTCGTTGTCACCCACCTGAACCGTCCACACCGGACGACCGGTACGCGCGTCGAGCGCGACGAGGCGCGCATCGAGCGTCGCCATGAACACGCGCCCGCCGTACACGGCCACACCCTTGTTGTTGCTCGAGCAGCAATCGACGACCGTGTGTCCGTTGTAGGGGTACGCGTACTGCCAGAGCGTTTTCCCGGTGCGCGCGTCGACGGCGAACACGTTGTTGAGCGCGGACGTGAAGTACATGACCGTGTCGACGACGACCGGATTGGTTTCCGACGCGTGCGGAATACCGGAGTGGTGCACCCACGCCGGGCGCAGCTGGGAGACGTTCGTGGTGTTGATGGACGCGAGCGTCGACCACCGCTGATTCGAGTAGTCGCGGCCGTACGCCGCCCACTGCGCGGTGTCGCGCATGGCCGCATCGTGCGCGCGTTGGGCGGCGGCGACATCGAAGTGCGACGTCACGCCGGCGTGTGCCGGCGGCGGCGTGTCTTTGGTGCACGCGGCGAGCGACGCGGCGGCGAGACACGCTGCCCACGCCCGTACGCCAATCGACCACGCAAGAGATCGGCGCGCCGCCATGTCCTTCATGTTCATTGCCTGACTCCTGGTCGCCTCATGAGCGCCGCTGCCATCATGCTTGCGGAAACAGCGGCGCCAACGGGAACGACAGTTGGACCTCCAGCGACGCCGAGTGTGCATTGCCCACGAAGACGCGCTCGCCTAACGGTACGTCGTCGCCGTCAGCGCCAACGTGATGATGGCGATCGACACACGCCGTGCCCGAGCTCCCGCGCTCATCTCGACCCCGTTGCATTAGCCGATTACGATCTTTGGCAAGGCACGCGCCACATGAATGACGATCCCATATAATTCCGGACTGCGCGCCCGAAAGCGTCGTGCCGAGCCGGCGTCACGCCTGGGTCCGCCTCGCGCGGTGCGCGTCCGACAGCGTCACGGCGGTCGCCATCGCGCCGATCGCGATCAGCACCACGACACCGGCGAAAATGGCGTCCGCCCCCAGCGACGTGGTCACCATGTCGCGATCGCGCGCGCATGCCTAACGGAACGGTCTATCGCCGCTGGCGGGCGCGGGACAATAGCTCGCTCGCGGCCTTCGCCAGGCGTCTGCTCGCGCACGACAATCCGCTCAGCTTCCCCTACCGCCAGGCCTCGAGCCGGCGATCGTTGCCATGCTGCTCGACCGCGGCCGCGCCTTGACGACGCCTTGCCAACGCAGTTCCGTTGAGGCGCGTATCTCTCCTGAGTAGGCACGTCCGGTTCTCCCCCCCCCCGTTACCCGCCGCGTGTGAGCGCTATCGATCTCTCCAGTGACGTGGGCCTCGTCGCCTGCGGTCTCTTGACCCTCAACATCCTGTTGGGCCTCCTGCTGTCCATGCGGTACAATCCGTGGACGCATTGGCCGCACCGCCGCTTCAACTATTTCCGCATTCACAACTGGACCGGATACGTCGCGCTCGCCGTGTCGGCACTGCACCCGGTGATCGTGCTGTTTTCGTCGACGGCGAACTTCCGCGTGTTCGACATCATCATCCCGGTCCAGTCGCCCAAGCAGCCGCTGGTGAATTCGTTGGGCGCGATCGGCCTCTACACGCTCGCGCTGGTTGTGATGACGTCGTACTTCCGCCATCGCATGACGCGCGACAATTGGAAGCTGCTCCACTACGTGGCGTACGTATCGGCGGCCCTATTCTTCGGCCATTCGCTCTTCTCGGATCCCACGCTCAAAGGCCAAGCGGTGGATTGGCTGGATGGCGAGAAGGTGTACATCGAGATGTGCGCCCTGCTGGTCGTCGCGGTCTCGGCCTACCGGGTGCGCTGGATGCTCCAGCACGCGAAGCGGCGGGCGTTAGGCAACGCATCGCTGCGCGGCGCCGCCGCGGCCGCGGCCAGCGGCGCCCCCAATTCCTGAGGCCAACGGTATGCCCGCACTCACACTCGATCCCAACACGACGGCGCTCGTCCTCATCGACCTGCAGCGCGGCATCGCGTCGGCGGCCACGCAGCCGCATTCGGCAGCCGATGTCATCGCGCGTGCGGCGCAGCTCGCCGCGCGATTCCGCGAGCGCGGCGCGACCGTCGTGCTCGTGAACGTCGACCCGGGGCCCGGCGGTCTACTCTTCCCGCGCCTCATCACCGACGTGCAGCGGCCGCCGCTCAACCCGACGCCGGGCTGGTCGGACCTGGCACCCGAGCTCCAGGCAGCCGCGTCCGACGTGCGCGTCACGAAACATCAGCCGGGCGCGTTTCACGGCACCGATCTCGACCTGCAGCTTCGCCGCCGCCACGTGGACACGGTCGTCATCGCCGGCATCTCGACCAACGTCGGCGTCGAGTCCACCGCGCGCGCCGGGTACGACCACGGGTACAATTTCGTGTTCGTCGAGGACGCGATGGCGGCACGGGAGGCCGATCTGCACACGTTCGCGGTCACCCGCTATTTCCCGACCATCGGCCGGGTGCGATCGACGCGCGACGTGCTCGACGCGTTGCGTTAGGCAGGCCGGGTGCCGCCGCCCCGCCGCGCGACGCTGCTCCGCGCACTCCGGCACCGCAACTACCGGCTCTTTTTCAGCGGCCAGAGCGTCTCGCTCATCGGGACGTGGATCACCCGCATCGCCACCAGCTGGCTCGTCTATCGCCTCACCGGCTCGGCGCTGCTGTTAGGCATCGTGGCGTTCTGCGGACAGATTCCGACCCTGCTGCTGGCGCCGTTCTCGGGCGTGCTCGTGGATCGCTCGAACCGCCACCACATTCTCGTGGCCACGCAGGTGCTGTCGATGCTCCAGTCGCTGGCGCTCGCCATCCTCGCGCTCGCCGGCATCATCACCGTCGCCGAGATCCTCGTGCTGCAGGTGGCGCAGGGGATCATCAACGCATTCGACACACCGGCGCGCCAGGCGTTCGTGATCGAGATGGTCGAGGCACGCGAAGATCTGCCTAACGCCATCGCGCTCAACTCATCCATGGTGACGGGCAGCCGGATCATCGGCCCGACGATCGGCGGCATCCTCATCGCCGCATCCAGCGAAGGGTGGTGCTTCCTGGTGGACGCAATCTCCTACGTCGCCGTGATCGCGTCGCTGCTCGCCATGCGCCTGCCGGATACCGGCACCGGCTCGCGCCGCAAGGGCGGTGCGCTGGAGGAGCTGCGCGAAGGTGTGCGGTACGTTTCGGGCTTCGTGCCCGCCCGCACGGTGCTGCTGTTGCTCGCGCTGGTGAGCACGATGGGGATGCCGTACGTCGTGCTCATGCCCGCGGTCGCCGAGCGAATACTGCACGGCGGCCCGCACACGCTCGGGTTTCTCATGACGGCGTCGGGCGCCGGCGCGCTCGCGGGCGCGATGTACCTGGCCACGCGGCCGTCCGTGTTAGGCCTGGGGCGGGCGATTGCCGTGGCGACGACCACGTTCGGGTTGGGACTCGCCGCGTTCTCGCTGTCGCACACGCTCTGGCTGTCGCTGGCGTTGCTGCCCATCGCCGGCGCCGGATTCATGGTGCAAACCGCCTCCACGAACACGATTCTCCAGACGATCGTCGACGAGCGGCTGCGCGGACGCGTGATGGCGTTCTACGCGATGGCGTTTCTGGGCACGGCACCGATCGGAAGTTTGGTGGCCGGCGTGGTGGCCAGCCGCATCGGCGTGCCGAAGACCATCTTCTTCGGCGGCGTCGCATGCGTGGCCGGCGGCGCGTGGTTCGCTCTGCGGCTGCCGAAGCTGCGCGAGATGATTCGGCCGATTTACGTGGAGCGCGGTATTCTGCCGGCGGCGGCCGACGCCAACGCGCCCGCCATCTGACCGGCTGGCGCCGCTGCCTAACGGATGCTACTGGATGAGCGCGAGCGCCGCCTGGCGAATCGTCTCGAACGCCGACGGCTTGCCGTCGGGGGCCGAGTCGTCGTTCGTGTTGAACGCCGCCACGACCGCCGCTTTGGTAGCTGGATTGAAGTACATGAACGCCAGGAATCCCGCCTGGCTTCCCGTATGCCCGATGAGCGTCGAAGCGCCGCGCGGCAGCACGAAGAACGACATTCCCATCCACTCCCGATGCGCGGCGGTATCGGGCGTCGTCAGGTAGAGCGGGTGCCACATCTCAGCGAGCGATGCGCGGGGCAACACGATGCCGTAGCGGTGTTCGAGCGCCGTGTCGCCGCGCGACGCGTCCGTTAGGAACGCCAGGTACGTAGCCAGGTCGGCCAGCGGCGCGTTCCACCCGCCGTTCGGGATCGTGATGCCGGGGTCGAACTCGCGCCCG
>Ga0134125_10008304_pt1 | contig 11712 bp, 11 predicted proteins | sample KB31751_FD_96464 | JGI IMG/M metagenome (GOLD analysis project Ga0134125, IMG submission 96464) | Terrestrial soil microbial communities with excess Nitrogen fertilizer from Kellogg Biological Station, Michigan, USA - KB3-175-1 | ecosystem: Environmental > Terrestrial > Soil > Unclassified ... | reverse complement strand
TCCGGTCACCGTCGCCGCCGCGCAGCAGTACGACCAGAGCCGCGGCGGCAGTGGTCGAGTGCCGATCGACAGCGCGCTGCTTGCGCGTCTGAAGGCGGATACCGCGCCGCGCCTGACGTACGATCAGGTCGCTGCCCGGTCGCAGTCGCACTCCGCGGCCCAAGCGCCGGCCTCCGGCGCAAATCAGATCGGCAGCGTTGTCCGGCAGCTCGCGCCGCTCATAGGGGCGGTGGTCAATAGCAGCAATAGCGGCAATTACGGCGGCGGCTATGACTACGGACGCTACCCCGGCCCAGGCTACTACGGACCTGGCCCCGTCTACGGTTACCCCTACCGCGGCTACTAAAGCGCGTGCTGCAGAACTGACCGGTATATAGCCGGTCAGCGCCTCTCCGCCGCCAGTCCCAAGCCTTCATACAGTCGTGCGCGTGCACCCCGAGGTGCGCACTGCTCGCGGCCTTCTCTTGGCTGATGTCAGTCAGAGCGAGCAGGGAGCAAACGCGTGGTGAGTCAGGCGTAGAGCTTTGAGGGCGCGATCGCCCTGCAGGCCGGCCCAGAACCAGGTCTCGTGCCGGGCGATCGTCCAGGACAGCATGGCATCGACCATGGCGCGCGCCCGATCTCGTCCAATCGACGGCGCTGCGGCCAGGATGACGTCCGACGCGATCCAATTCGGTAAGCCGTGAGTGGTGCAGTCCCGGCGCTCACGTCTGTAGGTGCGCACGACATCGCGGATGATGCCGGTCGACAGCCCCCAGATGATCGCGTGCTGGGCAAGGGCGGCTTCCTCGTATCTGACCCGCACGGGGCAGGGCCGCTTCTTCGCCTCCAGGCGCTCCTCGTACTCGCGCCGCTTCGGACCTGGTACGCGAGCTTGTCGGCCTTCTCCTTCGTCTCGAAGGCGATGATCGTGCAGGCCCAGAAAGGCGGTCGCTTCTTATAGCCGGCGTGCCCGGCAATGCGCTCGACTTCCTCCCAGAGCCACTCCTGGTCGACCGCATAGGTCCCTACGCGCACCTCATGCAGGTATTTGGACTTGGTCTTCGACGGATAGCGGGTGATGCGTCCCATGCCGCCGCTGTACCGAGCGACGTTGGGAGAAAACCCGCGTGTCAGCCACGTGCCCAACGGGCCTGCGCGTTCCTGCGCGAATCGGCGTGCCCGGTGGATAACTGACGAGGCGTGTTTCGTTTCTTTTCAACGAGTTATTGGCGGGCCGGTCGGAACGAAACCTCGAACGCCCATGTCATTGAAATTATTGTCTGATTGCCGAACCGCGAGACGTGGTCCGTCATTCGTAGATGGGGGGCGATTCGGTTCCCTCTCGGGAGCACCGGGGAACAGCCGCGCTACGAACCGAGCCGTGGAAGCACCGCCGGGAACGACAGTTCGGTTGGCATATTCGGCGAGCGTAGAACGTCTCTCCGATGCGTCTCCGCGAGTGCGGAGATGGCAGCGGCCATCCGAGAGTCATAGATGGGCAGGCCATCTTTCGCGTTCAGCGCATGCACCTTGCTCAACATCGAGCCCATAAACCGGACGGCAAGCTTTTCCTCCAGTTGCGGCCCTCCGAAAGATCGAACGCCCGAGAAGTGCCTTTCTTGTGGGGCTACGTCCTGAAGGGGCGCAGATGCCCGCTGGAGGCGAACTGGCGACGGCCGCGGTCCTGTACGAGCAAAATCTGACGGTCCGCGCTGTGGCCTAATGGGCATCAGTATCGGGAGGGCGCACAAGCTCAAGTGGCAAGCGGCGGCGTTCACTGTTCAGCCGCCCGTGAACATGAACGCCACGCAAGATGGGCCGGACGGGCCCGGCGCGACCCCGCCAGCACAGTACAGCGTGCCACTGCACGCGAAGAAGAAACCGTGGAGGACGACATCTTGGAATTCCCATCGTTTCTGCGCCGCTTAAGTAGTCGGCCGACGCCCATGAAAGAACACCCCCGCCGGGTTCCACGGCGCACTGGGATCCAAGAAGTTCAGCCCTGAGCAGGAGTCAAACCATGGGTGATGTAGATCGCCCGGAGCGGCGGCCGATCTCCAGCATCTTCTCGAGCTCCAGCGATGATCTCGCGCGTCACCGCCTCGCAGTGAGAGCCGACGCGCGCGGCGACCTCGTAATGGGTCGGCGCTGGCAAGATGTTGTGGCGCGGCGGACAGCGTAAGGACCGACGTGCTCAGCGGTCACATTGCTCTAAGGCAGCTTGGCGCCGCCGAAGACACCAGAGGCCTGCTATTGTAGCCCCCTCGCGCCGAACTGGCCTCCGACGCCGGCCACGCCGCCGGCGGCAGCAGGGCTGGTGAAGATGGAGCCGTTCACCGACATCGTTCGGTTGCCCGTAGCGGCTGCGATGTTGCTCCCGGCGAAGCTCGCGCCACCGCTTCCCGCTACGTTGCCGGTGTAGGTCCGGTTGTCGAAGTTGGCGTTCCAGGTGCCGGTGCCCGCGCCCCAACTATAGGTCATGCCGAAAGCGGAATTATTCGCCGGCATGCTGCCGCGACGAGGGCCACGCGGCGCCCGGGTGCAGGGTGAAGTAAGGCTCAGTCGGCCTCGACCAACCGTCGCTGACTATGTTTAGCAACCGTCGAGCGCCGATCCGGCTCGATGTCCAGTTCCGTTCAGCGACGAGGTCCGTTACGTGCAGTGGCGTCGTGCCTTGGCGGCGCAGGGTAGACTCGTAGATCGAAGCCAAAGCCTCGTTGCGCTGCAGCACAGAAATGGCACCGTCGCGAGCACGGCGATGGTTGCGGAACCCAATGGCTCGGGTTCTGGCCCATGATCGAAGACAGGCCTCGAGAGCTGCCTCGAAACGGCGCTCGTGCTCTATCTGGTTTCCACTTACGCGATCCACGCTCCTTACGCCCGCTGACGAAAACAGCTCGCTAAGTTGTGGGAGCCCTGGGCCTTCGCTCGCGATAACCGCGAGGCCAGCAGCCGCGGCCTCCAAAAAGACCATCCCTACGCTCTCGTTGGGCGACGGATGGAACAGGACGTGGGCATCCTTCATGAGCGCCAGAACACTTCGTCGTGGGAGCGACTCGAACACACGGATCTGCGCGAGGACATCGCGAAAGCGGTCATGCGCCCATGCCGGGATATGTCCGACATATGTGAACTCGAAGTGGTGCCCGCGTTCGAACAACCGACGCACGACTGTCAGTGCGAGCTCCCCGTCTTTCGCACGAAATGCACGACCACAGAACAGCACCTTCAGTCGTCGCTGCCGATCCCATTTGCGAGCGATCTCTTCAGCTGGCAGCGCCTGGGTCGCGGGATAAATGACGACCGCTTTCCCTATCAACGGCTCGATCCAACGCTCCAGCTGAAGCTCCACGAGCGCGTCGCATGCGCTGCGAGCCGCTGCCAACGTCATGAAGATGACGGCGCCGCAACTTTCATGTGTATACGCCCTGACAAGACACTCAGTCCTGATTCTCATGTTGTGCGTGAATGCCTCCGTCCAATCCTGCTGGAGAGAACGGCGAAAGCTGGCTGATAGGATGCGTCGGCCCGCAAATGCGGGGTAACCGAAGTCGTCGAGCTCGACGACCCAATGCCGACGCCCGAGCACTGGCCAGCTCACCGAGTGCACCAGCTCGCTGCCTGCGCCGAAACTCACTAGCTCGGCCCAGTGATTGCGGCGCACTGGGGAGAAACCTCCCCGGCCATGACTGTGCACGAAGACATGTTCACCGTTCTTTGTGATGTAGCGACAGCCGGCGGGTGGGCTGGAACGCAAGCTCCCGTGGATTCCCGGGTGCAGGTCGATCCTCGAGCCGAGAATGACGCTGCCTATCGAAGCGTCATTGCGCTTATCGGGGCGCGAGTTCATCGGAAAGTGAGCGGAGGCGCTCTGGTGTGTAGCCGTTCGACTTCGCAAACGCCTCTATGTATCGCAGGACCTCATAAGCGATGTGACACCGCTCAGGGTGAGGGCCTGGGTAGGAGCTCTCAAACAGGGGAAGCGAGTCGCATGCGCCCTGAAATTCGCAGCCACCACAGTGTCGCGCGGAAAGTGCCTCATCTCGAGCGAGGGACCTGGCATAAGCCTCGGAGCCAATGACTTCGTCGAGGGAGTCTCGTAGCACATTTCCGAGAGAGAAGCGTGGCTGATAGGCGTCCATTACCTGATACAACTCGCCGTCGGTGTTCACGAGAAGCGCCCACTCCCCCGCACGCCGATCGTAGCAACCCTGGCTGTGTCCCATCATTTTCAAAGAGACAGTCCGAACATAGCTATTAAGTGGCGCCACCGGGATGCGATTCGGGCGAAGAGCCCAGTGAGTAAAGAGCCTGCACAGGGCATCGACCATCTGCTGCGCAGTGACCGCGAACGAGGCGTCCGAGACGTTGAGGGGGGCGGCAAAGAGGGGAAGGACCCGGAAATTAATACCGATGGATTCGTAGAAGTCATACGCCACGGTAATGTTCGGACTGGTATGAGCCGCGAGGACCAAGATCGCGCCGAATGAGATTCCCCGGCCCCGCAACCGGTCCATATTTAGAACGACGCGGTCCTCTGTCTCCGCACCTCCGGCTGACAACCGGACACCGCCAACGACATCCATCGATACGCCAATCTGAAATCCTTCGCGCTCCAAGAGGTCGAGCGTGCCATCCGGGAGCGTGTAGAGGTTTGTCTGAACGGCGTTGAAGAACTCTCCGCTCTTGAGTGCTTCGTCGCCCAGAATACGATGCTGCAGATCCATGACCCGCTCGTAGTAGGAGAGCGGCAAGAGCATGGGCTCACCACCATGCCACACAATGCAACTCTGGAACGGCGCTCGGAGTGCGGCTACCCGCCTCCGGTGATACTCACGAATCATGAGCAGAAGGCGTTCCCAACCTTCGAAAGACAGCCGCGCATGGTTGCCCAACTCATTCCATTCGTAACAGTAAAGGCAGCGCAGGTTGCAGAGCTTGGACGCTTTGACGACCCAATGAACGAGCTGCGCTGCGGGCGCTGGATGCCGCAGTCCGCGGCGCTGCCGGGTCGAGCAGCGCCGCGACCGCGCAATCTCTCTCACTTCGCGAGCGCTTTCTTGGTCAACGCATAGGTCAGGGCAATAGTCCGGGCTTTGCCTGGAGGCCGCTTGAGGCTCAACCGGATGTTCACCCCGTCTCGCCCGAGCTTGCGGACGGCCTGACCCCACACGATTCGGATCCAGCCTTCTGGTGGTTTCCTCTTCTTAGCTGCAGTTCGACTTGTCGATCCGCGGGATCCGGAGGGGCGCGTTTTTGCCATCGATACCTCCCTGGCTAACCCCAACGGGGCAATGATAGCGAGGGAGTAGTAGAAAATCACCCAGCGATTGATGATTGCCCCACTCTTGATGCAAGGGCTCGTCTACCTTGCCCGGCAGCATGGGTCAGCCTTCGCCCTCAATTGCACCGATGACCGAAATCATCGAGGTCGGAGAGATACCGATCTTGGCGCCGCTTTACCTCATCGAAGGCTCCAGGACGCGGGTGGCCACTCACCGTGTAAGTATCGCGGATGACCAAGAGGTCGTGGTTGATGCGCTCGCTGCGTTCCTGAAGCGCCTCAGCCTCTACGCGACAGGCAGTCGACATAAAGTCGACCGGCTTGAGGTTCAGTGCGAGGTAGCCCATCCCGATGATCGCGGCGAGAACAAATATCCTCTTCATTCAGCGGTCCTCATACGGCTCTGCGTCCTCTCCACCTGTTCCGGTGCCGTACCAACATCGTGTGCCTCCTCGTGGAGGGCCATGCGCTCGAGGTACTCGGGATCGGTGGAATAGGCTTTCTGTGCCCGCAGCCGGGCCGCCGTCTCGTTCATTGCCGGCCTCCTCGTTGAGGCCCGCATGTGGCATTGGCCGCCTGAACCGGCATTGACCGCCGCCGCCAAACTATTGATCCTCGGCGCCAGCACGGTCAGGCAGGGACCATCGATTTTGTCCAGGGTTCTCAAGATCGATGCGCGTCTCGCCTGCAGGGTCGTTGATGACCTTCGGCAGCAGAGGGCAGAAACAGGCCCGTTGCTCCGGGACGTCGGCCTTCGGCGTAACGACGTCGCCGATCCCGACAGTCGCGTCTCTTACGCGGCCGTTCTGGCCCTTATCGAGCGGGCCGCTGCTGCTCTTGACGACGTGAGCTACGGGCTTCGGCTGGGCGCGTCCTACGGACTGCGGGAAGGTGGGCTGTTGGGGTTCGTCCTGCTGAACTCGCCCACCCTTTCGGATGCCATCGCAAATTTGCAGCGCTATTTCCGCGTCGTCGGTGACGGTGAGGATCTGGAGATCGAGCGGAGCGGGCCGCACGTTGCGATGCGCTTCCGAGAAGCCGACATCGCCCTGAGGGGCGCACGACACAACTCAGAGTACATCGCGGCGATCATTGTGCGAGCCTTTCGCGAGATGACGCGCAAACGCCTGTCTCCCGTGCGGGCCGAGTTCATGCATGGCCGGCCGAATGCCAAGGTCGCCTACAACCAATATCTGGGCTGCGAGGTCAGATTTCACGCAGAGTGGGATGCCCTGATCTATGACGCCAAGGCGATCCGACTGCCGGTCATTGGTGCCGATGACAAGTTGCTCAAGGTCCTCGAACGGGCTTGCCGTCAAATTCTAGGGCCCGTTCCAAAGAAACGAGACCTGGTGAATGACACCCGGAAGCTCATGACGGAGCGGCTGACCACGGGGTCAGTACGCATCGACGTCATCGCGCGCGATCTTGGTATGAGCAGCAAGACGCTGGAACGGCGCCTTGCCGACAAGGATGAGACCTTCACCGAACTGCTCGACACGATCAGAAGAGACCTGGCTCAACACTACCTTCGCGAGACCGACTTCCGTCTCGATCAGGTGGCCTATCTTACTGGCTACAGTGAGCCTGCGGCGCTCGTGCGAGCATTCAAGCGATGGACCGGCACGACGCCGATGCAGTACCGGCGAAGTTAAAGGCCGGAAGCTGCCCTCGATCGGCGCGGACTTCGCAGTCCGCTCCGACACTGCAGGATGCCATCATCGTCATTGCAGGATGTCCTCGGTGGGCCTAGTGGGTGCTGTCACTGCTAGGGTCCGACACCGTCAGCATGAACGTGATTAGCTCTGCCACCTCTTCGGCGACGCGAAGCGCATCCATCGCGTGCAGCCGGCTGACGCTGAACCCCAGCGAAACGGCTAGCGCATGTTCATAGATATCATCGGGCGAAGCAGTGACCCACCAGATTGGTTCGGTCGGGTCCAGCGTCTCATATCTGCCGTCGGCTGCGCTTTCGTCCATCAGGATTTGGACTTGCCACGGGGAGACGAGGAACTTGGTGTAGGTCGCGATCCGATCGTCGTCGCTGCTCTCCTCAAATCCAGCGGCTTCGAACAGTAGCGCCACCGCTCCCAGGAGCCGGACCCGGCATTCCGCCGTCACAGCGCGCTGCTTGGCACGTCGTTTATCGAGCGCGGTGTCATCGAACATCCGGTTCTCCCTTAGGATTTGTGCCTCATTTGGGCACCGGATCGGTCGCTGACATTGATGATCGGCGACGACCTGTGCCGCAGATACGGATGATTTCGACGAGGCCGATGCAGAAGAAAGCGTGGCGCAGACGCAATCTTGATTGGGGGCTGCTCTGCTCAAGGCAGACGATCCCTCAGCGTGCTTTAACAGCCACAGTATGCGTGGGGCTGACTACTGTTTGGGATTCGCACCCAGCAGTCACCTTCAAGGGCCATGATCGCAGAAGGGGCGTTATGACAGTCCGGTTCGAATGCGCCAGAGACGACGTTGATCCCACGATCCCTATATGCCGTAGAATCGCGAGGCGGTACCGCCGAAAACAGCGTCATGCATATTTGAAGGCGAGGACGACTAACGTTCGCGCAGGCTATCGTGCTTGTAGCGGACGAGAGGCGAGAGCAGGTAGCTGATGATGCTGCGCGAGCCGGTCTTGATCTCGATCGTCACCGCCATGCCGGGCGACAGGTTCACCGTTTTGTCCTCGACCTGCATGCGCGTGCTGTCGAGCGAGACGCGCGCGGCGTAGACCAGTTCCTGGCCCTTGGGCTCGCTCGAGCCGGCGTCGGCGCCCGGCGGCTTGTCGGGCGTCTTGTTGTCCTGCGGCTTGTCGCGCGAGATCGCATCGTGCGAGACGTTGAGCACGGTGCCGTGCAACAGGCCGTAGCGCGTGAAGTTGAAGGTGTCGACCTTGATCGCCGCCTCCTGGCCGGCCTCGATGAAGCCGATGTCGCGGTTGGAGACCATGGCCTCGATCTCGAGCCGACTCTCGGCCGGCACGATGACCATCAGCTGCTGCGCCGGCGTCACCACGCCGCCGATGGTGTGAACGGCGAGCTGCTGCACCACGCCGTCGACCGGGGCGGTGAGCTTCTGCAGGCTGGTGCGCTGCTCGGCCTTGATGACATCCTGGACCAGACCCGCGGACTTCTGCTCGGCCTTGGAAAGATCGTCGAGCACGCCGCGCTCGTACTCGGCGACGGTGCGGGTGCGCGTCTCCTGCAGGGCAACGATCGCCGAGTCGCTTTCGTTCAGCTTGCTCTCCTGCACCAGAACCTCCTTCTGCTGGCCGAGCAGGTCCTGCAGTTCCTGGAGGTAGATCAGCTTGGAGCCGAGCTCCTTGCTGAACATGGTGCGGCGGATATCGACGCGCTCCTGCAGCGGCTGGAGGGTGGCCTTGAGCTTGTCGATCGAGGCCTTGATGGTGGCGCGTTCGGCCTCCTTCTGCGCGATCTGGCCGTCGGTCGAGGCGAGCTTGGCTTTCTGCTCTGCCAGCTGGCTGGCAAGCAGCCGGCGCTGCATCTCGATCAGCGGCCGCGGCGCATTGGCCGGCGGCTTGAAAGCGGCGACCGGCTCGTCCTTGGCCAGCGCGGCGTGCAGGCGCGCCGCATCGAGCTGGGCCCCCGCGAGGTCGCTTCTGAGATGCCCGAGCTCAGCGGCATTCATGGTGGGATCGAGCTGGATCAGCACGTCGCCCGCCTTGACGCTCTGGCCATCGCGCACGTCGATCGCCCGCACCACGCCGGTCTCGAACGGCTGGATGGTCTTGGTGCGACCGCTGGGGATGATCTTGCCCGGCGCCACGGCCACGATGTCGACCGTGCCGACGCTCGCCCAGGCGAGTGCCGCGGCGAACACGCCGACCACGGTGTAGACGATCGTCCGGCCGAGCGGCGACGGCGGCGTCTCGACGATCTCCAGCGCGGCCGGCAGGAAGGCAAGTTCCTCGCGGCTGCGCTCGGGGCGCCGCTCGGGAAAGTTCACCACGTTTTTGGCCGGCTTAGGCGATTTCATGCAGGCCTGCCTGGAGACGGTGAAGCGTCGCGTAGCGTCCGCCCTTCTTGATCAGCTCGTCGTGCGCTCCGTCCTCGGTGATGCGGCCGCGCTCGACGGTGATGATGCGATCGGCCATCCTGACTGCCGACAGACGATGGGCGATGACGAAAACCGTCCGGCCGCGCGCGATCTGGGCCATGTTCTGGTGTATGATGCGCTCGCTTTCGTAGTCCAGCGCGCTGGTTGCCTCGTCGAAGATGAGGATGCGTGGATCGGTCATCAGCGCGCGGGCAATGGCGATGCGCTGACGCTGTCCGCCCGACAGGCTGCTGCCACGCTCGCCCACGATGGTGTCGTAGCCTTCGGGAAGCTCAAGGATGAAGTCGTGCGCCCCGGCGAGTCTCGCCGCCGTGACCACGCGCTCGGTCGGCACGGCGGGATCGGCAATGGCGATGTTTTCGCGGATCGAGCGGTTGAACAGCACGTTCTCCTGCAGCACCACGCCGACCTGGCGGCGCAGCCAGGACGGGTCGACCTGCGCCACATCGACGCCGTCGACCAGCACGCGACCGCTCTCGGGGACAAAGAGACGCTGGGCCAGCTTGGCGAGCGTGCTCTTGCCCGAACCCGAGGGGCCCACGATGCCGACCAGTTGGCCGGCCGGCACCCGCAGGTTGACATCGTGCAGGACCTCCGACCCGTCGATGCGGTAGCGGAACGTCACGTGCTCGAAAGTGATGTCGCCCTTGATGGCCGGCAGCGCCGTGCGGCCCGGGCTGTAGACCGGTTCGGCCACCGTGTTCAGGATGTCGCCCAGCCGCTCGACCGACAGCCGCGCCTGGTGGAAGTCCTGCCAGATCTGGGCGAGCCGCAGCACCGGTTGGCTGACCCGCCCGGCGAGCAGGTTGAAGGCGACCAGCTCGCCCACCGTGAGATCGCCCTCGATCACCAGTTTGGCGCCGAAATACAGGATCGCCGCCATCGCCACCTTGTTGATGAACTGCACGGTCTGGCTGGCGACGTTGCCCAAGCTCAAGACGCGGAAGGAGGACGCGACATAGCCCGCGAGCTGCTCCTCCCAGCGACGCTGCATCTGCGGTTCGATCGCCATGGCCTTCAGCGTCTCGGCGCCGGCCACGCACTCCACCAGGAAGGCCTGATTTTCCGCGCCGCGGCGAAACTTCTCGTCGAGGCGGCGGCGGAACAGCGGCGTCGAGGCGGCCGAGATCGCAATGTAGAGCGGCAGCGAGCCCAGCACGATCCAGGTGAGCAGCGGCGAGTAGAAGAACATCACTGCGGTGAACACCACGGTGAAGAAGAGATCGATCACCAGGGTGAGCGCCGAGCTGGTGAGGAAGTTGCGGATGTTCTCCAGCTCGCGCACGCGCGCCACCGAATCGCCGACCCGGCGTGCCTGGAAATAGCCAAGCGGCAGGGCCAGCAGATGGCGGAACAGGCGGGCGCCCAGCTCGACATCGATGCGGTTGGTGGTGTGGGAGAAGAGATAGGTGCGCCCTATGCCGAGCACGGTCTCGAACAGGGCGATGGCGACGAGGCCGACCATCAGGACGTCGAGCGTGCTCATGCTGCGATGGACCAGCACCTTGTCGATGACGACCTGGAAGAAGAGCGGCGATACCAGGGCAAAGAGCTGCACGAAGAATGAGGCCAACAGGACCTCGCTCAGCAGTCCGCGATACTTGTGGACCGCGCCCAGGAACCAGGTGACGTCGAAACGCCGCGTCAGGTCGGTGAGCTTGGCCCGCCGGGTCATCAGCACGAGCCGGCCATCCCACACCGCTTCAAGCTCGGCGCGTGTCATCAGCCGGGCGCGCGGCGAATCCGGCGCCTGGACCAGGATCTTGGCCTCGTCCGCCTTGCCCAGCAGTAGGAAGCCGCCGTCGCGCAAGGGCGCGATACCCGGTAATGCGGTGCGGGGCAGCCGATCCCATCGGGTCCGTGTTTCGTGCGCCTTCAAGCCAAGCTGGGTGGCGCAGCGCAGCATCTCCGGCACGCCGATCGTGTCCGTCCCCAGCTGGTGCCGAATCTGGGCTGGCTCGATGCTAACGCTGTGAAAACGTAGCAACATCACAAGGGCGGTCAGCCCTCGTTGGTCGGAATTCCCGATGGTCTGATTCATATCCCCGCGCCGCAGGCGTCCCCAATGGACCCAAACTACAACGGTCGGTAACTGCGTGACATTCCCACAAAGGCGTAGCCCATGCGCCTCCCATTGCTCGGTGCAGTCGCAGGTGTCTTGTTGGCGTGCCGGTCCAGCCTTGCCGCGGTTCAGCAATGGCTCGCGCCATTTTGCTCGAGTATGTTTGCTTGGGCAGCGAACCCAACTTGGCAGCACTTGCCAAGCCATACGGCAACCCAGAAGTTTCTCGCGCGCGCTCGAACCGGGCAGATCGCTTCCGAGCAATCGGGATAATCCGCTTGGCGCGATCACATGCTTGGAC
>Ga0134125_10008303_pt1 | contig 11712 bp, 13 predicted proteins | sample KB31751_FD_96464 | JGI IMG/M metagenome (GOLD analysis project Ga0134125, IMG submission 96464) | Terrestrial soil microbial communities with excess Nitrogen fertilizer from Kellogg Biological Station, Michigan, USA - KB3-175-1 | ecosystem: Environmental > Terrestrial > Soil > Unclassified ... | reverse complement strand
CTTAAAAATCATTTGGTATTTTTTGTTGCGAACATTACATTTGCACTCCTTTGTCCCATAGTATAAGGGTAGTACAACAGATTTTGATTCTGTATGTCGAGGTTCGAATCCTCGTGGGACAACCAGCGAGGACAAATCAGTTTTATTACTGATTTGTCCTTTTTTATTTTCGGTGAAACCCTCTCCCAGCCTGTATATTAGCTCAATAGCTTCATTTAGCCGGGAGGTTCGATAACCTATTCCGTCAAAAGTCAATTTTTCGGGGTACATCGAACCTATTATTTCTCTTTTCCGCTTTGTATCGGCATCTGCATATAGTATATCAAGCCTTGTGAGGCCATTTAAAGCCTTATCTAATAAGGAGTCTATACTTGTACTCCCTTTGTTTAAGTCCAAAACCCTGCCCTCGCAAATGTCTATTTTTTTCTCTGATTCCGATTTTATCTCTTTGTAGTCTGCGCCATCAAGGTCGCCTGATAATAGCAATTCTCTTGCTTTTGCAAGCCTGCTGTTTAATTGTTCTAATTCAGTTTTTATGTTCTTGATTTCGTCTTTTTGGTTCTTCGTTTTTGCCAGGTAAACTTCATTGATTACTAATTTGAATACTTCTGTCATACCAGGACGAGGAATATATTTTTTTAGTTCCCTGGCAAAAAGTTCATTTGCTTGTTCCGACCTAAAACGGGAACCACAAGATGAAGAACAATGATAATAGTAATACAGGCCTCCATGACCTCTTGATGCACTTCCCGTTAAAAGTTTACCACACCTTGGACATTTAATATACCCTCTTAGTTGAAATACTTCCAATGAACCTACTTTGGTGCGATAATTCTTTTTCTTTCCGTCTAAGAAGTCCTGAACTTCATTAAATAAAGTTTCAGAAATAATAGCATCATGTTGACCAGGCACATAAGTTTTATGCAATTCTCTATATCCGCAAGTTAAAATTTTACCGCAGTAAACTGGATTACGCAGCAAATTCCAAAAGCCAGATTTGCATACTTTAAAGCCTTTATTATTTACCTCCTTATATATTTGTTCTACCTGGTACTGACCCTTTGCAATTGTATGGAAAGCCCATTTCAAAATACTTGCACCAGGTTCTTTTGGTGCAATATATTTCTTGCCATCCTCCGTAATTTTATTTGTATAACCCAATGGGGCTTTCCCCATCCATCTTCCCTCCTTTCTTGCTTTCTTCATTCCATATGTTACGTTTAACGCCCGGCGGTCATTTTCAACTTCAGGTGCAGCCAAATAAAAAGCAAGCATTAATTTATTTTCAGGAATAGCTAAATCCAAAGGTTGTTCTATGGCTTGTGGCTCCACACCTAATTTTCTTAAAGTACTTATCATTTGATAAGCGTCCCCAGCGTTACGGCTAAATCTATCCCACTTAAGAAATAAGACAACATTAACCTGCCCCCGTTGTTTCTTTAAATCCAGCAACAAATTATTCCATTGAGGTCTGTTAAAAGTTTTAGCTGAATGGTCTTCATAAATAACGTTTCTGACTTTGATTTGATTAGCGTCACAATACTTACGCAACCGGTCATCCTGATCACGCTGAGAATAACCCTTATCCGCTTGTTCATCAGTACTCACCCGTATGTATAAATCAGCGGTCATTTTATTCTATGATTAGTTAATGCTATTTTCGCAAATTTAACCATAAAATCCAGTATAAGCCTTGCTTGTTCCATTGAGATATGCACATTGTGCTGTTGCAATATTTCGATTACTTTTTCTATTTTCATGCTCCCCATTTCACACCTCCTCTTTATTAAAGTTCCTCAAATATTACATTGTCATTTTATAACCCTTTTAAGTAAACTGTACTTTTACTAAATGGGTTAGGTGCAGGTAAATAAATTATATAGCTGAACTCCTGCAGGTTGTTTATACATTTATTATAGGTGAACCGGGCATTTATTTTTGCTGCTTTCATAATGTTGGTTCTTATTATAGTAACAGGATTTGTTCCACCATTGATTTTCCATTGTTGTAATAAAGCAAAATAAAGGCTGATATGTGCAACTCCAATTCTTACATCATCTGCAATTGCTTAATAAAATCCCGTCAATTGGGGGAAAAGTTCCATCATTTATAATCTTGGCTTGCTTTATGTTTTTTATTGCCATTGGGCCGGGCTATTCTTTTTTTTCTCAATAAACTACTGCCGGATGGGGGGTTGGTATGGTTATCAATTTGCCATCCATTGGATTCATGGGGTTGTTTCCTTTTTGCCTGCATCTGTTTTTCCATCCAACGATTTTGTAAAAACCGATATGCTTCATCTGCCGATATGCCTGGTTGGCCTTCAAAAACATAAAACCGCTGGCTCACTTCTGACTTGTTTTTTAAAGGGCTGATATTACCAAATAATTCCTGGTAAGGAATACCAGCCCAATATTTTAGTTTAAGCCGTTCGGCAACAGCTTTACCATCCTCCGATTTCTCTAATTCAGAAAGACCTTCTATTACCGATTCAACTTTCTGCTCTTTTTCCCAGCTTGTTTTATCTTCTAAATTCAATTGCTTTTTTGTAACAAAATCGAAAGCACTTTTCCAATCTATTTCCGTCATTGATTTTTCCAGGGTAGTAGTATTAATGCCATTAATTGTAGCATCAATTAAAGGCGTCTCCTTTTGAAGTACAGCATCGTAATACGACAATACATACGTGCCTTGTTTGACATCCTTTTCAAAGAATAATTGAAAGATTAATTTGTCTTTAGTCTTCTCCATTTTTTGCGAAAGAATAAAATTTTCAAGCTTAAAACCAATTCGCTTTAGCAATGAATAGCCTTCATTTTCAAAACCTAATGATTGTAATTGCCTCGCCAAAGCTGAAATATTCTCAATATTCATGATGCTGATTTTAAAATAAAAAATGGGTTTAGGGTACCTGTTATGATACCCCTAAACCTTTTTTACTGCGTTCTTTTTTCTTAGGTAAAAGCGTTTTATCATTTTTCCTTTCTACCTTATCTTTCTCTTGTTTAACTTCCTGTTTCAACTCTTTTTTTTTATCATTTCCCATTTCTTCTTTCATTGCCATGCGGGCTTCGGTTTTACGAACAGATTGATATGTCTCTACTGATTCTTTTGTCACCAACTTCATATTGGAATCATATAGATTTATTTTTTTGAATTGCGGATCGGCTTCAATAAACATTTTATGGCTGCTGCCGTCATTTTCAATAGTAACAGATTGCACATTTCCTTTTTGAAGTGATTGCATTAAAGCCTTTTCCTTATCTGGTTCTTTCAAATCAGTTATTGGGAATTTTTCAACTGCTGATTTTAAATCAAAGCCATAATTTTCATGATACTGCTTTACTTCAAAATTGTTGTTTTTGCCTTTGTTTTCAAAGTCAAGCTGCATCCAGGCTTTGTAAGGCTGACCTTCTTTTGTTACAAGTTCTTTATGTACCGAACGGCCATCCAATAAGTTAAAGGCTTCCTTTCCTGTAACTCCTTTGCCTTTATTTAAATAAAAAGTTTGCTCAACCTTTTCGCCTTTGCTTTTTTCAAGCGAAGCATGATAGTTATTAAAAAAGTACATGTCCGAAGTATCGGACTTGCGGAAATTCATTGTCACTTCAAAAGGCTTTTTATTAATGGTTGCCTTATGATGCAATTGGAAATCCGCGTTGCCTTCATTAAGGTTTTTCTCTAAATCTGCTTTCAGGTTCTCACCAAAGCCCATGTATTTGAGATTATCACTCAAGTACTGAAAATTTTCGTTGTTCATAATGTTTGTTTTTAATTGTGAATTAAATAATGATTGTTGATTTGTATCCTTTGCCAAATAAGCGGTTGTGATATCGGGAACTTCTTTGCCATAGGGAATTTGCTTTATAAAATCATGTATTGAGTTAGCATAGATTATTTTATAATCATCATACTCACTTATATTATTTCCAGAAAACTCTATTGCTTCTTCTTTGTGTTTAAAAAAATATACATCTCCTCTATCTAAAAAATAGTTGATGCTATTATAAGCCAGCCAATTCCTGTTAAATGAAAGTTCAAACTGTGCCTGTTCAAATAAACTGTCGGATATAACATGCTCCTCGTCCATTCCTTTTATTTTTTTTACATGATACAATTTCCTGACTTCTTTGTAGGCTTCTTCCGTAGTAAGCAATTTTCCCCGGTTTGGTACAACCTTTAATTCGACCTGGTAATTTCTTTTCAAACTTTCTGCATCTGGAATAAATTCCCTGTAATTCTGCTCCGGCCAATATTTGAACATCAGTAGTTGTGATACTTCTCTACCGATTCCACCAGCTTCAAGCAATGAATGCAAGTCCCTGTTTCCCGATTCAATGATTTTAGTATCCTCATTTGTTATTACTTTTCCTGAGATGTAATATTCATTATATGAATCATCAGCTTTAACCATCCTTGCTTCCAATTCCGCTGTGTTAATTTCTTTTATCAAAACTTTTGGAATTACTATAGATTGCATTGTCAATCCGTAACCTGCAAGCATGACTTTGTTTTCAGTCGTTTTAAATTGCAAGACATACAACAAAGAATCATCGTCAATTTTATTACTTTGAATTACGGTGAAATTTTTATAACCAGCATTAATGTTACTATTCACTTCATCAGTGATTGAATCGAAACCAAGTTCCTTCAGTTGCTTTATAAGTTGCATGTCATAGTTAACTGGCATTGATTTTATTTTAAATCAGGCAACGGTATTGCTTTCAAAATGTCTTTGTTGTTCAGCTTCATCATCAAATGCCTGCCTCCATTCTTTTCCATTATCTGGATAACCATAAACTTTTTATCCGGAATCGTGAATTTGTCCAGGGCGACCACAATAACATTCTGATTAAAAGATTTAACCTGTGTTATATTGCCGGAAACGTGTAAAGGCTTTAATTCATTTTCCTGTACGGCAGTCCGCTTTCCTTTTTTCTTATCTCGGATGTAAAACCGCAGTACTTCAATATCATAATCAATCGGGCTGTTATTTTTAATTCTTAATTGATAATAAATAATGTCATCTTTAATATAGGTTCCAATAACTGCTGCATCTATATCCCAACTATTGTATCTTACACCCCGCAACGTTCGCGGGTTATCGAGAATGGCGTTAGCATAAGTGGCCATTGTGGCCTTTTTATTCTCAGGCAAATGGTAAACCCATATTGCAGGTTTTTCTTCGTAGTTAATTACAAAAGTGTAAACGCTGCCATCCCCTGTTACCACACTGAGGTTTGTTTCAGAAAAGTTTTTTGCAGAAGCCTTTACCAATAAAATATTGTCTGCTTCTTTTACCTGCTGCACCAATATATCTTTTGTACCCCTGTCCACATGCCGGATTGAAAATGGAAATACCAGGCTGGTTGTTTTATCTGTTGAGATACTTAAAGAGGAAGTTTGTGCCATTGCCGAAACGAATAACCAGTAAGCACAAATCAAACACACAAATCGTTTCATAAAATTTGTTTTAAATGTTTATAATTATTGTTGAATACTCTTATCTCTTAGCAGCACTTTATAACCAGCCTTCACTAATACTTTTACCTGCTTCACTTTTTTGCTGAGTAAAGATTTAGCAGCATTAATACCAGTGGCTGCAGCCTCTGCTTTTAATGAAGGATCCATTGAAGTAAGGTCCAAAAGCTGCAATCCATTATCTGCGGATTGCTTTGCAACATCTCTTGAAATAGCGCCGGGAATATAAATGCCGGGAAGGCCATCCATATCATACACTTCCAGTTTTACCGGAAACAACGAATTGTTATTACGGATAGAGTTGATATTTATTTCAAGTCTTTCATTTTTTAATTCAGCAATCCCAAAAACAAAATTGCCTTTTGGAATTGAAGAACCATTTATATAAATATCATTCAGCAGGCGCATCTTTACTACCGCGCCATTTACTAAAGTTTGTGTTTGATGAATTACGGCTACAATAGTATTTTGTTCTTCGGAATCTGCATCCTCTTCTACACCGAAAAATTTATTTTCAGCATCTTTTTTATTCCTGCCGGTATCAAGCAAACTGATATTATCCTTCACTGATTGTTTGGTGACTATAAAAACTTGTTCCTTGTTCTTCAATGATTTTTCCTTGAGCTTTTCCTTTACCCTATCAGGGTGCTGTATGTCTAATATTTTTTCCAGCGTTCCATTTAACTGCTGCATTTCCGGATCTGCCTCCGGGCTGCCATTCATCTGCTGCATCATATCCTGCAGCCTGTCAACTTCTTTTGAAAACTGTTCATTGCTATCGTTATTTGTGTTAGGCTGATCGGGATTGCTATTGGTTTGAGGACCAATATCAGGCTGATTTATTTGTTTATTAATCTCATTTATCTTTTGATAAATCCGTTGCTCGTTGGTATTTGCAGTTTTATCGTAAGGGGATTGATTCAACCCACTATGTAAAAGATTGATACTTCCCGAATTTTCAGCATCGGAAATGACGGAATTATTTCTGCTAATAATGGAATCTTTATAATAAGGATCATTACGTAAAAGTTCATCCCGTTTTAAAGAATCAGCATCTGCTTCATTGTAAAATGATAGCTTGTCTGCATTTTTATCATCTTTTAAATTGGCATCAGGCAATTGCAGATTTAGCCCCTTGTTATTTTCTGCAAGATTGTTTTTTGTCTTTCCTTGTCCTCCTCCTAATGCCCAGAATCCCATTGTTACAAATGGAATAATTAATACCGGCAGGACCAGCATCATTTTCCTTTGCCTTAAAAACTTAGCGGAATGATTCTTTTTCATAGTTTTATTTTTTTTGTGAATAATAGGATTGTTCAATAAGTGTAAGGCTGTCAAATAAACCAGGTCTTTCTTTTAAAAGGTTGGGATGTGTACGCTTATATTCCTGCACTTTTTGAAATTCGTTTTCTGTTATAAGAAAAGGCTTGTCCTCTTTATAAATATTTTTAGGAACAGAAATTGATTTAGGCATAAGTGTATTAGAGTCTGCTCCTGTCTTAAAAGATTTTACCATTGCTGCAATGCTCAATCCTCCAAATACCAGGCAGACCGCATAAAGAAAAAACCATTGCTGCTTTTGTTTCCATTTGTTGGTCAGGCTTTCCAAAGTATTCGCAAACCAACGTTGTGATTTTAGTATTCCATTTGCAATACCGGTAGCTGCTTTATCAGGTATGTTTACCTGGCCTTCTTTTCTTTTAAATAGTTTCATCGGTTCTCTGTTTTAATATCCTTATTTTCCAGTGTCTCCCATCTTTCAATCAAAAAGCCATGCGGATTATTTTCGGAACGGGAAACGTTTCGTAAATAACCCTGGGTAATTAAATTGCGGGTAACAATACTATTGGGCCTGATTATTTTTTCTGTACCGTAGCAATGAAAGAAATAAGGCTCTGACTTAGTATTTACTGTAATGCTATCAATAGAAATTTGTTGGCTTATATTGCCTGCGATAATGTTAGCGTAATAACCTGTTTCCTTTAAATTATTATATTGCTTTTTTGCTGAAGCATCTGCCATGTATAGGGCCTTTGAAATATTTCTTTCTATTACTTTATCATCCGGGTCAAGCGTGAAGAAGTAAGTATGAAATAAACTGATATGGCTCTTCGCTTCCACTAATAGGTTATCTTTTCTTTTAGAGGCGAAAGCTTCCATAGCCTGGTCGCCAGCCAATATGTATATTTTATCCTGTACCCTTGCAGACAATTCGTAACTTTTATACAGCACAAAACCGCACAGTAAAAAGCAACCTGCCACAACAAGAAATGTGAACCCTTTAATGTGCCTGAATGATGAATCAATATTTTTTGTTTCTTTAAACATAGCTTACAATTTTCCTGATAATTTATCCTGCATGTAACCATTTGATTTGTTGCCGCCACTTTCATTAAAATAGCCGCCGCTTACACCATTAGAAGCCATACTTCCAACTGTATTTGACATGGCGTTACCAAATGAATCAGCAACCATCCCGACACCTGATGACGCTGAATTGATAATATTCCTGGAACTATTTGAGGTTAAGGATGTAACCTTATAAAGCAGCGTATTACCACCACCGGCGTGAACAATATAATTGGCAACACTTGGCACTGTGAAATAGCCAACGATACCAATAATCATAAAGATTAAGTAAGAAGTATCCGTTGGTGAAAAGAAGGTATCGCCATAATCCTGCACCTGGGCAATATCTACCTTCAGCATATTTTCCTGAATCTTACCAATGATGCTTCCGAAAATATTAGAAACCGGCAACCAAAGAAAGATATTGATATACCTCGCAATCCATACAGTTAACGTATGTTGAAATCCATCAAAGACTGCTATGCCAAAAACAAGCGGCCCTAATATAGCAAGCACAATTAAATAAAATGTTCGGATAGTATTAATACAAAGTGATGCTGCTTCAAACAATACCCTCAGCACTTCACTCATCCATTGTTTAATGGAATTGCGAAAGTTGTAGGAAGCTTTGGCCATAGCAAACTTTATATCATTTCCTATGCCTTCAAATATTCCCTCGCTGGATGCGTCTGCGCCAGAATGGGTGTATTTATACCATTTATCTCTGTCTCCACTGCCTGTTTCGCCAACATACATTTTCCACACATCTGATTGCTTAATGGCTTCTTCTTTCTTCAGTAATAAAACTTCAATGGCTTTATTAGAATCAGTAACCATCGCTGCCGTTCCGGTAACTGTTGGATTCATGACACCATTAATCATTGCAATGACAGAAGGGAAAATAATAACCGTAAAGCCCAATACAAAAGGTCGGAACAAAGGATAGAAATCTATTGGCTCAGCATTAGCGATATGCCGCCATACACGACTTCCAATATACCAGGTAGCTGCAAAGCCTGCTATACCACGGCCAACACCAATCAGCTTGCTGCACAAAGGCAGCATCTCTATGTATAACTGTTCCAATACCTGGTGCAGGCTTTTAATGTCATCTGCAAAACCTCCACTTTGGGCAAATGATATTTTAGGTATTAGTACTGCAATTGTTATTGCGGCAATTATTCTTACACACTTTTTCATACTCACTATTTAATTGCATTTATACTAAAATCCATTCAACTTCTTAGATATTTTTGTATCTACCATCTCCCTGCCTCTTTGTATGGCAAGCACATTGTTTTCATTATTAAAAGTTCTCAGGAAAACTAATTTGTCGCCCATGTCAATGTATATCCTGTCAATCGCATTCAATCGCTCATCGTCACTCATTCTCAATTTTCCTGCAGTTATTACCATTGTCAATTCATCTAAATTTTGAAGGCTTTTATTAAACAGGTTTGCGTACACATTACCCATGTATTTTATTTCATTTGCATTGAAGAGGTTGGATGCGTCAAATCTTCTAAACGCTGATTTGTATTCCTTAACTAATTGAGATTGAAAAATAATAATCTCTCCAATTTTTTTATACTTTCTGACTGTGGGACTGACCCGCATCAAACCATCTAAAAATGCCTCATGCAGGTTAAAATTTCCTTTTGAAATATCTTTAATAGCACTGTAACCATTGCTTACAATTTGATACCCCTGTTTCATGTTACTGAGTATCTTCTTCAATTGCGCCAGCTTTTCCACATTTAGCAATAACTGCTGAATTTCGGTAGATTGAGCTACAACCTGGCCTGAGAAAGAAAACAGGATAAACCAAACCATCACAATGCACTTTTTCATTTTAATCCATTTAGTTTTTTAGAAATAATTAGTTCATTTTCCTCATTGCTGCGCTGTATGGATAAGCCCGCTGCATTATTGGTGAATGCCCTGACAAATTGTTGCTTATCCTGCATATCAACGTATATCTTATCTATTGCTTTGATACGTTCATCATCTTTCATTTGCAGGTTTCCATTTGTAATGAGGTTCCACAATTCATCAAGGTTTTTGGCACAGTCAGATAACAGCGTATTGAATACGTCTTGTAAATAGTTAATCTCTGTTGGGGTAAAATAATGATTGTTTCTAAAGCTTTTGATGGCATTGCCTGACTGCTTAGCAATGCTTATTTGCATCGCAATAATGTCGGCCACTTTTTTATATCGTTTGATTTGAGGATTGACCGTTACCAATGATGTGAAGTAATTACTATGCTGAAGTAAGTCGCCATTCTTAATACTTTTGATTGTATTAAGTCCATTTTTAGCAATGGAATATCCTTTAGATAAATAGCCTGAATAAACTTGCAGTGCTGCTATTTGTTGAAGCAGGTATTTTTTTTGAGTTGCTATTTGCCGGAACCATTCGGACGAGGTTTGTGCAGTTAGGTTTTCTGCACACGACACTATAATAAATATTATCAATAATTTTTTCATAACCCACATTTTCGCTTTCACTAAAAATTATTACTCTATCCCGTAGAGTTTCTTCACTACATCAATATCATTCTTTTCTTTTGACCTCTGTAAACTTATAATAATGTTCTGTTGGTTGAACTGTCGCAGATCAGTAATATTTTGTTCTATATTATTCCCGGCGGTATGAATAATTTCCAGGCGTTTTGCATCTGTCATCTGCGTAGCAAAAGCATTAATCACTAATTGAATCTGGTCAATATTTTTAATACTTTCATCCAAAATGCCGGTATATACTCTTTGCATATAGTTAAGTTCATCTGCCGTAAAATTCTTATCCTGTTTAGATAGATTAAAAGCTTTTGAATATTCCTGTACCAATTGGACCTGCTTTTTAACAATATCTTTAACGGCCTGGTAAGAACTGATGACATTTTTTACCTTCCACAACTCATCAAAATATTTAGCGTAGAGTTCCTTTTGCTTATTGCTCCAGTCGCTGATTTCTGTCAGCTTTAGTTTTGACATTTTATTTTCCAATGTCTTCTGTGCATTCTGCAACCAGATTGTTTTATTCTGTAACCGTTGGATTTTTAAATCTACAGCCTTAATTACTTTTGTTACCGCTGCTTTAATAATTTCTAAAATGGGTATTTGTGCATGGGTATGCTGCACCGGGGCTATGCTTATTGACAATACGACAACAAGGATGATTAATATCTTTTTCATACTCCACATTTTCATTTTCACAATTATTTTTCATTCTTGTTTAGTCTGCAATTCTTTTATAAAGGGTATTACCTAACTGTATTGTTTTGTTAGAACTATTCCAAATCAGTGTTTTCCCAGTTTTTAATTCAAACAAAGTTTGTTTTGCTGCATCATATTTTAAAGTCCAGGTTTCAGTAATTAGCTCTCTAGGGAACTCTTTGCCATCTAATTTTTTTACCACCCCTAAATGTTTTAATATTTGGTAAACACCTTCTCCATCGTTTGCTTTTGTTACATTTAGTGTATCGTTTCCTTTGCCAAATTCATTATCGTAAGAAGTGGTATAGATCCCATTTAATTCATTTTTAGTCTGGCTATTGTTGCATGCAGTAATAAAAAGCAACATGCAAATGATTGTGTACTTCATAGTATTATTTTAAGTTGTTAATGATGCAATCCCTTTTTCGATACTTCCAAATTTTAATGCTGCTGCCTGCACTTTCACTTTCTCTTTTTCCTCTGTTGTATATGCCAGGTATTCCTCCGGCGAAACTTCTGTACGATACACTTTACTTAACACGCCTCCTAATGATATAAACACTTCCTTGTATTTCTTTGTCGGGTCATTAGCTTTATTGATGCTCAACACCAAAGCCTTTTCCTTTTCTGTCAGTCCCAATAGTTCCTGAATTAAATCAAACTT
>Ga0134125_10008301_pt1 | contig 11713 bp, 10 predicted proteins | sample KB31751_FD_96464 | JGI IMG/M metagenome (GOLD analysis project Ga0134125, IMG submission 96464) | Terrestrial soil microbial communities with excess Nitrogen fertilizer from Kellogg Biological Station, Michigan, USA - KB3-175-1 | ecosystem: Environmental > Terrestrial > Soil > Unclassified ... | reverse complement strand
GCGGTCGGCGCGTGATCTCCGTTAGGCGATGACCCGGACATCCGGCTCATCGTGCGCCTGACCACCGTCGGCACCGGCGCCGCCGCGCCGTCGCCCACCCGCGTCAACGCGGCGCACCTCGTGGCGGTCGGCGGCGTGCGCCTGCTCATGGATTGTGGGAGCGGCGTCGCGCACCGAATGGCGGCGATCGGCATCGACTGGATGGGCATCACCCACGTGGCGCTCACGCACTTCCACGCCGATCACGTGCTCGACCTGCCGACGCTGCTCATCGCCTGGCGTTACGGCGCGCTTCCGCCGCGGTCGGCGCCGCTCGAGATCATCGGCCCCGTCGGAACGTCCGCGCTCATCGCGTCCTTCGCGTCGATCTTCGGCGACCCGGTGGGCCGTCCCGAGTTTCCGGTTGCGGTGCGCGAGATCGCGCCCGAAAGCGTGATCGACCTCGCGGATGGCGTGTCACTCGTGGCGCGGCCGGTTCCCCATACGCCGGAAAGCATCGCATATTGTGTGAGTGGCGGCGGCAGGCGTCTCGTGTACACCGGCGACACCGGCTATGACGAAGGCCTGGCTCGCTGGGACTTGGCCCAGGGTGCCGACGTCCTCTTGGCCGAGTGCTCACTCCCGGACGACATGGCGATCCCGTCGCATCTCACACCGTCTCGCTGCGCGGAGCTCGCGGCGGTCGCCGAGCCCGCGCGGTTGGTGCTCACGCATTTTTATCCGCCCGTCGAACGCGTCGATGTGCGCAGCACGATCGCGACGCGCTACGCGGGACCGGTCGTGTTGGCGTCGGACGGTTGGACCATCGACATCGAGGACATCTGAATGTTGGTCGTGATGAGACACGGCGCGGCGCAAACCGAGATCGATGCGGTCGTCGCGGTGATCGAAGAGATGGGATACGAAGCGCGTCCCATGCCCGGCGCGCAGCGTACCGCGGTCGGTCTCGTGGGCAACGACGGTCGCGTGGACGCGTCGCGCATCGAAGCGCTGTCGGGCGTGGCCCAGGTCATTCACGTCACGCAGCCGTACAAGCAGGTGTCGCGCGAATGGCGCCCCGAGAACACCATAGTGACCATCGCGCCCGGCGTCGGCGTCGGCGGCAACGAAGTGGTCGTGATCGCGGGACCGTGCTCGGTCGAATCGGAGGAGCAGATCGTCACCGCGGCGCGCCAGGTGCGCGCGGCCGGCGCGACGTGTCTGCGCGGCGGCGCGTTCAAGCCGCGCAGCTCGCCGTACTCGTTCCAAGGGTTAGGCCTGCGCGGACTCGAGCTGCTCGCCCTCGCGCGCAAGGAAACCGGCCTCGCCATCGTCACCGAGGCAATGGACGAAGAGGGTGCGGAGCTCGTCGCCGAGTACGGCGACTGCATCCAGATCGGCGCGCGCAACATGCAGAACTATTCCCTGCTCCGCTTCGTTGGGCGCCTCAACAAACCGGTGCTGCTCAAGCGCGGCCTCGCGGCGACGATCGGCGAATTGTTGTTGAGCGCGGAGTACGTGCTGGCCGAGGGCAATCCGAACGTCATTCTGTGCGAGCGCGGCGTGCGGACGTTCGACAACGTGACGCGAAACATGCTCGACCTCACGGCGATTCCGATCGTGCAGGGGTTGTCGCACCTGCCGATCATCGCCGACCCGAGCCACGGCACGGGGATTCGCGACAAGGTGATTCCGATGGCGCGCGCGGCGGTCGCCGCGGGCGCGCACGGCATTCTCGTGGAAGTGCACCCGAATCCCGAGCGCGCGTTGTCGGACGGCGCGCAGTCGCTTTATCCCGAGCAGTTTGCGCAGTTGGTGCGCGAGTTGCGTTCGATCGCGGGGGCGATTGGCCGGCGGCTCGCGCCGGCGCCGGAGCGGAGCACGGCAACGGCACACGTGTAGAACACAGCGGGGAAGCGGGCGCTTGCCGCGCCCTTGGGAAGCGCTGCGCTTGGGGAAAAGGGAATGGGGCGCAGAGCGGGATCTGGCACGGCCATCAATCACCAACGGGATACACATGCGCGTTGTGGTCACACTCGTTAGTCTCGCCATTGTTGCGGCACCGGTGCACGCGCAGCAGGCGGTGGTGAAGCATGCGGAGCGCGTGTACGCCAGCATCAAGACGCTGCGCGCGACGTTCACGCAGACGGTGACGAATCCGCTCACGGGCTCGGACGTGACGTCGCACGGCGAGGTGCAGCAGCGGATTCCCGGCGACGTGTCGGTGAACTTCACCGATCCGGCGGGCGATCGCATCGTGGCGAACGGGAAGGTGGTGTGGGTGTACTTGCCGAGCACGAATCCCGGGCAGGTGATGCGCACGAATCTCGACAGCGGCGCGGTGCAAGTGCCGGACGTGGCAACGTGGTTTCTGCATTCGCCCGAGACGCGCTACACGATGACGAACGCCGGGACGGCCACGGTGGACGGGCATGCCACCACGGCGGTGACGCTGGTGCCCAAGGATCCGTCGCTGCCGTTCTCGAAGGCGACGATCTGGGTGGACGACGACGACGCGCTCATCCGGCAGGTGGAGACGATCGACACGCAGGGGCTCAAGCGCCGGATCACGCTGACGCGGGTCGTGCCTAACGCGACGCTGGACAAGGATGCGTTCGTGTTCAAGGTGCCGAAGGGGGCGAAAATCTATGGCACCGGGGAAGCGGGCGCTGGCGCGCCCTGAGGGAAGCGCTGCCCTACTTGCCGGCTTCCCGCCTCACCGCTTCCGTCATCACCCGATACACTTCCGCCGCCAACGGATCTCCCGCGAGCGCCTCCAGGTTCGCCTCGATCGTCGCGGTGTCGCCGCGCACGGCGGGGCCGGTGAGCGACCCCGGGGCCGGCATCGCGCGGGCGTTCTCGGCGGCGGCGGACCAGAGCGGGAGGAGCGCGCGGCGGGCGAGGTCCGGCGGGAGGCCGGCGGCGGTCATCGTGCGTTCGCCTAACGCAAGCAGCGCCGGCGGAAAGTTCGACACCAGCACGGCGGCGGCGTGATACTGCGCCTTGCGGCCGGCCGGGATGTCGAGCGTGTGCGCGCCTAACGCAGCGGCCAGCAGGCGGCCGCGGGCGCGGGCGGCGTCGTCGCCGTCGAGACCGATGTAGGCGCCGGCCAGCAGCGCCGCGGCGCGCGCCGGATCGGCGAGCGGCACCAACGGATGGAACGTGCCGGCGGGATGGCCGGCGGCACGCAGCGGCCGCAGGCCCTCCGGATCGGCGCTGCCGCTGGCGTGCAGAATCACCGCGCCGGCGCCGAGCGGCGCGGCGGACAACTCGCCTAACGCTTGGTCGAGCTGGGCGTCGCGCACGGTCACGAGCACCGTGGACGCATCCCGGATCGCGTCGGGAATCTGCCCAACGGTGATCGGGTCGCCGGCCTCGCCGGCGCGGCGGCCGTGCAGGCCCACCACCTCCACCGAGGCCTCACGGAGCGCCCGCGCCAGGCTCCGCCCCGCCCGGCCGGCGCCGAGCACGAACACGCGCTCGGTCACGAACGGGGCGGGACGACCTCCCGCTTGGCGCTGCGCGCCGCAGCCTCCATCAACAGATCGTGCTCCGAGTGCGCGCGGCTCGCCAGATCGGTCGCGGCGGCCACCGCCGCGTCGCGCAACATCTGGCGGCGGAACGCGGCATCGGGGCCGAACACGAAGCCGGCGATCTCGTTGCCTAACAATTGGTCGATCTGCGGCGCCGCGGCATCGAAGCGCGCGCGGGCGAGCGCCACGCGCTTGCTCTGCATCCGGCTCCACAGCGACTCGCGCATCGCGGCGGTGACCTGGAAATCGGGCGACGCCACCTGGTGCGCCGCCTTCACCGCCAGCGCCGTCTCGGTGAGCGCGTCGCGGAATGGCTGGATCCCCGCGCCTAACTGTTCCTGGAACGCCAGCAGCGCGTTCACCGTGTCCGGCGCCACGATCACGTCCGGCGTGATGCCCCCGCCGCCGTACACCGTGCGGCCGGCATCGGTGTGGTACACGGCGCGCGTCGTGTCCGGATGCGCGATGGCGCTGTCGCCATCGGCGGCCGTGGTATCGGTGTGCAGCTTCTGGATGCTGCGGCCCGATGGCGTGAACCAGCGCGCGGTGGTGAGCTTGAGCGCGCCGGCATCGTCGCCTAACGAGAACACCGTCTGCGCGACGCCCTTGCCGTAGGTGGGCGAGCCGAGGATCAGCGCGCGGTCGTGGTCCTGCAGCGCCCCGGCCACGATCTCGGCGGCGCTCGCCGTGTGGCCGTCCACGAGCACGATCACGGAGAGATCCGGCCACAGCTGCGCCACGCGGTTCCGGAAATCGCGCGTGACGTCCGACGTGCGCCCGCGCATCTGCACGATGTCGGCGCCGCGCGCGAGAAACATGCTCGACACGCCCACGCCTTGCTGGAGCAAGCCGCCGGGATTGCCGCGCAGGTCGAGCAGCAGCGTCCGCATCCCGCGGCGCCGGAGCGCGGCAATCGCGTTTCGCAGCTCGTCGTCCGACGAATCGCTGAACACGGTGAGGCCGACGTAGCCCACGGTGCCGGAGAGCATCATCGCGTGCCGCACCGACGCCACGTGGATGTCCTGCCTAACGATGTGGAACGGCAGCCGGTCGGGGACGCCCGTCCGCTCCACCGACAGCGAGACCGTGGTCCCCGGTGTGCCGCGCAGCGCGCGGCTCGCCTGCTCGATGTTCCAGCCGTTCGTCGACTGCCCATCGACCGTCACCACCCGATCGCCGGCCTCGATGCCGGCCTTCTCGGCCGGCGAGCCGGGAACGGGCGCCATGACGATGAGCCACCCGTCGCGCACGTCCACCTGCACGCCTAACCCGACGTACGAGCCCGACGTGGTCTCGTTGAGCACGTGCAACTGCTCGGGCGGCAGGAACGCCGAGTACGGGTCATCGAGCGCGTCCACCATGCCGGCCGCCGCCTTGAGGTAGAGCGACCCCTGGGGAATCGAGTCGACGTAGCTCTCGGCGACCCGCTCCATCACGTGGTCGAAGAGCGCCGACCCGCTCACGGTGGGACTGTCGCCGGTGAACCCGCGCTGGAGGAACCAGCCGCCGGTGATGAGGGCGCCGGTGAATACCGCCAGGGCGATCGCGCCGCGCGAGCGATTCATGCTAGCGGCCCCTGGCCGGCGCGGCCGCCGGCGCCTCGACGAGGTCGGGCCACTTCGCGCCTAACGCAGCCAGCAGCCGGTCGAACACCACCGCCGCGTCGCCGTCGCCGTCCACCGGCACCACGGGGCCGGCCTCGGGGTGCGCGTGCTGCCAGTTAGGCGACACGAACATCGCGAACGCCTGCTCCACCCGCGCGTGGAACGCGTCGCCCGCGCGCTCGATGCGGTCTGGCGCGCCGCGCGCCGCGGCCCGCGCGGCGCGCACCGCCGACGGCACGCCAAAGAGCAGCGTGAGATCGGGCGACACACCCGCGGTGGCCAGCGCGTTCGCCGCGCGCACCTCGGCCTCGGGCAAACCGCGACCCGACACCTGGTAGGCGTACGTCGAGAGAAAATACCGGTCGGCAAGCACCAGCGTGCCGCGCTCCAGCGCCGGCCGGATCACCTCCGCCACCAGCGCCGCCCGCGATGCCATGAACAACAACGCCTCGGCGCGCGGCTCCAGGCCGCCCGGCGTGTCGAGCAGCAGGCGCCGCGCCTCGTCGCCTAACGCAGTGCCGCCGGGATCGCGCACGCGCAGGTGATCGATCCCCCGCGCCGCCAACCACGCCGCGAGGGTCCCGAGCTGGGTGGTCTTCCCCGCCCCCTCGGGCCCCTCGAATACGATCAGGCGGCCGCGCGTCACCATCACCCCAACGTGATGATCGGACTCGCCGCGCCCTTCTTGATCCCGTCCAGAATCCACTCGTTCACGCGCAGCATCGTTTTGTCGAAGTTCTCCTGCGCCGCCACCATCCGCTGATAGATCGGATTCACCTGCACCTGCTCCAGCAGCTGATCGAGTTGGCTCTCCATCTCCGGTGTCGGATTGGTACCGCTCTCGATCATCCGTTGGGCATCCATGCGCAGCTGTTCCATCTTGCGCAGCAGCGTCACCGCTTCGCGGTCCTCGCCCAACGCATCGTTCGCGCGCCGCACCGCTTGGTACTCGGGAGTCTGGCCGATGAGCCGCCCCAATTCTTTCGCCTTGTCTTCGAGCACGTCACCCGTCCTGTCGTGTCGCCGTGAGCACGCGATCCCGGCCCGTGAGGTCGGGCCGGACGCGAACGTCGTGGTAGCACCCCTGGGCGCGCAGCAGATCGGCGCATGCCGCCCCACGACGGCAATCTATCTCCATGGCAACGAGACCGCCGGGCTCGAGCACGTCCGCCGCCTCCCTGGCCAGCGCCGCGATCACCGCCATCCCCCCGTCCGCCGCATAGAGCGCCGTGGGCGGTTCCCAATCCCGCACGCTGGACGGCAGCTCCACGATCTCCCGGTACGCGATGTACGGCGGGTTCGACACCACCACCCGCGCCCGTTCGCCGCGCACCGGCGAGAGCAGTGATCCCTCGCGCACCTCGACCGGTGCGTGCAACACGCCGGCCGATCGCTCGACATTCGCCCGGGCGACGCGCGCCGCGCCCGCGGAAATGTCCGTGGCGATCACGCGGTCGAACGCGCCTTCGTTGGCCAACGCGAGGGCGATGGCGCCCGATCCAGTGCCGACGTCCACCGCCAGGCCGCCCGCACGCCGCGCATCGCTCCGCACCCACTCGAGCACGACGTCCACCAGCACCTCCGTTTCCTGCCGCGGAATGAGCACGCGATGGTCGACCTCGAGCGTCAGGTGCCGGAACGCGGCGAGTCCCACCGCGTAGGCAAACGGCGCCCCGCGGGCGCGCTGGGCCGCCGCGCCGCGCGCGCGTTGGGCGACGCGCGCGTCGAGCGGCACGCCCGGATTGAGCGACGGCCAGAACCGCGGCTCGCCGGCGACGGCCGCGAGAATGTCGCGCGCCTCGGCATCGGCGTCGGCGATGCCCGCCGCAGCCAACGCCTCGCCTAACGCAAGGCGCAGCGCGCGCACGGTGGTGCCGCCGCGCTCGTCGCCTAACGGAGGCACGTCCGCCGCGACACCGCCCGCCGCCCGCGCCTCAGACACCCAGCTGCTCCTCGACGTCGGCCAGCATCAACCGGTCGATCAGCTCGTCCAGCGCGCCGTCCAGCGTCCGATCCAGCGCGTGCAGCGTGAACCCGATGCGATGATCGGTCACCCGATTCTGCGGAAAGTTGTACGTGCGGATCTTGGCCGAGCGGTCGCCCGTGCCCACTTGCGTGCGCCGCATGCGCGAGCGCTCGGCCTCCTGCTCCGCCAGGCGCTGATCCAGAATGCGCGCCCGCAGCACCTCGAGCGCTTTGAGCTTGTTCTGCAATTGTGATTTTTGATCCTGCTGGCTCACCACGATGCCCGTGGGGATGTGCGTGATGCGCACCGCCGAATCGGTGGTGTTCACGCTCTGCCCGCCCGGACCCGACGAGCGGAACACGTCGATCCGGATGTCCTTGTCCTCGATCGAGACGTCCACGTCTTCGGCTTCCGGCAACACGGCGACCGTGGCCGCCGAGGTGTGGATGCGCCCCGAGCTCTCGGTGACCGGCACGCGCTGCACGCGGTGCACGCCGGACTCCCAGCGCAGCCGTCCGTACGCGCCCTCGCCTTGCACCTTGAAGATGACTTCCTTGATTCCGCCTAACGTGCCGTCGGAGTGCGTGATCGGCTCCACGCGCCAGCCTTGGCGCTCGCAGTAGCGCGTGTACATGCGATAGAGGTCGGCGGCAAACAAGGCCGCCTCGTCGCCGCCCGTGCCGGCGCGAATCTCGACGATGGCGGGGCGGTCGTGCAGCGGGTCGCGCGGCAGTAAGGCGGGCTTGAGCGCCGCCTCGAGCGCGGCAATCTCCTGGCGCGCGCGCTGCTCCTCGGCGCGCGCTTCGGCCGCCATCTCGGGGTCGTCCACCGAGAGCAGCTCGTGCGCCTGCGCGAGGTCGTCCTCGGTTTTCTTGAGACGGGCAGCCATCTCCATGACCGGCGCCAGCCGGCTGTGCTCGCGGCCGAGGTCGGCAAGCCGCCTCGGGTCACGCACGGTGGCCGGGTTGGCGAGCTCGCGCTCGATCTCTTCGGCGCGAGTGATGGCATCCTGTAATCGATCGCGGAGACTCAGTGCGCCCTGCCGTACTTCTGCTCGGTCCCCAAGCCTGGCGGCCAAGTCCGGGAATGGTGAAAAACTCGACTTTCCACAGCCGTGAAACATATCGTGGCCGAATCCGATAGGACAACCCAAGCGTAGGACAACCCAACTGCTCGTCGTTCCCCGCCGTCGCCGTCTCGACAGCCCTCCCACCCTGACTACCGGAGCTTGGCACCGTGGCTCTCACGATCACCGGTCTTTCGAAGACGTATCCCAACGGCGTCCGCGCGCTCCACAACGTCTCGCTCACCGTCGGCGGCGGCATGTTCGGCCTGCTCGGGCCTAACGGAGCCGGCAAGAGCTCGCTCATGCGGACCATCGCGACGCTCCAGGAGCCCGACGCCGGGGCCATCCAGCTCGACGGCCTCGACGTCCTCAAGCAAAAAGACGAGGTCCGCCGCGTGTTGGGCTACCTGCCGCAGGAGTTCGGCGTGTATCCCAAAATGTCGGCCATCGACATGCTCACGCATCTGGCGGTGCTCAAGGGCATCGCCGGCGCCGGCGAGCGCAGGGCAATGGTCGACGCGCTGCTCCAACAGACCAACCTGTGGGACGTGCGCAAGAAAGCGCTCTCCACGTATTCGGGCGGCATGAAACAGCGCTTCGGTATCGCGCAGGCGCTGCTCGCCAATCCGCGTCTCATCATCGTCGACGAGCCCACCGCCGGTCTCGACCCCGCCGAGCGCAATCGATTCCTCAATCTGCTCTCGTCCATCGGCCGCGACGTCACGGTGATCCTCTCGACGCACATCGTGGACGACGTGCTCGAGCTGTGCCCGCGCATGGCGATCATCGCGCAGGGCGAAGTGCTGCTCGAGGGTTCGCCTAACGAATGTCTGGCCACGCTCAAGGGGCAGATCTGGTCGCACGTGCTGAGCAGCGAGGACGAGCTCGCGGCGATCGAGGCCGAGCTCACGGTGGTGAGCAGCCATCTCGTGGCCGGCCAACACGAGATCCGCGTGTTCTCGCCGGCGAATCCCGGCGCCGGCTACACGTCGGTGCCGACGGAGCTCGAGGACGTGTACTTCCTGACCGTCGCTCGCCATTCCGTCAACTGACTAACGCGCGAGCGACGCCATGAACCAGTTCCTCGAGTTTTTCACGTTCGAGCTCAAGTTCCGCCTGAAGAGCATCTCCACCTACGTCTACTTTTTGGCGTGGTTGGCGTTCGGGTTCTTCTGCGTGGCATCGGAGAACTTCGGACCGGTCGGATTCACCAACGGCAAGGTGCTGCTCAACGGGCCGTACGCGCTGGCCTTCAACCAGCTCGGCGCGAGCCTGTTCGGCGTGATCATCATCTCCGCCATCTTCGGCACGTCGATTCTGCGCGATTTCCAGCGCGACACGTACCAGATGCTGTTCACCAAACCCATCTCGAAGTTCGCGTATTTAGGCGGCCGTTGGGCGGCGTCCTTCGTGGTGTGCGTGCTGGTATTCGCGGGCGTGGCGGTGGGCATGTTCTTGGGCACGTTCGCGCCGTGGGCAGATCACACGCGGATCGCTCCCAACCACCTCTGGTGGTACGTGCAGCCGTTCCTCTCGATCATGGTCATCCAGATCTTCTTCCTCGGCTCGCTGTTCTTTGCGGTCGCGGCGCTCAGCCGGAAGCTGGTGGTCGTGTACCTGCAGGGCGTCGCCGTGTTCATGGTCTACATCATCGGCATCACGGTGTATTCCGCCGCGCGGTCGCTCGAGCACTTCTGGTCCGGCATTCTGGACCCCATCGGGTTCGTGCTGTTCGACAACATCACCCGGTACTGGACGGTGCTCGAGCGCAACACGCTGCTCGTGCCGTGGGGATTCAGCGGCTACTCGCCGGGCGTGTTCCTGTACAACCGTATCCTGTGGACGCTCGTCGGATTGGCGTCGTTAGGCGTGGTGTGGCGGCTCTTCCCGATGTCAGTGGAGGCGCTCACCGCGCGCTCGCAGGGCAAGCGCGCCGCCAAAGCGCGGTTGCAGGACGAGGAAGAGGCGCGCCCCATCCGCACGCTGGTGGCAACCGCGCTGCCCACGGTGAAGCAGGTGTTCGGCCGCGCCACCACGTTCGACCAGTATCTCACGCTCACGCGATTGCGCGTGCGGATGATCACGCGCGAAGTGCCGTTCTGGGGCATCGTCGCGCTGCTCATCGTGTTCGCCATCAACAACGGCCAGTTCGCGGGCAATGTGGGCGACCAGAACGTGTGGCCGGTCACGTACCTCATGCTGCAGGCGGTGGAAGGATCGGCGCTCCTCTTCTTCTACATCGTCGCCACGCTGTATGCGGGCGAGCTCGTCTGGCGCGAACGCGACAACCACTTCGACGGGATCCACGACGCGCTGCCGATGCACTCGAGCACCGATTGGCTTTCCAAGTTGTCGGCGATCGCGGTGATCGAGCTGGTGATGCTCACCGTAACGGCGCTGGTCGGCATGATGATGCAGACGATCGCCGGCTACTACCACTACGAGCTGCTCCAGTATTTCAAGGAGCTGTACATCGTCACGTTCCCGCAGGTGATGGCGTTCGCGCTCTTGGCGATGTTCGTGCAGACGGTGGTGTCGAACAAGTTCGTTGGGCACGGGATCGTGATCGCGATCTTCGTGATGAATCCGATCCTGTACAACTTCGGGTGGCAGAACTCGCTGTACCTGCCGGGCCAGGTTCCCGCTTACACGTACTCGGACATGAACGGCTACGGCTATTTCGTGGCGCCGTTGTTCTGGAGCATCACGTACTGGCTGTCGATGTTCGCGTTGTTGGGCGTGGTTTCCATTGCGTTCACCCAGCGCGGCGCCGAGGAATCCGGACGGGCGCGGGTGCGCCGGGCGCTGGCGCGCGCGCCGCGGCTGGCGCCGGCGGCGATTGTGCTGGCCCTGGTTGCGTTAGGCGCTGGTGGGTGGTTCTACTACAACGCGCACGTGCTCAACGAGTTTCGCACGGCGGAGGACAACCGCCGCATCAACGCCGGGTACGAACGCGACTTCAAGCAGTACGAGCTCCTGCCGCAGCCCAAGACGACCGCGGTGGACGCCACCATCAACATCTATCCCGCGCGCCGGTCGTTCGACGGCACGGGCCGGTTCACGCTCGAGAACAAGTCCGGCGTGCCGATCACGCAGATCCACCTGACCGACGCGCAGCAGACGGTCTCCAACGTGTCGTTCAACCGGCCCTTCCACCTCGTGAGCCGCGCGGCGCGCGACCTCTACTCGATCTACGCGTTGGAGCAGCCGCTCCAGCCGGGCGACACGATGTCGATGACGTTCCGCGTGTCGTGGACCACGCGCGGATTCCGCGACGGCAACGAGCTGGCGCAGTACTCGCCTAACGGAACGTTCTTCGATGCCGGCGTCTTCCCGACCATCGGGTACAACCGGAACCTCGAGATCGCCGACCCGCGCCGGCGGCGCGAGCAGCACCTGGGTCCGTTAGTCGAGCTGCCGCCGCGCACCGACTCCGTCTACGCGGCGCGCAACCTGTTCACGCCCACCTCGGACTGGATCACGTACCACACGGTGGTGAGCACGTCGGACGACCAGATCGCCATCGCCCCGGGCTACCTGCAGCGCCAATGGGAGAAGGACGGGC
>Ga0134125_10008300_pt1 | contig 11713 bp, 30 predicted proteins | sample KB31751_FD_96464 | JGI IMG/M metagenome (GOLD analysis project Ga0134125, IMG submission 96464) | Terrestrial soil microbial communities with excess Nitrogen fertilizer from Kellogg Biological Station, Michigan, USA - KB3-175-1 | ecosystem: Environmental > Terrestrial > Soil > Unclassified ... | reverse complement strand
CGTTGAGCCTTGGCGCACACGGCAACGTCAAAGATGGCATGTGTGCGATGGAGGCTGTTGCCTATGTCGCCCGCGAGCCTTGGTCCGATCATCCCGAATGCGCTTGCCCGGTTCTGTCGGCTTTCATGCGCTCATGGAACGATGGGCTGCCAGATGATGAGCGCACGTCACTTCTCTTGCCGCTGATCCCGCGCCTTGTCGGAACGCGCGGGTCAAAGGCCCTTGAGCAGCGCCGCGCCACCATGGCGGCGGATTGGCTGATCCGCACACATACCGTGGCGTGGCTGAGATTGGCGAAGCTCAATAAGCAAGCCGACATCCTAGCTTCTTTGCCTGAAATAATAGATTTCGCGCAATGCCCGTCGCTCATGCCAGCGCTCGTAGCGGTTCGGACAGATGCCGCCGCCGCGCAGGACGCCGCGAGGGCCGCCGCGCAGGACGCCGCGAGGGCCGCCGCGAGGGCCGCCGCGCAGGACGCCGCGCAGGACGCCGCGAGGGCCGCCGCGCAGGACGCCGCGAGGGCCGCCGCGCAGGACGCCGCGCAGGACGCCGCGAGGGCCGCCGCGCAGGACGCCGCGAGGGCCGCCGCGAGGGCCGCCGCGCAGGACGCCGCGAGGGCCGCCGCGCAGGACGCCGCGTGGGCCGCCGCGAGGGCCGCCGCGCAGGACGCCGCGTGGGCCGCCGCGCAGGACGCCGCGAGGGCCGCCGCGCAGGACGCCTTTCAAAAAACCAAAAAAGACCTCCAGCAATCCGCGCTCGCTTTGGTCGAGCGGATGATCGCCGAGCCTGATCCGGCCGTCACGAAGGAGGCCGCGTGATGGACCGCCGGGAAGCCGAGACCGCCGCGCCAGAGCGCCGCTATTGCTGCGATTGCCGATTCTGCATCGTGCCCGGGACCGGACTGCGGTATGCCCGCTGCGGACGGGCTGGCATTAAGGATGATGGCGCGCATTACATCTCGCCGGATTTTCCCGGCCCGAGGCCCGACGAATTTTGCTCAACCGTCCGGGTGTCCACTCGTGAAGATCGCTGCGGCCCCGACGCCAAATGGTTCGAGCCCAAGCCCGCCCTGCAGGAAGCCGCGGAATGAGCGCCCTCCCCGTCTCCCCTTATGTGCGTGAAGCGGCGGCCCGCTGCGCGCATCAGCATGGCAGCGATTACCCATCAGTCCGCGCCTCTCGCTGGTGCCCGATCTGCGATCAGCGGAAGCCGGTGACCGCGCTGGCCTGCTGGTCTTGTTTCAATCTTTGGATTTCCGGCGGGATGCTCCCCGAGATCGAGCATGTGCTCGTGATGGCGGCGATGGAGCGCGCGCCGCTGGCTGGCGTCTCCTGGTCCGAGCGCGTCTGTCATTACACGGATCGGTATGCGCCGGGCCTGGACGTGGAGGATGCGCCATGAAATTCGAAGTCAGAAACCGTTGGTCCGGCGAAGTGCAATTTGTAGCCGAAATCGAAGCGGATGAAAATACGCCGGTCAGCATCAAACTTGGATTGGCGGTCAAGTGGGGCGTGAAAACGCGCGCCAATCTCGCGGGCGCCGATCTCACGGGCGCCTATCTCGCGGGCGCCTATCTCACGCGCGCCAATCTCACGCGCGCCAATCTCACGGACGCCAATCTCGCGCGCGCCAATCTCACGCGCGCCAATCTCACGGACGCCAATCTCGCGGGCGCCAATCTCGCGCGCGCCAATCTCGCGGGCGCCAAGATACGCCTCAAAAACGGCGATGATGCGGTGCTTATCGGCAAGCGCCCCGTCTTGCAAATCGGCCCCATCGGTAGCCGGAGCGCGATGCTATCGGCCTATCTGACCGATGCCGGCGTGATGGTGCAGACCGGGTGTTTCGGCCCCTCGCCGATTGCTGATTTCCTCACCACCGTCGCCAAAGAGCACGGCGATAACAAGCACGCCCAAGAATACCGCGCCGCTGTGGCTCTGATCGAAGCCCACGCGAAGCTCTGGACGCCAGAAGAAGCCAAGAAAGAGGCCGCAGCATGACCGCCACCAAAGCAGGGCATGCGGCGGTAAGCGAATTGATCGCCGCTGTTGACGCCTACTTGCAAGCGTCTGGCCATGTCTCGCCTTTCGGCAATGACACCTCAGTCATGGGCCTGCGGAATGCGGGGAAATACATGGCCGCTCGCGAACGGCTGGAATCTGCCCTCAAAACCGCCAGAAAGAAGGCCCGCAATGGCTGATGCAAAGCATGCCATCCCTTCGCCTTGGCACGTCGATTCCGATGATCGCCATGGCATGGAGCACAACAACCATATCCTAGCGGCGAACGGCAACACCGTTTGCTTCATGGCTTGGTCTGGTGACCCCGAGCACAACGAGGATCACGAGAAAGCGGCCCACCTGATAGCCGCCGCGCCTGATCTGCTGGAAGCGCTGCAACAGTTGCTCAAGGCCGATGACAATCAATCGCGATCATGGGCTCGCGCCGCCATCGCCAAGGCCCTTGGTGAAGCGACATGACCCGCTCCAACCCCCTCACCCAATACGACGCGGACGAAATCTGCGAGTGCGCCTTTACCGATATGGCGCTGGAATTGGGATTCACGATTGAAGAGATCGAAGCCGCATTGGCCAAGCATCGGGTCGCCAGCCCGTTCGAGCCGGAGACGGTGCAATGAGCCGCTGGCTCCATGACATTGCTGCGGTGATTGCGTGGTTGATCTTCGCTGTCAGCACATTTTGGGCGCTGCATCAGATCGTGGGGGCGTGGTGACGTGACCATAAGCGAACTCAGGGCCAGGAATAGCGCGGCATGGGATTCATATCTCGGGCTGATCCAATCGCTCCCTGTCTGGCGATCAGAGGAACAACAGCGCCAGATTGATGAAGCGCATGACGCGGCAGAGCGTGCGAAGTGGGCTTTGGAAACTGCGGAATTTTGGAACCGGAGGAAGAAATGAATGCCGTCGTCAACATGCCTAAGCCCAAGAAATCAAAGCTCCTGGCCGTTTCGCCGGAAACGGTCGAACCGAAGAAGCCGAAAATCCTGATCTATGGACCGCCCGGCGTAGGGAAAACCTGGACATCGCTCGATTTCCCCAGCGTATATTACATCGATACGGAGGGCGGCGCGGACCTCGCGCACTACCGCGACAAGTTGCGCAAGGCTGGCGGCATGTATTTCGGCCCGGACCAGGGCAGCTTGGATTTCGATACCGTCATCGGCCAGGTTGAAGCTCTCGCCACCGAACAGCACCCATATAAAACCGTCGTGATCGACAGCATCACGAAGCTGTTCAATACCGCGATCACTGATGAACAAACCAGGCTTGGCGACAAGGACGCCTTTGGTGCTTCGAAGAAGGGGCCAATCCGCCAAATGGCGCGTCTCGTGCGGTGGCTCAATCGTGCCGATATGAACGCGGTCGTCATCGCCCACCAGAAAGATTTATGGGGCAAAGACGAGAAGGGCAATCGCGAAGTCATAGGCATGACTTTCGATGGTTACGAGAAGCTGGAATACGATCTCCATCTGATCCTTCGCATCAGCAAGATCGGGGCCGGACAAAATGCGAAACGCTTCGCCAATACCGGCAAATCGCGCCTGACGGGTTTTCCGGAAGGCGAGCGCTTTGATTGGTCCTATGCCGATTTCGCCGCCCGCTACGGCAAGGATGTGATTGAGAAGGAGGTCAAGCCCATCATCTTGGCCACGCCGGAACAGGTCGCAGAGATCAACCGTCTCATGGCCCTGGTGAAACTGCCGGACGGCACGACTGACAAATGGCTTTCCAAGGCTTCGGTGGATTCATTCGAGGAAATGGATACCGAAACCATTGTCAAATGCATCGAATTTCTGAAATCCAAAATCACGGGAGACACAGCGTGAGGTTCACTCCGAAATCAGAGAAAGAAGTGGCCGAAGCCGGGCTGCTTCCCAAAGGGATGTACGATTTTGAGATTGCCGAGGCGACGGAAAAACAGAGCAAGGCCGGCAACGATATGGTCGAACTTGTTGTCCGCGTCTATGACAACGAAGGGCGCAGCCGCAAGCTCTTTGACTGGTTGGTAGACAGCGAAGGCGCAGCTTACAAAATCCGCCACTTCGCGGAAGCGACTGGCATGCTTGCTGAATACGAGAAGGGCGAGCTTCGCAGCCACGATATGGTGGGCAAAACAGGCCGTTGCCAGGTCATTATCAAGAAGGATAAGGGCGGAGAATACCCCGACAAGAACGCCATATCCGACTACGTAAGCGGCGGCGCAGTCTCGGCACCAAAGCCCGGCCCAGCGCCGTTGGTTGACGACGAGATTCCATTCTAGCCATGGATGATTTGCGCGTCATACGAGCGGACTTCGCCAACTGGCGGCCCGTGCAAGGTCGCAAGGTGGTCCAGCTTATTCTTGAGGTCCCAATCGAACAGACGCACGAGGTCATGATGAAATTGGGCGTTCCTATGCCAGGGGAAAGCAAATGGGTGGCGGTGGCACTTCTAGAGAATGGAAGATGTGCCGGCGAAAGCGCCGATGGGGAACAAAGGAATGCGCGGAAGCCGTTCGAAGGCTCCGAAACTGGAGACGGCCCGATTGGAAATACACCGTCGCCTACAACTGCCCCTATTGCCACGGGTGGCACCTCGGCAACCCAACCAAAAGAACGCCGCCCCTTCGCCTCCCTGCCTCTTAGCCAGCAAGCCGCTATCCGCTGCCAGGATAACGACTTCAAGCTGTTTCTTGGCGCGAGCAATGCGGAGGATGCGGTTCATAAAGTCCGCGAATTTTGCGGCGTTGAAAGCCGCTCCAAGATCATAGACGGCGAACGTTCTGGCGCGCTCTGGCATGACATGGAGCAACAGTTCCAATCGTGGCTCACCGACCAACGCTATGCGGGAGTACGCCGGTAATGGCGCGTTCCGTCGATATGTGGGTCGGCGCAACCGACGACGCCATACCGCCTCCCAGGGTGAGGATTCGCGTCTTTGATGCTCACGGCGGCAAATGTCACCGCTGCGGACGGAAAATCCGGCCCGGAGAGTATTGGGTCTGCGAACATATGGTGGCGCTCATCAATGGCGGGCGCAATGCCGAGGACAATTTAGACCTTACCTGCCGCAATTGCGTCCCGCTGAAGAACGCGGACGACATGGCCGAGAAATCCAAGCGGGCGCGCGTCCAGAAGAAACACCTTCTGCCGAAAGAACGTGGTCGCGGCTTCCGCCGTCCCGAGGGCGCGAAGTTCGATTGGTCTGCCGGTAGGTACGTGAAGCCATGACCATTCAGCACCAGGGGGCGGTGAGAGGATGAGTACCGCACCGACAATCCGCATCGACATTCTCATTGCCGGCGATATCTCCCAGGCTAAACAGGTGTGCCGCGAGTTCTGCTTTGAGCAAGGGCTTTGCGTCACTATTGAATCTGTCTCCTATATCTACACTGGCGGCGAGGAGTCCGGGGTTCGGGTCGGCTTAATTAACTACCCGCGCTTTCCCTCCGATCTAGGGACCATCACGGACACTGCTAAGCGGCTAGCACACGAACTCATGGTGCGCCTCTGTCAGCATAGTTATTCCATCGTTGGCCCTGAAGAAACGCAATGGTTTAGCCGTAGAGGTGACGCGTGACACACGTAACGCCTCGGGTTGTCCCCTGGTTTTCTTGCGGGGCTGCGAGCGCCATAGCGACAAAGCTTGTCTTGGGCGAAGGTCCAGCCACCATAGTTTATTGCGATACCGGCTCTGAGCATGAGGACAATGCGCGGTTCCGCGCCGATTGCGAAGCTTGGTTTGGGCAGAAGGTTGAGGTCCTGAAAAACCAAGACTATGACGACACATGGGACGTGTGGGAAAAGCGGAAGTTCATCTCGGGCCACGCTGGTGCTCCCTGCACCGGGGAGTTGAAAATCTCCCCGCGCCTTCTGTTCCAACGGCCTGACGATATTCATATCTTCGGCTACACCAATGACAAGCGCGATATTGAACGCGCGAAGAACCTCCGTGAGAATTTCTTTGAGCTGACAATTCGAACGCCGCTTATCGAACGTGGGCTGACCAAGGCGAACTGCCGCGCACTCTTACAGGGCGTCGGCATCAAAGAGCCCGTCACCTACGATATGGGCTTTCCGAACGCCAATTGCCTTAAGTCGGGCTGCGGCAAGGCAACGTCCCCAGACTATTGGTCATTACACCGCAAAATGTTTCCAGATGGCTTTGCCAAAACCGCCGCGCTTCCGTCCCCTCCCACATCCACAGAAGAGAAGGAATATGCGCGGTGACATTGCATTATCTCGCTGAATCTCGCGGCTACACCGTTATGGATGGAGAACGCTTCCTCGGGCGCGTGGGCCGCATCAGAAACACTTACGATCACAGCAATGGTCGCACATATCGGTCGTGGGTTTGGGCTGCGTACCCGGTTGATGGCAAAGCGACGTTCCATCATCGAACCCGCGAGAAGGCGGCACGCGCACTCACACCAGAGAAGGGAGCGTGAGGTGAGCGACTGGATCAAACACACTGGCAGTGACCGACCGTCTGAAACTTTCGCGTGGCCTTTCGAGGCTAAATTCAGGAACGGCCAGACTGCGAGATATCCGGCGGGAGCAAAATCCAGATGGGACCAGGGCCGCGATCCATTCGATATTGTAGCTTACCGCATTACCAAGGAGCCCAACTCCCCATGACCTCCACCGAACAAAAGCTGCGCGAGGCGCTGGAGAAAATCCAGATTGCCACCGATGTTCCTCAGCACAAGCGTGATGACACCGAATTTTTGCGAGCCTGTGCCTCAATAGCGCAAGCATTCGCCAACGCCGCCCTCGCGGCACCATCAGCGGGAGAGACGGCGGAACACGACATGCTCAAATTGATTGATGAGCGTGATGACGCGGAACAGGCATTGAGCCACGCCTATTTCCTAGTCACAGGTCGTTCGCCGGAGTGGTCAAATCTGTTTGGGCATCAGGACGCGTTGGGGGAAATCGAGGACGCTCTGATCGTTCTTCGCAAATCTATTCCTCGCGCCACCCCCACCGAACCGGCAGAGACAGGGGGGCAGACGCTAAAACTCCCACGCGAAATTGCACTGCGTCTATCTTCGCGAGAGGATGGGGGACTACGTATTTGCTCGGATGATGTCCCAGGGCTGATTATGAGCGGGCGTGACATTCCAGCTATGTTACGTGACCTGCCATTAGCACTAGCAGACCTGATCGCACATAACGGCATCACCACCACCCTCCCGGAAGCACCGCGAGAAGTGGAGTTAGCCGCCATCGGGCGCAATCGCGGCTGGCTTATAGGAAAACTCAACAAGATCGCCAACACGGGGCAGGGCGTCGAACCAGATCATTGGGCCTTTCGTTGCATGGCGCGAACTGTGGCTCGGGAAATTCTTGATCGCATTTCTTCCTCGCCCCAACGCCCGAAGATGACAGAAGCAGAGGCGTGGGAATTGTTAGCGCGGGAATACGAGCGCGCGACGCTCAACAAGAGCGCGGAGTTCATTCGTCTGGCGGGATATCACGGCGCTGTCGCCACAAATTTGGCAGTCGCCGCCATTCTCCGCGCTGCTAACGGAGAGGAGCATGGCTAAGAAATTTGGTCAGACTTTATGGTGTCTATTCTTCCATAGAAAGCATTGGTCGATGATCGCCGCAGAAGGAGACAATGCCTGGATCGCGTGCGCTCGCTGTGATTCGCAATGGTGGTCGCACCGTATGCATGTCGTTAACTCGAACATTCCTGATGGTCGTTCCCAACATCCATCAAGCGCGGGAGGTGAGTGATGACCGATTACCCGAAATTCTCAGACCTTAAGGGGAAAACGCTTACTCGTTGTCAGCAGATTGGGGATGACCGTCTAGAGTTTGATTGCGCGGACGGGTCAAAGTACGCGCTCTACCACTCACAGGACTGCTTCGAAACGGTGCACATCAACGACATTTGCGGCAACCTCGCAGACCTAATCGGGGTCCCAATCCTGTTGGCCGAAGAAGCGGAAAGCGACCAGAAACCGGATGGTGTGATGGTCGAAGGATACGAGGACGAAAGCAACACATGGACATTCTACAAGCTCGCCACAATTAAAGGTAGCGTGGACGTTCGCTGGCATGGCGCGTCGAACGGCTACTACAGCGAAAGCGTTGACTTCGTAGAATTAGAAAGCCCCACCAATGACCGATAGAGACAGCGATATGGTGCTGGTGCCCAAGAAGGCGCTCGACTGGCTCTTTGGTGAAGGGCCGGACGAGCGCGTTTATCCAGTATTACCAAAATACCTGAAAGCGCCAAAGCCATGACCACTGACGCGAAGGAATTGGTGAGGCGTCTCTGTTATTACGCGGACCCAGATTATCAGGCTCCCTCTGAGCTATTGAAGGAATCCGCCGCCTTCATCGAGGCCCACGACAGACCACCCCTTAGCCGGGAAGAAATGCGGGAGATGTTGATGGAGAAATTCGGCACAAAGTTTGTCGGGCCGAATGAATTTTTCGAACTCGCCCTCGCCTTTGGCGAAGCGATCCAGCGGCATTTTATGGGAGGGGAGTAGATGGCGATTTATTGGTTCATAAAATATAGCACTGGCGCATGTCTCTCGTCTCGCGTGGAGGCCCCGGAACGGTTCGTCCGGTTTGCATTCGACAATTTCAAGCCGACGAAGAAGGAGCCGAAGGCCGAGCTTCTATGCGACGGCAACGTAATTGCGACGAAAGAATTTCGCCCATGACCTTCACAGAGGAAGCGGTAGAAGCGGCGGCGAAGGCGATCTTCAATCGCAATATCTACCACGGCTACAACGAAGAAACGAAGCGCATGCAATGGATGTTGCAGGAGAGATCACTAAAGGGTGACGCCCGCGCCGCCCTCACCGCCGCCTCCGCTGTTATGGCGAACACACAGAAGAAAGATGAGAGATGAGAGATGAGTGACCGCCCCCAAAAGCGATTTGAGGTCGTGAATGACGGGCCGCGCCGTTGGGTCGTGGTCGATAACGAAAGCGATGATCGAATTTGCTTCGTGTACCCGTCCGAGAAGGTGGCCCGCCAAGTTGTCCGCAATGAACTGCGTGCCGCCACCCCTCAGAAAGATAAGAGATGAGCGACGACGAACGCAACAATCTTATATCGCGTTGCGCTTCTGTCGCTATGAAAGCGGTAACGCGATGGTACGCCGAGAATCTGCACCGCGACGGTTACAGCCTTGAGGAATATGTCCGCGATCAGGTGAAAGAGCTTTCCGCCCCCACACACCATAGGAAGGGGTAGAGAATGGCGCGCTGCTACCTGTTCGATATTGACGGCACCTTGGCGGATTGCTCGCATCGGTTGAGACATATCCGATCGGAGCCGAAGGATTGGCGCTCATTTTTTGCCGCGTGTGGCGATGATGCCCCGATCCCGCACATGATCGAATTGGCGATTACGCTATTCGATGCTGACCAGCAAATCGTTTATGTTTCGGGACGCTCGGACGAGTGCCGAAAAGAGACGTTGGAATGGCTGGCTCGCCACCAATTACCCGAAGCCCCGCTGTACATGCGCAAAGCTGGCGATCACCAAGACGATGACCGGCTGAAAGCAGAATTGCTCCATCACATTGTAGCCGATGGATGGGAGCCGATCATGGCCTTTGACGATCGGAGCCGCGTCGTAAAGATGTGGCGCGCAAAAGGTATTCCGTGCGCTCAAGTTTCCGAAGGTGATTTCTGATGATTGTCCCCATCCCCAAGGCCCCCGCGGCCTATTCCCCGCGCACCCTGGCGAACCGCTGGGGCTGTAGCCCGCGTCATGTCTACAAGCTGATTGAGGCCGGGGCCTTGCATTCTTTCCGGCTTGGAAAGCTAATCCGCGTCGCGGCAGGGGAAGTGGCGAGGATCGAGGGGTGCGGATCAAGCTCTACCGGGGCAGGTATTATGCTGTCTGGCGAGAAAAGGGCGAAACCAAGCGGGTTTCGCTTCGAACCGACGATAGGGCCGTTGCCGAACGGCGATTAAAGGATCAACAGCGCCAGCCCCAAGGGGAAACCGTGGCGGAGATTGTCAGAGATTATCTAAGCCAGAAGGAATCGGCCCGATCCCATGAAGCCATGCGTTATTCTTGGAAGGCGCTGGAACCCCATTTCAGCCAATATCGCCCCGACCAGATCACGCCGGCCATGTGCAAGGCCTATGCAAAAGCTCGGAAGGTCTCGGCCGGGACCGTCATCAAAGATTTGGGGCTTCTGAGGACCGCTACAAAGGGCCGTGGCGGACATTTCTGGTTTCCCCCGGCGCCGGTGCCCAAAGACCGCTACCTGACGCGGGCGGAGTTCGAAAGGCTCCTAAACGCATCCTCCCTGCCCCATCTGAGGCTGTTCCTGGTCCTGGCCTTGACCACTGGAGGCCGGTCCGGCGCGATCCTGGAGCTGACTTGGGATCGGGTTGATTTCGCCAGAGGGCAAATAAGGCTTGCTGACGGCAGCCAGGGGCGGAAGGGCAGAGCAACCGTGCCGATGAACAAAGAGGCCAGGCGGGCCTTGGAAGCGGCCTACGAGGGGCGGGAAAGTGAGTGGGTGATCGAGTGGGGCGGAAGGAAGGTCAAATCGGTCAAGCGGGCGTTCCGGGAATCCGTGGCGCGCGCCGGCCTTGATGCGGTCACTCCCCACGTCCTTCGGCATACTGCGGCGGTCTGGATGATCGAGGCTGGCGCCAGCATCACCGAAGTGAGCCAATATCTCGGCCATACCGATACCAGAACAACTTTCAGGGTCTATGCCCGTCATTCTCCTGACCACTTGCAGAAAGCGGCCAAGTCGCTCACTTGGCGCAGGGAGTGACCTTTGGCCCATAAGAACCGTATTGCCGGGAACGAATGGCGCCTGTTAGCGCAATGTTCATGGGCCCGGTTCGGCCTAAGCCATTGCAAACGCTAGAGGGCAAATTCTTCACACGGGAGGGGTCACAGGTTCAATCCCTGTCGCGCCCACCACGCTTACCGCCAAAAACAATGGCTGTTAGGGAGTGCCCTGCGGACCAACAGAACCACCAAAGCAAAACCCCCGGCCAGCTTTCGCCAACCGGGGGCTCACGTCGCGCTATCTCAACTCTGGAGGGGACAGAGCGGGCGCAGACCTCAGAATTGTCCGCGATCAAATCCGTGATACTTGCAAATCTGATCGGCTATACGCTGGAACGATGCGCCATGGTGATCCCGGCGCTTTAATTGGTCCTGTCGCATGTGCGCCATTTCGTGGGCCAACGTCATCTGCATGGAAGCAAGCGTCTTATGTCTTGCAGGGCTCACGGTTACGCGGAATTTCCCGTCCTTGGCCTTGAACAATTCGCCCTGGTCGTCATTAGGCAATGGCACGGCCCAAAACGTCACGTCATCCGGATCGGGAAGCCGCCAACGCCGGAACGGCGGGGTTTGTCTTAAGAGTTCGTACGCCGCCTCCAGCATCGCGGGCGTGATATGAAGGCTCATGATCCGCTCGGAAGTCCGCGGTCTTGCCATAATGCGGAAAGAAGTTTGGCGCTTTCCTGTCCGGCAGATTTCATATCAACTGCGCCTAGAGCGATGCTTACACGGTCAGAGCACTCCGCAGCCAGTCGAGCCACATTCTGAATATCCAATTCGAACTGGTGATACCCCCCGCGCTCATAATCCCTAACGCAGAGAAGAATGGGCGCGTCTCTGTTGGCTTGGACGATGTAGGCGCCGGTTTTCACTTCTTGCGCCGCTTCCATTTGAGGAAGTCTGCTCCCTCTTGAACATCTGG
>Ga0134125_10008297_pt1 | contig 11715 bp, 10 predicted proteins | sample KB31751_FD_96464 | JGI IMG/M metagenome (GOLD analysis project Ga0134125, IMG submission 96464) | Terrestrial soil microbial communities with excess Nitrogen fertilizer from Kellogg Biological Station, Michigan, USA - KB3-175-1 | ecosystem: Environmental > Terrestrial > Soil > Unclassified ... | reverse complement strand
TCTCGAAAATTCGGGTGTGGCCGGCCTCAAGTCGCTTGTTGGCGACATCAGCGGAGGCCAGGTTCGCCAGTTGGTGATCCTGGGCGGCAATCCAGCCTTTAGCGCGCCATACGATCTGCATCTCGGCGAAGCCATCCGTAAAGTGCCGGTTTCCATCTTCCTCGGCGCCGATCCAAACGAAACGTGGCAGCTTGCGAAATGGGCGGTGCCCGAAGCGCATTACCTGGAATGCTGGGGGGATGCTGTTGCTCCCGACGGCACCGCCAGCGTGCAGCAGCCGATGATTCTTCCGCTCTACGGCGGCAAATCGCAGCCGGAACTCGTCGCTGCTTTAACGGGTTATCAGGACAAGTCTGGATACGACCTCGTTTATAACTATTGGAAAAAGCAGCTAGGCTCCGACACACCGCGCATTTGGGAGAAGGCGCTGCACGCCGGCATTCTTCCGGGCGACAAGCTTGCTCTCGCTAAAGTTTCTCTAGACGCGGCCAAAGTGAAAGCCGCAGTTTCCGCGCTCCCTGCTCCGCCGTCCTCGGGTCTCGAAGTTGTTTTCTATCCCGATTCCTGGATGTACGACGGAACCTGGGCGAATAACGCCTGGCTACAGGAACTGCCCGAGCCCGTCACCAAGATCGTCTGGGACAACGCGGCGTTAATGAGCTACACCACGATGAAACGGCTTTCGCTCACCGATGGCCAGATCGTGAATCTGAAACGCGGCAGTTTCATCGTCGAAATGCCCGTTTGCGTTCAGCCCGGTCACGCCGACGATTCCGTCACCATTCTGCTCGGCTACGGCCGCGAGCACTGCGGACGCGTGGGTAAAGGAATCGGCTACAACGGCTTCCCGCTGCGCACCACAGGCGCTTACAATATTGCGACCGATCTGACGCTTGATCCAACCGATCGCCGCGAGGAGCTCATCTCTACCCAAACTCAGGACGCGATGGAGGGCCGCCGTCCGGTAGTCGAAGGCACGCTCGCCGAGTTCACCGAGAATCCGAAAATGGTGGAAGAACTCGTCGAGAACCCCGCTGCCATGGGCCTTTACCCGCAGATGGTTTGGGATCAGGGCTACCAATGGGGCATGTCCATCGACCTTACCGCCTGCATCGGTTGCCACGCCTGCACCATCGCTTGTCAGGCCGAAAACAACATCCCCATCGTCGGCAAGGAACAGGTGAAGATGGGCCGCCACATGCACTGGATCCGCGTCGACCGCTACTACACCGGCACCATTGAAGACGCCGAAGCGGTGACGCAGCCTATCCCCTGTATGCAGTGCGAAAACGCGCCTTGCGAAAACGTCTGCCCGGTTGACGCTACCGTCCACAGCCCCGAAGGGCTCAACGAGCAGGTCTACAACCGATGCGTCGGAACCCGCTACTGTCTGAACAATTGCCCCTATAAGGTGCGCCGCTTTAACTTCCTCAACTGGCATCGCGAAATTACCGAGGTCGAAAAAATGGCCTTCAATCCCGATGTCACTGTCCGTATGCGCGGCGTCATGGAAAAGTGCACCTATTGCATCCAGCGCATTCAGGAAACCAAAATTCGCGCCAAACTCGAAGGCCACCGCCAGAACAAGCCCCCTGTTCCCATTAAGGACGGCGAGATCCAAACCGCCTGCCAGCAGACTTGTCCGGCTGACGCCATCGTGTTCGGCAACGTTGCAGATCCTAAAACGCGCGTCTCCCAACAGAAGAAAAATGAACGGAATTATCTTCTACTGGCCGAGCTCGACACGCGGCCTCGGACCTCTTACCTGGCCAAAATTCGTAACACTAATCCGGAGCTCGCATAATGGCTGAACTGGCGAAGACTGACCTGGCGAACCTGATTCGCGAAGAGTGCAATCCTCCCATGCTCGAAGGGGATATGTCGTATCACGACATTACCGAGCAGATCAGCAGTCTCACCGAATGGAAAAAGACCCCCAGAGCCTGGTGGGTCATGATCAGCATCACCGGCACGCTGCTGCTGTTGCTGTTCGCCTGCTTGACTTATCTGGTGGCCCGCGGCATCGGCGTCTGGGGAAACAATAGTCCCGCCGGATGGGCCTGGGACATTACCAACTTCGTCTGGTGGATCGGTATCGGCCACGCCGGCACCCTGATTTCCGCCATTCTGTTTCTTCTCCGCCAGAAGTGGAGAACGGCTATTAACCGCGCCGCTGAAGCGATGACAATTTTCGCCGTAGCCTGCGCCGCCATCTTCCCGCTGTTCCATACCGGCCGCCCCTGGCGCGCTATCTACTGGCTCTTCCCCATTCCAAATACCTATCTGCACATGTGGCAGAACTACCGCAGTCCGCTCGAATGGGACGTGTTCGCGGTCTCGACCTACGGTACGGTTTCGGTTCTGTTCTGGTATACCGGCCTTATCCCCGATCTCGCTGTCCTGCGCGATCGCTCCAAACCCGGTCTTCGCAAGATAATTTATGGCGCGCTTTCGCTCGGCTGGCGCGGCGGCTCTACCCACTGGAAGCATTACGAAAAGGCGTACATGATCCTCGCCGGCATCTCAACGCCGCTCGTGCTTTCCGTACATACCATCGTTAGCTTCGATTTCGCGGTTTCGGTCATCCCCGGCTGGCATACGACGGTCTTCCCGCCCTACTTCGTCGGCGGCGCCGTGTTCTCCGGTTTCGCCATGGTGATGACGCTGCTGCTCCTCACCCGCTGGTTGCTGAAACTTGAAAACATCATCACCATCCGCCATCTGGATCTGATGAATAAAGTCATCCTCGCCACCGGAACCATCGTCGGCTATTCGTACGCAACGGAATTTTACATTGCCTGGTATAGCGGCGACCCCTACGAACGCTTCACGTTCTTCAACCGCATCACCGGCCCCTACTGGTGGGCCTGGTGGACCATGACCATCTGCAACTGCGTCATCCCACAGTTCTTCTGGGTGAAGAAGATGCGCCGCAATATCGCGGTTATGTTCATCATCTCCATCACCACCAATATCGGTATGTGGTTCGAACGCTTCGTCATTATCGTCCTTTCGCTCCACCGCGATTTTCTTCCCTCTTCCTGGGGCATGTTCCATCCCACGTGGATCGATATCGGCACATACCTGGGTACGTTCGGCCTGTTCCTGACGCTATATCTCCTCTTTACCAAGTTCTGCCCCATCATCGCCATCGGCGAAGTGAAGAGCACGCTCTCGGCGCAGAACCACGTCGAGCACGTCTATCAGCACTACTTAGCAACTCACGAAGTGGAGGCGCAATCCCCACATGCCTAAACTAACGAAAGACAACGGCCTCTACGCAGCCATTGGCGAATTCTCCGATGAGAACCAACTGCTGGAAGCGATTCCGAAAATCCGCCGCCTCGGTTATTCGAAACTCGAAGCCTACACGCCGTTCGCGATTCATGGAATCGACGAAGTGCTCGGGGTAAAGCCATCGAAACTCGGCTGGTTCGTGTTCTGCTGCGGCCTGTTTGGTTGTAGCGCCGCGGCTACCTTCATCTGGTGGGCAGGGGCCGTCAGCTACCCGCTGATTGTCGGCGGCAAACCGCTGTTTGCCTTCACGTTCTCCATCCCCATCATGTTCGAAATGATGATTCTCTTCTCGGCGTTCGGATCTCTTTACGGCATGCTCGGCATCAACCGGCTGCCGCAGCTCTATCATTCGGTCTTTAATTACAGCCGAGCCGAGCGCATCAGCGATGACGGCTTCATGCTCGCCATCGAAGCGTCGGACCCTCAGTTCGATGCTGACGAGTGTGTCAGAGCGCTCGAAGACGTCGGAGCGAATTTTGTGGAGGTTGTCGCAAAGTGAAGCGACTTGTCATTCAGGTAGCGCGGGCACTCTGCCCGCCGCGCCGCGGCTCATCGCGGCGCTTGCTCTCGTTTTCCGCCGTTACCGCCTCCGCTCTCCTCTTCTCTTCTTGCGCCGGAACACTTTCGCGTAAGCCGGTGATCGAGATCTTTAACGACATGCGCGAGCAGCCCAAATACGACACGCAGGGCGAGAGCGCGTTCCCCGGATTTAAGGATGGGCGCGTGGAGCGCCGCCCGGTTCCCGGCACCATTGCACGCAACAGCCCGCTGAAACTCGAGAACCCGGCCTTCTACACCGGCCAGGTGAATGGCATGTATATCGCGGAAAATCCGCTCGGCATCACGCCGGAGACCTTGCACCTCGGCCAGATGCGGTTCGACACCTACTGCGAGCCATGTCATGGGGCAGCCGGCACCGGGAAGGGAATTGTGAATGCCCGAGTTCCAACCTGGATTCCCTCGAACCTCGTTGACGATCGCGTAAAGGGTTTCTCTGACGGCGATCTGTTCGACGTCATCACGCATGGCCGCCGCAGCATGCCGGCTTACCGTTATCAAATTACGGAGCACGACCGCTGGGCCATCATCGCCTACGTCCGCGCTCTGCAGCGCACTACCAGTGGCAGCATCAACGATGTGCCCCAAGACCTTCGTTCGGAGCTGCACTGAGGATTTATTGAATGGAACACGGTATCGAAAAACAAGATAGCTACCAGATACCCGGCGATCTCTGGTCAAGGGTTCGTAACTGGATTCTGATCGCCGGCGTTGTCGCCTGGGTTCTGACTTTGATCGGAGCGTTCACCGATCCCAAGCAATTCTACTTTTCCTATATGACGGCTTTCTGGTATTGCACCGTCATCACGCTCGGCGGCGTCTTTTGGATGTTTGTTCAGTTCGTCACGGGAGCGGCCACCAGTACCTCGTCCCGCCGCATCGTCGAAAATATTGCCGCCGGTCTTCCTTATGCGGCAATACTGTTCATCCCCATAGTGTTCGGCGTACATACGCTTTACACCTGGGCCGACCCTAAACTGGCGTCAACCGACCCAACCTTCCTCTACCGCGGAACGTATTTCCACCCGACCGTCTTCGTCATTCGATCGTTTTTACTGCTCGGTATTTTATCGGTATTCTCCGTTAAGGTCTATCAACACGCGATCCGCATGGATAAAGCCGGCTCCATTCCCGGCGGCCTGCGCGAATCGAAGCTCGCCGAAAAATGGGCTGCTCCCGGTCTCGTATTCATCTTCCTTATCTCAACCACCCTGGCTTGGGAATGGATTATGTCGCTTGATGCCAAGGCATTTTCCACCATTTTCGGAGCCTATTGCCTCGCTAACGGCGCTCTCGGCTGTATGGCCTTCATTACCCTGGTCGCCCTCTATCTCCGCCGTAATGGAGTGCTCGAAAACACGATTCACGTCGAGCACTATCACGACATGGGAAAATGGATGTTCACGGTTACGATTTTCTGGGCCTATACCGCGTTTGCCCAGTACATGCTCATCTGGTACGCCAAAATTCCGGAAGAAACGCAATACTTCTTTCACCGCTATCAGGGAAGCTGGTACGATGTCGGCCTCATTCTCATTTACGCCCATTTCCTTTTCCCGTTCATTTTCCTGATGGGAAGACAGTTAAAACGTAAATTCGCTGCGCTGGCGTTTGCGGGCATCTATCTTCTGGTTATCTGCTACATCGATGTGTACTGGATGGTAATGCCGATGCTGCACAAGTCCGGCGTCGTCATCCACTGGCTCGATTTCACAACCTTAGTTGCAGTGGCCAGCGTGTATGGTTTCTTGTTCTGGAACCGCATGAAACGCCATGCCCTGGTTCCGGTCGGCGACATTCGCCTCATCCAGGCACTGGCCTTCAAGAATCAATAAGGTATACGCGATGGAAGAAAAAAAACATAACGAACCGGTCCCCGAGCCCGCCGTTCCCGAAGCTATCAAACAAGAGACTGATTACGATCGGTCCGACCCGCGAGCCCTTTTGATTGCGGGCTTGGGTATCGCCAGCATTATCGGGTTGGTCCTGACCATTCTCTCCGTTCAGGCCTATTTCGATCATGTCCGCGAACAAGCAGCCTATCAAACGGTGTATGCTCCCGTGGCGCAGGATTTACGCGATCTTCACTCCAAGGAAGCCGAGGAGCTAAACACATACAAGTATCTGGACCGCAATAAAGGCACCGTCCAGATCCCCATCGGGCGCGCTATGCAGCTTCTGGCGGAAGAAGCCGCGAACCATAAACTTACTTATTTTCAAAAGCCGACTCCCGTAAAGCCGGTTGAAGGCGGCGCGGCGGCCTCCGCTACCGCGCAGCCGAACGGAACCGCGGGTGCAGCCAAACAACCGGCAGCGCCGGCGGCGGGAGCTGGTGCAGGACCTGGCAGTGCAGACAGTAGTACAACGAAGTAAACTAGTTAAAGTGAAATGGTTAACTTTGCTGTTGTTGTGTGGAGTTAGCCTCCCGGCACAAACCACCAACACGATTCCTGCCCCCCTTCGTGGTGTGGGCATCGATGAGAAGATCGGCCAGACTGTCGATCTTAATTTACAGTTCACAAATGAGAAGGGATACCAGCAGCCTTTAGGAGATTTCTTTAAAAGCGGCCGGCCGGTTCTTCTGAATTTGGTCTATTACCAATGCCCCATGTTGTGCAACCTGCTCCTGAACGGGCAGGTTGACGCGCTGCGAAAAATTCCATCGTGGGCGCCCGGCAATCAATACGAAGTGGTGACCATCAGCATCAATCCGTCGGAAACGTTCGATCTCGCGGTGGCGAAGAAGCAGGCGTACCTGGCTGGTCTCGAAATGCCGTCCGCCGCGGCCCACTGGCATTTTTTGACCGATTATGCAAATAATTCGAAGAAGCTGGCCGATCAGGTGGGCTTCCACTACCGGTGGGATCCCCGGCAGCAGAATTTCGCGCATACGGCGGCAATTATGTTTCTGTCGCCCACCGGAAAAATCTGCCGTTATCTGTATGGCATTAAGTTTAAGCCGTTCGATGTACGCATGGCGTTGACCGAAGCCGGCGCGGAAAAAGGAAAGTTTAGCGTCGAAAAAATTCTGCTTTTCTGCTATCACTACGACCCGAAGGCCGGTTCGTATGCCGCGGTCGCTTCGAAACTTATGTCGATTGCCGGATTTTTTACGCTCATCATTGGCGGCCTGCTGCTGTGGCGCATGCTTAAGTACGAGAAACAACGAAAGAAACTGAACGAGCCGTTTACGGCGATGAAAGAACACTAAGTCAACATTATGGATTGGTTACGTTCCCTGATTTTGCCGCCCGAAGGCTCCGCTTACGCCGGCCAGGTAGATTCGCTCTACATGTTTCTGACCTGGCTGACCATCTTTTTCTTCCTGTTGATCTTTGGCGTAATTGTGTATTCCGTGATCAAATACCGCCACAAACCGGGCGATGTCACTCCTCACTGGACGCACAACAACTGGCTCGAGTTTTGGTGGACTCTCATCCCCACCATCATTCTGATCTTCATCTTCTTCTGGGGATTGAGGGGTTATGTGGAGGCAGAAGTCCCGCCCGGTAATGCTGAAGAAATTCAGGTGACCGCCAAGAAATGGGTTTGGCAGTTTCAGTATCCCGATGGCAACCGCGCCATCAACGAAGTGCATGTGCTGGTGAACCGGCCGGTGAAGTTTATCGCTTCCTCCGAGGATGTTATCCACGATTTCTTTGTTCCCGATATGCGCGTGAAGCACGACGTGCTGCCCGATCGCTACGTGGAAATCTGGTTCAACCCGACGGTTGCCGGCAAACATCATTTCACTTGTGCTGAATACTGCGGCCGCGGCCATTCCGATATGGCCGGCACCCTCTATGTCGATACGCCCGCCGAATACGAAAAATGGTTGGAAACCGGCGGTATCGATCCGAATATGCCGCTCGATAAGCTTGGTGCGCAGCTTCACGACTCGAAAGGCTGCTCCACCTGCCACTCCATCGACGGCACGCCCGGCCAGGGTCCGTCCTGGAAAGGCGTCTTCGGCCATCAGGTCACTTTGTCCAATGGACAGACTGTTTTAGCCGATGAAAATTATATTCGCGAGTCGATTTTAGATCCTGGAGCGAAGGTAGTGAAGGGTTACGATAATATCATGCCTGTCTTCCAGGGCGTGTTGAGGCCCAGAGAAGTAGACGGCCTTGTTGCATACATCAAAACGTTAGGGAAATAGAAGAGGCAACTGAATTTATATGGCAGACGTTATTTCCGCGCCGTTTCAGTCTGGTGTTGCGCCGGTTCGACAACGCAATTATTTAACTGAACCAAAGGGCATTAAGAGTTGGCTCACTACGCTCGATCATAAGCGCATCGGCATCATGTACCTGGTGTCGGTAATGGTAGCCTTTCTTGTCGGCGGAGTATTTGCTCTTCTTATTCGACTTACTCTGCTGAACCCCGCGCACACCGTTTTTGGCCACAAGCTAATTGACGCGCAAACCTATAACGAAGTGTTTACTATCCATGGCGTCGTCATGGTGTTCCTCTTTATTATTCCGTCCATCCCCGCTTCGCTCGGGAACTTTGTGCTCCCGCTGTTGCTGGGAGCCAAGGACGTGGCGTTTCCGCGCTTGAATCTGGCGAGTCTTTATCTTTATTGGACAGGCGGCATAATGGCCGTTACCGCCATCGTTACCGGTGGCGTCGATACCGGTTGGACTTTCTATACGCCTTACAGCACTTCAACCAACACGGCTGTGTCGCTCATGGCGATGGGTATTTTCGTTGCCGGCTTCTCTTCCATTTTTACTGGCATCAACTTCATTGCCACCATGCACAAGCTCCGGGCGCCCGGCATGGGTTGGTTCGATATGCCCTTGTTTTGCTGGAGCATGTATGCCACTTCGTTGATGCAAGTGCTGGCCACCCCGGTTCTTGCCATCACGCTTTTGCTTATGGTTGTTGAGCGCGTGTTCCGCATCGGCATCTTCGACGCGAGCCTTGGTGGAGACCCGGTTCTCTTCCAGCACTTCTTCTGGTTCTATTCCCATCCGGCCGTCTACATCATGATTCTTCCCGGCATGGCCTGTATCAGCGAAATCATTCCGGTGTTTTCGCGCAAGACGATTTTCGGTTACCGCATGGTCGCGTTCTCCAGCCTCGGTATCGCTTTAATCAGCTTCCTCGTTTGGGGCCATCACATGTTCGTATCTGGCCAATCCCAAACCGCGACCGTCGTCTTCTCGTTCCTGACCATGCTGGTTGCAATTCCTACCGCGATCAAAATCTGGAACTGGCTGGCGACCCTGTTCCACGGCTCTATTTCGCTCGAAACGCCGATGATCTATGCCCTCTCGTTCCTGCTGCTGTTCACCATCGGCGGGCTGACCGGTGTCTATCTCGCTGCGCTTTCGATCGATGTGCATCTCACCGACACGTACTTCGTTGTGGCTCACTTCCATTACGTCATGATGGGCGGTTCCGTGATGGCGTTCCTGGGCGCCCTGCACTATTGGTGGCCAAAAATGACCGGGCGCATGTACAACGAACGCCTGGGGCAAATCGCTGCGGTCATCGTCTTTGTCGGATTCAATGCAACGTTCTTCCCGCAGTTCGTCATGGGCGGACAGGGAATGCCCCGCCGCTACTACAACTACCTGCCGCAGTTTGAACCGATGCATGCCTTTTCCACCGTTGGCTCCTGGATCATCGCCGCCGGCCTGTTCCTTACGCTCGGCTACCTGCTCGCTTCGCTCCGTAAACCTTACGATGCGCCGTCTAACCCTTGGGGCGGCAAGACGATGGAGTGGCTGACCCAATCGCCGCCGGTTACCGAGAACTTCGAAGGGCAGCCCATTGCTACGCACGGCCCCTATGACTTCTTCCCCGTGGGAACCCACTAAAGCAATTTGGCCGCTGGGATAACAAAACTTAAATTGAGACGAGACTGAAATCGATGAGTTCCATCACGACGCCGGTGGAAGGGCAAGACCCGGAAGCCGTAGCTCACGCCCATCACGACCCGAATCTCCGGCACCACTTCGCCACCGCGGAGCAGCAGTTCGACACCGTTAAAATCGGCATCTGGCTGTTTCTCGCCACCGAAATCCTGATGTTCGGCGGCTTGTTTGCCGGCTTCGCCTACATGCAGAACCGCTTCCCGGAGGCGTTTTTCCTCGGCCACAAGCACTTGCAGCAGGGACTCGGCACGTTGAATACCGTCGTGCTGCTCATCAGCAGCTTCACCATGGTCATGGCCGTCCATAAAGCCGCGACCAATAAACGGAAGCAGCTTATTGTCTATCTCTGTATCACTATCTTCTGCGCCTTTGTCTTCCTCGGCGTCAAGTACATCGAGTATTCCACCCACTACTACGAGTGCATGTTGCCCGGTAAGTACTACTGCAATCCGGAAGATCCCACGGGCCATCAGTTCATCTTCTTCAGCTTCTACTTCATGATGACCGGCCTGCACGGCATCCACATTTTATTGGGCATCGTCGCGCTCTCCTGGTTGCTGCGCCGCGCCATTCGGGGTGATTTTTCGAGTTCTTACTACAACCCGGTTGATGCTGTCGGCCTCTACTGGCACTTGGTCGACATCATCTGGATCTATCTGTTCCCGCTTCTCTATCTGATTCGGTAATTATTCATGAGCCACAATCATTCCAATCTCGACGCCCCCACACAGCCGGAAGCGGCCGAGCTTACCGAAAGTCACGGCAACGCCGGGCGTAAGTACGTATTCACGCTCGTCGCGCTGCTCATTCTCACCGGTATCACCGTCCTGGTGGCCCAATTCGATCTCGGAGAGGCGAACGTCGCTGCCGCGGTCCTCATCGCCACCATCAAGGCCAGCATTGTCGCGCTCATATTCATGCACCTGCTGCATGACAAACCCATGAATGCCGTAATTCTGTGCACCGCGTTTACCATGCTCGGCCTCTTGTTCCTGTTCTCGTTCATGGATTCCAGCACCCGCATCACGCCGATGCCGATGAATGGCATGGCTCCGGCCGGTACCGACTTCAACCGCTCGCCCACACAAACCGAACCGTACCTCAAAGTACCGCCGAAGGAAAAACAGGCTCCCATCGCCACCCCACGTTAGTTGTACTTGGCCGGACTCTACTTTGCTCGTACACCCACATAAACGTGGGTGTCATTTTCTGCCATACTTAAGGTATGGTTGTCCAGCAGCCATACGGACAATACACCGCCGACCAGCACGCCGCCTGGCATGCCCTCTATTCCCGCCTGGAGCCTCGCTGGGCGAAATACGCAAATCCTGCATTTCAGGAAGGCATACGGCTGTTGCGGCTCGACACCGGCCGGATACCGCGCCTAGAAGATGTTAACCGCTTCCTGGCCCCGTTGACTGGTTTCCGGGCAACGCCCGTCGGCGGTTATGTGCCGTCCTACGTGTTCTTCGATTGTCTCCGCCGGCGCCAGTTTCCCACCACCGTTACCATTCGAAAGCTCGACCAGCTCGACTATCTCCCCGAGCCCGATATCTTCCACGATGTAGCCGGCCATGTGCCCATGCACACAAATAAGGCGTTTGCGGAAACCCTCGTTCGGTTCGGGGAATGCGCTCGGACGGCCGCCGGATTAGCGAGCCAAATCAGTCGCCCTGACGAGCAAATGCACCTTCTGTCGAGCATGATCCGCGCCATGGCTCGCTTCTTCTGGTTCACGATTGAGTTCGGGCTAATGCAGGGTAATGGATCGCTAAAGGCATACGGCAGCGGTTTGCTATCGAGTTTCGGCGAACTGGAGCACGCGGTCGAATCAAACGAAGTCCAGCGCTACCCTTTGCAGCTCGAATGGGTAGTGAACCAGCAATTCGAGATCAACCACTACCAGCCGCTGCTGTTTACCGTCGATTCCTTTGAACACCTTTACTCGCTAGTCGGCGAACTCGACGATTGGCTC
>Ga0134125_10008296_pt1 | contig 11715 bp, 12 predicted proteins | sample KB31751_FD_96464 | JGI IMG/M metagenome (GOLD analysis project Ga0134125, IMG submission 96464) | Terrestrial soil microbial communities with excess Nitrogen fertilizer from Kellogg Biological Station, Michigan, USA - KB3-175-1 | ecosystem: Environmental > Terrestrial > Soil > Unclassified ... | reverse complement strand
TGTCAGACAGTGGGTTCGGCGCCACAGAGACCGAGCTCGCTGCCGACGTGTCGTTTCCCTGCTGCGACCCCATGACATCCCTTTCTGCAGACAACGCGGTCCAACCACTCCCAGACGGCCCCGACGCTTGCGTGACGTCCACCTCGGTCGGGGCTCGCTTGGTGCCTCGATGGTCGCACTCCCCGGTTGCGGTCGCACCAGTGGTGACCACTGGTCTGGCACCGGTCACGGGCAACCACCTGGGAGGGACCGCACGCCGGCCTCGAGCGGGCACGCCCAGTTCGGAAGCGAGGCCGTCGGGGTCGCTCACCACGAAGTGCTCGTAGTCGCGACGGCCCACGTGCATGGTGGCGTTCGGGAACGTGAGGCCGGCGTCACGGGTCGCGATCCAGCCGTCGTGATCGAGGTGAAGGTGGGACACGGCGACGATGTCGACGTCGGCCGGCTGGACCCCGATCGCGGCCAACTCGTCGAGCAGGTCGCCGCCGACGAGGTTTTCGGTCGCGAACGGGCCGAGGCCCGCGTCGATCAACACCGTCCGGTCACCCTCGACGAGGAAGCAACCGACGGGCAGATTGGCGCGGCCGGTGGCGTCGTCGAAGCGGTGCTGGTACCCGGGGACGCTCATGAAGTCGTCGGTCATGGTGAAGACGCCGTCGGCGATCCCCAGCACGCGCCGATCGCCGACTCGGAACTCGGTACGCCAGTGGCGCGTCTGCACGGATGTGCTCCTCTCGATCGTCAGCGCTCCGACCCCCCCCCGCATCATGGCGCGAGTGTCGAGGTACTCGTCGCCGTCGTCCTACGACGTGAGGCCGGCAAGTCCCTTCGGCAGTGCTCCATAGAGTTGTCGGATCCCGCTACCGAGCTCCTCGAAGGTGACGGCTTCGCCGCTCGTCGACGTGTAGGAGCCGTTGAAGTGGTAGCCGTCGACTCGACTCACGGTGCCTCCGTCGATCCGCAGGATCGAATCGAACCTCGCCACGCCGGAGGACCTCCAGCACACCTCTCGAAGGAGCACCCCAAAATGAGCAACACGTTCTTCGGCGTTGCGATTGATTGCGTCGACGCCGCCGCAGTCGCGAACTTCTGGGCCGGAGTCCTCGGACGTCAGGTAGCCGACCACCAACGCGAGAGCACGCGGTCGTGCTTGTCGACGACGCCGCCGTTGATGGGCCTCGCCTCGCGTTCCACCAGGTGCCCGAACCGAAGACGGTGAAGAACCGAGTTCATCTCGACCTCATCGCCACCGAGTTCGAAGCCGAGACCGACCGGCTCGTCGGTCTCGGAGCGCAGAGGGTCGGCGCCATCGAACAAAACGGAACGCGCTGGACCAGATTTCGCGACGTTGAAGGCAACGAGTTCGACCTCATCGCCGGATAGCGGTGCGAGTCGCCACCGCCGTGCACACACCCTGTCGGGGTGCGTAGAGACGGCCGGCCTGCTCTCCGCGAGGCTCGGCACCAGGTCCGAGCAATCGGGTCTCCATGTTGCGTGGACCGCCTTATATGACTCCTTGAGGTTTGCGGCTGGCATGGGTGCACGCGCCCGACGTTTGATTTGTCTGCCCTCAGTCCGGCGTCGGGCGCGTGCACCGATCAATGACCCGCGTGGCTGTGGCTGCCGTGCTCGGTCGTGGAGTCGGGGGCCGCAGTCGCGTCGTGCGGCTTGCGTCGCACGTCGGTCATCCGTGCGGCCTCCGAGTCGTCGGGCAACAACCGTACTTTCGTCAGGAGGACCGAGATTCTCAAACGCTGATGACGACCTTGCCTCCTGCGTGACCGTCGGTCATGTACCGGATGGCCATGGGCACGTCGCCGAGCGGGTACGTCTTGTCGACGCGCGGAATGACCTTGCCGGACTCAATGAGCTCCTTGAGCGCCACCAGGTCTGCGGAGTTCTCCGACGATGTCAGCGTGCCGAGGTTCTGGCTCACCACGAGCGACATCAAGTGCGCCCGGATCTGGCGGTCGAATCCACCAAGCCACCGTCCTTCGGTCTCGCCGCCGACGATGACGAGCGTTCCTGTCGTGGTGAGGGCTCGACGGAGCTGCGACAGCCGGCGGTTGCCGCCGGTGTCGACTATCACGTCGTAGCGACGCTTCCCATCGGTGAAGTCTTCTCGCGTGTAGTCAATGATGTGGTCAGCACCGATGGCTCGGACCATGTCCACCTTCGCGGTGCTGCAAACACCTGTGACTTCAGCCCCGAACGCCTTGGCGAGCTGCACCGCGAAGGTCCCCACGCCTCCCGATGCGCCGATGATGAGCACTTTCTGCCCCGCATGCACCTTCGCTTTGTCGCGTACTGCCTGCAACGCGGCGATCGCAGAGATGGGGCAGGACGCGGCCGTCTCGTACGAGAGGTTCTCAGGCTTGAGTGCGAGCTTGTTCACCGCGACCCGCGCGTATTCGGCGAAGGAGCCATCGCAACTGCCGTAGACCTCATCGCCCGCCGCAAGCTCGGTCACGTTCTTGCCGACCGACTCGACCGTCCCGGCGAGACTGCGTCCCGGATTCGGAGCCTTCGGCGCGCGGAGCCCGAAGCCCAAGGCTCGGATGAGGTAGGGGCGGCCGGCCATCACGTGCCAAGTGCCCCGATCCACGCTCGCCGCACGGACGTGCACCAGAACCTCGTCATCTCCGATCGTCGGCTTCGCGATCTCCGCAAGCCGGAGAACGGCCTCGGGATCGGCGCCGTACTCATCCTGGACAATCGCCCGCATCGTGTTGACCTCCGCTTCAAGTGTCGCGTGGTCGCGTCAACCGACCCGGCAGAGGTACAGCATGCCTAGTCCAGAGCGATTGCGCGGGCGCTCGACGGCGAAGTCACGGGCATGGTTCAGCTCTCTTCCCGATCGGGAAGCCTCGCTTCGGTACGAGGGCCAAGGTCAGTGCCGGCACCGCCGCCAAGCCAAACCCTCTGTCCAGTCAGATGTTGTGAGGTCGCAAATGCAGATTGCGCTCGTGCTCTATCCGAAGTTCACGGTGCTCGACATCATCGGTCCATTTCAGGCGCTCGTTGAAGCTAGAACCCCCATGCAGCTCGGCCGGAAGCCGCTACCCCATGCGACCGTCCCAGAATTTCGAGGTCGCTGACCGTGGTCAGGCTGCGGCGTGAGGACGGGACTCGCGCAACCCCTTGCTGATCGCCGCCCGCATGAGTAAAAGCGCTGCCGGTGGCGGCCGCCGAAGACGCTTCCCCGAGTCCCGACCGATGCTTCGCGGCCTTGACGATTCGAGATCACAGGGCTAAAGCCAAGGTGTTGGTCATATAGAGCGGGTCGGCTAGCTGGGGGTTGTCCGGGAGGTCTGAGAATGGCGGCAACGGCGTGGCACTCGGCGGACGAGCAGTTCGAGCAGATTGTTAAGCGCGCCGCAGTTGAGGGTTTCGAGCTTGTGCAGTTCGAGACTCCACACGGCCAGTTGGTGTGGGTGTGGCGACGTGGCGACGAGGCGCGCCCGGAGTTCGTCAGTCGCCGCGTTGCCCTCAACTTCATGGAGGATTGGCTGAGGCGCAATGCGGCGCATCATCACTGGTCGCTGATCCGGAAGCGTACAAATCGATAGCGGCGCTCGCTCGCAGCGCGCCGCTTTGGAGCCTTCCGAGCGGGATGTCGTCCATGCGGAACGCTTCGCATACCGCAGCCTCCGTGAGAAACTCCGCGCGACCCGCTAACACCACGGGGCGCGACCGGGTTCCAGACTGAGCGAGCAGTACCGGGCGAGCAGTCGAAGCGAGCGATCAACCAACGAAGAACGGGAGCGGGCGTGTGGCTCGGCGAAACCTGGGTGGGCACCAGCGCGCCGGAGGTCACGACGGCCCGTCGATCTCAGCTGGTCGGCGAGTATTGGTCGCAGGATCGAGTGCTCTCATCGAGGCACTCACCCCATCTGCATCGCCTCATATAGCTTGACGGAACCGCCGCTGCTCAGTCCCGGACAGCCCTTGGCCATCACGACAGCGTCGTGAAGGTTGGCCGCCTCGATGACGGTATAGCCATTCGCCGGGTCCGGGCCGCTCCCTTCGCTCGGCGTTCCATCGGACGCGATTGTCGCACTGGCTCCGAATGGTGCGCCCATGTCGACCACGGCGTCGCCGAGTTCGCCGAACCACGCCATCCAGCGGTCCATAACTTCGGGGGACGGTTCTTCGGGGGTCTCGCCTCCGTGGAAGATCAGCACAAACCTCGCCATCTCACGACTCCCTAGGGTCAGGCCCTCCGGTGTGCTCGAGCCGCAGCCTCCCTGTACGAGCGTTGGCTACCGCGCCATAGTGCCCGCTCGAGCGCAGACACGCAGGGCCGGGTTCGGCCGGGGCTCGTAGCGTGCAGAGCGGCATCAGTTCGGGCGCGGCGACTATCCGCCTGTCAGGCCTCGGGCCAAACCGAGACCTGACCGCGGTAAGTCTCGGGGCGCTGCCTCTCCGCCTCAGCGCTGGTTCCGAGAACTGCGAGCGCGGCGTTGCTTCAGAAGCGCCTCGCACGTCGAGGCCGATGTGTGGGACGTGGGGTCACAGGCCCGCGGCGACGAGGACCAGTTCGGTGCCGAGACCGAAGATGAGGCCGGTGAAGAGGCCCCACATGAGCATTTCGCGGTGGCCGAGCTTGAGCGCGACATTCAGGAGTTGGACGATCACGTAGAGGATCGAGCCGGCCGCGAGCGCGAGGAACATCATGTTCACGGTTTCGTTCACGAACGACTGCCCGATGACCGTGCCGAGAAAGGTGGGTCCGCCGCCGATCACGCCGAGGAGCGCGAGGAACATCCACGACGGGTGTTCGTTGTCGGCGGCGAGGGGGGCGACGATACCGAAGCCCTCGGTGGCGTTGTGGACGGCGAAGCCGATGACGAGGAGCGCGGCAAGGCTGATCTCGTCGCTGGCGGCCGACTGGCCGATCGCGAGGCCTTCGGCGAAGTTGTGCAGACCGATACCGACCGCGATGAGGAACGCGAGATGACCGGCGTCGGACATGCCCCGCAGACCGGCAGCAGGCTTGAACTCTTCCACGGCGGCGGCGCCCGGGCCCACGCTCTGGCGAGCGGCCGAACGGCGGCTGTTCATCCAACGCTCGTAATAGACGAGGCCGAGCAGCCCAACGCCGAGCGCGAGCACGAAGAGCGCGGCCTTGCCCGCGAACTCACCCCAGGTGCCGCCGCTGTCCACGGTCACCGCTTCGAGAGCGTGCTCCACTGGTACGAAGGCGTGCTCCACCGTCTCGACCAGCAAGAACACGAGCACACCCGCCGCCGCGGCGTTGATGAACGCGGCAACCGCCTTGCTCATGTTCCGGATGCGTCCGACCGGTAGGCCGACGAAGATCGTCACACCCGCAATCGCACCCAAGAGATAGATCTCGCCCGTCGACATGCGGAGCTCCTGCTCGGTCCTACTCAGGGCAACCTAACCTGAGAACGACGGGCGGTCAACCTGGCGCTGGTCCATCTTGATCAGTCGGGCGACGAGGTCGTCGGCGACCGAGCGCGGGGCACGTAGGTCGGCAGTTAGGAATCCATCTGCGCAGCTCGTTGTATGGCGTAGGTAACGCTCGCTATCCGTGCCGACGTAACGTGCGCTACATTCATCGTGTGGATTGGTTGTTGTTGACGTATCGGCTTCCCGCGGAGCCGTCGCGGCACCGGGTGGCGGTCTGGCGGGAACTTCGCCGTGTGGGCGCGGTATCGGTGCAGCAGGCGACGTGGGCGCTTCCGGCTCGGGCGGAGTTCCTCGACGCTCTCGACCGGGCGGTGGAGCTCGTTCACCGTGCCGACGGTGAGGTGCTGGTGTTCGACGCCGTCCCGAGGGGGGATGGGATGAGCGCGCGCCTCGAAGCGCTCTTCAACGAGGAGCGCGAGGCGGAGTGGGCGGAGTTCCTGGCCGAGTGCACGAAGTTCGAACGCGAGATCGACAAGGAGATCCGCATCGAGAAGTTCACGGTGGCCGAGCTGGACGAGGAAGAACAGAACCTCGAACGGTTGCAGCGATGGTTCCGTGCACTCCGGGCACGGGATCTGTTCGGGAGCCCGTCGCGGAGCGAGGCCGAAGGACGACTCAAGGAATGTGTCGAGCGGTTGGAGGACTACGCAGAACGCGTCTACCAACACGGAGGTGGAACATGAACGACCCGAACGCACGACTGGTGCCGACACCGGAACAACCGATGACCAGGGCCGACTTCGCGCAACACGCGCGAACCGTCGTCGCGCATCACGGCGAGAAGATTCTCGCCGAGATCCCGACCACGCTCCGTCGGATCGGAACCTTGTTCCTCGTCCTCGCCATCAGCCTCCCGATCTTCTTCATCGGCCTGCTCGTCGTCCTCTGGCACCTCGCCAAATGACCCGATCCCAGGCGACCACAACAAACGCGGTCCGGTCCTCGTGCACACCCTGCTGATCGCACTCGCGATCACCGCCGCGGTCTACGTAATCGCGGTCGCCGCGCTGTTCCTCGCCGGGCGTCGCACCGCCGCACGAGAAATCGCCTTACTACTCCCGAACCTGCTCGTCCTGTTCAAGGGACTCACGGGCGATCCTCGCGTGCCGCGCCGCGCGAAGGCCCTACTGATCGTGGGTGCCGTCTGGTTCGCGTCACCCATCGATCTCATTCCCGAGTTCATCCCCGTCCTCGGCCCCCTCGACGACGCCGTCGTCGCGGCACTCATCCTCCGACACATCCTCCACAAGGCCGGACCCGACGTCGTCGCCCAACACTGGCACGGCGACCCCGCAACACTCGACCGGCTCCTGCGCCTCACCACGCGGCGAACACACCCAGGCACCCAAGAAGCGACCAGTCCGAATCCAGGCCAGGGACACCTTCGGGAGCCTGCAGCGCCGCGGCGATTTCGCCCCGAGGAACATCTCTGACAAATCGCCGGCGAGCTTCTCGGCCCGGAACGTGCGCCGAGCGCGGCGCTACGTGCGTCCATGGGCCTGACTCAGCGGAGGGCGAGCATGGAATTAACGATCTGGCTCTCGGGTGACGCCGCCGAGAGGAAGTTGAAGGTTCCTGGATTCGCGGTCACAACCCATTCCGGCGCCGACGTTCAAGCTCCCGGGGACGGTTCCACAGGTCCGTCATCGAGCTGCTGTTTGAACATCGCAGCAGATCTGGCGGTGCGGGAGTTACCCGTTCGGAGACGGCGCACTGTCCGCTCGGGCGCACATACGCGCCGGCTTCGGCCGGGCTTCCGTTCCCGTGCAGGAGGCAGGTCGGTGATGGCATTGGGAGCAGGTGCTGGCGGGTGGATCCACGCGCGCCCGCACAACTTGACAAGCCCCGCTCCTTCACAGATGCCGATATCGCGCGCCCAGTCCGCGCACATCAGGACACACCGAACGCGCGCCGAATTGTCAACGCGCGGAGCGCAGAACGGCACCTCGGCGCTCTCGTTGTTGGCTGTGCTCCAGGACGCGGGTTCAGTTCGGCCGCGCCCACGACCGGGTCATTGTCGCCAGATTCTCGATCGTGTGGTCCACCACCGCCGGGTAGATCGGGTCTGGCTCTGTTGCAGCGCTGAGATCAGCGAGTTCCGCGCCTTCCAGAACCAGGTCGGCGGCTCCCAGGTTGTCGTCGAGCTGCTCGACGTTGCTCGGGCCAACAATGACGGACGTCACACCGGGTTGCGCAATCAGCCAGGCGAGCGCCACCTGCGCCATGGAGACGCCTCGTGCGCGCGCAATGGCGTCGAGGACCGCACGCGCGGCTCGGAGGTTGCTGCCATCGACTGATGACATGACGCCCAGCTTCCGCCGACCAGCGGCTCCTGGTGTGTCGCGCCAACCAGTGAGTTGACCGCTGGAGAGCGGACTGAAGCAGAGCACACCGACGTTGTCGGCACGGCAGTACGGCAAGAGCTCGTGTTCCAGGTCACGTTGGGCCAACGAATACAGCACCTGCATCGAACAGATCGGGGGCCGTCCCTCGGCGCGTTGCCGTGACTGTGTGCGAGCGACCTCCCACGCGTGGTAGTTGCTCACCCCGATGTGCCGAACCAGCCCCCGGCTGACGAGGTCCTCGAGCGCTGCAAGCGTCTCGTCGAACGGTACCGTGCGATCGGCTCGATGTAACTGGTAGAGGTCGATGTGGTCGAGGCTGAGCCGCTGCAGGCTTGCCTCGCACGTCGCGATCACGTTGTCATAGGTAAGCGCGTTCGCGCCTAGATCTCCGAAGCCCACCTTCGTGGCCAGGATCACCTCTTCACGGCGGGTTCGCAAGACAGGGCCGAGTATCTGCTCGGAGACTCCGTACGTGCCGCCGTACGTGTCGGCTGTGTCGATGAGGTTGACGCCGGCGTCTAGGGCGCGGTTCACCAACCGCGCTGCGAGCTCCTCGTCAATCACCGTTTCGCGAGTGAATCCTGAACCAAAGCTCATCGCGCCGAGCGAGATCGGCGACACGCTGAGGTCGCTGGGGCCAAGCCGTCGCAGCTCCATGCGCGCACCGTACCGACGCCTTCCGGCACCTGCAAACAGGGGCCGCGAACCAAAAGCCTGACCATGCGACCTTGGCGAGGGTACGGCGCGGTGTTTGGCTTCACACCGTCGGTCGGCGTCGAGCCCGCATGAAGCTCGACAGACGCGGTGCCGGAAGTCCAGGGTCGCGAAGCGGGGAAGGCTGCATGGAGGAGGAACACGCGCTCATCAGAGCTGCCATGACGACGGCCGTACTCGATTCGGTCCAGCAGCATCGGCACCCAGCCAATCCCGCCTTCGGAGAATGCGATCTTGAGGCGCGGGAAGCGCGCCGGAACCGCCGCGTAGAGCCAGTCCGCATACGTGACGAAGGCGTTGATCGGAAGAGGATCCCGATCACGTCGGCCCGGGCGGGTGCTCCCGGTCCCCACGATCGCGGGGACCGAGAAGCACTCGTCGGCGGCCTACGACGAGGGCGGGGCCGCGGTAGTCGTCACTCCGGTGCCGGCGCTGCTCTCGTACTGCTTGATGAGCGCGGGGTCGCCGACGATCTTGCCCGTGATCGGCTTCCCGTTGTTGTAGACCTTCCACTTGCCGTCCTTGACGCTCACATACCAGAGGCAACTGTTGGTTACGACTTTGCCGAAGTTCGCGGGGCTGAAGTTGCGCGGTGAGCAGGTGAGGCCGGCGTTGTCGTAGATGCCGCCGTTGGTCTTGCGGATGCCGTCGACCCACCCCTGACGGGTCGGGTTCTTCCCGGCGTTCTGCAGCCCGACGATCGCCAGGTCGCACGAGACGTAGCCCGTGTACTCCCCGAATCCGGGGACACCAGTGAAGCCGGCGTACTTCTTGAGGTTCTGCTGGAACGTCTTCACCGCACTGCCGCCCAGCTCGACCGGCTTGTACGCGGTCTGGAACAGGTCGTGGTCGGTGAGCGTCTTCGCCGCCGGTTGGTCGAGGAGGGCCTGGCCGTATCCGGTGGCCGAGACCGTGGCCTTCATGGGGACGTTGTTCTGCTGCAGACCCTGCACGATCGCGATGTTCGTGCTGGTGTCCAACGGCATGTAGATCGCGTCGGCACCCGCGTTCTTCACGCCGAGCACGATCGGCGCCACGTCGGTGGTGCCGAAGTCGACCGAGGTGTTGAGGTATCCGCTCTTGAGACCCGAGGCCTTCGCCGCGAACGTCTCGGTGGCCTTGGCTGCCTCGCTCGACGACGGGGATATGCCGTACCCGACCGCGGCGACGCTCTTGGCTCCGAGCTTCTTCATCACGTTGGTCACGTTGTCGTACGTGATGCCCGCCACCGGGGTGCCGTCGCCGTACGCGGAGATGATGTTCTCGTTCCCCTTCTCGAAGTAGTAGGAACCGTCGAAGCCGCCACCCAGCATCGGCACACCGGCGTCGTTCAGGAACCGGTAGCTCGAGAAGGCAAATGGCGAGTCATTGATCACGATGAACGCGTTGCGGTTCTGGACGAGGTCTTTGGCGTTGTTGAGGTTGTTTGCCGACTGGTCGTCGATAGCCTCGAGCTTGATCTTGCGGCCGTTCACTCCGCCTTTCGCGTTCTCGGCACCGATGCGAGCCTTGCAACCGTTGGCGGAGCCCTCGCTCGCCGACGCCGCGACTCCTGTCTCGGACGAGATGTAGCCGAGTGTGATGTCCTTGGCAGTGACGCCGGGGGTGGTCCCCGCCTGGGCGCCCGCATCCGTCGCCGTACTCAACACGACGCCCGTCGCAAGACCCACTCCGGCGAGCAGCGCGATGGCACGCCGCCGCCATGTCCTCGGTCGTAGCATTGTTCCCCCTGGTCAGGACCCGCTTTCGGGTCATCATGCTTCGATCAGCGCACAGTCACGCCGCGACGAGCTGGATAGGCGCAAGGCCGACGATCTCCATCATCACATCATTCGCGGCCCGGATCACGGCAGGCGTGAACGCCAAGCCGTCGGTCCAGTCGGCAAAGTGGCGATCGGTGACGGCCGAGGCGTTACAGGTCCGCCAAGTCGCGGGGCGCGTTCCTCGTTCTTCACCCGCCGGACTCTGCGGCGGTTCTCTCGGTGCTGTGAGTCCGTGGGGACCACCTGGTGGAGCCGGTCCGACGTGCTTCCGGGCAAGTCCGGGCGACGTTTCGGGTAGACCGGTGATGGTGAACCGAGGTCGTTGGGTGGTTGCGCTCTGCGCGTCTGTGGTTCTGTTCGCGGCGTGCTCGTCAGGGGGTTCGGGAGCATCGAAGCCTTCGGTCCGGCGACGGGTGACCACGTCGGGAGCTCCGAACACGACCGCCACGACTCCAGCGGTTCCACGGGGTGGCGGGTGGGTGACGTACTTCGGCGACAACGCGCGGAGTGGTGTCGCGTCGGACGGTCCGGCATCGTTGGCTGGACTACGCACTCGCTGGGTGTCGCCGACCCTCGACGGTGATATGTACGCCCAGCCGCTGCTGGTCGGCAGCGGGGTCGTGATCGCTACCGAGAACGACAGCGTGTACTTGCTCGACGCCTCCGACGGCGCAGTCGTGTGGAAGACGCACCTGGGTGAGCCGATGCCTGGTTCAGCGCTGCCGTGCGGCGATATCGATCCGGTCGGCGTCACCAGCACGCCCGTCGTCGACGCGAGCGCGAATCGCATCTACGTGGTCGGCATGGTGCAACCGGGTCGCCACATGTTGTTCGAGCTCGATCTGTCCTCGGGAAACGTCCTCGCCTCGGTCGGTGTCGACGCCAACGGTGCAGATCCATTGGTGCACAATCAGCGAGCGGCCCTCGTGCTCTCGAACGGGAAGCTGTACATCCCCTACGGCGGACGTTTCGGGGATTGTGGCGATTACCACGGCCGGGTGGTCTCGGTGTCCGCCTCGCCGTCAGGCCTGGGATCGGTGACGTCGTACTCGCTGCCGACGCAGGGGCAGGGTGGCTTCTGGGCCCCACCCGGGGCCGCGGTTGCCAACGACGGCAGCTTGTATCTCACCAGTGGCAACAGCTCGAGCACTACTTCGTATGACTACGGCAACAGCGTCGTTCATCTCAGCGCGGATCTGCGACTCCTGGATTCGTTCGCACCCACCAATTGGGCAGCACTGAATCGAGGTGACGTCGACCTCGGTGCCACGGGCCCCGTTCTCCTGCCGGGGAATCGCGTCTTCCAAGTCGGAAAGGGCGGGACCGGCTATCTCCTCAACGCCGAACACCTCGGCGGGATCGGCGGCGAACTGCACTCCGGCACTGTCTGCACCGACAATCGCGCGTTCGGCGGCGTCGCACACGACGGGGACACACTCTTCGTGCCCTGTTCGAAC
>Ga0134125_10008295_pt1 | contig 11715 bp, 11 predicted proteins | sample KB31751_FD_96464 | JGI IMG/M metagenome (GOLD analysis project Ga0134125, IMG submission 96464) | Terrestrial soil microbial communities with excess Nitrogen fertilizer from Kellogg Biological Station, Michigan, USA - KB3-175-1 | ecosystem: Environmental > Terrestrial > Soil > Unclassified ... | reverse complement strand
TAAAGTTGTAAGCTTCGGGCCTGCTAGCCTTTTGCATGGTGTATCCCTGTTCGAGCGAGACGAGCGCTCCGGCATTCGTGGCCGATGGCAGCCGACAAGGAGGCAGGGATGATCAATACGATGGACTGGGCCTGGATGGTGGCATTCTTCCCGTTGTGGGCTGTTTCCGCGGGCACGTGTTTCGCGCTCGTTTCCGGGCCGAAGCGCACCGTGGGCGTTCGCACGCGCAAGCTTCTCGATGCGTCAGCACTGGTCCTGAGCATCGCTGCAGCAATGGCGATTCTGATCGGACTGGACTGCGCGTCCTACATCAGTCTGCCGTTCGCCGAGCAGGCTTGCCACTCTTCTGCTTTCTTTTGATACTAGCTGCCCGACGGCGAACGCGCTCAGCCGTTTGCCGCGGCAGCAACGGTTCGCCGGGGCTGATCTACGATGCGTTCGAGCGGGAGAGTCGCCGTAACCGTAGTCCCCACATTGACCTTGCTTTCGATGATCAGCATTCCGCCGTGCAATTCCACCAGATGCTTAGCCAAGGGAAGCCCAAGACCGGTGCCCTCATATTTGCGGCTTAGCTTGCTGTCGATCTGACGGAACGGTTCAATCGCCTTCGCGATATGATCGGGCGTCATCCCGATGCCGGTGTCACTGACCGCGATGGCGACGCCTTGGCTGGTCACCGCGGTGGACACTCGAACACGGCCGCCCTCGGGAGTGAATTTCACCGCGTTGGAAAGGAGATTGATCAGGATTTGCCGCAGCCGCCGGTCATCGGCGCGGACCAGAAGCGGGGCATCGGTCCCTGGGGCGACCGACACTCTCACCTTCGACTTCTCGGCCGTCGTCTCTATGAGATGCATGGCGGCACGAATAGCCGCCGAAAGGTCGACATCCTCCTCCTGAAGTTCGAACTGGCCGGCTTCCAATTTCGAAAGATCCAGGATGTCGTTGATCAGGGCTAACAGATGCGTGCCGCTGTCGAAAATATCCGAGCTGTACTCGCGATAGCGCTCGCTCAAGGGCCCGAACATACCCTTTTTTATGATCTCCGAATACCCGATGATCGCATTGAGGGGCGTCCGCAACTCGTGACTCATATTCGCCAGGAATTCCGATTTGGTGCGGTTCGCGGTCTCCGCGCCTACTTTAGCGAGATAAAGTTGCTGCTTTTCGATGGCGTTATCCCGGAAAATGCGAAGGACGCGGGACAACGATCCGATCTCATCGGCACGGCGTTCAAACGGAATCTCGCAGGCGAGATTGCCGTCGGCGACGATGCGCATCGTCTCGGCAATCCGACTGATGGGCCGCACGACACCTTGGATGACATAGAACACGGTGACCGCACCGATAACCGAGAACAGGGCCATGAAGGCGATCGCCATATAAAGGTGACGCTCGGCAATCGCGAACTGTTCGACCGCATGCGCATCGGCAAGGTCCAAAGCGGCTTTGGTCATCATATAAATGCTTGCTCGACCCGGATTCGACCGGCTGTACCACTCGCGCGGAGCAATATGCACCGGTCGCCCCGCGGAGAGATCATCGACAACGCTATTGCGCAGCGACCGGAATTCCCTGAAATAAATTCTATCGGCTGCGAGGATCGCATCCTTGAGTTTCGGTGGCGTCGAATCGAGTTCGGCCTCGTCCCGGATCAGCTTCCAAGCCCCCTCGATGCGTCCCGCAAGAAAGCCGAATTGCTGTCTCTGCGCGTCCGAGAGCGGCTTCCCGGCAACCATCGCTTCGCGCACAAGCAGCCGATCATCGCCCGTGTCCGAACGCAGCGACCAGACGATCTGTTTTGTGTGGACCATCCTCGCGACGAACGAATCGCTTTGGGTCAATTCGCTTTCCAACACGCTGGATAAACGGTCGACTGCGCTGACGACCCTGCCATTGGCGGCAATCCAGTCTGCGCCTGACTTTTCCAGACGCTTGTTCCGCGGCTGCACCAGTGCCTGATCGATGTCGTGCCGCGCCTTTGCAAGCGCCTCCCGGCTGCGGCGGATTTCGTCGATTGTCGGCGGAATCGCCGGCACATCGAGCGTCGCGACTTTCCCCAGGGCTGAATCGAGCGACTTGCCCGATTGGACGCGCAAATCCGCGATGGTGTTCTGCGTGTCGCTATCAACCCGCTCTGGGGTGGCGAACGCGGTGTTCACTGTGCCCCGCTCCATGCGAAGATTCTGCACAGCCGCGAAAAGATCGTAGGAGGCATCGATGATCAGCGGAACCCGCCGCGCGGTTTCCCGGCTCTGCAGGGCCTGCATGGCGTAAACCGCAAAGATCGTTACTAGCGCAAGCGTCATCAGCCCGGTGACTGCCGGGAGAAGCACACTGATCGATAGGAATCGGCGCACCATTATGGATTTCGCTTCACGCTGAGAATTGACGCAGCCGCGCACTCCACCGCTGATCTGAGGAGGGAAGACCTCCTCGACCAGCTAAAGGCATAACTGGAAAGAATTAATTCCTGCTCAAGAACCGAACGGTCGGCGGAAGCAAGGGCGAGAGCCACGCAGGGTTAAGCGAGACTTAAGACGAAAGGTCCGGGACGCCAGCCTCACACAGCCGCGGGCATCGCGTGCTCGTTTTCCGCGGTGTTCGGGCGTAAGCTACAAGGGCTTTGCCGTATAAGCAGGCGTTCAATGTCCAAATCCCGACCAATGACCTCGAGGCAGAGACTGACCACAGCCGGTATTCTGGCAGGAGTCATTTGCACGGGCCCGGCGTTTGGGCCGGCCTTTCGCGCGCAGGGTGCGCCGCACGAGCGCGCCTCGATACCCAATTTTTCCCAAACCAGCAGAGTGGGCTGGCTAAAGACAGGCAATGGGGACGAATTTCTTGCCCCGGCGTCGGGGCCGGGACCGATCGTTGCTGATCCCGGTCATCCCTACGTTCCCAATGGCGGAGGAAGACAGGAAACGAGCAAGATTGCCGACCTTTCCAATCCGATTCTCAAGCCTTGGGCAGCGGAGATGATGAAGAAAGCCAATGACGAGGTTCTCGCCGGAAAGGTTGGATTCACCGCTCGGTCCCGGTGCTGGCCGCACGGCGTGCCCGGCTTCCTGCTCTACCCCGTGCATCCCATCTTTTTCGTGCAGACCTCAAAAGAGGTGTTGATGACCTGGGGCGAGGATTTTCAAACCCGCCGCATTTATCTTGATCAGAAGCACAGCGCCCATCCAAAGCCTTCCTGGTATGGCGAGTCCGTCGGTCATTACGAGAATGGCGACACGCTGGTAGTCGACACCATAGGGATGAACGACAAAACCTATGTCGACAATTTCCGCACGCCGCACACGACACAACTCCATGTGATGGAGCGCTTTCGCATTGTCGATGCCGGAAAGACGCTGGAAGTCAATGTTCACGTCGAAGATCCCGGCGCATTTACGATGGCGTGGAACGCGGTTCAGCGGTATCGGCGCGTCGAAGACGGTCCGCTCGCAGAGATAGTCTGTGCCGAAAACAATACCGACCATTTCAATCAGGGACTGGCGCCTATTCCCGAGGCCAGCGCGCCTGATTTCTGAAACCTTGCGTAGCGCAGAAGCGCCGAGCTCACGCGAACAGGAAGCGGCGTCCCCAATCCAGTGCTGCGGCCACCGCGAGCAGAAGGAACACGGCGGCAGCGATGATGCGGATGGTTTTCAGCGGAATCCTCGTCGCGACGATCTCGCCCAAATAGACCGCCGGAACGTCCGCAAGCATCATGCCGAGCGTGGTTCCCGCCGCCACAGGAATGATGCTGTTAAACCGCGCGGCCAGGGCCATGGTGGCGAGCTGCGTCTTGTCCCCCATCTCAAGCAGGAAGAAAGAGACCAGCGTCGCGCCGAACGCTCCGAATTTGTCGAACAGCTTGGGTTCCTTCGCGAGGCTGTCGGGCAGCAGCGTCCATATTCCCATGGCGAAAAACGAGACCGCCAGAATCCAGCGCAGATTTTCTCCGAGCCAGGCTCCGATATACGTTCCCAGCCAGGCTGCAAGGGTATGATTAAAAACCGTCGCCGCGAGTATGCCGAGAATGATCGGCAGCGGCGCGCGAAAGCGCGTGGCGAGCAGAATGGCAAGGAGCTGGGTCTTATCGCCGAGCTCCGCCAGCGCAACTACCCCGGTGGAAATGAGCAGCGCTTCCACGTCAGCGCGAAGCAGCGGCGGCAATCGGCTGCGCGAGACGCTTCCATGCAATCGCGAAGGCAAGCAAATTCAGCGCCGCGCAGAGAAAGAAGTTCGCCCCCAACCTGATGTCACCAGGCGGAAGGTCGGCAACTTGCGCGAGGAGTGCGTTGCCGAGCGCCGGCCCGATCACGGCGGCGAGGCTGCTGATGGATTGCAGGGCGCCCAGCGTCACGCCCTGGGCGCCCGGATCCGTCGATTTGGAGACGACCGCCTGAATCGAGGGGCCGGCAGTGAATGTGAGAAACCCTGCGAACAGGATGGGAAACATCATCCAGCCGCGAGGCGCAATGGCGTAAAGCGTCTGGATTACGACGTTGCTGCCCACCGCCATCAAGACCAGCCGCTCCTCGCCAAAGCGCTTGACCAGGCGCCCGATCAGCCCGCCTTGAACGACTGTGGAAAGTAGCCCGACGCAGAACAACAACATGCCATTTTCGAATGGCCCCCAGCCGAAGCGGAAATGGGTAGCCAGGACCCAGCTCTGAATCATGGTCATGTGGGCGATGATGTAGAACGCGTAGACCACGACCAGGCTGCCGACGGCGTGATGGCGGATGAGCCCGATCAGTGCGCGAAAAGGATTGGCGTTGGCCAGCGAGAATGCACGCCGCCGCTCTGGCGGAAGCGATTCCGGAACCATGAAATAGCCGTAGACTGCATTCAACAGCGAGATGCCTGCCGCCACATAAAACGGCAGATGCAGATCGATGCCGCCCAGAATGCCTCCGAGCATCGGACCGCAGATGAAGCCCAGACCGAAGGCCGCGCCGATCAGGCCGAAATTCCGAGCCCTCTGCTCGGGAGGAGTAATATCGGCAAGGTAGGCGTTGGCGACCGAAAAACTCGCGCCGGTGATTCCGCCGACCAGCCGCGCGATCAGCATGAATACGAGCGACGGCGCGATCGCGATGAGAAAATAGTGAATACCCAATCCGATAATGGCGGCGATAAGCACCGTGCGCCGGCCAAAGCGGTCGCTGATGGCGCCCAGCATCGGGGCGCAGAGGAACTGCATCAGGCCATAAGCAACCGAAAGATCCATATTCCAGTAGGCCTGCATCTCCCGGCTCGAGGTGTAGGCGCCAACCAGCATCGGCAGGACTGGAATTGCGATGCCAATGCCGACCATGTCGATGAAGACGGCGACAAGCACAAACCAGATGCTGCCGCGCGCGGCAACGGAGGCACGCGCCGGACCTGGCGTTTTATTCATGGGTGGTGATCCGCTCGCCGGAGACGCTAGGCTTAGTGCGCCGCCTTAGAACATTCCTGGCCGCGTCTGTCTATTGCCGGGGAGCGGGTTTCTCGCCGGAGGCGCATATTGAGGGCATCAGGAAACGCAGCTATTCGTTTGGCGGCGATTCGCCCGGCGTTTCGCTGAGGAGTTCGATCTCTTCCTCGGCTTCGTAGGGATCTTCATCGGGCGCAAGCGCATCCGACGGATTGGGAACGATGAAGCTGGAGGGCGGTACCGCGTCGAGGAAGCCCGCTGCTTTCAGCTCGTCCATTCCCGGAAGATCGCCGATATTCTCCAATCCGAAGTGGGTCAGGAACGCCTCCGTCGTGCCATAGGTGACGGGGCGGCCCGGCGTCCGCCTGCGACCGCGAATGCGGACCCAACCCGCTTCCATGAGCGAATCGACCGTGCCTTTGCTCACCATTACCCCGCGGATGTCCTCGATCTCGGCGCGTGTCACCGGCTGGTGATAGCCGATGATGGCCAGAGTCTCGATTGCCGCGCGAGAAAGCTTGCGCTCCTCTACCGCCTGCTTGCGCAGCAGGAAAGCGAGATCGCTCGCCGTACGGAACTGCCATTTGCCGGCGACCTTCACCAGATTGACGCCGCGGCCCTCATAATGGCGGCGCAATTCCTCGAGCAACGCCCTGATATCGGCCTGGCCGGGAAGCATCCTCGCAAGGGCCTGTTCCTCGACAGCGTCCGCCGAGGCAAAGAGCAGAGCTTCGAGGACCCGCAAATGCGCCGGGTCCGGCGCAGGCGCCGTCTCAGTCGAAAATGAATCGTCCTGCGCCGAATCGGGGTTTTCGAGTTGGACTTCAGCGGGGTGGCTCATCTCGGCCTCACGAATGCGGATGATTCGATTCACGATGTGCCCTCCCCGGCTGCAACGTTCTTGTCCCGCAACAAAATCTCTCCGAACGGAGACATCTGGCGCATTTCGAGCCGTCCGTCCCGCGTAAGCTCCAGTGCGGCCGAGAACGTGCTTGCCAGCGCGGAGCGGCGCCGCAGACCCGTCCCCCATTCCGGCGGAAGAAAGCGCGCGAGCACGCTCCAATTGGGCAGATGCCCCAACATGCGCTCGATACGCGCACGCGCCTCTTCGATCAAAAAAACCGGCGACCGCGCCATCGCATAAACCCGGTGCCCGAAACTTCGCACCCGCTGCTGCGAATAGGCGGTAAGCAGGTCGTAAAGCGTGTCCGTGTGTTTGCGCATCCGCACCACGATGACGGGCTCCGGCTGCCCCCGCGCAAAGACGTCGCGGTCAAGCCTGTCGCGCGCCAACAGACGCGCCGCCGCTTCCCGCATGGCTTGGAGTCGCGCCAACCGCCAACGCAGTTGCGCTGCCATCTCGTCCGCGCCGACGCTCTCCTGACTGACCGATTGCGGCAGCACCAGCCGCGATTTGAAATAGGTGAGCCAGGCGGCCATCACGAGGTAATCGGCGGCAAGCTCCAATCTGCGGCTGCGCGCCGATTCCATGAACGCGAGATATTGATCGGCAAGCTGAAGGACGGAGATCTTGGCAATGTCCACCTTCTGGTTGCGGGCGAGCGCGAGCAGCAGATCCAGCGGCCCTTCAAATCCGTCCACCTCGATGATCAAGGCGTCTTCAGGCGCGACGGGAAGAGTCTCGAAACAATCATTGCCTGCAAGATCGAGCTCGTTCATGCGGCCGCTCCCATCAGGGCCGCCAGGCGTTGCTCGGCCCTTCCATAATCGAGTTCGGAAGGCGCGCGAAAATGCGCCAACGCCGATTCGGCCCGACGCAGCGCGGGGCCTGCAAGCGGTTTGGCCTGAGCGGCGATTTCTTTCATCTCGTCGAGTTTGCCGTTGCAGTGAAGCGCGATATCGCAGCCCGCAAAAAACGCCGCTTTGGCCCGTAAGGCCAATGGCCCCGTCAGGGCCGCCATGGAAAGATCGTCGCTCACCAACAGACCCTCGAAATGGATCTCCCGGCGAATGATGGTCTGGACAACTCTCGGACTGATCGTAGCCGGCCGTTTCGGGTCGATGGCTTCGTAGACGACGTGCGCAGTCATCGCGATAGGGGCGTGATTGAGCCCACGGAAGGTCACGAAATCATGCACCGAAAGATCGTCGGCACTCGCTGCAACTCGGGGCAGCGCCAAATGGCTGTCCGCCAAGGCGCGCCCATGACCCGGAATATGCTTGATGACGGGGAGCACGCCGCCGTCGAGATGGCCGTCGATGACAATGCGGCCGAGCGCGATCACGGTTGCGGCGTTAGAGGAGAACGCACGATCCCCGATGATGTCGTGAGCGCCGGGGACCGGCACGTCGAGCACCGGTACGCAGTTCACCGTCACCCCGATATCCCTAAGCTCGTGGGCGATAAGCCTGGCGCAGAGATAGGTTGCTTCGCGGCCCTCCTCGGGATTGCTCTCGAACAATTCGCCGAACCGTCTGGCGGCCGGACGCGCGCGCCAATAGGGTGGCTTGAGCCGCGCAACGCGGCCCCCTTCCTGATCGATGAAGATGGGTGCGTTGCTCTCGCCGACCGTCTCGCGCAAGGATTCGCAGAGCGACCGTACTTGTGAGGGCGTTTCGCAATTGCGTGCGAACATGATGAAACCGAAGGGGTGGGCGTCGCGAAAGAAGGCGCGCTCCTCGGATGCCAACTCCGTTCCCTCACAGCCATATACTGCGGCGCTCGCCGGCATTTCAGCCTCACGGAAAAACGCAGGTCAAGGCGCTGCCAGGAAGCAGGTGCCACCTTGCGCCTTCAGCCTTTCACAGGCGGCGGCGGCAGCGCCCTTGTCCGAAAAAGGTCCGACCCGCAAACGATACCAGATGCCCTTCGCGCCGAGGTCGACTCGCTTGACGTCCTCTGCAAGGCTCCCCGCGACTTCGGCGTGGCGCGCCTTGAATGCTGCCCAGGCGCCATTGGCGATATCTTCGCTTTCATAGGCCCCGATTTGGAGCACAACGGCACCGGATGCCGCCGAGCGGGCCGTTGCAGCCGCTGTCGGGGTCGAGACGGCGGCCGCGGAAGCTTTGGACGGCGCCGCAGGAGCAGGCTTGGCCGCCGGCGGCGGGGCCGGAGGGATATCGCGGACAGATGCGACCGCAGGCGTTTCGGGATTAAGACGGACCGGGGGCGCCTCGGTCGAAGGCGCACGCTGGACCTTGCCTGCGGCAGGTTGTGCCGGGGCTGCCGAGGTCTCCGGCACAACCACTTGAGGGACTGCCGGCGCGAGCGTGGAACCTCGCGCTTCCTGGTCCGGGGAAACCGGCTGCTCATAGACTTTGAGGCCCGTATAGGGCGTAGCCGCGCCGCCGGGGTCGTCAGGGGCGGTGCGCAGCGGCCCTTCCGGCGCGGCGATCACCACCTCCGCGCCGGCACGTCCCCGCGCCACGCCCTGATTGTAGGCAAGCCACACCACGCCGGCAAAAGCGGCCAGAACCAGAAGGGCGATCACGATCAAGAGCGGAAGGCGCGAGCGCTCTTCCTCTTCGACATCCTCATCGGAGAGGTCATAGACGGGAATATTTTCCATCAGCGGCTGATAGACGCCGCGCTGATGATTGTTCATGGGCCGACTCCGACGAATCGCGTTGTCTGCATTTTTATCATCCGGCAGGCCGCGAAGCACCGCGTCGCAAGCCGTTCCGGCCCGTCAAAGCGGAAATTCCATGTGGAATATTCGGTGATATTCCTGCAACGCGAAAGGGTCGGTCATCCCGGCAATATAATCGCATACTGCGCGTGCGGTCATCGTCTCGCCAGGAGCACCGCATTGCGCCATCCAATCGCTAGGTAACAGAGATGGGTCCGCCATGAAAGCATCAAACAGACTGCTAAGCATGACCTGGGCGTTTTGCATGACCTGCAGAACGCGGGGATGGCGGTACATGCGCCGGTACAGGAACTCCTTTAAATTCGTGAGTTCCAGCCGCAGCCGCGGAGAAAATCCGGCAACAGGCGCAAACTGCGCGCGGATTTCGGCCGCACTGCTCGGCCTGAGCTCTTCAACGGCTCGCTGGGTTTCCGCCGCAACATCGCCCACCATGCGAGTAATAAGGCGGCGCACCGCTTCCCCGATCAGCCGCCCCCGCTCCAAACCTGGATGGGCGGTCTCCACGGCACGAAAGATCGGGCCCGGCAAGGCCAGATCGAGCAACTCCTCGGCTTCGAAGAGGCCCGCGCGCAGACCGTCATCGATGTCGTGGTTCACATAGGCGATATCGTCGGACAACGCCGCAATCTGTGCCTCCGGCCCGGCATGGGTCGAAAGTTCCAGTTCCCAGGAAAAATCGGCAATGGCTTTGGGCAGCTCGTCTCGGGAGCCACCTTGCGCGAGCAGGGGGCCATTATGCTTAACCAAGCCCTCGAGGCACTCCCAGGTGAGATTCAAGCCATCGAAATCGGCGTAACGATGCTCCAGCCTGGTAACGAGCGCGAGGGCTTGGGCATTGTGGTCGAAGCCGCCATGCTTTGCCATGCAGGTGTCGAGCGCCGCCTCTCCGGCATGGCCGAATGGGGGGTGGCCGAGGTCATGAGACAGCGCGAGCGCCTCGGCCAGATCCTCGTCGAGGCCGAGCACACGGGTCAGAGATCGCGCAATCTGCGCCACCTCCAGCGAATGGGTCAGCCGCGTGCGGTAGTAGTCGCCCTCGTGCTGGACGAAGACTTGGGTTTTGTGCTTCAGGCGCCGAAACGCCGTCGAGTGGATAATGCGGTCGCGGTCGCGCTGGTAGCAAGTGCGGGTGGCGCTTTCTTCCTCCGGCCAGTAACGGCCGCGGCTTTTTGCCGGATTCGTGGCATAGAGCGCGCGAGCGGGGGCAGCAAATTGCGGCCCCAAAAGGCGTCCCGGCGGCGAGTTGGACATTGGCCTGTCTTGGACATTGGGCTGCCAACGATTACATAAACGAGTGCATAACAGAACATGGTAGGCTGTTCGTCATGAGTGTTGAAACGGCCCTCGACCCGCCGCCCGTCAGGCTTACCGAGCGGGCGGCTCACCGCATCGCGGAGATTTTGCGTGAGGAAGCAGGCGCTTCCAGTCTGCGCGTCGCGGTGACCGGAGGCGGCTGTTCCGGCTTCCAATATGATTTCTGCCTGGATGATTCGCGGGCCGACGACGATCTGGTCCTAATGCGCGATGGGGCGGTTGTGTTGATCGATCCGGTGTCGCTAGATTTCCTCAAAGGCGCCGAAATCGACTTCGTCGAGGAGATGATCGGCGCCGCCTTCAAGATCAAAAATCCCAACGCGACGTCTTCTTGCGGGTGCGGCACCAGCTTCTCGGTCTAGCGCGGGGCTCCCCACAGCCCACAATTCCGGGTAAAGCGCCTCGACTCTACGCCATGCGGGCCAGGACTGCCTCGCAGGAGCGGCCAAAGCGGCAGGTCAGTGGATATAGACTGCCGCCGCCAGTATCGAGGCGCTGCCGATCAGACTTATGGCGGTGGCGCCGACAAGAAGGAAAAACAGCTTGGAACGTCGGGGGGATTTTGTCTCTGCGGTGCTCATGACAGGAAAACGTAAATTGAAGGAATTTGATGCAGCCCCGCGATAATTTGAAGGTGCGATGTATGGAAGCAGGATGAGGGAACGCGGTTAATAGAAGACTTCAGAACGGCTCCCCAGCGGCGGCGGCGAGGTTGCGATCCGCGTCAAAAGACCGGCGCGGCGAAACCGCTCGAGAAGGAAAATGACCTCCGCGTGATCGGCGAAGTGGTCGGGGGCCCTGGCCATTGCCTCGGTCGCATGATGGGCAAGAAAACGCGCCTCGTCGTCCCTCTCGATGAGCGCGATGACGGCGGCCTCCCGAGGCCGCACATCGAGGGTTTTGCCGGTCGTCCGATGGCGAAGTGTGACATTACCGCCGGCGCTGCCGCTTTGCTCGATGCTTCCGCGGGCCAGCGCCCACACGTCCCAATTCTGGCTCAGCAACCGGCGATGGGCAGGCCGAACCCGGCCCCGCACGTCTGGCCGTTCGGCTATGGACACGAGCCGCGCATAGATGGCCTTCAACACCATCGCCCGCAGCGAGTAAGGCGTTGCGGCCGAGATCTGCTGCGGTGACCAGATGTTGTAGATGCCAAGCGAGTCCGGCACCTGAATGAACTTAAGTCCCAGCAACGCGGCCAGGGCGAAATATTCGATATCGGTCGCCACAGGCCGGCCGGGCCACCAGCCCTGTTCTCGCGCCAGCAGATCCGCGGCCCGGCGGCGCAGCAGAAAAATGCCAGACGGATACCAAGCCAGCGATAGCGTACGCCGGATTTGATCGGCGGCCGGTTTCAGATACCGCCGGCCCTCGCGC
>Ga0134125_10008293_pt1 | contig 11716 bp, 11 predicted proteins | sample KB31751_FD_96464 | JGI IMG/M metagenome (GOLD analysis project Ga0134125, IMG submission 96464) | Terrestrial soil microbial communities with excess Nitrogen fertilizer from Kellogg Biological Station, Michigan, USA - KB3-175-1 | ecosystem: Environmental > Terrestrial > Soil > Unclassified ... | reverse complement strand
CCACCCGCACTATCCTGGCTATGCAACGGGTCCGATCAATTAAGAATTTAACGGGGCTAAATATCTGTCTAGATACTTGAAAATTTCACAACGAGTGGCAGGAGTAGAATATGCAATACGTGATATTGCACTAGAAGCAAGAAAGCTCCAAAAAGAAGGTAAAAAGATAACCTATCTTAACATAGGTGACCCACTCCAGTATGGATTCCAGCCGCCTGACAGGGTAAAAGAGGCATTGATAAAAGCAGTCAGGGAGGGCCAGAATTATTACGCGTCATCTGAGGGCTTGCCCGAGTTGCGTCAAGCGATATCAAAAAAAGAATCAGCAAAAGGTCTGAGAGTTTCAGAAGATGACATTCTTGTAACAAACGGCGTATCAGAAGGTCTTGAGATGATAATGGCATCCATTGTAGAGGCAGGAGATGAGGTACTCATACCAGGTCCATATTATCCACCATATGCATCGTACGTTCGACTATTTGGTGGCAAGCCAATAGAATTTTTGGTAGACCTTCACAATTCCACTCCAGATCTTGATGATATAAAATCAAAAATTACTAGCAAAACAGTTGCAATATGTCTTATCAGTCCCAACAATCCTACTGGTGTAGTATTTAGCGAAAAGTCTCTCAAGGATTTGGTTGACCTTGCAAACGAGCACGATCTGTATATCATCTGTGATGAGATATATGATCAAATTGTCTTTGACGAAAAATTCACCGGAATAGGCAAGGTTAGTGGAGACTCGCCTGTAATTTTGCTCAACGGATTTTCTAAAGTCCATTTGATGTCTGGCTGGCGAGTGGGATACATTGGATTTAATCAATCAAAAAAACTAGAATTATTACGAGAAAATGTACCAAAATTATCTAGAGTAAGAATTGCTACAAATCTGCCAGTACAATATGCTGCATTGGAATCACTTAATGGCCCACAAGATTATGTATCAAAGTTTGTCTCTGAATTAAAAAAGAGACGAGATTATACCATCAAGAGGCTGAATGGAATGCATGGAATCAGTTGCTCAAATCCAAAGGGTGCATTTTATGCATTTCCAAAGATTGAACACAACAAGTATAGTTCAGACAAGGAATTTGTAACAGAACTACTCAAGGAAACTGGAATCCTCACTGTTCACGGTTCTGGATTTGGAACTCAATATGGTACTGGCCACTTTAGGATGGTCTTCTTGCCTGAGATACCTATCTTAGAGCAGGCTCTTGATAAAATCGAAAGATTTGTTGTCTAGTATCTCCAGTCTGTAACTTTTTTCGGAGTTATCTCAATGATACAATCAGTCTGATCCAAGAGTTCTTGAGCTGATTTATTTTTCATACTAGTAAAATATCGTAAAAGAATTTTCTTTCCAATTGATTTCACTTTTTCTGTATTTAAAATCAGCCTGGCTCTTCCAGTGCCCATCACGCCAACAATATCAGGTGATTTTATACCAATATCAATACAAAATGATACTTTGGAATTTTTTTTGATATTTTTTGCCTTTTGTGTCTCTGTGTTTGTTCCTACATAGAATTTGTCATTTGCATAGATGTACCACACTGGAACAATATGTGGGTCTCCAGAAGAGTCAATTGTAGCAAGCCGTAAAACTCTCTGTGATCTTAGAAACTTTTCATTCTTCATAGTTCTCTCCTCGAAGACCCAAAATAATGAGAAACCCTGCTATGCCAAACATGCCTACAGATACTTTTTCACTTGTTATGTCTGAAGACGTAAAAAAGTCTGCAGTAAACTCTGGTCCCCATATGAGCAAGTCCCGTATGATGGCAATTGACGCTACAACAATAAACAGTACACCCATTGCTGTAAACCAATTCTTTCTTCTTACTTGACCCATGCTAACTACTGGTATGGTAACTAGATTATCTTTATGCCTGGGTTCTTCAACTTATTTTTTATCATTGCATTGAGAAGAATCGGTGTTGCTACCTCTGCAAGATATGACAGAGAACCAGGTCCTAACAATATTGGTCTGAGATTTTTTATCTCTGTTATTAGTTGACGCACTATATTTATGGAGTCTTCGGCATCACCGCAGACAAATATGTCTGAGTCAAGCACAAGTTTTGGATCAATAAGCTTCTTTTCTGATATTGTGTGAAATGCAGAAACCAATTTGGATTTGTTTTTCATGTGTTTTTGAACCAACTCAAATGCTGATGGTTTCTTGTCCTTGAACGAAATAAACTCAAATCCAAGATCAGTCTTTGTCAGAGGAACTATGGGAGATATCACTGTACAATTGTCTCTCACATGAGGTAAAAGTTGAGAACAAATTGCATCTATATTTTCATATGGGATTGACAAAACCAAAACATCGCTTTCTTTTGCAACACTAGTGTTGTCTTTTCCTGAAATCATTCCTTTAAAGGAAACATATTCTTTTTGTGCCAGTTCTGAATATTCTCTTGCAGCCTCTTCTGCCTTGGAGGCTTCTCTTGAGCCAATGATGATGTCGTGATTTTCACACCATCGCAAAGCAAATCCTTTGCCCATTCCTCCAGTTCCACCAATTATTCCAATCTTCATGAAATCAAGCACAAGCAATGTTATTATTATCTTTATTCAATATTTGCAATTGTTATTGCCACTAGTTCTTTTTCTACGACACGGTCAGGCCAAAAATAATGTTGAAAGAATTTTAGCTGGGCGTACAAAAGGATTCCCACTAACTGAACTAGGGATTCAACAGGCTACCCAGATAGGAAACTTTCTGAAATCATTTAACATATCTCAGATTTATTGCAGCCCAATAGAGAGAGCAGAGCATACAGCTAGAATAGTTGCTGATAGTGTGGGACTTGGTTGTACTGTTGATGAACGGCTAACTGAAATAGACATGGGATCATTTTCGGGAATGCATTATGATGAAATGTTCAAAAAACATGGAAATGTCTTTTTGAAATTCTACCAAGGTCATCCAATAATTGAAACAAATGGTATAGAGACATTTACAAGCGTCAAAAAAAGAGTTATGGACATGGTTTCATATTGCACAAGAAAACATGATGGTAAAACAATTCTGCTTGTTACGCACATGGATCCTATCAAATCAATGATATCTGCAGTTCTCCAACCCAAGCCTGAATTGTTACATGAGATGATAATAAGAAACGCGTCTCTTACTATGTTAAAAAATGAACAATCAAGTTTTTCATTGGTGGCAATAAATTCCATGAATCCTGAGAGATACTCTACCGAATAGTATTTTGTCACTACTGATGTCAATATAACAGAACCAATATCTATGGGCTGACAAAATCATATCTAGATTGAAACTACTAATGCTTGGGTTGTTACTTCTTGTAGTTACAAGTAATTTCTTGACAGAGGCTTTTGCTTTGCAATTGTCTACTGACAGAGATGTCTATTCTAAAGGCCAACCTCTTTTGGTATATGGCCAGGCTCTTCCAAATGAACCGTTGATAATTAGATTATTTGCACCAGATGGCACTATAGCTCAATTCAATCAGATAAGTGCTGATGATACTGGTTCCTTTAGTCATATATTGATACGATGGCCCAATGCCACTACCAACTATTCATACGGAACATATTCTGTAGAGGCAATTGCTACAAAAGAACAAGGAACGTCGAAAATAATTGATGTAAAATTTTTGGCAAACTCATCATTGATTCAAGTACCACAACAACCTATTGTTCAAGTATCTGTATTTGCTCCACAAACAGCAGCTGTCAATCAAACATTCCGAGTCTTTATGCAAGTTACAAGTGATGGTCTACTGGTTGCAGGAAACCCTTCTACGGTGCTTGGCTCATCACATGTTCACATGCCTGATGGTAGCATAGTCAATCTTTCAGATTCGATAAAAACTCTACACCAAGGGCTATTTTATGTGGACTTTACGCCAACCCAAGAAGGTACATACGTATTTCACATAACAGCATACAGTAAGGGTACTCCTGCCAATGGTTCTGTTGCTACTCTAGTACTCAAAGAAAACTTTGAGGGAGTATCTAAACAAATACTACAACTAAATACTGTTTTAGATTCTACTTCTAAAGAACTTGACAAACTAAAGTCAGAAATACAAGGATTTGGAAATGTTCTAAACAGCAGCCAACAGTCTATTTCTCAAGCAAACCAAAACTTGAACAAGAGTGTAACCAAAATGTCTGACTCTGTTACAAATATTGATCAAGCATCTACCCAGTTGAATTCATTATTTCTTCCTGTCGTGGCTCTCATAGCAATAATTATCGCACTACAAATAACAATTCTTGCTAGGCGACGATAAACTCCATGGTAAAAGAAAACACCATCTCAAAGATAGGATTTTTTTTGATCGTAGTCTTGTTATTTTCTATTTTCCCAAAAACAGTACTGGGATCATATGACGTAGATCTGCCACACAATAATGTAAATATCAAGACGGATCAAGTATCAGATCTCATAAATTTCCAGCCAACATCATATCAAGATGTAATCAAAAGATACATTGTTTTTGGTCCAAGATCTGTAGAAAACATAGTCTCACAAGCTAATGGAATTGTCTATGGAATAGATTCAAACCGTGGTTCACTTGCATTGGGTTTTTTCAATCAAGACCAAATCTCCAACTTGAAACTAAATGGATACAATGTGGTAGAAGATCTACCGTTGGAGTTTGATTCGATAACACCTGATGTACCAACAACCGATGTATCAAGAATTGGCAACATTTTGGGCTCTGATAATATAGTGCATAATTACGGGTATACGGGAAACGGAATCAAGATAGGAATAGTGGATACTGGAACTGACTTTACAAATCCGGATGTAAGGGATTCAATAGCTCGCGACAAAAATAATGCTCCAATAATGATTGACGCTGATGGACAAGGCATTGTACTGACTAATGCAACATTTGTTGCAAATATCAATGATAAAGGTGTAATACAAAATTATACACATACCATACCGAAAAATGCTACATCTTTCGTATATGTGACTTCAAAGGGTGTGTTTCTTAATCTGCACAAAAATGGCAAGGGAACTTATGTCCAAGTCTACAACTCGTTATATCCAAAAGGCGGAAATTCAGTTTTAAACGGAACTGTACCAAGTGATTACAAAATAGGAAAAGACTCTAGGCACTTTATCCTCTCAAAAAGTGGGGTGTATCATTTTGGCATGATATATGAAAACATCTCTCAAGGTCAATATTATAGACTACAACTGGTGCCGGTTCTTGTAGTTGATTCAAACATTCCGGGATTTTATGATACTATAATCGCTGACATGTCTGATTCTTGGAAAGATTATCAAAAGTTTGATAGTTTTACCATTCCAACATATGATTATGATTTTACTGACGAATCTACAATTACACTTGGAGGAGGTAATGAAAATCTTGTCTATGATTCAAACCATGATGGCAACCTTGACTATGGAGCAGGAACAGTAGGTGCACATGTACTTGATGTATATGGTGTAATTACAAAACCATCTCTAGTTGACAAAAAGCTAGGAGCAATCAACGGCACACTTCTTCCTCCTCTTGATCCTCACGGAAATTTCTTTGGAATAATGTACGATTTTGGAGGACATGGAACCGGTACTGCTGGTTCGATAACATCTATTGGAAAACAAAGCTATGGCATTTACACAAATTCTACAAAATTTCATATACTGGGAGTTGCTCCTGGGGCAAAGATAGTTCCTATCAAAGCGCTTTGGTTGGGTGATGCAATTTATGGATGGCTCTGGGCTGCTGGATTTGATCAAGAAAAAAACCAATGGAAGTATACCGGAAATACCAGAGTAGATATAATATCGAACAGCTGGGGAATATCGACTTTTCCTGCACTCCAGTCAGTTCCAGGACTTGATGTACAGTCGCTATTACTTGGTGCACTCTGTGTTCCACATTCTCTTGATGTAAATTATCCTGGAATCTTGATGGTCAGTAGCTCTGGTAATGCAGGACCTGGTTATGGTACCATGGGAACTCCTGATGCTGCACCATTTGGAATTACAGTAGGAGCAGTAACTGATAATGTCTTTGTGGGTTATGGCTCGTTTAAGAACCAACCACGATTTGGCAATAATACTTCTCATTTTGGCGAAGTGTCGGGGTTTTCTAGCAAGGGCCCATCTCTTATTGGAGACCCCAAACCAGATCTTATGGCAGTAGGTGAATACAGCTATGTTCCTACATCAATAACAAAATCAAGTAAAAACAATACTAACCAATATGGTTTATTTGGCGGGACAAGTTTGGCTGCACCTCTGGTTGCAGGTTCTGCAGCAATTCTCATGGAGAGTCTAAAAGATAAAAATATTCCATACAATCCATTTACAATAAAAAATATTTTAATGTCAACTGCAACTGATCTTGGAAACGATCCATTTTCTCAGGGTTCTGGACTGGTCAATGTAACAAGTGCAGTAAATTTTGTATTAGGAAACGATGATGTATTTACAGTTTACAACGATGCATCATATGGTAATACAAAGAAAATTTTAGATTCTGCTTTGGATACAATGAACTCTTCATCAGTTGGTCTAACAAAAATAAATCTTACCAACTCTTCATTACCTGAGACATCTTGGTTTGGTGGTAGGTTGTATCCTGGTGATAGAACATCTGCTGTTTTTACAATAGTGAATCCAACTAACCATACACTGGAGATTAACATTGAACCGCAAAAACTTGGATTAATAAAATCTGATGTGTACAATGGAACCACTCAAGTACGACTGCAAGACCCGTTGATAAAAAAATCTGGAATATATAGGCCAGACTATATTCCATTACAAGAAATAAAAAACTATACTGGATTGACATCATTCTTTGAAAAGACAAAGCCTATTCCAAATGATGCCTCTCTGCTAATTCTCAACTTGGCATTTCCATTTTCACAATTTATGAATTCGTCTGCAAAAACATATGCTGATGACATGAAGATATCATCCTTGTACCTATATGACTGGGACAAGAAAAATTACTCATCTGTACCTGTCTCAAACGATCTCTCTTTGATAAATAGAGGGGGGTCATGGGGAACTGTACAGGAACTCAGGGTTTCTGAGCCTGCTATGAAAATAAAACACGTTCCTCTGGTTGGTGTTTATCCTGTGCCTACAAGATATTCATACTGGACAGGTGACACAAAGAAAAACTCGACATCATCAGACTATACCCTGACTGCAAGTTATTACAAAAAAGTACTATGGAGTCAAATCTGGATGAATTCAAAAAGTGTTTCAATCAAACCCCACGGGTCTGCCAAAGTAATCGCCACTCTGATTGTTCCTTTGGATCAATCTCCTGGATTGTATCAAGCATTTGTCAAATTTGAAGGAAGATCACATGCTGTAAATGTTCCAGTTTCATATGCCGTAATGAAAAAACTTCAGCCAAAAGATCTTCCTACTGTAATACAAGGACAACAAGGAGATACACTATATGGAAACGGGTACATTGGAGGGGGATTTGACATGTCAAACAGGTATAACGCAGGCGACTGGCGACAATATTATTTTGATGTAACTGACAAAACAATCAATTCTATTGCAATGACTCTATCTTGGAAAGATCCTGACACAAATCTATCTGTCTTTGTAATAGATCCGCAAGGGAAAATTATACAAACAAACAATCCTCCTGGTGTACTGGGACAGTTCCAGGGGTGGCCAACCAGTGACTGGCTTGGTCCAAGTACTTCATTCAGTGAGGGGGGTGGATTTTATCCCGTAAAGAATAGGGATACAACATCTACTGCATTGTACGCATCGGTAAACCAAACTGGTGTTTATTCTGTATTGATACATGCTCCATTGTTTGGGGGAAGATCAATTTCAGAACCTGTAACAATTGCTACAAAGTTTTCCACTCTATTACCAATAGAGTCTCAACCTCAATTGGTTCTAGATATTCCACTTTTCATCAATAATAATTATACCATGAATCCAAAAATAATTGGAGAGGGAATTGATGGTGAAAAATATTATCTTGATGGTACTGGACCAAAAACAATTAACCAAACTGGACTGGCAAAAGATATGAAAAGTCTTTCTGAGGGGGAGCATGATATTCAATTTACAATAACTGATACCGTAGGTCATGATGTTTCAAAAGATTTCAAGTTTGTTATGGATAACACCATACCACAGATTGTGGTAAAATCACCAAAGAACAACTCTCAAGTTTCTGGTATTGCTGATATTGATTTAGATGTAAATGAACTAAATCTTGCACAAAAAGACTGGTTGACTGTACAAACTCCTAAACAGGTCTTCCATGATACAAAAAATATTCAATTTGATACAACTTCTGTTTCAAATGGAAACTATACTATTCAGGTAACGGCAAAAGACAGGGCAGGAAATACCGGAATTGCAGACATTGTACTAAATGTAGACAATTCTCCAAATGTTATATCTACCTCAACTAGAAGCGATCAGAATTTCTTAACTTTGGTTGAGATTTTATTTGGAATTGGAATCACAGCTGCAGTAGCCATTTTTACTTTGAAAAGATTGAAAATTTCAAAAAGAGGCTAGACAAGGTTTATATGCAATTTTTCAAGAACAGAGCTTTGGATGTCTGAGCAAGATTCTGCCAAGGATGCTCTATCTCGACGTGACTTTCTTAAATTACTTGGAGCAGCAGGAGTTGCTTTAACATTTACACCGTTTGTCCCATGGGGTAAATTCATGCCTAATCCATCAAATATAGCCTTGGAGAGAGCACAAGTTATTTTGCCTGATGGAACACAGGCAAACGTCAAGACTTTTCCAAAAAATCACTCAGAGGTTATTACTTATCCATTATCAGGAGATACTGTACTTGATCAAGAGCCGTTTAAAAAATGGCAGTTTATTAGGTTACCTGAAGAACTTGGAGGAAACAAAGATGATGTTAGCGCTTTTCGTGCCTATAGTATGGTTTGTTTACATCTGTGGTGTTTGTGGAAATACTGGCCACAAGAAGGTAGAAAAAGAGGAGAATGTCCATGTCATGGAAGCATGTATAATCCATTGAATGGAAAGGCATTTGCAGGACCTGCTTCGCTTCAAGCTTCACCATCAAATGTACTGGCAACTCTTTATTTTGAAGCTGATAACGATGGAAATTTGTGGATTAAACCAGCTGTATGGTCTGTAAATGAAAATGGAGTAGTGGGGTATGGTCGTTTCCTTAAAACGTAGAAACGGTCTAGTAGATTTTTTCTACTGGATATGGGATGGACTGGAACGAACTGTATTCATTGGTACAAAGTTCTCATTTCCTGCAAGATTTGTAAGTCCTTTTGGATTCTTGGGCATGCTAACATTTGTGATGTTTGTAATTCTTGGAATCACAGGTGCATTGCTGATGTTCTATTATCAGCCCACATTAGATAGAGCATGGGATACTGTTGCCAAAATCAATAATACTGTTCCTTATGGATTTATGATACGAAATATTCACTATCACGCTTCAAATGCAATGGTTCTGCTTGCAGTACTTCACATGTATTATCAATACTTTAGTGGTAGATACAAAATAAGAAATGAAATCATTTGGGTTACAGGTGTAGTGCTTGGTACTGTAACTATTTTGGAGGCATTTACTGGATATGATATCATATTTAGTGAACGTGCTGAACTTGCAATCAGTATAGCTGCCTCTCTTACCAATTCAATGCCCGTAGTTGGACCGACAATACGTGATGCTATGTTTGGTTCGGGCTTTGCTGACTTTATTCTCAGGTTCTATACAATGCATGTATTTCTCTTACCGATAGTGATGTTGGGATTGATGGCAGTTCACTTGCCAAGATTCCTTGTCTTTGATGTGCCTATGGTAATGGCAATCTCTGGTGCAGTATTGCTAACAGGTGGTGTCTTCCCAGTAGATCTTGGTTCCAAGTTTCAACCATCAGTACCGCCCGGAATTACAGTACCTGAATGGTATCTCACGGGCATCTATGCTTTCTTGAGGACACAGTATGATAAATTTGTCACAGGTGTACTATGGCCTGGCATATTCATTGTAGCAATAGCAATGACGCCATTTATAGACCGATATAAAAAATTCTCATGGAAAGATAGACCACTAGTAACCGCATTTGGGATTACTGGAATTACACAAGTCATGGTGACAACATACTGGGGCTTTTACATTACACCTGATATTACAAAACCATTAGTTGCTAGACTTGTAATTGATCCAATATTTTTCTACCTGGTAATGCTATTGCTTGTTCCAATAGGATTTGGATTTTCATACATGATGATATTGCTTGCAAAAGAATCAGAAAGAAAGGCAAAATTGGCAGCTTCAAAAGGTCCACATAAATCATCACCAATTAATCTCTCTGGAAAATGGATTAACTGGTTGATTGTAGCACTATTGGCATTCCAGGTATATCTTAACATAGCAGCATACAATGCAGCCCTGGGTGGAATGAAGAACTTTGCTCTATTCCTTACTGGATTAATCCTTATGGTATTTGCTGGATTATTCCATCTGTATAGACACGGACTAAATGAAGCAAAGAAGATTCCTACCCAGCCTCCTGCAGAACCCGAATCTCCAAAACCACTTGATAGTAAAGAATCGTCTCCAAGTCTACCTCAGTAGATTTCAACTATTGAATAGCAGCTGATCTTTTTTCAAGTCTTGTATTGGTGAACATTTCAATTATTTTTGTATAGCTTTATAAGACTAAAAATAAGTTCAGGAAATAGTTGAGTCTTCCATCCTCCAGTCATGCGTATGGAATAGGATTAATTGCAGTTATTGTAGGTGCTGCAATTGGGGTTTCATATTATCAGCTTTACTTTATACCAGAGCTTAATGCAAAGCCAATAATTCCAGAAAAAATTCTTAATCCTGGAGATACAGCTACAATAATCATTGTTCCAGGTGCAGAAAACCAAGGCCAAGAGCAAAACTTTGTTCCAAAGACAGACACAGCTCAGCTTGGAGTGAATAATCGAGTAATTTGGAAAAATTCTGGTGATATCGGTCATACTGTTACTCCTGATAAGCCATTCAAGGACCAATATAGCGGTGACTTTGGCTCTGATGGAATCATCAAGCCAGGTACTACATACCAATTTGTCTTTACACAGGAAGCCGTCATTACATATCATTGTGATCCTCATCCTTGGATGAAAGGAACAATAACAATTGAGCATGGCGCCTTAACGTCCTAAGAAAAACTAGGACATTAATTTTCCAAAAACAATATCACTTTCAATCTCTTTGTGCTCCTGAATTATTGATGCTCTAAATTTGATCTCATGGATTTCTTTTGGTTCAAATTCTATTGACGCTGTAAACTCAACTGAATTTTGCTGCATGTCGTTTTTGTTGATAAACAACCTTGAGAGATTCTGTGATATGGTTTTACCATTGTATGATCTATAGACTATGAGTTGGTTGGAGCCCAAAATTTGGGCATTTACTACGACTCCGTCATATCTTCCGGAATAATTTACCTGGATTTTTCCTTTGATTATCTCATGAGGTTTGAAAGTCAGATTTTCTAACTTTAGTTCAATTTCTTTCATGTTGTATTTGATCTTCTGATGAAGATAATTAAATTATTGGAACTTGTGTAAATATTTTGTACAATTATCTAGAAAGCGGGCCCGAAGGGCTTCGATCCCTTGACCACTGGATTAGAAGTCCAGCACTCTATCCAAGCTGAGCTACAGGCCCAAATACCGGGCAATTAGTAGCCATATTAAGGGTTT
>Ga0134125_10008292_pt1 | contig 11716 bp, 14 predicted proteins | sample KB31751_FD_96464 | JGI IMG/M metagenome (GOLD analysis project Ga0134125, IMG submission 96464) | Terrestrial soil microbial communities with excess Nitrogen fertilizer from Kellogg Biological Station, Michigan, USA - KB3-175-1 | ecosystem: Environmental > Terrestrial > Soil > Unclassified ... | reverse complement strand
TGACCCAAAGCGGACATCGGGACCTTGGGCCAATTGGCAGACAATCGTCTTCGGGAGCAACCTCCGCTTGCGGATAAATCAGGTCACCAACAAACAGCCCAACGGGCAGGAGGTCGCCATGAGTGAAAGATATGATTTGGAACTTATCTCGCGTCGAAGGGCCTTTTCCTTTCTGGGCTTAACGGCTGCGTTGAGTGTTGCAGTGCCGGCGACGGTGCTCATCGCAACCGATGCCGAGGCCCGCGTTGGTAATCCAGGTTCAGCCGTGAGCGTTGCTGGCGCGAATCGGCGTGATCGACGTCAGGACCGGCGCTATAAGAAGTCACCGACGACACCAACCACGACGGGACAAGGAGAAAAAAAGTAAGGGCGTTTGAGGGGCTACCCAAGGGTGGCCCCTTCCGCATTGAGTGTCGCTGCGCAATGTCCGCTCTTGGCACAAAGCGGACATCATGCGGCTTTCTGCGCAGCCGTGCAGAGATCTAATTTCGATCCGGGTTTGGACCGCGCGTTTGCCTGATTGTCTAGCCTTGCTCGAACGACCTCCCAGCCCCTGCGAGTCGGCAAGGCGGGCGAGCGCCCGCTGACACCGGTATAAACGATGACCGAGCAACGGGCTCTTGCTGCGTACAGTCTGAAAACTACCCGCAAGACGTATGGAGATGGCTCCATGAATTTTGCTGCACTGGGTCGGTTAAAATTGGTTAGTTATGTTGCCATACTCACCATCGGAGTGTGCATGGCGATCAGTTTTTCCGGTCCTGCGAGTGCAGCTCCCTATATATCGAAGCAGATCCGCGTCGAATACGAAGTGCCGAAGAATCCGGCACATCGGCCCATCTATGAGCGGCTCAAGCAGGTCCGCGCCCTCGAACGGTTGCAGACGCTGCTAAGCCCGCTCCGCCTCCCGCGTCCGTTGCTTCTCAAGGTTTCTGGGTGTGATGGCGAATCGAACGCTTGGTACGAGGAGGGCTTCGTGACCGTCTGCTACGAATTCCTGGCAGACCTCCTGAAGAATGCGCTGGATCAAACTCTGCCCAGCATCATCACACAAGACGATGCCATACTTGGACCGTTTATGGACGTGTTCCTGCATGAGACCGGGCATGCGGTTTTCGATCAATTGAACGTGCCAGTGCTTGGCCGTGAGGAGGACGCGGCGGATTTGTTTTCCGCCTATATCATGCTGCAGCTCGGCAAGGAGGATGCGCGCAGGCTGATCCTGGGTAATGCCTACCAATACAAAGAAGACGTTGTGAACCCGCAGGTGCCCCTGATGAAGTACTCCGACGAACACGGGATTCCGGCGCAGCGATTTTTCAACGTGCTGTGCCTTGCGTATGGCGCCGACCAAAAATTATTCGCTGATGTTGTGGAGAAAGGATACCTGCCAAAGCAACGGGCGGAGGGCTGCGATCTCGAATATGAGCAGGTTACTTTCGCGCTCAAAACGCTGATAGGCCCTTATATCGATCGCAAGCTTGCGAAAAAGGTTCTCGCTACGTGGATGCGGGACGTAAGTTCCCGGCCAAAAAGTCACCCTGCGCGGTAACCGGGGGTTGCTTCGGACACCCTCGCGTAGCGTTGACTTATATCAAAACCGACGATCGGCTTTTGAATACCTATGGAAGTCAAAACCCGAAGGGCTAGGAGGTTGCTATGAGTGAAAGAATGAAGTTGGAGCCGGTGTCGCGTCGAACGGCTTTTTCGCTTCTGGGCTTGGCGGCCGCGGTGATTCTTGCAGTTCCAGCGGCGATGCTGACGGCAACAGATGCTGCTGCGCAGACGCAGGGGATGGAGCGGCGTGACGAGCGGCGTGGCGACCGTCAGGAACGACGCACCGAGCGGCGCAGCAAAAAGAAAAAGAAGAAGGAAACGAGTAGTTCGGCAACCGAAAAAAAATAACGCATCGCATTGGAGGCGGCCGCCGAAGGGTCGCCCTTTGATCTTGCCTGTCCGTGCGTAAGTCTCGCTGTTGGCACTTAACAGACATAGGAGCGACCACTGCGAATAAGACTTTGATGCCTGGGTTGTGGCACTGGGAGTGATTCTGATGCGTGGTTTTGCTGGCTTGCTCGCTTACCTTGCCGGAGTCTCAGCAATCTTTGGCATCGGTATCGTTGGCCTGATGGCGCTGCACTCACCTACTGGACGAACTCCCTCTTCTCCCCCCGTTGCGGCCGCAGAGCCTCTCGCCAAGCCGGCCAAGCGACCGCTGGACGATAAAAAGACGGCGCATCGCAATCAGACGCACAAGAAGGTGCATGTAACGCGTAAACAGCACGAAGCACCCTCCATAGACGCAGGCCGAAATGCATACGGATACGCAGAAGAACTACGCCGAATCGATCCGAACCGGTTTCTCTTTTTCGGCCGCTAGATACCAACTCTGCGGCATCTAAAAGGATGAGCAAAATGAAGCCTCGATTGATCACTACGGCATTTGCAATCTCGCTTCTTTCGGGCGCTGCAAATGCACAAGTCACTATCGATATGGCTGCGTTTACATGCGGCCAATATCTGGCAATGTCGCCGGCAATGTCTCATGACTTTTCTGCCTGGATGAGCGGCTGGTTCAGTTATCAGACCCGCAGCACAGTTGTGGATGTGCTTGCACACGAGAAAAATATCGCAAAGTTAAAATCGTGGTGCCAGTTCCGCCCGCAATCAAGCGTGATGAACGCCTTGCAGAGTGCGATTGGCCCGCAGTGAGATTTTTGCCCCCCGGAGAAAAGCCATGAGGTGGAATGTTCTTCTCGTAGCAACGACTTTGCTGGCGGCCGCTTCGCAGCCAAGTGTAGCTCAGATCAGCGTGGATATGAATCAGATCACTTGTGGCGGTTGGCTCGGATACAGTCCAGAGCAACGGGATTTTGTCCGCTTTTGGATGAGCGGTTATTACAATGCGGCCGCCGATAGCAACGTTTTGAACTACGACCGCTTTCAACGCAATTCCGCAAAGATCGCGGCCTACTGCAAGAAGAACAAGTCCAAAACGCTGCCGACCGCGATCAAGAACATCGGTTTGTGGAAGTGAGGCGGCGACCAATTTCAAGCGTCCGGCCACGGCGTTCTCGTCGGTCGTGCCTGAATGTCCGCGATCCGTTGGCAAAGCCAACATCGCGCCGACTTGCCGTCCGCTGTTAGAATGCAAAGTCAGCGCCGTATGCGCCACATCAACCAAGCGAGAAAAAGCGTCGACGGAATCGTTCCGACGAAAACTCCAAACAAGAATTCCTGCATCGGATGACCAACTGCGCCAATTCTGACTCGCGACTGAATGTCGATAGAAGTTTTCGTCCGCCTCGTCTTGTCATTTGCGGACAAAAATTTGCAGATTTCTGCCAATTTTTAGTCTAAAAGCCTGATTTAGGGGGCCAAGTTTGCTGGCGGGAGTCATGAGGCTTTCCCTCATCCTGCGGGGTCGGCGTATCGGCTCTGTGGCAGCAATTATTTGCGTGGTGCAGTCTCTTGTGTGCCCGGCTGCTCTGGCGGTCGAGCCTAAGCAGGTCCTGCTGCTTCATTCATTTGGCAGAGATTTCAAGCCGTGGAGCGAATACGCAAAAATCATTCGTATGGAACTGAACCAACAATCACCATGGCCACTAGACATCACCGAACATTCACTTGTAACCGCCCGTTCCCCGGATGAGGACCCCGAGGTTCCGTTCGTAGAATACCTCCGCGTTCTTTTTGCCAAGCGCTTGCCCGACATAATTGTCAGCATCGGGGCGCCTGCGGCAGGATTTGTCCAGCGACACCGACAGCAGTTTTTTGCCACCGCACCGATGGTGTTCACGGCTGTGGAACAACGGAGAGTGCAGTATTCCAGTCTTACTGTGAACGACACCGTCGTCGCAGTAAGGATCAACTATTTGGCTGCCGTGGAGAACATCCTGCAAGTGTTGCCGAACACCAAAGATGTGATCGTTGTGGTTGGGGCTTCTCCGATTGAGAAATTTTGGAAGGAAGCGATAGCAAAGGAGGTGGAACCGCTCGCAAACAGGATTAAGCTTTCATGGACAGATGAGTTGTCTTTTGAAGAGCTGCTAAGACAAGCCTCCGCGCTCCCGCCGCAAACTGCGATCTTTTGGGAGCTGATGATCGTCGATGCGGCCGGCGTCGTACACGAAGGTGGCACGCCACTAACAAGGCTTCATGCCGTCGCCAACGCGCCGATTTTTTCTTATGACGAATCGTTTTTCGACAACGAGATCGTAGGAGGCCCACTTCTCTTGGTGGCCGACAGCGGCCGACAGACGGCCGCCGTTGCCATTCGCATCCTTAGCGGAGAGAAGCCGAGCGAAATCAAGGTGCCAGTCGTCCAATTTGCAAGTCCTATGTTTGACTGGAGGCAAATGCAGCGCTGGGGCATCAGCGAGAGCCGCTTGCCGCCGGGAAGCAAGATTTACTTTCGCGATCCGACTTTGTGGGAGCAGTATCACTGGCAAATTGCGCTTATTGTTTCAGTGATTTTGGTACAGGCTGCCCTCATAGTCGGCCTCCTGTACGAACACCGACGCCGCCAAACAGCCGAAGCTTACTCACTGCAACAAGTGAATGAGCTGGCCCAAATGAATCGGTTCGCAACCGCGGGCGAATTGTCGGCCTCAATCGCCCACGAAGTCCGCCAGCCGCTAACCACAATTTCAGCCGCGGGAGAGGCAGGTCTCATCTGGCTGAAACGACGCGTTCCAAATCTCAAGCAGGCCCGCAAGGAGCTAGAGTCCGTCATCAAAGCAAGCCACCGCGCCGATGACATCCTCAATAGCGTCCGGGCGATGTTCAGCCATGAGTCAACAGCACGGACAAAAGTTAATCTCGACAACCTCGTTCAACAGGTTATTGCGCTCGCCAAAGGCCCCATAGCTTCAAACAACATCGCGGTAGAGACTAACTTGACTGCCGGCGTGCCGGCGATCGTGATGGCCGATGCAGTTCAGTTGCAGCAAGTCATTTTGAATTTGATTGTCAACGCGGTGGAAGCCATGAGCCACTCTGATGAGACGCGCGTTCTCCAGGTACGGACCGAACCGGGTCCCGCTAAAACGGTTGTGGTAAGCGTTGTGGATTCTGGCCCCCGCGTCGACCCTGAAGTAGTCAACAAAATGTTCCAGCCGTTCTTCACTACAAAATCGAGCGGTATGGGAATGGGACTTTCAATCTGTAAAACGATTGTAGAAGCGCACGGCGGGCAGTTGACGGCGTCTCCGAACAACCCTCACGGAATGGAATTTAAGATCACTTTGCCGCTTCATCAGCATCCCTAGATCAACAGTTCTGGCTTAGTTGCGATGTCCGCTTTTGGCCCAAAGGGGACATGATGGTTTGCACCGCACATGTCCGCTTTCAGGGGTGAAGCAGACATGACCATTTGCGGCATGTCTGCTTTTACGGTCGCTATTGGGTGTAAAGCGGACATGGCTTTTTGCAGCGCAAATGTCCGCTTATGACCCAAAGCGGACATCGCTCAATCTGAGTCCCATGTTGTGTTCCGAGGGTGGACTGCCGAAGCTTTACACCTGCGCTGCAGAGAATGCCCGCCTTGCCCGCTGGATCCAGCGGTTAGCGTGAGGCGAAGCTGGCGCCTTCTACCTAGGCAGAACGGGAACAGGACCACTGCGGAGTGTGTTTGTATGATACGAAACTTGCAATTTTCGGGCATCGGATGGCGGGAAAAACACCTAATCAGATCGCCAACCAAGGTCTATCGGAGAGTGAAGCCCACTATAGGCGCCTGGTTGAGGCCGTTGTCGATTACGCAATTTTTCAACTCGATACGAGTGGACATATCACCTCGTGGAATAGTGGGGCACGACGGATCAAGGGATACGAACACTCCGAAATAATCGGGAAGCACTTCAGTACATTTTATACCGATGAGGACCGCCAAACGGGCGTGCCGGACGGGGCGCTGGTAACCGCGGCAACTACTGGCAAGTACGAAGCAGAGGGTTGGCGCGTTCGCAAAGACGGCTCGAAGTTCTGGGCCTTGGTTGTTATTGACGCCATCCGCGACGATTCAGGTGAGCTTGTCGGTTTCGCCAAGGTCACGCGTGACATCACAGAAAGGCGCGAGGCCCAACAGAAACTTCAGGCGACACAGGAACAGCTCGCCGCTTCGCAAAAGATGGAGGCGATCGGTCAGCTCAGCGGAGGCATCGCACACGATTTCAACAATCTTCTTATGATCGTAATCGGCAATTTAGAAACTGCTCAACGTCAGGCGTTAAAAGCGCCAGAAAATGGGACGCTCCACCGCGCTCTAAGAAATGCGATGCGCGGCGCACAGCGCGCCGCCGGACTCACAAGTCGATTGCTCGCTTTCTCGCGAAGGCAGCCGCTTGATGCGAAACCAACTGACCTGAACAAATTCCTCAGCGGAGCGTCGGACTTTCTGCAGCGTTCTCTGGGAGAAAAGATCCAGATAGAGACGGTTGGCGCCGCTGGACTGTGGTTTGTGGAGGTTGACGCCAACCATTTGGAGTCTGCACTGCTCAATCTCGCTATTAATGCGCGGGATGCAATGCCAGACGGAGGAAAGCTAACACTGGAAGGCGCCAACGTATATGTCGACGAAGATTACAACCAGCTGACCCCCGAGCTCCCTATAGGTCAATACGTACTGATCTGCGTCTCAGATACGGGAGTCGGAATGGTGCGTGATGTGCTCAACCGCGCGTTCGAGCCCTTCTTCACCACCAAAGAGCTTGGTCAGGGAACAGGACTTGGTCTTAGTCAAGTGTACGGCTTCGTCAAGCAATCGGGTGGCCACCTTAAAATCTATAGCGAACCCGGACAGGGGACGACCGTCAAAATCTATCTCCCTCGCTTACACGGAAAGGGGCAGGAGGACCTCGAAGAAGCGGATCACGCCATTGTAGGTGCCGATCAAGGCGAATCCATCTTAGTCGTTGAAGATGACAGCGATTTACGCTCCTATCTGACGGATGTACTGCGTAGCTTAGGTTACCGAGTAACTGCGGCGCCCAACGCTGAAGCGGCGCTTGAACTTCTGCGGTCAAATCGCACAGTCGACTTATTACTCACCGACATCGTAATGCCGGGATCGAATGGTCGTGACCTAGGCAAGGAAGCGGAACGTATCAGGCCAGGTCTTGGCGTGCTGTACATGACCGGCTATTCAAGAAACGCGGTGTTCCATCAGGGTCGTCTGGATGAAGGAGTCGACCTTTTGCAGAAACCGATCTCCCAGGCGCAGTTGGCAACGCGAGTGAGGGCCGCATTGGACCGCAAAATTTAGCGTGTAACCAAAAGCACCCCTGTACGCCTTTTTGACGCTGGACCACCCGCGTTGGACGCCCTATATCGAAGTATCACCGGCACGGCCTTACTCAGGCGTCGGTGGCTGAGAGCCAAGCAACGCTCCCGCCTGTGAATGGGAGCAGCTATGACCACCTACCGACCACGCACGCCACACTCCGATGCGATTAAGCGGCCCGACTGTTCCGAATGTGGGACTCTGTCGAGGCTCTTTGGCATCGAGCCAGAAAAGCCTGGCTACGAGTTGCACACCTTCCACTGTCCCAAGTGCAATTACGTTCAAACGGCAGTGGCTAAAATTCCTGACTGAGTGGCAGCCATGTCTTCTGGCCCTTAGCGGACATGCGCCGTTGCACTGCACATGTCCGCTTTTGCGGTCGCTATCGGGGGTAAAGCGAACATGGCTTTTTGCACTGCATATGTCCGCTTATGACCCAAAGCGGACATGACAAAGGCTCAACAAGACCCGAACAAAGGCTGGGTCGGCCCTTTCAGAATAGGGAATAGGATTGGTACGATGCCGCGGTCCCTGGGGGCGCGGGCGGCATGAGACGACGAGATTTCATCAAAGTTGTTGGCGGTTCGGCAGCAGCTTGGCCGTTGTCAGTCTTTGCGCAAGAGCCAAAGAGACGCCGGGTCGCCATACAAATGGCAAGCAGCGACAGCAGTCCCGAGGGCCAGACTTGGCTCAAAGCCTTTCTACAAGCGTTCGAGCGTCACGGCTGGAGGGGCGGCCAAAACGTGCAGATCGACGTCCGCTGGGCGGCCGGCAACCCCGATCGGATCCGTGACATCGCCTCCGAATTCGTAGCAATCAAGCCTGATGTAGTTGTAGCCAATGGCACGCCGGGTTTGGCGGCAATGAAGCTCGCGACATCATCGATCCCCATTGTGTTCGTGTTGGTGAACGAGCCGGTAGAGCAAGGCTTCATCGCAAATGTGGCGCGTCCAGGTGGCAACATTACCGGCTTCACCATGGTCGACTTTTCGCTGATCGGAAAATTGGTGGAGTTGCTCAAAACTATCGCACCAGACATCGCTCGCGTTGGTCTTATGTATAATCCCGACGCATACCCGTATTACGATGTCTACCTGAAGACGCTCCAGGGTCAGCTCGGCCAGTCAGTCGAAGTGACCCGTGTGGCCGTGCGCTCGCGAGCGGAGATCGATGGGGTGGTTGCGGCACTCGCTGTCGGAGCCAGAAATGGCGTGGCGGTTTTGCCTGACGGAGGGTTCACCGTCTCCAATCGCGCAGCAATACGCACCGCGCTAGAGCGCCACCGCTTGCCTTATATAGTTCCCTGGCGATCCTATGTGGCTGAAGGCGCACTGATGGCGTATGGACCTGATCAGGTAGATATCTTCCGCCGCTCCGCTGATTATGTTGATCTTATTTTAAAAGGCGCCAATCCCGCCGAGCTGCCCGCGCAGGCGCCTACCAAGTTCGAGCTCGCCATCAACATGAAAACTGCAAAAAGTCTTGGGCTGACTGTGCCGCGCAGCTTGTCGATAGCCGCCGACGAAGTAATTGAATAGACGTGATGTCTGCTTTTGACCCAAAGCGGACATGAGCCGTCCAGTGAAGCAACTACGTTTCGCGCTTAGTTACCAGTCCATACAGCACATTGGCTTCGACTGACTCCACGCCATTGGTGCGGACATATTCGAAGCAGTGTTTTCGTACGCGCTCCCGCTGCGCTGCATCGAGTTGTTCGATCGTGCCGCGATAGCCGGTTCCGAGAACCATCGGCCACCAGTCTTCGGGCGAGCGCAGGCGATGCCGCCTGTTTTCCGGGACAACGTCGGGCATCTCCGCGCCAGTCGACAACAGCAGGGTGCGCAATGACTCTGGCTCCGAAATCCGATCCCAGGGATTGAACCCTTTGTAAAGATCGGCCCGCTCGTTCCGCACGGCGTTCCAGAATGCTGTGTTTACAGGCTCGAAGAACCGCGGTCCCCAGGTGGTGATAGCGAGCCGGCCGCCAGGGCGCACGAGCTTCCAGAGCGTCTGGATGGCTTGCTGCATGTCCGGCACAAAAAATATGCCGAAGACACAGATGACCACGTCGAACGTGGAAGGCGCCAAGTCAAGATCGAGCATGTCCGCAACTCGAAACTCGATGTTCTCGAGGCCGCGTTCTCTCGCCTTGGTTTTGGCAAGATCAATCAGGTTTTCCGCAAGATCGACGCCTAGGACGAATCCGTTTGGCCCCACAGCCTGCGCGGCGGGGATAGCGGAGGCGCCGCTTCCACAGCAGACATCCAGAATTTTTGCGCCAGCTTCAAGCCGGAGGCGAGAGACGGTCTGCTGACCATACCACTCCCAGAACGTGTTGACGGGGTGATCGTAAAAGTCGGCAGCAGCGTTGTAGGTGGACATCGCTCTCTGCTTCGCATCGACGGGCGTAGCCATCTCCAAGCCTCCCTATCGAACGATGATACCAGCCAATCAACCGATCCGGCCATCACGGCCAGTAGGATCGCTATCAAAATGCCGGCCGATGTCCGCTATTGGCCCTTAGCGGACATCGCTAGCTGCACTGCACATGTCCGTTTTCGGGGGTAAAGCGGACATGGCAGCGCGTAAGCCGTTCAGGCCGGTATTAAGAACGGCAGTGCGAGAAACAGCGCGAACCCGGTGAGCACTAGGATTTGCTCAATGTGGCTGCGATTGAATAATTCAGGAGACATCGGCTACCGCCTTCAGTCTGCAAACAGCAATTCCAGCTACGTCTAACGTAATCGGTCGTTCGGGGTCTCGAATGTGAAGTAGCCCACACGAACGAGGGACAGCAAAACGCCCTAGGACGTCTTCACTTTGACGAGATCCCGCATTTCGTCCTGCGCGACCTCGGACAGGCCCATCCAAACGATGAGCGGTAAGTAGAATAACAGCGGCATTTTGCACCTCGCATTCGTTCGAAAAAAATGATCCGCGCCCCGCTTGGGCGCGGTCCAGCTTCTCGATCAGATGATGTAACTCTGCCAGAGCCACCTCGCGGCTTTTGCCTGGGCTTCGACCCTGCCGAAGGGCAGATGGTAGTCGCCTGGCATTGTCGACTCATTCCAGTTTTCTGGGCGGCGATATTCTGCGATCCGTCCTGCAATAACGATGCGACTGGTCCAGTTTGGGAAGCTGTTCGGCATTGGCGTGTCCTGCATTCGTGGAGTCAAATGGGCGTAGCTATAAAGGAGATCGTAAGACGGCCTTGGCTATTCCCGGCATTTGCGCGCCGACGCTTCACAAGATTGCGAAGACACCAGCAACAGACTTTTCGAGCCATTGCGAATGACCGCTTTTGGCCGTCGCACCAAGCCGACGGCGGCTCTCAAGATGCCTTCGGATACCGCTCGCGGCGCTGAAGAGGCCTCTCTGAGATGTTCAACCACCGATCATAGAAACGTTATCGGAAAGTGAAGCGCTCGCGGCCAACTTAAAGGAATAACCGAACGTGTTTTGCAGTCTCCTCCCGTGCAAATCCAATCACAGGAGAAGCAACATGAATAAGTTTCTAGTCACCTCGGTTGTACTGACTCTTCTTGCGTCGGCGGCGTTTGCTCAATCGTTCGATCCTGACAACGGCACCGGCAACGTGCTGTCGTTCGGCGTCCAATCTATCTTGCCGCAGAACGAAAGCGGGATACGAGCCTATGGTATGGTTCCACGCGCCCATTCGGCTCATGTGATGAGACGTCACAAGGAGAACGCAGCCTCCAGCGGAAATTGGGGCTTCGGTTTGCGCAATGGCGCAGTCCCTGAAGTCAATGACCCTGTCGGATTGGTTTCACCGCAAGCTGACTTTAGCGGGGGCTGATCGCCTTTGGCCCATAAGAAAAGAGTGTGAGCAATTGCTCGCTCTCTTTTCCTTCCCAATTCGAACAAATCGAACAACAGGAGTAGCAGCCATGCTTGCCATTTCGCGACGCAGGATCACCGCAATAGCGGTCACGTTCGGCCTTCTCGCAATGTTTCCCTCAATCCTCCTAGCCCAACCGCCTGTGGACGACAAAACGCTCGCCACGGCCTTGCGGGCTGGTGGATTTGTGATTCTTGTCCGCCACGGCGCGACATTCGCCGATCAAGCTGACACCGATCCGCTCAATCTCGATAACATTTCCGCTCAACGCAATCTCAACGACAGCGGCAAGGCGCTGGCAAGGGCCTTTGGCGGGGCGCTGCGACAGGCTGGAGCTCCGGTGGGCAAGGTCTACACCAGCAAGTTTAACCGCGCGTACGAGACTGCGACGATTGCCGGGTTTGCGGACATCGAGAAGACTGCTGATCTGACCGAGGGGGGCCTCGTCGTGACGCCCAACGAGAACAATCGCCGCGCGGAGGCGCTACGCAAGCTGCTAGCGACGGCCCCCAAGCCTGGCACCAACACCGTTCTCATCACCCACAAACCGAACATCCTGGAAGCGCTGGGCAAGG
>Ga0134125_10008291_pt1 | contig 11716 bp, 16 predicted proteins | sample KB31751_FD_96464 | JGI IMG/M metagenome (GOLD analysis project Ga0134125, IMG submission 96464) | Terrestrial soil microbial communities with excess Nitrogen fertilizer from Kellogg Biological Station, Michigan, USA - KB3-175-1 | ecosystem: Environmental > Terrestrial > Soil > Unclassified ... | reverse complement strand
TGGCGAGCATGTTGCGCAGTGTGGTGCCGCCGCCCTTGCCGGAAATGATCTTGTCGATGTTTATGCCTTCATCCCGGAAATACCCCATCTTTAGAGCTACGGCCCAGGGCAACGTCGCGGTCACTCGGCCATATTGGCTAACCGCAAACTCCGATGCCGACGATTGTCGGCATGAAATCTGGAGCGCCAAAAGTGCCAGACCGACGACAGCAGAATGTCTCCACCGCATGATTGTTTCCCTCCCCCGAAACGTTTCAATAAGTATGGCACATTCGAAGAGAACAGCGAAGGTGGCGACACCAGCCCCGGGCGCGGTGTAGCGCGACTGACATGGATTGGGAGGCGTCCCACCAGAAGGAATTTCTGTCGCGTAGCGAGCGAATGGCGTCTTAAATGCAGGCCCGGGCTCCATTCGGCTGACAAGCGCGTGAGGTGCAAATCTCCGTCTGGTCCTTGATAAAGCGCCTCCTGAATGGTTGTCCTCTGAGGCGACAGCGAGTCAGTTGTCCTAACGCGGACCTGGTCTGGGGCGCCTAAGTTCTGCGCCTGGCCCAAAGCGGACGCAGGAAAGCGATTGCTTTAGACGGGTCGGCTGACGGGCGGGCGCCGCAGGTCGTCTCATTTTTGGTCTAGTGCGCCAGAATTTTCGAAAGAAACTCGGCAGCTCGCTGCGTTCTTGGGGTTGTAAAGAATGCATCGCTCGATGCGTCCTCGACGATCTCGCCGGCGTCCATGAACACGATGCGGTCGGCGACGCGCCGGGCAAAGCCCATTTCGTGCGTCACGACGACCATCGTCATGCCGCTCGCGGCGAGCTCGGTCATCACTTGCAGCACCTCGTGGATCATCTCGGGATCCAGCGCCGAGGTCGGCTCGTCGAACAAAATCGCCTGCGGATCGAGCGCCAGCGCCCGTGCGATCGCGACGCGCTGCTGCTGCCCGCCTGACAGGTCGGCCGGCATCGCGTCGGCCTTGTCCTGCAAACCGACGCGGGTGAGCAGTTCGCGGGCGCGCTCGCGCGCCGCCGTGCGGCCGCGCTTCAAGACATGCACCTGCGCCAGCGCGATGTTGTCCACGACCGACATATGCGGGTAGAGCTCGAAATGCTGGAACACCATGCCGACGCGGGCGCGCAGCTTCGGCAGGTTCGTGCCCTTGGCGCCGACCTCGATGCCTTCGACGCGGATGCTACCGGACTGGTAGCCTTCCAGCCCGTTGATGCACTTGATCAGCGTGCTCTTGCCCGAGCCGGACGGGCCGCAGACCACGACGACCTCGCCGCGCTTGACCGAAAGGCTGCAGCCGCGCAGCACCGGCGTCGCGCCGTAGCTCTTGTGCAGGTCGCGGATGGCGATGGTCGGTTCGTCGGTCATGCCCGTTACGTCCTCACGGCGAAATGCGCGTAGAGCGCGCGGCCGGCCATCGACAGCGCGATGCACAGCACGAGGTAGACGATGGCGATCGTCGCCAGGATCGTCACCGGGTGGAAGTCGCGCGCGTTGACCAGCAGCCCGGCGCCGGTCAGTTCGGTGACGCCGATCACCGAGGCGACGGAGGTGAACTTGATGAGCCGCACATATTGGTTGAACAGCGAGGGCAGCACGCGACGGACTGCCTGCGGCAGGATGATGTGGCGCAGCACCTGCCAGCGCGTGAGTCCCGTCGCCAGTCCTGCCTGGATCAGGCCCGGCCGCACGGCGCGCAGCCCGGAGCGGAAGTCCTCGGCCAGATAAGCGCCGATGAACAGCACGAAGCCGGAGATCGCGGCGCGGTAAGCCGTCGTGTGATAGCCGAACAAAGCCGGGAAAGCGAAGTAGGTGATGAACAACACGACGAGCAGCGGCGTGCCGCGAATGAATTCGATATAGACGAGCGCCACCGTATCGAGAACCGGCACGCGCACGAAGCGGACGGTGCCGGCGACGAGGCCGAGCAGGGTGCCGAGCACGATCGACCACATCGAGAGGTCGATCGTCAGCCACAGGCCGTTGAGCAGGAACGGCAGGTTCTTGAGGATGACGTCAGGCATCGGCGAAGCGCCCCGCCGCCGCCTCGTTGCGCGAGCCCGGAATGAGCAGCACGAGCTGGCTCGCCGCCGTCACCAGCACGAGATAGATGAGCGAAATGGTGATGTAGACCTCGAAAGTGCGGAATGTCTGCCCCTCGATGGCGCCGGCCTGATAGGTCAGCTCGGCAACCGCGATCACCGAGGCGAGCGAGGAATCCTTGATCAATTGCGAGAACAGGCTCGCCAGCGACGGTGCGATGATGCGCAACGCCTGCGGATAGACGATGTAGCGCATCGCCTGGAAGCGGGTGAGCCCGGTCGCCAGCGCCGCCTGCATCTGGCCGCGGCCGACGGCGCCGATGCCGGCACGCACCACTTCAGCGACGTAGGCGCCGGAGTAGAGGCTCAATCCCAGCACCGCGCAGGAGAAGGCCGGCAGGCGCAGGAACGCCAGCGCCATGTACCAGATGTACATGTGGATCAGCAGCGGGATGTTGCGCATCGTCTCGGTGAAGGCGAGCGCCAGCGCGCGCGCGGCGCGTGAGCCGGCTGCCGCCGCGCCGCCGACGATGAGGCCGATGACGGTCGAGAAGACGAGCGCCGCCGCCGACAGCGCGACCGTCATCGCCAGGCCTTCGGCAATGAGGCCGCGCGCCGCCCAGATCGGCGTCCAGTCAAAGTGATAGTTCATCGCGCGGCCTTGCCGTTATGCGGCCAGCCTTACGGCCACACCTCGACCGGGATTTCCGGCTCGGCGTGGAACCACTTGCGGTACAGCTCCGCGTACTCGCCGGACTTCCACATGTCGATCAGCGCGAAATTGATCGCGTCGCGCAAACCGGAATCGCCCTGGCGCACGCCGATGCCGAACGGCTCGACGCTGAAGCGGTCGGGCAGGATCACGAAGCTGGCGTTGTCCTTCTGGAAGCCCTGAAGGATGTTCATGCTGCCGGTCAACGCATCGACGCGGCCCTGCACCAGCGCGAGCCACGCGCTGTTGTAGTCCTTGAAGGCGACGACTTTCGCCTGCGGCGCGACCTTGGCGATGTTCTTCTCCAGCGTCGTGCCCTGCTGCACGGACACTTGCTTGCCGGCGAGGTCCTTCAGGCCGTGGATGCTGCTCGCCTTCGGCACGATCAGCGCCTGCGCGCCGGTATAATAGGTGATGCTGAAGTCGATGGTCTTGTCGCGCTCGACCGTGTGCGTCATCGACGCGGCAGAGAGGTCGACATTGCCGCTGACCAGGAGCGGAATGCGGGTCGGCGAGGTCACCTTGACGAACTCCACCGGCACGCCGATGTGCTTGGCGATGCCGCGGACGATGTCGAGGTCGAAGCCGACTGGCTGGTTCTTGTCGTCGAGAAAGCCGAAGGGCGGCGTGTCGAACTTGACGCCGGCGATCAGTTTGCCGCGCGACTTGATCTGCGCCAGCGTGTCCTGGGTCTGCGCCTGCGCGGCGGGCGCCGCGAGCATCGCCGCAGCGGCGAGCGCCGCCGCGGTCAGCATTGAAAGGCGTTTGAGCATGTTGATCCTCCCCTTTGTCATTGTGCGGATGGGCCGAGGCCGGCCTTGGCGATGCGCGCGAGCGCCTCGTCGAGATCGGCATCGGAAAGGCTGAGCGAGAGCCGCAGATGGCCGGCGCCGGCGGGCCCGAAGGCCGAGCCGGGCAGGGCGGCGACGTCGATGGTGTCGAGCCAGTATTTGGCGACGGCCGCGTCGTCGGCCGCGACCTTCGGGAACAGATAGAACGTCGCGTCCGACATCGGGCAGTCGATGCCGTCGATCTTCGATAGCGCCGCCGCAGCGCGCGCGAGGCGCGCGCGGAAGAGCGCGCGGTAGCGCGGCGCGAGCTCGTCGTAGAGCGCGAAGGCGGCGACGCCGGCGGCCTGCACGAAAGGCGGCACGCAGTAGATCGAGTGCTGGAGGAACTTGACGATGGTCCTGGCGGCGCCGGGAGGCGTCGCGAGATAGCCGAGACGCCATCCGGTCATGCCGAAGGTCTTGGACAGGCTGTCGACCACCAAGGTGCGGGCGCGGCCGGCTTCGCTGCTCTGGGCGAACGCCACGGGATTGCCGTAGCTGAGATCGGCATAGACCTGGTCGAAGACGATCCAAAGGTCGTGCTTTTGCGCAATGTCCACGACGGCGGCAAGCTCGTCGGCGGGCAGGATGCGCCCGGTCGGGTTGACCGGCGATTTGAGGATGATCGCGCGCGTCGCCGGCGTGATCTGGGCGGCGATCGCCTGCGCGTCGACGCGGTCGAGCATCGGCAGCGCAACCGGCGTGCCGCCGCACAGGCGCACGCAGGGGCCGTAGCTCACCCAGCCCGGTTCCGGCACCAGCACCTCGTCGCCGGCGCCGATCGTGCCCATCAGCGCGGTGAGCAGCGCGAACTTGCCGCCCGGCGTCACCAGGATGTCGGCGGGATCGTACTGCGCGCCGCTGCGGCGCTTCTCGTGCGCGGCGATCGCCTCGCGCAGCGCCGGTTGTCCGGCGGGGGTCGAATAATGCGTGTCGCCGTCGCGCATGGCCTTCTCGGCGGCGGCGACGATGCGCGGATCGGTCGGCAGCGCCGGGTCGCCGCTCGACAGGCCGAGGATGCGGCGGCCGGCGGCGCGGCTCTGGCGGATGCGCTCGGACATTTCCACGGTCGCCGACGGCTTGAGCGAGCTGACGCGGGCGGCAAGCGCGGGATGGGTTCGCAGCGGGGAGTTCACGCGTTCGTTTCCTTCGATGAGCGTGGCATGCAGGCGGGTGCGCCGAGCGCCGCGGCGAAGGCGCAGACCATGTGGCGGAGCGCCTTCTCCGCGTCGGCGGGATCGCAGAGCCCGCCGGAGAGGTCGGAGATGCGGTTGGGGTTGAGCAGCGTGTAATACTGGGCGCCGAGCAGGAAGTGGAAGCGGAAGTACAATTCCTCCATCCCGATCTGGGGCAGCGCGTTCGCGAGCGCGACGATGAAGCGGCGGCTGGTGTCGTTGAAATGCTGGGCGATGAGGTTGCGCGCAAGCTCCTCGCGCTCGCAGGCGACGCCGGCGCGCAGCCGCATGAAGCGGCGGGTGCCGCTGTCGTCGTCGGGCCAGACGAGCGAGGGGCGCAGGAAGGCGTCGAGGATCTGCTCGAGCAGAGGCGGCCGGCCGGGCCCCGCCTTGCAGGCGGCGAGCAGGCGCAGGCGCTCGCCGTTCATGATGGCGCAGCGGCGCACGAAGATGGCCTCGAGGATCTGCTGCTTGGAGCCGAAGTGGTAATGCGCGGCGGCGATGTTGGCGCCGCATTCGCGCAGGATCGAGCGTAGCGAGACCGCCTTGTAGCCGTGTTCCGCGAACATGGCCTCGGCCACCTCCAGTATGCGGTCGGCGGTGGTAACCCGCTGCTGGTCCAAGACAATCGTTCGATGCAAACAGTCGGTTCAATCAGGTGATTGAACGACTATCGGAGCGCGGCGGCCTTGTCCAGTGAAGCGGTGGAATAGCTTTCAGGATCGGCCCGCATATGTCGGCGGGCCGGCAATGAATGGTGATGCCCGCCGCGCAGGCTAGAACATCTCGCCCGGATCGGGCGACAGGCCGCCCTTGCGGGCGCAGCCGTAGTCCTCGCACAGGTGCGCGAGGAGGCCGCGGCAGAGTTCGCCGGTGATCGGGCAGCGGAGATGGCCGCTGTCGTCCTCGCCGCGCGAGCCGGTGTCGACGAAATGGAGCGTGCGGTCGCGCGGCACCGGCGGACCTCAGCCGGCCTTGGCGGTCGCCGGATCGATCACCGCCGTCGCCTCCGTGATCCGCGTCACCGGAAATCCCGACAGCCGCGCATGCTCGTGCACCAGCGCCTCGCTGGGCGACAGATAGATGCAGAACGTCTTGTTGGCGGTGACGTAGGAGTGGACCCACTGCACCTTGCCGTCGAGCTTGGCCAGCGCGGCGTTCGATGTCGCCGCCGCCTCGCAGAACTGCGCCGGCGTGAAGCCGCCGATGTCGGGGATATCGCGTTCGATGACGTAGCGTCTCATGAGGCTGCTCCTGTCGCGGTCAGACGGATTTCCGCCACGGCACGATCATCGACACGCGCCGGCGGTAGCTCAGGTAGTCGTCGCCGAAGAGATCGATCAGGTCGCCTTCCTCGAGCACGATGCCGACGAAGACGTAGGCCGTCGTCACCGACGCGAAGAGCAGGTGGCCGCAGGTCATCACCGGTGCCGACCAGAAGGCGATGAGGAAACCGAGATAGATCGGGTGGCGCACGAAATTGTAGTAGAGCGGCGTGCGAAAGCGGGGCGCGGCCGGCGGCGCGCCCGACAGGTTGCTCAGCACCTGGCTGACGCCGAACAATTCGAAGTGGTCGATGAGGAAAGAACTGCTCAGCACGATGGCCCAGCCGATGAAGGAAAGCGCCGACAGCGCCGCGGCGAGGTTGGCGTTCTCGACGCGCCACACGACATCCGGCAGCGGCCGCCACTGCCAGCACAGCAGCGCCAGCGCGAGGCTCGCGGCGAGCACGTAGGTGCTGCGCTCGATCGGCTCGGGCACGAGCCGCGTCCACATGGCCTTGAAGCGCCGCCGCGCCATGACGCTGTGTTGAAGGGCGAAGATCGCCATCAGCGCCATGTCGACCGCGATCGCCTGGGGCACCGGGCCGGCGGGGCCGCTGTCGATGGTCTTCGGCACGCCGAAGCCGGACACGAAGCAGATGGCGTAGAGCAGAGTGGCGAATGCGGCGAGATAGGCGGCGAGGCCATAGAACAGTGCAATGACGCGTGTCATGTCCGGTCGTTTCGGCAGGTTGAACCCGGGGGGGTCTAGACCGGCCGGCACGCCGAAACTTGGACGTCAGCGAGGGACACTAGGGCGAGAGCGCAGCGGCCTCACGGGCCGCCATAGAGCCATTCGATGCCGTCGTAGCTCTGCTGCGCCGTGCGGCCGGACAGCGCCATCTCGCGCAGTTCGGCGGCGACGCCGCGCGCGTGATAGAACTCGCCGTAGACGCGCGCCATGATCTGCGTGCGCCCGGTGCGCAGATAGCGCGCCTGCTGATAGGCCTTGAACGCGGCCGGCAGGTCGTCGGGCGAGGCCGCGACCTTGTCGGCGAGGACGACGGCATCCTCAGTCGCCATGCAGGCGCCCTGCGCCAGGTATTGCAGCATCGGATGCGCGGCGTCGCCGAGCAGCGTGACGTTGCCCTTGGTCCAGTCCTTCACCGGCTCGCGGTCGCACAGCACCCACATGCGCCAGGTCTCGATGCGCTCGAGCATGCGCGTGACCTGCGGCACCTGCATCTTGAAGTGCTGCCACATCACGTCCTTGGCGCCCTCGGCGTTCCAGCCTTCCTCGTAATGGTCGGAGTGGAACACGGCGACGAGATTGTAGAGCTCGCCGCGGCGCAGGGGGTAATGGACGAAATGCGTGCGCGGGCCGGCCCACAGGACGACGTCCGGCCGCCACAGATCGGCCGGCACGTCTTCCTTCTTCAGCACGCCGCGATAGGCGATGTGGCCGGAGACGCGCGGCTTGCCGTCGCCGACGATGCGCTCGCGGATGGCCGACCACATGCCGTCGCAGCCGATCAGGGCGCGGCCGCGCGCGGTCTCACCGTTATTGAGCGTGACGGTGACGTGGTCGCCGTGGTCGGCGAAATCGTCGACGCGGCGGCTGGTCTCGAGCTGAATGAGGTCGCTGCCCTCGCACGCCTTCAGGAATGTGGCATGGATGTCGGCGCGGTGCGTCACCGCGTATGGCTGGCCGAAGCGCTTCGCGAACTCCTCGCCGAGAGGGATGCCGGTGATGAGCTTGCCGGAGAGCGCGTCGCGCATCTCCTGCGCCGGCGGGCGGTGGGCGTCGGCGAGCACGGCATCCTTCAGCCCGACCTTGTCGAGCATCTTGAAGATGTTCGGGCCGAGCTGGATGCCGGCGCCGACCTCCTTGAACTCCGCCGACTGCTCGAACAGCCGCACCGGAAAGCCGTGGTGCGCGAGGCAGAAGGCGGTGATCAGCCCGCCGATGCCGCCGCCGGAGATGAGGATGGGTTCGGAGCCGCGCGCCATGGCTTTCAAGCCTCTTGTTCTTGGGGAGGTTGGTTTCGCGGGCAACCATAAGGGCAGGGCCCGCCCGACGCAAAGCGACCCAAACGCGAAGCGGCCCGCCTGGTGGGGCGGGCCGCAAAAGTGTTCAGGACGTCCGGGGTCGGGTTACTTGGCGACCTGGCCGCGGATCTCGCCGGCCTTGTTGGTGGCGGTGTGGATGTTCACGTACCACTCGCCGGCCATCAGCTCCTTGGCCTGCGCGTCGGTCAACGTCGCCGAACCCTCGAACGGGCTCTTGGCGGCCGCGCCGGCGAAGATCGGGATGGCGACGCCGGCGTTCTTGCCCGAGCCCGCGGGCCCGTGGAAATGCGCGGCGGTGGCCGGTCCGGACAGGCCGGAATAGGTGCCCTTCCAGCTGAGCTTCTTGGACGCGGTGTCGTAGGTGGCGGTGACTTCGCCCTTGCCAGACCCTTGCGTCGGCGGGACTTCCTGGGCGGTGGTCATCGCCGCCTTGAGGTTGACGGTCTCGGCGAAGGCAGGCGCGGCAATCGAGAACGCGGCGGCGCAGGCGATCAAAAGCGCCGGCCGCACGAACGGCATCGTCATGGTGGCTCCTCCTCACGGTGAAAACAGCAGGTCAGTCTACCACCGGCTAACACCGGTGTCCGGGCCGCTATTCCGCCTCAGGCGGCCACCGCCGGACTGTCCAGGTCGATCACCGTCGAGGAGATTTCGCCGCAGGCCTCGCACTCCCAGGTGTGGCGGATCTCGCCGCCCTCGACGAATTCCGAGGACACGGGCGCGACCATCCAGTCGTCGCAATGGGGGCAGCGGGCGGGCGCGGCAAAGGCGCGAAGGGCGGCAAGCTTGGCAACATCAACGACGAACTGCATCGGGTGGCCTCCTCTTGTCGTCTCAGGGTCCAGCGATGTCCCCAACATCCCTGCGTGCGCCATCAGGAGTAGAGGCGCATTTTGGCGGCTCCGAGACGGCGGGATGAAACCTTGGTGGCCGGACGGCAAAGCTTCGATGACACGGCGCGCCGGCATGTGCACTGCAACATCATCCAGCGTGCAGCGACGCCTCAGTCATTTCATCGCGTTAGCGCGAGCGGGCGCGTGCGCCGCGGCATGCGTCCCTTGGCAAAGCGCAAGAAACATCAAGGCAGGATCGGGGCGGTGCCTGCGCCCGCTCACGACGAATTGAGTCGCGCGGCCGCTGCGGCGGCCGTCAGCCGGCGAGGATCAGGACGGTATGGAGTGCGGAGACGACGAAGTTCGCGGCGGCGAGAAACGCCATCACGTGGTTGACCCAGCCCAGGTCGAGATCCATGGCCGCCCGTCTCCGCCGCATCGAGTAGACGATCCGGCGTCAACGTGGGCCCCGGGCCCCGGGTTCGTCCGGCCGTCGCGCCGCTTCCGGAGGCGCGAGGCCAGAGTGCACGATGTGTCTGAACGAAGCGTAAGCCGTCAGTGGCAGCTGACGTTTACCATCACGATGACGTTGAGCCCGCGCTCGCGCCCCGGCACCGCCTTGCGGCACTTGTCGCCGATCTGGACGACCTCGCCGAGGGCGATCACCTGATGCGCGTGGTGGCTTGCGGGCGCGGGACGGGGCGCGTCGGCCTCGTCGTCCTCCTCGGCGTGCTGATGGTGCGGCGCCGGCGCCTTCGGCGGCGGCACTTTCACCCACACTTCCTTGGTGATCGTGATGTGCTTGACGATCTTCTTGTAGCAGCACGTGCTCGAGTACCAGGCGTCGCGCACCGGCTTGTATTTGCCGGCGCCGTCGCGCTCGTAATAATCGCCCGCATGCGCGGCGCCGGCGCTGAGCGCGGCCACCGACACCAGCGGGATGAGGATGGAAGCAAGACGGTTCATGACACACTCCTTAACAAACATGGTTAACGATCACTGAACCGGGTCTGCCTTGCAACGGCTTTGACGTAGATCAGGATTTTAAAATGCGGGCGGAGACGCAGAAGTGGTGTTGTCATACGACCCGCGGCTGCAACACCCGACAAATGTCACGAAGCAAGTATTGATACGGAGAATTTGAACGATTTTCGGTTGACGTGGATCACAAGAAACAAGCAGTGCGCGTGCGGAATGGACGCAACAAGACTTCAATTGTTTCGAAGACAGGAGCAGCGTCCATGTCAAAGAAAGTTGCAAAAACGCTGATCGCGCTCGGACTGCTTGCTGTCACGGCGGCGGCTTTCGCTCGTGACGACAACTGGCGGCCAGCGACGCATTCATCGTCATCGCCCGAGTATCTGGCGCAGACGCAGCAGCAGTTCACGCCGGCTACGAACGCGGCCCGCGCCTGCACGATGGGAAGCTACATTCGCTGGTCCTGCCGCGGCGATCAGGTCTGCGGCAATACCGCGGGATCGTGCCGATGATATCCGCCCCTCAGGGAAGCACATTCGCCGGTTCGTGGATCTCGCCGCGATCCGCCGAATGTGCTTCCGCCCGCGCGGCCCGCGCCGCGGCACGTTGATGCCGTTTCCGATGCGGCTTTTTGGCCTGCGCGCGCACATTCGGTGACAACTCGACCCGTGAATTGCTGCGCACGCGCGGCGGCGCCGCGCGGCGCTCCGGTGGCGCAGCTGCCGTCTGGGGCGGCGCGGCCGTGGGCCGCTCCGCCGCGACGGGCGTGCGGCGAATGCCGGTGTGCTCGGCCACCCACGGCTCGATCAGCGACACGCGGGTGTACACGCCGAACTTCAATGGCCGGCCGCAGCCTTCGCCCCAGCTGACGATGCCGATCTGCACGAATCCATCCCGGTCGCGAACGACCAGCGGGCCACCGCTGTCGCCCTGGCACGAATCCTTGCCGCCTTCGGGCAAGCCGGCGCACATCATCGTGCCGGTGATCGCGCCGGCATAGGATGCGACGCTGTTGCAGACCTTGTTGTTGACGACCTGCACGGTGACGCGGCGGAGAATGTTCGACACCGCTCCGTTTTCCGTGGTCAGGCCCCAGCCGAGCGCGATCGCCAGCGCGGCGACGCCGCCGTCGCGCTGCGCGTCGCGCGCCGTGGCCAGATGGACGGTCGGGCCGGCGTAGCGCCGGGCGAGGTGAACCAGCGCGACGTCGTTGTCCTGCGTGCCGTCGTCGTATTTCTCGTTCACCAGAACGCGGTCGACCTCGTAGATATTGCCGCCACTGTCCAGCTCGGAGCCGGAATGGACCTGAATCTTGTCGGCGGAATCCGGCTTGATGCAGTGCGCCGCGGTGATCACCCAGTCGGGAGCCATGAAGGCGCCGCCGCAGAAGTGGCCGTCGCGCGGCGGCACGCCCTTGAGCTCGATCGAGGCGACCCACGGATATTCGCCGGTCGGCGCCGGCTCGCCGCCGATGATGCGCGGCTTCACGGCGATCAGCCGCGAGCCCGAGGTGATGTGCTGCACGGCGTCGCGGATGGCGAGCGGCACTTCAGGATGGGTGGCCTGCAACGGGTCGGTCGGGTAGAGCGCGCGCGGCCCGATCTGCACGCCTTGCGCCAGGGCCTGCCCGAGTGGACAGGCCAGAGCCGCTGCCAGCAGCGCCGCCGCCGTAAGGCCGGCGCTATTTGCCGCCGATCGTGCCATTGATCCACTCGCGATAGGCGGCGACGTTGACGTAGACGCCCGGATATTTCTGCTGGGTGCAGCCGGCGCCCCAACTGGTGATGCCGACGAGCACCATGCGGTCGT
>Ga0134125_10008290_pt1 | contig 11717 bp, 4 predicted proteins | sample KB31751_FD_96464 | JGI IMG/M metagenome (GOLD analysis project Ga0134125, IMG submission 96464) | Terrestrial soil microbial communities with excess Nitrogen fertilizer from Kellogg Biological Station, Michigan, USA - KB3-175-1 | ecosystem: Environmental > Terrestrial > Soil > Unclassified ... | reverse complement strand
GAGCTCGGCGCGCTGGCCGAGGGCCGCCGGCTGGAGGTCGATCTCCTGCACCAGCTCGCGGCGCGCGCGCGCGCCCGCGGCGACCGGCGAGAGGCCCGGGCGCGGCTGGCGGCGGCGGCGAAGCTGCGGCCGGATCTGCCCTCGCTGTGGGTCGAGCTGGCGCGTCTCGACGAGGGGACGGGTGATCCGGAGCAGGCCCGGGCGGAGTTGACCGCGGTCGCCGCGCGGCTCCCGGACGATCCGGCGACGTTGATCGCGCTCGGCAAGCTGCTGCACCGTCTGGGGCGAACCGACGAGGCGCTCGGCCGGCTGCGCCTGGCGCTGGCGCTCCGGCCGCAGGATCCGGAGCTGAAACGCTACGTCGATCGTCTGGCGGCGGGCGGGAACGCCGATCCGGCCGACGCCGACGAGCTGGCCCGGCGGTTCGCCGAGGACGCGCGCACGCTGGTGCCGGCGCGCCCGCCCACGCTGGCCGCGGCCGGCGACACCGCCGTCGTGCTGCTCGATCGGCGCGTCGTCCGCGTGCACAAGAACGGCCTCTCGCGCACGTTCGCCCAGCGGGTGGTGGAGGTGCTCTCCGAGCGCGGCGCCGAGGACAACAAGGAGTTCGAGGTCCACTACACGCCCGGCAGCGAAGAGGTCGACATCCGCCAGGCCCGCATCTACCGCCGCGACGCGCATGGGGGGCTCGAGGTGCTGGAGGCGACCGACCGCAGCGACGAGGATCTGTCGGAGCCGTGGTACGGCCTCTACTACGACAACCGCGCCGAGGTGGTCCGCTTCGAGGGCCTGCGGCCCGGCGACGTGATCGAGATCCAATATGTCGTCGACGACGTCAGCAGCGAGAACCAGATGGCCGACTACTTCGGCGACCTGCAGTTCATCGCCGAGACGATCCCCAAGCGGCGCTGGGACTACACGCTCATCGCGCCGCAGAGCCGCCCCATCCACACCAACGTGCCGCGCGTCGCGCACCTCGAGCAGAAGAGCTCTGTGGAAGGCGACGATCGCGTCTACCGCTTCGCCGCCACCGAGGTGGCCAAGATCGACACCGAGCCGGCGATGCCCGGCGTGGCGGAGATGGCCCCCTACCTGCACGTCAGCACCTACGCCACCTGGCGCGAGGTCGGCGCCTGGTACTGGCACCTGGTGGAGGATCAGCTGGCCGACGACGACGACGTCCGGCGGACCGCGCGGGGGCTGGTCACGCCGGGGATGTCCGACGAGGCGCGCGTGCGCGCGGTCTACAACTTCGTCGTCGAGAACACCCGCTACGTGGGGCTCGAGTTCGGCATCCACGGCTACAAGCCCTACAAGGTGACGCAGGTGCTGGCGCGGCGGTTCGGCGACTGCAAGGACAAGGCGTCGCTGATGGTGGCGCTCCTGCGCGAGGTCGGCGTCCCCGCCGAGCTGGTCCTGGTGCGCACCCGGCGCGGTGGGCGGCTCGATCCGCAGCCGGCCTCGCTGGCCATCTTCGACCACGCCATCGTCTACGTGCCCGAGCTGGGCCGTTACCTGGACGGCACGGCGGAGTTCGCCGGCCTGACCGAGCTGCCGACCGAGGACCAGGGGGTGATGGTGCTGCGGGTGGAGCCGCAGGGGGGCGTGCTCACCGAGACGCCCGTGCTCCCCTCGAGCGCCAGCCGCGTCGAGCGGCGCTGGCAGGTGGCGATCGATCCGGCGGGCGAGGCGCGCATCGACGAGACGCTCTCCATCCGCGGCGCCGCCGCGGCCAACTGGCGCGAGCACTACCAGACGCCGGGCGAGCGCGCGGAGCGCTACGGGCGCGTCTGGGACGGCCGCTTCCCGGGCGCGCGGCTCGCCTCCGTCGAGATGCCGGCCATCGGCGATCGCGACGCGCCGGTGACGGTGCGCGCCCAGGTCACGGTCCCGCGGCTCGGGCAGCCGGGGGCGGGCAAGTCACTCGAGCTTCCGGTGAGTGGGCGCGATCCCGACTTCGTGCGGACGTACGCGCGCCTCTCGGCGCGGAGGCAGGACCTGGTGCTGGCCTATGCATGGCAACACGACGAGGAGCTGACCTACCGGCTGCCGTCGGGGTGGCGCGTGCAGCCGGGGGGCCTCGGCGCCGACGCCGCGCGCGAGGTGGAGAGCGCGTTCGGCCGCTTCCACCTCGACGTCAGCGCCGACGGCGACGTCGTCCGCGTTCGCTCGTTCCTGGACGTCTCGCGCGCCCGCGTCGCGCCCGACGAGTACCCGCGCTTCCGCGCCTTCCTGGGCGAGATCGACGCCGTCCTGCAGGCGCACCTGGTGGTGGGACCGGCGGAGGCCGGCTCGTGAGGCGCGCCGCGCCTCGCCTCGGGATCTGGTTGGCGGCGGCCGCCGCCGGGTGCGCGACGGTCCCGCGGCGACCGGCGCCGCCGCCCGAACCGGCGCTGGCGGGCTGGGAGGCGCTCGCCGCCGGCCGCCGCGCCGAGGCCACGCGTGTCTTCGCCGATCGCCTCCGGGTGGCGCCGGCGGATCCGATCGCGCTCTCGGGCCGGGCCGCGATCGCCTACGAGCGCGGCGAGAGCGCGGCGGCGCTCGACGACGAAGTGGCGGCGCTCCTGGCGCTCGCCGCCGGGCCGGCCGAGGTCTCGCCGGCCGCAGAGACGCTGGCGCCGCTGGCGGCCGGCCGCGTGCGGGCGCTGTGGGGCGAGCTCGGGCCGGAGGATCGGGCGCGCGTGGCGTCGCGGCTCCGCCCCGTCGAGCTGGCGCGCGCGCCGGCGCTCCCCTGGCTGGCGCGCGTCGAGCTGGCCCACCTCGGCGACCAGATCGCCCGCGAGGTGGAAAACGTCGGGGCGCTCGCCCGCGCGGCGCGCGCGGACGGCTGCGCCGACAATGCCTTCGAGGTCGGGACGCTCGGTTCGTTTCCGCACCTCGATCTCGCTCGCCCGCCGCCCGCGGGCGAGCGCTCGCCCGCGGCCTGGCGTCCCCTCACCGCCTCCGGCTGTCACCTCGATGTCCCGCTCTCGGCGTACGGGCACAAGGACGCCCGACTGCTGCGCGCGGCGATCGAGGTCCCGGCCGGCGAGTACGAGGTGGTGCTCGAGTTCCCGGACGAGGCGCGCCTCGATCTCGACGGCGCGCCGGCGCTGGTGCACGGGTCGGGTCGGCGGTACGGCCCGCGGCTCTCGGCGGTCCGGATCTCGCTCGCGGCCGGGCGCCACGATCTGGCGCTGCGGCTGGCGAACAGCGCGGGGGAGGCGCAGGTCGGGCTGTTCGTGCTCCCCCGGCAGGCGGACGTCGAGGTTCGCTTCGTCGATCCGCGCGCCGCCGCCACGGCCGCGCCGGCGCCGGGGACCCCTGTCAGGGGGCCGTCGCCCTCGGGGCCCTCCCTTTCCGTGGGGGGCGAGGCGCTGCGCGCCTACGGGGACGCCTTCTCCGCCCAGCGGCGAGGGGCGATCGACGAGCTGGCGGCGGCGCTCGACCGCCTCCGCGCGCGGCCGCGGTTCGCGGTGGGGCTGGCGCTGGCGGGCGAGATCGCGCGCCACGATCCCACCCGTCCGGCGCCGCTCGCCCGCGACGCCGCCCGCCGGTTCTTGCGTCAGGCGGTGGCCGTCGATCCCAACCTCGCGCGTGCTTGGCAAACGCTGGCGGCCGTGGAGATGGAGGACGATCGCCCCCGCGACGCCCTGGTCGCCGCGCGCCGGGCCGGCAGCGCCGCCCCCGGGTGGTGGGCTCCCGACCTTCTGCTGGCGCGCGTGCTCGGTGCGCGGGGGCTCGACTTCGATGCCTCGCGGGCGCTCGAGGCGGCGGCCCGCAAGGCCGGGGCGGAAGCGACGCCGTGTCCCGTGCTCGAGGCGCTGCGCCGTGACGCCGAGGGGCGCCGGCAGCTCGCGCGCGAGGACCAGCTGACGGCGGCGCTCGTCGCTTGCGGCGGCGACGTCGACGCGCGGGTCGAGCGGGCACAGGCTCGCGGTGAGACGGACGAGGCGATCGCCCTCCTCGAGCGGGCGCTGGCGCTCGACCCCGAGCGCGACGATCTGACCGGCCAGCTGGCGCTGGCGCTGGCGGCGAAGGGGAGATCGCCGGAGGCGGTGGCGGCCCTGGCCGTGCTGGTGGCCCGCGATCCGCAGGATCCGATGCGGCGGGTGCGGCTCTGCGACGCCCAGGCGGCGGCCGGCCAGCTCGCGTCGGCGCGCCGGACGATCGCCGACGCCCTCGACGCGCGCCCGGACGTGCCCGAGGTGCGCCGCTCAGCCCGGGCGCTCGGGGTGGCGCTGCCGCTCGACGGCTACCGCGTCGACGGGCGCGCGGCCATCGCGGCGTTCGAGAAGGCCGGCGCGCGCTACGCGGCGCCGGCGGTGATGGTGCTCGATCGGGCGGTCACGCGGGTGTTCGGCAGCGGCGCCACCATGACCCTCACCCACGAGATCGTCCGCGTCGACAGCAAGGACGCCGTCGATCGCTGGGGCGAGATCCAGGTGCCGGATGGCGCGGAGATCCTCACCCTGCGCACGCACAAGCCGGACGGAACCACGCGCGAGCCCGAGGAGATCGCCGGGAAGGACACCATCTCGGCGCCGGATCTGGCGCTCGGCGACTACGTCGAGTGGGAGATCCTGGAGACGCACGCGCCGTCGGAGGCGTTCGCCCCCGGTTTTCTCGCCGAGCGGTTCTTCTTCCAGTCGTTCGACGCACCGATCGCGCGCAGCGAGCTGGTCCTGGTGACGCCCCCGGGGCGGCCGGTCGCCCTCGACGCCCGGTCGGGCGCACCCAAGCCCGAGACGCGGGTCGCCGCCGACGGGCAGCAGGTGATGACCTTCGTGGCGACCAACGTCGCGCAGCTCTACGCCGAGCGCTCGGCGGTGCCGGCGATCGAGTACGTCCCCTCGGTGCGCGCCTCGAGCGGGGTGGGGTGGACCGCCTGGACGCGCTACCTGACCGAGGAGCTGCACGACGCCCTGCGCGTTTCGCCCGAGGTGGCGGCGCTGGCCCACAAGATCGCCGCGCCGGCCGGCGGCGATCGCGCGCGGACCGCCGCGGCGATCGTCGACTGGGTGACGGAGAACATCGAGGCGACCGACGAGCTGGCCGAGCCGGCCGCGTTCACGCTGGCGCGCGGCCGGGGCAGCCGGGTGACCCTCACGCTCGCGCTGGCCTCCGAGCTGGGGCTGCCCGCCGAGGCGGTGCTGGCGCGCTCGCGCCTGGTGGCCGACGTCGCGGCGCCGACGCCGCCGCAGGAGCTGGACGACTTCGGCGACACGCTGATCGGTTTCCGATTGCCCGCCAAGTCCGTCTACGTCGATCTGAGGCTGCGGCACGCGGCGTTCGGGTACGTGCCGCCCGGGCTCGACGGCGCGCGCACGCTCGGCCTCGAGGACGCGACGTTCGGCGTCGCCCGCAGCAGCGCCGACGCCGACCGGCGGACGATCGACATGACCATCCGTCTCGACGAGCGGGGCGGGGGCTCCGCGGTGGCGACGGAGGAGCTGGCCGGGTGGCCGGCGCTCGAGTGGGCCGAGCTGGTCGACCGCTTCGGCGCCGATCGCGTGCGGCTGCGTGAGGACTTCGAGCAGCGCTGGCTGGGAGTGCAGTTTCCCGGCGCGCGGCTGCGCGATCTGGAGGTCGACCTGCCGCGCGACGCCTCGGGGCGGGTCGGCACGGCGCGCGTGCGTTACTCCTTCGTGAGCGCGCACCTGGCGGTCCCGGTCGACCGCACCGGCGCCGGGGCGCGCGAGCTGCGGATCGAGCCGACCTTCTTCCGCTCGCAGCCGGGACGCCGCTTTGCCGCCGAGCCGCAGCGCTCGACGGCGCTCATGCTGGGGTTCGACGTGCCGACGCGCATGACCGCCACCGTCGAGCTGCCGGTCGCCGCGCGGCTCGACGGCCCGGCGGCGGGCGGCGATCTGGTCGTCGCCCGCGCGGGGGGCTACCGCTTCGTCGAGGCGCGCGACGTCGAGCCGGGGCGGCCGAACGTCATCGTGCTGCGCCGCGAGTCGACGCTGCCGATCATGCGCGTCTTGCCCGGAGATTACGCCGGCGTGGCGGCCGACCTGCGGCGGGTCGACGGCGCCGAGCAGGCGGAGATCCGGATCCGGATGGGCGCCGCCGGACACGGCGCGGGGGCGCATTGAGGGCGCGCGTGCGGCTCGTCGCGCTGGCCGGTCTGGCCGGTCTCGGCGCCTGCAGGGCCGCGACGCCCGTCCCGGGCGGTCCGGCCGATCGCCTGGTGGTGGCGCGCTCGACCGACGCCGTCAGCCTCGATCCGGCGCGGGCCAACGATCTCGAATCGCTGGAGGTCGCCGAGCAGGTGTACGGGCGCCTGGTCCGCTTCTCGCCCGGGCGCCTCGAGCCGGAGCCCGATCTGGCCACCAGCTGGACGGTCAGCACCGACGGCACCGTCTGGACGTTCGAGCTGCGCCCCAACATGGTCTTCCAGGACGGGACGCCGGTCGACGCCGCGGCGGTCGTCTTCTCGTTCGAGCGGCAGATCATCCCCGAGCACCCGTACCACGAGCCGGACTTCGTCTGGACGCGCGCCTATCACAACATCCGCCGCGTGCGCGCCGACGGTCCCTTGCGCGTGCAGTTCGAGATCGATCGCCCGTACGCGCCTTTTCTCGCCAACCTGGCGATGGGGCCGGCGGCCATCGTCTCGCCGACGGCGGTCAAGCGGTGGGGGCACGACTTCGGACGCCACCCCGTCGGCTCGGGACCTTACCGCTTCGTCGAGTGGATCCCCGGCGACCGCATCACGCTCGAGCGCAACCCCACCTACTGGGACCAGCCGGCCCGCACGCGCTACCTGGTCCTGCTGGACATGCCCGACTCGAAGCAGCGGATGCAGGCGCTCGAGTCGGGCGCCGCCGACGTGATCCAGCAGCTGGCGCCCGACGACCTGCCGCTCGTGCGCCTGCATCCGGATCTCCGCCTGGCGATGGCGCCGGCGGCGCTCGTCTCCTACCTGGCGATGAACACCCAGCGCAGGCCCCTCAACGATCCGCGCATACGCAGGGCGATCGCGCACGCCATCCGGACCGAGGCGCTGGTCAAGCTCGTCTACCAGGGCCTCGGCATCCCGGCCATCGGCCCGCTGCCGCCCAACGTCTGGGGGGCGCGCTCGGACGTGGTCACCTACCCCTACGATCCAGCCAAGTCGCGCGCGCTGCTCGAGGAGGCGGGCTGGCAACGCGACCGCGAGGCGCCGCTCAAGCTGTTCGCCCCCTCGCAGCCCAGCCAGTACATGCCGGCGCCCGCGCGGGTGGCGGACATCATCAAGCATTGCCTGGCCGAGGTGGGGATCAAGGTCGACGTCATCCTCAGCGATCCGGCGGATCACCAGCGGGCGCTGTGGGCCGGGGAGCACGATCTCGCGCTGCACGGCTGGTTCAACGACAACGGCGATCCGGATAGCTTCCTCTACACGCTGCTCGACTCGGACAACACGACCGGCTCGCGGCCGTCGAACATCGCCTTTTACAGCAACGGCTGGTTCCACGACGTCATCGGGAACGCGCAGCGGACCACCGATCGGACCGAGCGCGAGCGGCTCTACTCCCAGGCGCAGGCCATCCTGGCCATCGACGTCCCCTGGGTGCCGCTGGCGCACTCCAAGGTGGTGTTCGCCGAGCGGACCAACGTGCGCGGGCTCGTCGTGCAGCCGTCGGCGATGGGGCTCTACCGATTCGCGGAGCACGTCCCATGAAGCGACAGGGGCGGACGCCGTTCGGCGCCCGGATGAGCACCCCGACACCGGGAGAGGACGGCCGCTTCAAGTCGTCGAGCGGGGTCCGCGCCTCGATGATCTACCGCCCCCCGGAGTGGCTGGGGAAGGCGAGCTCGAACTGGACGCTGCAGACGGCGGCGCAGCCGATGCACCGGCGGGGCTTGCGCCGGCGGCTGTCGATCGCGCTGGTGCTCGCCACGCTGGGCCCGGTCATCGCCGTTTCGGTCGTCGCGGTGGCGCTCATCTTCTCCAGCGTCGAGCAGGGGATCAAGTTCGAGGCCGAGCGCGGGTTGCAGGTGGCGCGCGGCCTCTTCCTCGGGCAAGTGCAGGAGGTGGCGGCCGGCGCCGCGGCGCTGGGTGACGACAAGGAGCTCCTGGCGGCGCGCGCGGTCTCGGACACCGGCAAGGTGCGGGCGCGCCTGGGGGCGCTGTCGACGGCCACGCCGGGCGCGCTGTTCGAGATCACCGATGCCACCGGGAAGATCCTGGCCCGCTGCTCGCACGGGAGCTGCGACGAGGCGCTGACCGGCGAGGGGCGGGCCGGGCTCGATCCGGTCGGCCGCTCGCCGGTCATCCTGCGCGCGCTCGACTACGAGCGGACGGTGTCGATCGAGAGCGCGCGCGATCGGCTGGTGGTGCGGGCGGCGCTCCCGCTCACCGACTCGGCGCTGCGGCTCCTGGGGGCGGTGGTGGTGACGGTGCCCATCGACTGGACGGTGGTCGATCGGCTCAAGGCGGCGCTCGGCGCGGGGCGCGAGGTGGTGGTCTACGTCGGCCGCGCCCCGAACGCCTCGACCTTCATGGCCGCCACCGGCGCGCGGCTGGTCGGACCGACGCTGCCGAGCGGGTTCCAGGTGGCGGGGCCCGGCGCGGCCACCTCGGTGATCCCGCTGGAGGTCGACGGCCACGAGTACTCGATCGCCTTCGGTCAGCTGCAGGACGTGAACGCCGCCTACGTCGGACTGCTCGGCGTGGCCGTGGATCGCGAGCCGCTGGCCGTGGCGCGCCGGCGGGCCATCACCACGCTCGTCTCCGGCGCGCTGGCGACCCTGCTCTTGGCCATCCTGCTGTCGAACCTGCTGACCGGGCGGATGACCCGCCCGCTGCAGGACCTGCACGCCGGCGCGCTGGCCATCGCGCGCGGCGATCTCGACACCAGCATCTCGGTCAACACGATGGACGAGATCGGCGATCTGGCCGAGGCCTTCCGGATCATGACCCGCAGCCTCAAGGAGAACCAGGAGGGGTTGGCGGCGCGCGTGCGCGAGCTGGTCACCGTCCACCAGGTCGGCCGCGCGGTCAGCACGGTGGTCGATCTCGGGCAGGTGCTCCGCTCGGTGGCCACCGAGGTGCTCAACGTGCTGGGCGGCAAGACGGCGGCCATCGCGCTGGCGATCGGCGCCGATCCGCCCGAGTTCGTGGTGCGGGCGGTGGCGGGCGAGGCGGTCGGCGGCCAGCTCGCCCGGCTGGCGGCGGCGGTGGCGGCGCTCGGGCGCGCGCGCCGCACGCCCGCGGTGGAGGCCGACCCCCAGCTGATGGACGCCGCGCTGTCGGCGGGGCTCACCGGCCCGGTCATCGCCGCGCCGCTGACGCTCAAGGAGCGCCTGGTGGGCGTCATCGTGATCGGGCGGCTGGGGGAGGCGCCGTTCGGCGAGGCCGATCTGCGCCTGCTGGTCACCTTCGCCGATCAGACGGCCACCGCGATCGAGAACGCCCGCCTCTATACCGAGGTGCGCGCGTTCTCGGAAGTCCTGGAGGCGCGCGTCCGCGCCCGCACGGCCGAGCTGGAAAAGGCGAACAGCGAGATCGAGCGGACGCTGCGCGAGCTCGGCGAGGCGCAGGGACAGCTCATCCATTCGGAGAAGATGGCCGGGCTCGGCATGCTGGTGGCCGGCATCGCGCACGAAGTGAACTCGCCGGCCGCCGCGGTGCAGGGGCTGGTCGACGCGCTGTCCGAGACCGTCCGGCGGCTCGGCCACAGCGCCCAGGCGCTGAGCGCGCTCGGCTTGCCGCCGGCCTCGGTGGCGCGCTTCTTCGAGCTCATCGACGGCTTGCTCCCCGAGATGATGTCCGCGCCCCTGCTGACCTCACTGGATGCCCGGCACCAGGTGCGCCGGCTCAAGACCGCCTTCTCGGGGGCCGACGGCGCCGGCGAGGCCGCCGCCATGCTGGCCGAGGTGGGAACCCTCGGCGAGCGGGTCGCGCCCGAGCTCAAAGCGCTGGTCGGTGACCGGAGCCTGGCGCCCCTGGCAGGCTACTTGCGGGAGGTGGCCTTTCTCGCGCGCACGGCGGGGACGATCCGCACCGCCATCGGCGCCATCCGTCGGATCGTCGGGGCGCTCAAGAGATATTCGCGACTGGACGAAGCCCCCCTCGAGCGCGTGGACGTCCACGCCGGCATCGAAGACACCCTGGTGATCCTGTCACATCAGTTGAAGTACGGAGAAAACGGCGTTAATGTGAAGAGATCATTCGGGTCGTTGCCAGCGATAACAGCTTACGTCGGTGAGTTGAACCAGGTGTGGACGAACTTGATCCACAACGCGATACAGGCCATGGATGGGCGGGGCGAGATTGTGATTGAAACCAGGTCGGAGAACCGGGACGTGATCGTCGCGATCGAGGACAACGGTCCGGGCATCCCGCCCGACGCCGCCGAGCGCATCTTCGAGCCCTTCTTCACCACCAAGGCGAAGGGGGAGGGGACCGGCCTCGGTCTCAGCATCTGCGCGCGCATCGTCGAGAAGCACGGCGGAACGATCCGCGTCGACAGCAAGCCGGGACGCACGCGGTTCGAGGTGCGCCTGCCGGTCGAAGGGCCGCCGCCGTCGCCCGAGCCGGTCAAGGAGGCCGCGGTGGGCGCCTGGCCGATGTTCGACGTCCCAGGTCCAGCCCCAGGCCCAGGTTCGAGCAGGGGAAGCGCGTGAACCCGCCGACCGCCCTGCGCGAGCACATCGTCTGCGTCGACGACGAGGAGGGGATCCTCGCGGCGCTGCGCCAGCAGCTCTCGGCGCGCTTCGGCGGCGAGTGCGACATCGCGGTCGCCAAGAACGCGCGCGAGGCGCTCGACCTCATCGAGGATCTCCAGCACGACGGCGAGCAGGTGGCGGTGGTGATCGCCGACCAGATCATGCCCGGCATGAAAGGCGTCGAGCTGCTCGAGGAGGTCCACAAGCGGAGCCCGCAGACGGTGAAGATCTTGCTCACCGGCCAGGCCGGGCTCGACGCCGTCGTCTACGCCATCAACAAGGCGGGGCTCGATCAGTACATTCCCAAGCCGTGGGACGAGCCCGATCTGCGCCTCACCATCCAGAGCCTGCTGTCGCGTTTCCGCCTCGAGCGCGAGCGGGCCGAGCTGCTCGCCGAGCTGCGGACGAAGAACGCCGAGCTGGCCTCGCTCAACACCTCTCTCGAGGAGAAGGTCGTCGAGCGGACCAAGGAGCTCGAGGACCTGAACACGCGCCTCGCCGAGCTGGCGATCACCGACGGTCTGACCAGCCTCTACAACCACCGCCACTTCCGCGAGCGGATGTCGCTGGAGATGGAGCGCAGCAACCGCACCGGGTTGCCGCTGTCGATCCTGATGATCGACGTCGATCACTTCAAGGGCTACAACGACCGCCACGGCCACATGGCGGGCGACAACGCCCTGCGCGGCGTCTCCAAGATCCTGCAGCACGGGCGGCGCGCCAACGATCTGGTCGCCCGTTACGGCGGCGAGGAGTTCGCCATCATCCTGCTCGACGTCGGCAAGGCGGCGGCCAAGGAGGTCGCCGAGCGGATCTGCGCGCAGATCGCCGAGTTCCCCTTCGAGTTCGGCAGCACGCAACCGATGGGGAAGCTGACCATCTCGGTCGGCGTGGCGTCCTTCCCTGACGACGGCGCCGAGCCGGCGCTGGTGTTGGCCGCCGCCGATCGCGCCCTGTTCTCGGCCAAGAACGGCGGCCGCAACCGCGTCCGCGTCGCCGGCCAGTCGGAGTAGCCGCCATGCGCATCGCCGTCCTCGGCGGCGGCGCGTGGGGCGGCGTGCTGGCGGCGCTGGCGGCGG
>Ga0134125_10008289_pt1 | contig 11717 bp, 10 predicted proteins | sample KB31751_FD_96464 | JGI IMG/M metagenome (GOLD analysis project Ga0134125, IMG submission 96464) | Terrestrial soil microbial communities with excess Nitrogen fertilizer from Kellogg Biological Station, Michigan, USA - KB3-175-1 | ecosystem: Environmental > Terrestrial > Soil > Unclassified ... | reverse complement strand
CGCGCGAGAGAGTCGCGCCGAGGCGCGCCGCGCCTTCGACCAGCCGCTCTTCCTTGATCACCTCGATGGTCGTGCGGCCGAGAATGAAGGCGAGCAGCGGTCCACGGAAGGTACCGATGTGGTCGCCGGGCTGCCACAGATCGAGGTCGCTGCGGTAGACGAGGAGGCCGATCGGCACGCCGCCGCCGATGCCCTTGGCGATGCACATCATGTCGACCCGCACATCGGCGTGCTGATGCGCCCACCAATGTCCGGTGCGGCCGACGCCCGACTGGATCTCGTCGAGGATGAGCAGGATGCCGTGGCGGTCGCACAGCGCACGCAAGCCGCGAAGGAAACGCGGCGGCGCCACGATATTGCCACCTTCGCCTTGCACCGCCTCGATCAGCATGGCGGCGGGGATATCGGTGCCGGAATGGTCGTCGGCGAGCAGCATTTCGACATGGGCCAGCGCAAGATCGATCGCCGCTTCGGGATCGGCCCAGGCGCCGCGGCCGCGGAACGGGTAGGGGAAGGGGCAGAAGGTGACGTCGTCGCGCACCCGCAGTCCCGCCCGCCGCACGCCGCGGGCCGAGCTCACGCCCAGCGCGCCCTGGCTCATCCCGTGATAGCCGCCGATGAAGGCGAAGATGCCCGAGCGGCCGGTGGCGAGCCGCGCCAGTTTCAGCGCCGCCTCGATCGTGTCGCTGCCGGTCGGGCCGCAGAACTGGATGCGGCAATCGTCGCGCAGAGCGGCCGGCAGCGTGCCGAGCAGCCCCTCTATGAAGGCCAGCTTGTCGGTGGTGGTGAGATCGAGACCGGACAGCAGCGGTGCCTGCACATCATGCAGCGCCGCCATGATGCGCGGATGCGCGTGCCCTAGCACATGCACCCCGGCGCCGCACAGAAGATCGAGGTAACGCCGTCCGTCGGTCGCGATCAGCTCGCATCCTTCGGCGCCGCGAAAGGCCACGGGAAAGCGATCGGCGTAGGAGCGTGCCGCGGATTCGATCGCGGCGCCCCAGCCAAAATCCCGCTCCACCGGCAGGCCTGAGATGAGACGCATTTGGTCCATAAATGAAGTATAAGCTGCGCCCGGAGTCCGCAAAACCTGCCCCCACTCCTAATCCTAGGGTATTGACAAGGTGTTACGATGAAAGGGCGGCGGCCAGAATCGGCGGTGGCCGCGCAATTTCAGGACATCCGGCTTCTCGATCCGGCCGATCTCGATGCGGTGCTGGCGCTGCAGAAGCGGGTCAGGGAGAGCCTGCCGGATCCCAGCCTGCTCGCCGACGATCCGCCGGAATTCTTCGCGCGCCATCTCAGCCGGCCCAACCTCATCGGCGGCATCGAGCGGCAGGGCCGGCTCGTCGCCTTCGGCGTGCTCGCCTTCGCCGTTCCGGCCGCCCAGAACTTCGGCACGCATCTGGCATTCGCGCCGCCGCGTCTCGCCACGGTCGGGCAGCTCGATGGCGCGGTGGTCGATCCGGATTTTCGCTCGGCCGGCCTCCATGCCCGCCTCGTCCGCTGGCGTATCGGCGAGGCGATCGCCCGGCAATGCCGTGACGTGCTGTCGACCGCGGCGCCGCTGAATGTCGCGAGCTGGCGCAATATGGTGCGCTACGGCATGCATGCCGTGGCGCTGCGAACCCTGTTCGGCGGCCTGCAGCGCCTGCTGCTCCATCGCGATTTCCTGCATCCGCGAGTCCCCGATCGTGCCGCCGCGCGCATTTGCCCACTCGAGGCGGAAGCGCTGACCGCCGAATTTGCCCAGGGCCGGATCGGCGTCGCGGTCGCCGGGCGCGGCATGCTCATGGCGCCGTTCGTCAAAGAAAGCTGAGCGAAAGAATCGATTTGCTTTATCATCGCCCCGGCCGGGCGACGTGGCCGCCACGGGTGAATGTGGTGTTATGACGGTCGATCGTCTCGAGCAGACGGTTATCTCCTATAGCGAGGCGCCGGCGAGCGCCCCCGCCCGAGACGTCCCCCGCCAGCGCTGGCTGAAGCCGGCGGAGAAGGAAGCCGAGGCTCACAAGCTGCGGGCCCGCGGATTCAGCTACCGCCGCATCGCCGAGACATTGCAGGTCCGTTACGACCAGATCTCCGGCTGGCTGTCCGGCATCTCGGAGTCGGCGCGGGCCGAGCTGCGCAGCGAGCCACGGCTGAGCTTGCGCCTGGTCGGGCGCGCGCCGGCGGTGTCCGACAGCCCGGGCATGGCCGCCGGCGCCGCGGCCTCGCCCGATTTCCTCGCCCGCTACCAGGCACTCGAGCAGCGCACCGCCGATCTGCTCGCCACCCTGAAACAGGTGGCGGCGGAAAACCGCGAGCGCGAGGCCCGCCTCTACAAGATGCTGGAGGATGAGCGCCGGGCCGCTTCCGAACGCGAGACGCGCATCAAGACCGAGCTCGCCGAGCTGCGCGAGATGGTGGAAAGGGCGCTGGCGGCCAAGCCCGCACCGCAACGCGCGCGATCCGGCTGATGCGGCTTACCACCAGAGCATTCCTGTGGCTCGCGGTCGGGATGCTGATCACCACCCTCGTCAGCGTTTTGTTCCTCAGCTTCGATCTGCGGCGGGCCCATCGCGATGCCGCCGTCGCGCGCCTGTCGGTCTCGGTCAACGATCTGCGCCGCGCCGTCGAGGCCCGCCTCGCCTTCGGCCAGCCACTGGCGCTGCTGCAGGATGGGCAGACCCTGCTCGAGCGCGAGAAGGCCAACCTCGCCGGCGCCGGCGCGGTGATGATCGCCGGACCGCAAGGGCACATTCAGCAATCGACCGACCGCACCTCGGTCGGCGACCGCCTGCCCGAGCCGTGGCTCGGTCGCGACGGCAATCTCCGGGATCAGCCCTGGTCCGAAGCCGGCGAGCGCGGCCTCGTGGTCGGCGCGCCGATCGTCGACGGCTTCGGCCACGTCATCGGCGCCGTCATCATCCGCGAATCCATCGCCCATGTGGATTTGCGCGCCGCAGACACGCTGCTGCCGGTCGGAGGCGCCGCCGCCATCCTGTTCGTCCTGGCGTTGCCGGCCGCCTATTTCGGCGCGCGCGTGGCGCTCGATCCGCTGACCCGCGCCGCGGCCCGGCTCACCGATCATCTGATCGTGCTGCGCCGCGCCGACATCGAGGGCGCGCCGCTACCGGCGCCGGCCGCCGATCTCGATCCTCTGGCGGCGGGTTTCGTCGCACGGGCCGGATCGGCGCTCGCCGGCATGGCCGCCGCCAGCGCCGAGATCAACCGCCATGACGGCACGAGCTAGCCAGCCGTGAGCCCGTATCGCGCTCTGCGCGCCGCAAGACGGCTGCTCCTGCTCGCGCTGCTGCTCGCCGCCCTGCCTTGGGCGGTGACCCTGGTCACCGGGCTGGGCGCCGCGCGCGACTCGCTCACGCCCTCGCACGCGGCCACGGCGAGCGCCATTGCCCGTTCGCTCGCGGGGCAGATCGAGCGCGCGCTGTCGGCCGGCATCCCGCTGGCCGAGCTCGAGGGCATGGCGAGCTTCCTCGATGATTACATCGCCGATCATCGCGAGATTCGCTTCCTGATCGTCACCGATACGAGCTGGCACAGCCTCTATGGTCGCGCCCCACCGGGAGCGCCGCCCGTGACGCTCGCCGGCGGTCCGCCCCCCGGCGCCGTCTCCCTGCCGCTCGTGCGGGGCAAGGACGAGGTCGGCCATGTGCTCGTCGGCTTCACCCAGGCGGCGGTCGACCAGGACCTGGCGCGGCTGGCGCGCGCCCTGCTGCTCGGCTTGCTGGTCGGCGGCTGGCTGGTGCTCGAGATGATCCGCTGTTTCGCCGGCGTCAGGCTGAGCGAGCCGGTGCGGATGATCGCCGGCCTGTTGCGCGACGGCACCAACGGCGATTTCCGCCATGCGGCCCGGCCTGGCGGCACCGACGAGCTCGGTTCGGCGATGACGGCGCTCGGCCGCCTGACGCGTCATCTCATGCGCCGGCGATCCGAGCTCATTGGCCGCGCCGAAGACGCCAGGCGAGATGCCTACGAGGCGGGCATGGCGGCCCGCGCCGACCTCGTCCTGCGCGAGGCGACGTCGAGCCTCCTCATCGCCGAGGAAGCGCCGCTGCTCGAGGAGCCGCGCAGCGAGCGGCCGCTGCGCCGCGCTTTGCTGGCGATCATCGGTTTCGCCGTCGCCCTGCCGCTGGCCGCATTCGCCGCCGCGGACAGTGCCATGCCGGGCGGCCTGTTCGGTCCGCTCCTCGCTTTTGCGCTGCCCTTCCTGGTCGGCGGCCGCTGCCTCGATGTGGTGCGCCGCCGCCTCGGGCGGCCGCTCGCCATGACCATCGCGGCGCTGCTCGGCGCGGCTGGCGCGCTGCTGCTCGATCCGGCCTGGGGCCCCGATCTGCTGCTGCTCGGCGCCGGTCTCACCGGCATCGGCGCCGGTCTCCTGCTGCATGTCGGGACCGAGATCTACGGCCTGCCCACCGGTGACGCCGGAGTTGGCTTGGACGTCGATGCGCTGTGCGGCTTCGCGGCCGGCATCGGCATGGCGGCCGGCAGCTGGCTCGCGACCGGTGGCGGCATCCTGGCGATCGTGCCCTATGCGACGGTGGTGCTGCTCGTGCTCGCCGCGATCCTGGCCGGCCTTGCCATGCCGGAGGGCGCGCATGAGACCGACGCCGACGGGTTGCTGGCGGCGGGCGAGCTGTTCGCCATCATGACCCGCTTGCCGGTGCTGGTGCTGCAGATCGGCATCGTCGCTCCAGCCGCCGCGCTGCTGACGCTTGCGGCGATCGCCAGCCTCCGTCTCGGCGATCTCGGTAGCGCGGGTCTGGCCTGGGCGATGAGCGCCGCCATCGGCGCCGCGCTCGGGCTGCTCTTGCCGAGGAGCCCGCGCGCGCCCCTCACCATGCAGCTCGCGCGTGTCGCGGCTGCTTTGGTGCTTGTCGCGTCGATCAGCCACCTGCTCGCCGACGGCTGGTCGGCGCTGCTCCTCGCATTCTTCGGCGGCGGGACGCTCACCGCCGCCTCGATCACGGCGCAGCATGTCGCCGGCGCGCAGCGGCTGCTCGGGAGAAAGCGCGTGCTGCTGGCGGCGCGCGTCGGCCGCGCCATCGGCATCCTCGCCCCCTTGGTCGCCGCGGCGGCCGGTCTGCCGGTCTCGCTGCTGATGGCGGTGGTGGCCCTGTGGCTCGTCGCGGGCAGTTTCATCTCGCTGTTGCTGCCGCAGCCGGCGGGACGGCCCGATGCCGATCTCGGCGGCGGGCGGCAGGCGGCGGGGTCACGCCCATGACTCTCACGCGGCGCGTCTTCCTGGCGGTGCTGCTCGGCTTTCTGCTGCTCGCCGGCGGCCTCTCCATCATGGGCTGGATGCGCGAGCAGGTGCTGAGCCGCCAGACCGACGCTCTTCTCCTGACCTGGTACGAGCATGCCTGGCGCGAGGCCGTCGACCGCCACGATCTGCAGCTGCGGGCGCGCGTCGCTCCCTTTCTTGCCGCCGAGACGGCACTCGGGCCTGCTATCGCCGAGCGCCGCTTTCCGGAGCTGCGCGCCGAACTCGCGCAGCTCTTCGGCAGGCTGGCCGCCAATGTCGACGCGACCGCGCTGCAGCTGGTCGATGTGCAGAGCCGGATCCTCTACACGACCTCGCTCGCCTCGCTCGACCAGTCGGAGCCGCTGCTCGATCCCGACGCCATCATCGCCGGGCTCGTCGGCCCCGCCCGGCCCGCCGGGGTCGAGCGTCATGGCGGCACGCTCTATCAGGTGGCGGGCTTCCCGGTGATCAACAACTTGCAGATCGTCGGCCTGCTCATCGTGGCGACGGATGCGCGCGATCTCGTGCAGGATGTCAGCGCCGAGACCGGCAGCGGCCTGGCTTTGACCGATTCCGACGGCAAGCCGCTGGTGATGGGCGGCACTGCCACCGCCGATCTGCTCCGCCGCATGACCGACACCAGCCGCGGCGCGCAATCCATGCAGATCGGCGACCAGAGCCGCACGATCGCGACCTTGCCCCTCACCAATGCCGGCGGCACGCGCATCGGCCTGCAGCGCTGGTTCGCCGACTCGACCGAGCAGCGCTGGGACACGCGCCAGCTCGGATGGGAAACCTACGCCGCCGATGCGGCGCTGCTGGCACTCCTCCTCGTGCTCGCCGCCGTGTTCCTCGGACGCACCTTCCGCCCGGTCGGCAGCACCATGCAGGCGCTGCGTGCGCTGGCGCACGGCGATACCTCGGTCGAGATCATGACCTCCGATCGCGACAGCGAATCGGGCGCCACGGCGCAGGCGCTGAGGGTTTTCCGCGACAGCCAGATCGCGGTGGCGCTCGCCGGTGAGCGCCGCGCCCGCCAGCGCCGGCGGCAGCTCATGTTCATTCGGGGCCAGATGGAGCGCATGGCCGCGACGCTCGACGAGGCGGCCCGCGAGGAGCTGCTCGCCGACCTCAAGCGCATCGAGGCGCGTGCCACCGAGCAGGCGGAGGCCCAGGGCGATGCGCTCGACGCGCTGGCTGTCGCCTTCCAGACCATGACCGAGCGCGTCAGCCGGCAGCATGAGAGCATGAGCAAGCTGGTCGCCGAGCTGCGCGAGGCGGTGAAGGCCAAGCAGCAGGTCGAGCATCTGAAAGAGCAGCTCGCCGTCGTCACGCGCATGCAGTCCGATATGCTGCCGCGCGGGTTTCCGCCGCGTCCCGAGATCGCGATTCGCGGCGAGTTGCTGCAGGGCGAGAGCTTCGGCGGCGACTTCTACGATTTCTTCATGCTCGACGCCAATCGCGTCGCGCTGTTCGGCGGCAACGTCGCGGGCGAGGGGCTGCCCGCCGCCTTCCTCACCATCACCGCCCGCGCGCTGCTGCATGCGCTGGCGCCGACCAGCGCCAGCCCGGCCGCCTGCCTGGCGCGCATGAGCGACCTCCTGATCGGCGACAATGATTCGCTGCTCGAGGTGCAGGCCTTCCTCGCCATCCTCGATCTGCGCTCCGGCCTCTTGACCATGTCCTGCGCCTCCTACCCGCTGCCTCTGCTTGCAACCCGGCCCGGCGAGGTGCAGCAGCGCGTCTGCAATCTCGGCCAGCCGCTGGCCCTGACCCCGCAGGTGAAGCTCGAGGACACCAGCATGGAGCTGCCGGCGCGCTCGACCCTCGTGCTCTACAGCCCCGGCGTGCCGCGCATCGAGCTGGGCGGCCGGCCGATCGGCGCCGACGGCATGATCCAGCTGCTCAAGGAATGCGACGATCTCGGCGCCGATGCCGTGACCGAGCGGCTGCATGTCCGCTTCACAGCCGGCGAGGTCCGTCGCTCGGGCGATGCGAGTTTCGTCATTCTGCGCTATCAAGGGAGCTGAGCCATGGCCCCAGCCAGCCCCAGCAGCGCCTGATGCCGCCGGCCGAGCGCGCATATATCGCCGAACCGCCCATCACCGACCGGGCGGAGCTGGAGGCCGCGCTCGACAGCGCCGAGCAGGCGCTGGCCGCTCTCCAGGAGCCCGGCGCCGGCGCGGGCAGGCTGGCCGAGGCCGGCCACGAGATCGCCGATCTGAAGGAGCAGCTCGCCACCTTGCGGCAGGCGCTGGCCCGCCTGTCCTTCCGCCCGCTGCGCGGCGGCGTGAAGACGGCGGCCCAGGCGGCCTATGTGCTTGGCATGCCGAGCGAATGGGGGCTGGACGAGGCGACGGTCAATGCCCGCTACCGGTTGCTGGCACCGATCTACCATCCCGATGGCGGCCAGCTCGCCGATGCCGAGCGGATGGCCCAGCTCATCGAGGCGCGCCGCCTGCTGCTGCGGCACATCCGCCAGGGATAGTCCTCCCCAGCCAAGTTTACGCCAGGGCTAGTCTCGCCGGTCCAGCTGCGGCCTTTTACCTTCGATTCTGTCAGGGCCAAGACAGTTTTTTATAATTCCCTCATAGGGTTGCTTGCGGTAGTTTGAGCAAGGTATTTGCTTTAACTAAGTTGGTAGAGCAGGCCTAGGCCAAACGTCCGAGCGCCCCGGAAGGGTAGCGGTCGGGCGGAATTCCGGTCGGAACCCTGCCTTCGTCACCCGCGAGGAGCCTGAACAATGGCCGCCCATGAAGGCGCCGTCTCCGGACGAACCGTCCTCCTGGCGCTGCTGTTCGCACTCATGGTGCTGTCGATCGTCATGTGCGCCTATCTGGTCGGGCGCCTGGTCGGCGGTCAGAACATGGGTGCGTTCAAAGCCATCGGCAATCTGCTGATGACCACCGGCGTCATCCCAAAGGAGACGGCTGAGGCGCTGGGACCGGGCGGCCGCGTCATCGGCAAGGCATCGACGCCGCAAAAGACGAAGAACCGCCAGACCGCGTCGGCGGCGTCGCTCGCCTGTCCGACCGAAGACCCGATCGAGGAAGCGGCGCCCGAGGACAGGGCCAACCTCGACCCGCTCCAGGCTTACGATCGCGCCGCCGGCAAGAGCTCGCTGGCGCAGGCCTCCAATGCCGGCGATCTCGCCGCGTCGGGGCCGCTCATGATTCCGACCTTCGTCTCGGCACGCTCGGCGAAGGATGCCGCGGCGCCGGGCAGCGCTGCTGCTGCCGCATCCGGCGCTGCTGCACCCGGCGCCGCCGCACCCGGCGCCGCCGCGGCCGCGGCCGGTGCTGCCGGCGACGCCAAGCAGGCGGCGGCCGCGCCGCCGCCGCCGCCCATCCCGCATCTCGCGGTGCCGCCCCCGGCCGGCGCCGCCGCCCTGCCGCCGCCGACGCTCTATTCGGTCGAGCTCGGCTTCTTCCTGTCCGACAAGGCGGCGGGAGATTTCGCGGCCGAGCTGCAGAAGCGCGGCATCGCCGTCAATCTCGTGACCGAGACCGACGAGTCCGGGCGCAGCTGGACCTATGTGCATAGCGGCCGCTTTCAGGACAGCGTGCAGGCCTTCGCTTACGCCAACGAGCTCTCCCAGGCCGACAATCTGCCGGGCCAGGTCGTGACGGAGAAGGCGGTTCCCGCCAAATGACCGGATCGCGGCTGGAATTCGTGCGCACCTGCGTGCTGCTGATGCCGCTCCTTCTCGGCGGCTGCACCTTCTACGACTACACCTACGATCTCTTGTTCGCGACGCTGGTTCCCACCAGCAAGATCTCGATCTCGGTGGTCGATCGCGCCAACGACAATTCGCCGATCGCCTTCGACCTCGTCTTCATCAGCACCCGCGTGCCGCTCGAGGAGACCCTGGCCAAGCTCAGCGCCAGCGACTGGTTCGCCCAGCGCGAGCAGATGCTGCGCGACTACAAGGACGATATGGCGGTGCTGCATTGGGAGGTCGTGCCCGGGCAGATCATCGCGACGCAGCCGATCGCCAGGCCGGCGAGCAGGCTGCGCCATGCCGCTTTCCTCTACGCCGCCTATAAAACCCCGGGGGCGCATCGCTATCGCGTGACGGACGAGGATCCGCTCGTCATCATAGCCGACCTGCGCGATTTCACGGTGAGCAAGAAATGAGCGGCCCCCGCGAGCCCGTACCGGCGATCCTGTGGCACGAGGGCATGCTGCTGGCACCGCAGCATTTCCAGCAGCTGGCGCTGCGCCAGGAGCAGGTCACTCACTACCATGTCGCGGCATCCGCGCCTTACCATTGGGGCATCACCAATCTGCTGCTCGATCGGGTGGCGCTGGTCGGCGGCATCGTGCGCGTCCTCGAGATCGAGGCGATCCTGCCCGACGGGCTCATCGTCCATCACCTCGCCGATCGCGATCCCGCGCTCGAGATCGACGTCACCGAGCATGCCGACAGTGCGCTGCGTACGCCGCTCACCGTGCATCTCGCCGTGCCCGCCGGCCGTGCCGTCGACGGCGCCGGTGCCGAGCTCGCGCGCTACAGCACCATCGAAGGCCAACCCACCGCCGACGATGCCGGCGGGGCCGAAGAGATCATCATCCAGCGCATGCAGCCGCGCCTGTCGCTGGTGGTGACGACCGCGCCCGGGCAGCGGGTGCCGGCCAAGCTCGTCGCCATGCCGATCGCGCGCATCTCCTACGAGAACGAGGCCTTCGCGCTGGCGCAATATGTGCCGCCGAGCCTCACGGTCGCCGAGCAATCGACGCTCGGCCGTCTCGCCGCCGACATCGCGCGGCGGGCCCGCGAGAAGGCGCTCTATCTCGCCGGCAAGGCCGCGGCCGCGCAGGCCAACGGCCAGCCCGTGCTGCCCGAGACGCGCGCCGAGATCCAGGGGCTCGCCTCCGGCCTGCCGCCGCTCGAGGCGCTCATCGCTTCCGGCCAGGCGCATCCCTTCCTGCTGTTCCTCGAGCTGGCGCGCTATGCCGGGCTGGTCTCGACGCTCGCATCCTCCACCGTGCCGCCGGTTCTGCCGCGTTACGATCACGACAATTCCTTGCCGGCCTTCACCGAGATCCGCGATGCGGTCGCGCGCACGCTCGCCCGGGTGAAGCAGAGCTACGCGCCGGTGCCCTTCATCGCCGACGGCCAGAAATTCACGCTGTCGATGGAGGCCGGCTGGGTCACCGGCCGCATGCTGGTCGGCATTCGCGGCCCGGTCGGCATGTCGGACGCGGAGATCGCCGCGTGGCTCGAAGGCTGCCTCATCGCCTCGCGCGACAAGAGCCAGCAGCTGTGGGACATGCGCGTCTCGGGTGCGGCGCGCCAGCCGTTGGAGACCACCGCCGATCTCGATTTCGTGCCGCCGCGCGGCACCGTGATGTTCTCCGTCGAGGGCGATCCCGCTTCCATCACCCCGACCGAGGTGCTGGAGATCTGGAACGCCGATGCGCGTCCGGGGCGGCTGCGGCCGACCGAGATCGTGCTCTATGTCGCGGCATAGGGAGCCCCCTGTCTCATGCCGCCCATGAATGAGAGCAATCCCATCCGGCATGACGGGCTGATCGGCGAGCTGCTCGCCTTCCATCGCGAGCTTCTGCGTCATCGCGCATCCGTCGAGGCCGCGGTCGGGTTGCCCGATCCCGTGGCGGTCGCCGGCGGCGCCGGCGAGGGCAGCGCCGCCGCGATCCTGAGCCAGCTCGAGGATTTTCTGCGCCGCCGCTCCGAGCTCGCGCGCCGCCGTCTCAGCGATCTCGAGCTGCTCGTCTATCGCGAAGCGCAATATGTGATGGCGGCGCTCGCCGACGATCTTTTCCTGCACGAGATCCAATGGCCCGGGCGCGATGCCTGGCGCCAGGACGTGCTCGAGTTCCATCTGTTCGGCACCCGCGTCGCCGGCGAACGCTTCTTCGAGAACATCAAGACGATCGTGCAGGGCCGCGGCCGCCGCGAGATGGAGCTGGCGCCGGTCTATCTCCTCGCCCTCGGATTGGGATTCAGAGGCCAGCATCGCACGCCCGAAGACGCGTCGGTGCTCGACAATTACGCGGCCGAGCTGTTCCACGCGATTCGCGGCCGCCGGCCGGACATCGCGGAGTCGACGCATGTGCTGGTCAAGGAAGGCTACGCCAACGTCGTCGCCGGCCTCGGCCAGCGGCGCCGCTGGCCGGCCCTGTCCTGGCCTTTGGTCACCGCGGTCGCGGTGGCGGGCTTCCTGGTGCTCTCGACCATTCTGTGGCTCGGCATGACCGGCGGCCTCGCCGCCGCCGCCGACGCCGCCATCCAGGCGGCGCGTTGAGGCCGGCGCGATGAATGCGATCGGCGCTCTCGTCCAGGGAATCGAGCTGCCGCTTCTCATTCTGTTCGCGCTGCTGGCGGTCGGGCTCGGCATCTATCTCGCGATCCAGTTCCTGCGCCACCGCAAGGAGCAGAAGGCAGACGAGGCGGTCGCGCACGCGCAAGCGGCAGAAGCGGCCGCCGCCAAGGAAGAGGTCGCCGAGG
>Ga0134125_10008287_pt1 | contig 11720 bp, 9 predicted proteins | sample KB31751_FD_96464 | JGI IMG/M metagenome (GOLD analysis project Ga0134125, IMG submission 96464) | Terrestrial soil microbial communities with excess Nitrogen fertilizer from Kellogg Biological Station, Michigan, USA - KB3-175-1 | ecosystem: Environmental > Terrestrial > Soil > Unclassified ... | reverse complement strand
CAGACGCTTCCGCCTGGGTCTATTTTTCCGGTGCGAGCCCGTATGCGCAGGTCGGGTCGACACGCCCGCCGCCGCACCCTCTCGGCTCGATTTCACCGATGCCTGAAGGGCGAAACTCCAAACGATAACCAGGCTTCTTCCGAGCGCCCGGACCAATGTGAAGCCGAACCGTGTCTATGGCAAGCTGCCGCAGGCAGGGCCAACCCGCGAGCCCTTGTGCCGCAACGGGAACCTTGCGAGCGGCGGCCAACCGGTCTAAGCCTCCGCCATCATTCTGCCGCTCTTCACCGTTGAGTGCGGCCCTGGCGGCTAGCCCTGGCCGATCCACCCGCGCCGAACCGAGGTAGAACACCGTGAATCAAGACGCTTCGACCGAGGTCCGCGCCAACACGAGCGCCTTTGCCACCTGGCGCTGGCTAGCGCTCGCCGCCGTCGTCGTCGCCACCGTGGCCGGCGCCTTCGTCTATTGGCGCCATGCCGTGCTCTACCCCTCAACCGAGAACGCCTATACCGGATCGAATATCGTCCGCGTGGCCTCGGAGGTCAGCGGCCCCGTGATCCACGTCTATGTGCACACCGATGAGAGCGTGAAGGCCGGCGACCCGCTGTTCGACATCGACCCCATTCTCTATGACGCCGCGCTGCGCAATGCCCGCGCCCAATTCGATGCCGCCGCCGACGCCGCCGGAACCGCCGGCGAAAATCTGAAAAAGGCTGCGGACACTCTGGAGCAGAAGCGGGCCGCGCTCGAGGACGCGCTCAAGACCTATCGCGACGCCAAGGACGCGCAAGCGCCTGAGGCGCCGCCCTCCGACCAGCTCAACACCGCCGAGACCGCATGGCAGGATGCGCTCAAGGCTTACAAAGAGGCTGAGGACGCCTTCAACAAGGAGCAGGACAAGTCGCTGACGGTGACCACGCCGACCGTCCAGCTCAGGGCAGCCTCTGCTCAGCTCTCCAAAGCGGCCCATGATCGGGTCAAGACCCACGCCACGTCTCCCTCCGATGGGATCGTCTCGAATGTGACAGTGCGTCCCGGCGCCACGGTCCAGGCCGGCCAGCCGCTATTCGCCATCATCGAGGCCAATCGCTGGTGGGTCGATGCCAACTTCAAGGAGACTGACCTCGCCCGCGTCAAGGTCGGCCAGCCGGCCGAGGTGCGCCTCGACATGTATCCCGACACGACTTTCGCCGGGAGGGTGGAGAGCATCAGCGCCGGCTCAGGCGCCACCTTCTCGGTGTTGCCGCCGGAAAACGCGAGCGGGAATTGGGTGAAGGTCACGCAACGCTTTCCCGTCCGCATCGCCCTCACCAACCCGCCGGCCGACAAGCCGCTCAGGGTCGGCGCCAGCGCCTGGGTCATGATCGACACCACTCAGGACAAGAAATGACCCGGCGTAAACCCGCCGCCAAGAAGCCGCGGCAAAAGCGGCCAAAAGAAGCAACGCCCCCAGAACCGCCGCAGCGAGCGGAAGTTTCGGCTCCGCCACGGGAACCGCCGATCATAAGGCCGAAATTGCCGCTGCCTCCCGAGCCGCCGCATAGTCAGTACAAACCGTCTGCAGCGCTCGTCATCGCCGTGGTGCTGACCGCGGTCCTGGAAGTGCTCGACATCACCATCGTGAGCGTCGCCATCCCGCATATGCTTGGCACGTTCGGCGCCACGTCTGATCAGATCACCTGGGTGCTCACCTCTTACCTCGTGTCGGCCGCCGTGGTGATGCCGCTCACCGGCTATCTGTCCGCGAGGCTCGGACGGCGCCGCCTCTTGATCTTCTCCATCGTCGGCTTCGTGATCTCCTCGGCACTATGCGGCCTCTCGTGGAACCTCGAAAGCATGGTGATCTTCCGGCTGGCGCAAGGCATATGCGGCGCGCCGCTCGTGCCCTTGAGCCAGGCCATCCTGCTCGACGCCTTCCCGAAAGAGAAGCACGGCCAGGCGCTCGCCATTTTCGGCCTCGGCATCATGGTGGCGCCCGTCCTCGGACCGACCTTCGGAGGATGGCTCACCGACACCTTCGTGTGGCGCGCGGTGTTCTACATCAATGTGCCGATCGGGCTGTTCGCGCTGCTGCTCGCCATGGGCAACCTGCCGCGAAGCGACATACGCTACCTCAAGACCGATTGGATCGGGCTCGTCCTTCTCGTGCTCGCGGTCGGCTCGCTGCAAATGGTGCTCGACCAGGGGCAGACGCGCGACTGGTTCAACTCGCGCTTCATTCAGTTCTTTACCGCCATCGCCGTCTTTGCCAGCGTCGCCTTCTTCATGCGCGGCTGGAACAATCCGAAGAACATCGTCGATCTGTCGCTGCTCAAGGACCGCAACTTCCTCGCCGGGCTGCTCGCCATCACCGCCTACGGCGTGACGTTGTTCGGCACCATCGCGCTGTTGCCGCTGCTCACCCAGCGCCTGATGGGCTATCCCGCCATGAACGCCGGCATGCTGTTCATTCCGCGCGCGGTCGCAAGCGCCATCGCGCTGTCCATTACCGGCAACTACCTCATGCTGTGGATCGATTCGCGCATCCTGGTCGCCGCCGGCATCGTGCTGTCAGCCGTCGGCACCATGATGATGGCGGGGCTGTCGCTGCAAGCCGACGGCTGGGCCATCGCCGCGCCTGGCATCATCGCCGGCATCGGCATGGGGCTGTTCTTCGTGCCGCTCACCGCGGTCGCTTTCGGCAGAATGGAGCATGAGAAACTGGACGAGGCCGCCGGTCTCTATGCGCTGATGCGCGGCATCGGCTCCTCGATCGGCATCGCCGTGGTGAGCTGGCTGTTCGTCCGCCAGACACAGGTGCATTGGGGCGACCTGATCACCCACATCAACCCGTATAACCCCGCGGTTCCGCCTTATCTCAATTCCCTTGGGCTCAACCCGCAATCGCCAAGCTCGATAACCGCCGTGGCGCTCGAGATCGGGCGGCAGGCGCAGATGCTCGCCTTCATCGACTTGTTCTGGTTCATCGGCCTCGTGACCTTCGCCATCCTGCCGCTCGTGTTCCTGATGAAGAAACCGAAGACAGCAGGCGTGTTCATCCCGGCGCACGCTTGAGGCGCGCGCGGCGCTCCTGCAGAAAGTTCGAGCTTAGCCTACCAGCAGACCTTGGCGCCCGAAGTGCAGACCACCGGCGACACGACACCGTGCCAGCAGACGGTGTAGGACTTGGACGTCACCACATCGGGCTTGACGAAGAGCTCGGCCGAGACCGACTCCCGCCAATAGGGTTGCGGTTTCGCCCGCATGGCGGAGACGGTAACCGCGCCCTTGCCCTTCTTGAAGTCGGCGACCGCCCCGGCGAGCGCCGCCTGCGCGCCGCTCAGCGCGTCCGACTTGTCCCAACCATCCGCGGTGCCCACCAATTTGCTGCAACCGCCGGCATGTGCCGGCGCCGCCGCCACGCAAAACCCAGCCACGACCAAGGCGTAGGTAGAGACGCACAAGAACGACCTCATGTAAGGACCCCCTTCGCACCAAAATGAGAGCCGATAAGATATAGCGGCGGTGGAGGGTTGCCAGCACCTTGCCGACGCACCCTATCGGTTCGCGCTGGCCTGTAGCGTTTGTGCCACAGTTCGGCACACGCCTTTCGAACACCAAACTCTGGCAATGATGTCAGGGCAAAAGCTCAGTCAGTTATATTGGGCTCGTAAGTGTGAGACACGCCTTCCATGGCATCGAAGCTCGTTCTCATCACCGGAGCCTCAAGCGGCATTGGCGCGGCGCTCGCCAAGCTCTATGGCCGCGCCGGCGCCCATCTGCTGCTGCTTGCCCGCAATGCCGAGCGACTGGGCACCGTGGCCGAGGCAATCCGGCGGGGCGGCGGAAGCGCCACCGCCTACCCTATCGATCTTGCCGATGCGAAAGCCATCGAAGAGACGAGCGCCAAGATCGCACGCGAAGTTGGCACACCAGATGTCCTCATCAACAATGCCGGCGCCGGACGCTGGCTGCCGGTGGTCAAGACCACGGCGGAGGACGCAGCTTCCATGATCGAGGTGCCGTATCTTGCCGCCTTCAACCTCACCCGCGCCTTTTTGCCCTACATGCTCATCCGCCAAAGCGGCGCCATCGCCTGCGTCACCTCGCCCGCGTCCTTTCTCGCTTGGCCGAACGCTGCCGCCTATATTGCCGCGCGCCGGGCGCTTGCCGGCTTCACCGAGGCGCTGCGCAGCGAGGTGAAAGGCAAGGGCGTGAGCGTGACCCTGGTCGTGCTCGGTACGGTCGAAACATCCTATTGGGAGCACAATCCCGGCAGCCGGCAGAATCTGCCAAAGGCGAATCTCCGGCTTGCGCCGACGCTCTCGGCGGATGAGGCGGCCGAGGCAATCTTCGCCGGCGTGGAACGGCGCAAGCGCACCGTGGTGAAGCCAGCGATCTTTCGCGTGCTGTTTCTACTCAACGCGCTTTTCCCGCGCCTCGTCGCGCGTCAGCTCCGGCGCGCCGCACGAGGCTCACCGACCGACAGTGCCTGAGCGCTTCAATAGCCAAAAGACCACGAGCGAGGCGGCGATGGTCAGAACCATCGCCCAAAGGAAGCCGTCGATATTCTGGGTCAGCGGCAACCCGCCCACATTCATGCCAAAGATGCCGGCGACGAGGCTCGCTGGCAGGAAGACGGTGGTGACGATGGCGAGCACGTGCAGGCTGCGATTGGTCTGCTCGCTGCTTTTGAGCATGATCTCCTCCTGCAGCAGCCGCGAGCGGTCGCGCAGCTCGACGATCTCGGTATCGAGCCAATCGAGTCTCTGAAGGAGTTTCTTCGTCCGCAGATTGAGGGCCGGATTCTCGGACTCCTCGATCTCGTGCTCGAAGCGCTGGATGAGCGCGCGGAGCGTGACCAGTTGCCGATGCACGCGTACGGTCGTGCGCCGCACGCTGCCGACCACCTTGCGGTCGACATTCAGCTCATCGGCCAAGATCCTCTCCTCGGCGTGGTCGAGCTGATCGGCAAGGCCATCGGCAAAATGGTCGAGCGACTCGATCATCTGCCCGGCAATCAATTCAAGCAAGGCGGCCGGCGTTTGAACCTTGGCACCGAGACGCAGCGCTTTGCGGGTGGCTTCGATGGCGTTCAGCTGATGCCTGCGGCTGGAGATGAATATTTTCTCGGTCAGGGCAAAATGCAGAAAGCCGATTTCCTCGGTGGCGCCGCTCAAGCCGCAGACGAGATCGGCGAGGACGCCGTAAAGGCAGGCCTCGCCACCTAGCAGCTGCTGATGCTCGTCGGCAGCGACGAGAAGGGCGCGCGCCGGCGCGGGAAGCTCGGGTGTGGTGGCCAAGTATTGGCAGGCACGCATATCGGCGAGGTTGAAATGGAGCCAGAGCCAGCCGCCATCCGGCGTCGGCGGCTCTTCGACATTGAGCTGCTCCGATGATCCATCCGGGCGGAAGCGACAGGCAAAGACCAAGCCTGCCAAGGGCTTCGCCTGCATTTCCCTGGCATCGCCGGGAGAGGTGATCGCGACGGCTGACATTCACATTCGCTCCCCGGCCAGCTGAGAACCGGAATGTTACAGTTGTGTGACAGGCTTGCGGTCACCCTTGCGCCGGTTTGATCCCTGTCAAGGTCGCCAACCATTGCCGCATAGTTACGAGGTCACGCTCACCGGCGGCCCCACCGGTTACGCCACCATCGCAACCGATGGCGTTCCGCCGCTAAGCTCGGCGCCTCCGAAGGACTTCGACGGCCCGGGCGATGCGTGGAGCCCCGAGCATCTCCTGCTCGCCTCCGTGGAGGCTTGCTTCATGTTCACCTTCCGGGCGGTGGCGCGAGGCTCCAATTTCGATTTTATCGCGCTCGATCTCTCGGCCCACGGAACCGCCCATCGGGTGCTCGACAAGGGCAAGACGGCCGGCCTGGCTCGTCACTGCGTCGCTTTCCGTCCCCGTTCGTCTTGAGTCCGAAATTCTCGCTGAGGCCTAGGCGCCGCGGCTAGTTGTTGAGGAAGCCCGAGATCGCGTCGGCGATGCTGTTGGGCGGCCTGCCGCGCCGCTGCTGACGAACCACTCGCTGCTGCACTCGATCGACCGGAGCGGCGACCTCTTCGGCCATCGGCGGGAAGGGATCGTAGCCCATCGGCATCGGCTCCCCGAGCAACGCCGATGCCATGCGCGCGTCATGACCGTATATGTCGTTATAGGTCGTGAACGAACCGTCGTCGTTCACCTTCAGCGTGAAATAGGTGATGTAGACCGGGATCTTTTGCCTCAGCCCCACATGCTGATCTTCGGCCCCGCTGTCGATGGCCGAGGCGACCTTTTGCGCGCTCCAGCCTTGGTCTTTGTTGAGCAACATCGTGGCAAGCTGGTCGGGGTTCTGCACCCGCATGCAGCCGTGGCTCTCGGCCCGTACCGTCTTGGCGAACAGGTTCTTCTGCGTCGTATCGTGCATGTAGACGTCGTGCTTATTGGGAAACAGGAATTTGACGGTGCCGAGCACGTTGTCGGGTCCGGGCGGCTGATAGACGTTTAGGCTGCGGATATCGATGCGGTTCCAATCGAGCATGGAGGGGTCGACCTCCTTGGTGCAGAGGGCGACGCGCAGGCCGTTGCGCGCAAACACCGACGCATCCCAGCCGCCGCCTCCGCCGCCGAAGAACCAATCGCCGCCTCCCCTGATCGAGGGCAGCAGCTCCTCCATCTTGATCGAGTTCGGCACGTTCCAATAGGGATTGAACACGATCTCCTGCATCTCGTTGGAGAAGATCGGCGTCTGCTTGTCGGGCTTGCCCACCACCACCCGGGTGGTGAAGGCAGGCTTGCCCTCCTCCATCACCCTGAGCGTGAATTCCGGAATATTGACCGTGACGTAGAACGGTCCGAGGTCATTGGGCAGCCAGCGCCAGCGCTCCATGTTGAGCAGGATGAGCCTCGTTTTTGACGGGCTCGAAGACTGCCGCTGCTCGCCATTGAGCACGCGCCGCGTGCCGGGTCCAACCAGGCCGTCCGGCCGGTAACCGCGCTCTTCCTGGAAGCGCCTCACGGCCTGCTCGACCTCTGAGTCGAACACAGTCTCCTTGGCCCCGTCGGTCGCCGGCACCTCGAGCCGCTTCCGGAGCAGCGCCACTTGCTCATGCTCGACGCCAAGCTTGAGCACCGGCCCATCAGGGATCCTGACGACGCCGTCGTCCTCGACATGGCCGCCGCGCGCTGCGATCAGCGCCTTGCGCAGGGCCTCGAATTGCGGTTGGTCCGGCTGGAAGCTCCGCAGATAGGCGGCGGGCTCCGACCGGATGGCGATGGATTCCATCACTTGCAGCGGATCGGGAAGCGCGAGCGTGGGGTCGAGATCGGGATCGAGCCGCGTCCAATCGAAACGGCCGCCACGGGCATCGCGGGCGTAACGCAGCACGGCAACGTCGAGCTTGATCTCGGCGTCGGCATGTGTCCCCACCGAGTTGGGCGATTTCGCGTTGAAGCCGTCGACCCGCGGGAGCGCATAGTCGGAGGCGCGCAGTCCATAGTCGTCGGCCTTGCCTATTTCCTCCATCACCGATTTGGCGCGGAGGTTTAGGCCGTTTTCATCGACCCACAGCGCCTGGGCATCGGGAGCCGAATAATAGTCGGCAAGCGCCTTGTATTCGCCGCCGGCCTTGGCGCCTTTGTCGGCGACGCGGGTCACGATGGCAATGCGCAAGGCCTCCGCCGGACCGATCAGCGCCGCCGGCCCGTCGGGCTCAGCCGCGCGCGATGGCGCGGTCGCAACCAGGCTAACCATGGCCGCGGCCGAGAATAGGCCAAGCGTCGCGCGAGAGGACAACCTCACAACTCGCTCCTGATGCTCGATGAACCCCCTACAATCTTGAACGCGCCACGTCCCGAATGCAAAAATCGTGGCGGCGCTCCCGCGACTCCCTCTGAAAGAGTCGCGCCAGACTTTAAAGTTTGCGCTGATACCGAGGCAAGAGCAAGGCAGGCCGGCTCCAAGCTGTGGCCAAGGCGAAATGTCGCACGATTTCAATCGCTTCCGAAGCGAAATGGGCCGCCGCGAGCGTAGCCGGACGTTGAGCGACGCCGCCCAGGGCCTCGTCAGGAGGCGAGCCTGAGCGGTGCTTTGGCGGCAGTACTCTCGGCTCTTTGAGTTGCGGCAGCTCCGGCTAATGGCGCCGCTGCGCTCGCACCGAATTTCCTGAGCAACCGGGCCATGTATTTGCGGAAGCGATAGTGATGAATCTCGAATTTATGCCAGGGCGTGTCCTTGTAGGGGATGCCATGGCCGATATCCGGCGTGGCGGTCGCCTTCAGCTTGCGGAACCACGCGGCGTGCTTCGGGTCTGAGGTCATGGCGACGATGAAGCTTGCGACCAGCTTCGCCTGGTAGTCGGCGAGCTGCCACACGCCACCTTCCGCCGGCTCGAACAGGCCAACCACGAACAGATCGTCATGCTCGCGATCGAAGGTGTGGATGAAGAGCTTCGAGCGGCCTTGGCTATCCAGGATGAGGCTTTGATCCATGAACGGGAAGATTGGCCGGAAGCCGGTAGCGTAGACGATGAGATCGAATTCTTCGCTGGTCCCGTCGGCGAAATGCACGCGTTTGCCGTCCGGCCGCTCGATGCCTGGCTTGGCCACGATCCGCCCATGCACGATATGATCGAGATAGAGGGTGCAGGCGGTGGGATGCGCCTCGAACAGCTTGTGATCCGGAGCGGCCAGATTGTACTTCCAATGCGATCCGACGGTGATGCGCAACCCCCACCAATAGAGATAGCGCATCACGGAGCGCGGCAGAGGCCAGCGGCTGGTCTTGTCGATGAAGGCGTCGGTCGGCTTGCCCAGCACGAGCTTGGGGAAGAAATAATAGCTTCGCCGCATCGAATGCACGGCGCGCGTCCCGTCATGGGCGGCGTCGTCGAGAATATCGACCGCGGAGTTTCCGGCGCCGACCACGAGCACGCGCTTGCCCTTGAGCTGCTCTTTCGATTTCACGTCGTGGGAGTGGAGGATCTCGCCGGTGAAGCTGCCCGGGTAGCTCGGCCAGTTGGGATGCCAATGATGGCCGTTGGCGACGATGAGCCCGTCATAGAAGCGCGGCTTCGACTCGCCTTCGATCTGGATGCGCCAGCGCCCGTCGATCCGCTCTGCCGACGCTACCCGCAAATTGAACTTGATATGGTCGTAGAGGCCGAACTCCCGCGCGTAGGAGCGGAGATAGTCCTGCGCCTGGGTCCGGCTCAGATAATGCGGCCACTCCTCCGGGAAATCGTAGTCCGGATATTTCGACAGCTTTTTGGAGGAGTTAAGATAGGTCGAGCCGTAGACCACGTGCGGGCTTTGCGGGTTCCAGATGCCGCCGACATCGGCGAGCGCCTCGAAGCAGTCGAACGGGATGCCACGCTCGATAAAGGCCTTAACGACCGGGAGTCCGCAGGCGCCTGCGCCGATGATGCAATATTGTTTCACCACTCCCCCACCAAAATTGCCGCTGTTGTCGCCCCTTAGCCCTCATGGATAGCACAGAAGCCACAAACGAGGCGACGCCTTGAAATCGAGAGCCGAGGCCGCCTGGTCCTTGATCTGGGTCAAATCCTCGCAATGTCACATCGGCTCTCTCAACCACGGGCTGCTGTTGTATATAGCCCTGGGGGCGCCCTTAACCACATTCCCGCCCACTGCAACTTAGCGGCGGTTTGCACTATGGTCTGGCGCGTGCGCGCCACGCCGGGGAGACTGAATGGACATCAAGGACGACGTGACGATCCGGAGCTGGGACGGCACTTGGACCTACCGGCCCAAAGTGCTGGTCACGCCTGAGACGCCCGAGGACATCGTCGAGATCGTGAAGAGCGTGGTGCGCTTCCCCTCGCCGGTGCGCCCGGCCGGGTCCATGCATTCCACCGCCCGCATGAACGGCGACGACGGCGGCACCATGGTCGACATGAAGGCGATGAACCGCATCCTCAAATTCGGCGAGGACAGCGTGACGGTGGAAGCCGGCGCCACCTACATCGTTGTGTCCAACGCGCTGAAGGAGCGCGGGCTGCAATTCCACGTCACCACCGAAATCGGCAACGTCACCCTCGGCGCCATGGCCACCGCCGCCACCAAGGACTCATCCTTCCCTGGCGGCTACGGGCAGATCAGCTCCTATGTGAGCGCCATGCGCTTCGTCACGCCGAGCGGCGACATCCGCGTCATCAACGAGCGCGACAACCCAGAAGAGATGCAGGTCATGCGCTCGAGCTACGGGCTGCTCGGCATTGTCTATGAGGTCACCATCAAGGTTCGGCCGACGACCGCGCTCAGCGTGCGTCACCACTCCATGGCGGTTGCCGATTTCCGCAAGCGCTTCCCGGTGTACAAGGCGCAGGGCTTTGCGGTGATGTACTATATCTTCCCTTACGTGCGCCGCGTGCTGGTCGAGCTGCGCAAGGACAATCCCGGCGTTCAGCCCGTGTCGCGCCGGCGCTGGACCTACCGCAACCGCTTCTGGCGCAAATACGGTCCCGCCATCACGCTGTGGATCAAGGCGCGCACGACCAACCGAAGCTTGCGCGAGGCCGCCGACAAGCTTCATTTCTTCATCCTGCGCCAAGGGCTCGTCCGTGTGGTGAGGAGCGACGCCACCTGGCCGCACGCCCAGATCATCAACTACCCGCGCGATCCAGGGCCCTACAAATATCTGTTCAGTATGTGGGCCTTTCCGGAGCGGAACTTCTTCAAGATCCTCGATGAGTATTGCGACTTCGTCGACGCCTACGACAAGCGCACCGGATATCGCTGCGATTTGCCTTGCGTCGGCTATTCCATCGTGCAGGACCGCGAGGCGCTGCTCTCCTATTCCTGGGAGGGGCCGACGCTCTCCATCGACCCAGCCTCCACCGGCGGCAAGGAATGGGAAGAGTTCCTGCCCGCTTACAATGAGTTCTGCAGCGCGCGCGGCGGCCAGCCGCTGTTCAACCAGACGCCGTTCCTGACCCGTGAGCAGGCGCAGAAGGCCTTTGCCGAGCGGCTCAAGCTGTTCGCCGACTACCGGCGCCAAGCGGACCCCGAGAACCGCCTGCTCGATTCCTATTTCCGCGACCTGCTATCGTAGGCACCCTGCGACAGTAAGGACACTGACCTCCGGCGCCTCCTCGCGCGTTGAACCTCTTTGCAGCCGGCGCGGACCTGCGTGGGCGGCGCCTACGATGAAATCTGAGAGGACGCTATGGAACATATCAAGATCGCCGGATTGCCCTTCGATGCCTCGCGCATCGGCCTTGGCACCTGGGCCATCGGCGGATGGCTGTGGGGCGGCACCGAGGAAAGCGACGCCATCAGCACCATTCACGCCGCGCTCGACAACGGCATCAATCTCATCGACACCGCGCCGGTCTATGGCTTCGGCCGTTCCGAGGAGCTTGTTGGCAAGGCGCTTCAGGGCGGGCGCAGAGCGGGTGCGATCATCGCCACCAAGGTCGGGCTCGACTGGGGAAGTGGCAAGATCTTGCGCAACTCGACGCCGGCGCGGCTCCGCCAGGAGCTCGAAGATTCGCTTCGCCGCCTCAAGACCGATGTCATCGACATCTATCAGGTGCATTGGCCTGACGCGTCGGTCCCTTTCGAGGAGACGGCAAGAACGCTCGAGGCGCTTCACCGCGAGGGAAAGATCCGCGCCATCGGCGTCAGCAATTTTTCGCCGGAGCAGATGGACCGCTTCAGAAAGGGGGCGCCGCTCGCCGCCATCCAGCCGCCCTACAATCTGTTCGAGCGTGAGATCGAAAAGGACGTGCTT
>Ga0134125_10008285_pt1 | contig 11721 bp, 17 predicted proteins | sample KB31751_FD_96464 | JGI IMG/M metagenome (GOLD analysis project Ga0134125, IMG submission 96464) | Terrestrial soil microbial communities with excess Nitrogen fertilizer from Kellogg Biological Station, Michigan, USA - KB3-175-1 | ecosystem: Environmental > Terrestrial > Soil > Unclassified ... | reverse complement strand
GCTTCAGGAGGGAAGGCTAAACTAAATGATGTAGCTGTATTGCCAGCGAGCATAGATATAGTTGGATTATAAATATAATCGCTCTTCGAATTTTTAACATCATTTTTAAATGGCCCTTCAAAATCCCACAGTGTACCAAGAAGCGCGAGGAATTCTAAGTTACCATTCCCCACAAATATATTAAACTCTTCAGCACTAATAAACATTTCTTTATCTTCTTGATCCCCTTCAAGGCCGCTGAATAGATTAGTATCTAATACATCTTCTGCTTTCTCTATATCAGTTTCGCCGGATAGAGTTTGGAGAAACTTTTCCTTAGTAGTCTTACTTCCACTTATCTTATCATATCCTGCTTGCTTCAGTAACTTAGTTGCTTGGTTAATTGCAGTTGTTTTCCTTGATCCTGCTTCCCCCATCAACATAACATACATATTGCAATTAATATTGTTATGTCCAAAAGGGAAATGATAACGTCTACCTAACCAAGCACTAAGTATACTAAGGAAACTCCAGCGATGAAATATCATTGGAGCTTCATTGCGGCCTATATATTGCAGGTACAGTTTAAATAGATAATCTTGCTGCAATCCACTATTAGATATCTGCCCATGTTCTAGCTCCTTTTCCGTCTTTGCCAGCTTTAAGTGCGGCCGGTACTGTAAACTCTCGCTCTTTACCATCATACCCTCTTATTGTTACTGGTATCTCCATAATCTTCTGAACTTTCTCAGCTAGGAATTCGTACCCTATTCTGAACTGCCCAAACGTAGAATCGTGAATCTGAGCCATTAGTTTAAAATGTTTTGAATATTCAGGATTAAGTGCGATATCATAGAATATAATCATGTAAGCTTTATTAAGAGTCATAGCATTAAGAGACTGTGGAGGATGCGCAGCATAAGCATTCTTGTCTCTCTTATTCTTCACTGGGTCCTTAAAACAGAATCTAGTTAAGCCGCGCGGGCTAGCTTGATAAGGTGCATAGTGAATTGCTTTACTAGATATCCTAGAAGTTCTAGCTACTTCTGCAATGATAGCAGGGTAATAAGTTCCTTCTAACCCCGGATAAGTTTTATGAAACTGTGCAAGAAGATACTTAGTGATATCTCTAGCAGCCCATCGTTTAGGTAACTTAAGTAGAAGCGCTGCTTTATATACTGCTTCTTCTCCCATAGTTTCTACCATAACATCTGGCCCCATTACATAGTTAGCTCCGTGATTTACTTTCTTAGCAACATCACGGATATCACTATTGAGAGTTTTCTTCTTTACATCATCATAGATAGACTCATAAGGTACACCAAAGAAGTTACTAGCATTAGAGCTATGGAAGTCCCTAGTTCCTGTAACAGACTTGATGAGATTCTCTTCCCCAGATATGAATGCAGTATCTCTACTTTCTGCTTGCTCCAAGTCTACTTCAAAGATAAGAAAACCGGGATCAGCTATCATAGTTTGCTTAACTATCTTACCTCTTGGTACTTGCTGTACATTGAAGCCGCACCAGAAATGATGACTACGACTAGCAAGTCTAGAAGTATCTGTACCATGAGGGTTAAGAGAATACAGTACTCTACCTTTATAATCCTTTTCCAGAGTTAAATAAGTACTATGCCGTTTACGTAGTTCCTGTATCTTTAATATTGTATTACAGATTCTAGCATTAAGTGGATGACGGTATGCAGCTTTCTTAAGGCTCTTTGCATCTGCACTCTTATCTGCTATATCCTTACATCCTAATGCTACTAACAGTTTCTTCTTCTGTGGGCTAGAACCGGGATTGAAACTACCAATAGGTACTCCAATCATAGTACACAATGAAGCTGTAAGTTCTTCTATCTTCTGCTCATGTTCCTTTGCGGCTTTCTCTAATGCAGCTGAGTCTCGGGCTATACCTGTCATCTCACTTAAGTGGCAGGGATAGTTAAGTGGGAACTCATTAAGATAATTATCCACTGCCCACTGTGGCATTTCATTTACTAGACTCAACATACTGCAAGCAGTAGCCCAAGTATCTTTAGCATTATACCTGTAATACTCTTCTAGATCATTTGTCTTAGCTAAGTCTTTCCAATAAGCAGCTTCACGTACACAGAAAGATTGGAGAAATCCAAGGTCTTTAGGAAGCTCGCTGTAATAACTATGAAACAGATTCGCAGTATCCCAAACCCAATTATGTATTGAAGCATTCCACGCAGTAAGGTACGCATTATCATACTTTCCATTCTGGAATATCTTAGCAGCAGGGAGCTGATTAAACTTCCGCATCCATGCTACAAAGAACATATCAGTTAGAGGTAGTACTATACTATGTGTACGAAAGCTTCCATCAGCAGCCGCCCATACTCCACAGTAGCCTATACAAGTTATTCTCAACGGGTTCATAGCAGTTTCAATGTCAACTGCAACTAACTTGGCACTCTGAAACTGTTCAAACAATGAATCAATATTATCTTGAGTAGCAATAGTCCATGTGAACTCTGGAAACTTCATCCACTTCTCAGGAGAAATTAATTTACTGAGATATCTTTTAGCTAGAAACTTACCATATGCTACAGAGAATATTTGAGCCAGTGGATTTAATATTACAAACTCAATACCCTGATGTTTGAAATAAGAACCAGCATAGTTACTAATACTCTCTTCACCTGTACCTATCTTAACACTACCAGAAGCAGATGATACAGCTACAAGTCTCTGAAGAAGTACAGGATTGCTAGTAGCGACTTTACTAATTCCTCGTTTCTTCGCAGCTAGTACTACTTCAGTTACAGTACTAACTGGTGCAACTGATCCTGCTAAAGCTGTACCGGGGACAAGTGATTTAAGATGAGGCATGTAAGCTTCATCTTGCGGAGTACCTAGAAATAGAATTGTAGAAACCATAATAACTATACCTTACTCAAGATAATCACTTTCATATTGTGCGCGTTCTTCATCAGAAAACATATTGTGACTGTACATATATGTTCTAGCTAACATAACTTCTTCATTTGTACATTCAGTAGGTGTACCTTTATATTTAATATAAGCAGCTTCCCTTTTCTGTTCAGGAGTTAAACTACTTGGTATATCTTCAAGCCGGGCAAGTACTGATTGTCGCGGATTAGCTACATATGCCGGGCTTGCTACACCTGCATCTACACTAAACATTATCTTACCGAACTTATATTTAATAGTCTTGCCAGTTTCAGTACCATCTTGTGCCATATTAATGAGGCTAATAAGATACTGCATTTCCAGCATAGTTAGTACTGGCCGGTATTTTGCTACAGCTGCATCACTCATGATATCCTCGCAGGGGAAAAGTAAAAGGAGTATAGTACTAGAATATTATTTCCAATACTATACTCCGTTGCTTTCTTAACCGTTATCGAAGATAACGATTACTCTACCATCACTTCAACAACATCGGTATAGTTCTGGGTCTTATCTTTGTTCTGACGAACTTTAGTAAGTACCACAACTTCCATACCTTTAGAAGCTTCCATTGCCGCACGTGGGCTAGTAACTCCATGGTGCGCAGCAAGTACCTTGATAATGTTTTTGAACTTACCTTGCCCAAATTCATTATCCAATTGGAACAGAACACTAGATTCGTCTCCAGCTTGCAGGGCTTCAGCTGTCGGATCAGTTTGTTCAACAGTCTCGATAGCTACCATCTTCATTTCTACTGCACTCTTTCCGTTAATTTCTTTCTCAGCGAAAGAGATAGTAACTTTGTGAGCGCCAGCAGGAAATACTTTAAATTCCGGCAGATCAGCGATGTCGTCAATAGAACCGTCAAGAAGGGAGTCAATATTGCTCATGATAATTTATATCCTAAGTTAAGTTAAATAAAATAATAAAAGAAATGTACTACATGTATTCAAGCCGGATTGGATACTACTTTTTAGCTTGGCTTGAAGAAGCTAAAATACTATTCAACTTCGATGAGGCTACAGCTTTCTGAACTTCAACTGTCTTCTGTATCGGATCAGCTACAGCTGCTTGAACTATCGTAGGTGAGATATCCTGTGAAGAATTTGGAATTGTGTCAAATAATCTACACAAATCTAACTCACCATCCTCTATTCTAAAGCCTTCCCTACTCTTTGTCAATACCGTATTTGAAGCTGTGCTACTTGAATATGCGACATGTTTATTATTCTTCACATCGCAATAGATAACGGTACTGAACTTTGCAGCTATTCCTGCACTAGAACCAGCAGAACCAAATGCAGGTACAAGTTTCTTTCTACCATCTTCTAGTTCCGCTTCTATTGTAGTAGCTGTACATATGATATTATATGTGGCTGCTTGTATAGAGGAACTTAAAAATTCGGTGTGCTTTCTGAGGCCGCCCCAATCATCACGTTCTGGTTTAGCATCTATAGCACTAGCTCGCATTACATAAGCTAAGAAAGAATTACCTGTTTGAGTAAGAGAATCTAATACAACTACATCACGTCTGTTATCTAAAGAAGTGAAATCAATATAGTCGCTAGGTGCGCCGCTTTTCTTACAGATAGCACAATCTATTATACCATGCTGATGACAGATGTTAGCTTTCTTATCTTTAAATAACTTCTGCACAGTTTGTGCTGCTACAGGGAATGCTGCACTATCAGGAATATTAATGAGGTTAACATTATGCCTCCATTCGACTGGAAGCTTCCTGAATACTGAAGCCGCATTCTCTGTATTAATCCAAATCAATCTGTATCTTCTTGCTAATGTTGCTGCGAGAGTACTCTTACCTGTACCACTAAGACCAGTAATAAGTACTCTCATTGGGTCTTGAGTTTCTAAGAATATATCTAAATTCATAAACTATACCTCCTGCAAATACTTATGCTCACAATCAGTATGCCCGCACTTAGGACACATATAACTTGTACTAGCATAATTTAACCCATGCCAATAACTTCTTTTATGCCGTCTTGCTGCTCGTATTTCATAAAGCCAGATGGATAGTTTAGTGCAGAAAATAATAATAACATTCTCTACACACCACTTCTGGTTCTGAAGATACTTAGTTCTATCTAACAGAGCTCTCAGTACAGTTTGACTAGTAGTACCTTCATAGGAATTAGTATTGCCTGGAAACCTAGTAGGGTCTGTAGGATCATGACGCTTTACAAACTTAAGATACTGTGGATTAATACCATCTAGAGATTCTAGTTTATAAAAATGTCCTGGGTCTATTTTGTGTAACATAACTATACCTTAGATTATCCTACTTACAACTGAAATAACCAATACAACCTTGTTGTTGCTGCTGTTGATAGTAATTACTGCTGTTACTATTACTATTAAGTTGATGCTGATAAATTTGTTGCTGTCTTACATAGTCATTATGTTGCTCTTGCATCTGGTATATCTGTTGATTATGCATCATATTACGTCTATAGTTCTCAGCTGTAACTGCATTCTGTTGCTGGTTATCTATAGTGTTATACCATTGTGCTTTTGATTGCGAAGGGCTAAGTACTGCCCATGCAAATACTGCGTAGATAAGATACTTCATCTAGGATTCTCCTCGTCAGGTCGTAAGATTAATACTTTGTGATCAAATTGTAGTTGAGTTATATCGTACCAATTGTCTAATTCTCTTACATAGATAACTACTTTGCGATCATCTACCTTATGAGTGTTATTAAGAATGTCTCTTAAGACGCCGCAAGTTAGTACTTGTTGTTTACGTTTGATAGCTTCTTGTTTTGTAAACCATTCATTGACTACTGCTTTAAATTCATCACAGCTATTTGGGTCTTCCAATGAAGCACTAAGCCAAGCACCTAATTTATCTTCTACAGTAGCATCGGCCGGATAGAGTGCAGTTTCTTTCTGTTCTTTTCTAGTATGCCAGCAATCACCTGTAAAACATTCAGCTGTAGTACCGGGATCATCTTGTAACATGGATTCTATATTAAATGTTGTCATTGTGTATTCCATTTAGTTATGTGGGGGAAGGTATTAGGTAAGACACTATCCAATAAAGAGAGTGCCTTACTTACTACAGTCTGCTCTCCAGACTACGATTTAAGTCCTGATTTTGAAGTGTCTCTTTCCGTCCCTGTTCCTCCTTTGGTTGAGTTGAAAAATCTTTCATGGCGGCGCGGAGGGCTTTGTACTCTGCTTTGCCGTGGTGGTCCCATCCTGGCTGATACGCTTCGGTGAACTTCGTTATCGCTTCCAGCAACCGCTCGTTTTCGGCTTTGAGCGCGGTGTTATCCTCTTTTACGAGCCTATGCGCTTCCGTATAAAACCTTACTAGCGCTTTCTCCGCTACAAGATCAGATTTGAGCGTATCAATCTGCTGCCAAAACTTCTCATAATCACTACTCATAATCCCCTCTTCTAGACTACGATTTAAGTCTTGCCCAAGTTGTAGTAACTAACTCTATTCCCGCATCCCTGTTCTCCTATTAAGTTAATTAATAAAATGAATTAGAGTAGTACAAGTTACATTTAATACAGCGGTTGTCTTAGTGTCGATCCATAGACTCCTGCTTTCTTGCCCTCCTTTAGGTGGTTAATAAATCTTTAGTATTTACTATTCTTTCGCTAGTTGCGCGCGAATTAAATCTTCAAGCGTTATCTTAATCTGAAAGTCTGCATTGTATTTCTCTATTTCATCTAACTTTTGTTGAGATAGTTTCTTAGTCAGCCTTTCATTAGATAGCTCACATACTCCAAAGTATTCACAATCTCTGTTAAAGTCTCTACAACTTTCTCCCCGCATTGGGAAGAGATTAGCTGCATCATACCTCTCTAGAATTTCTATGTCAAGTAGTAAATCTTGAATCCACTGCGCTCGCTGCAAATAGTTCTTAGTAAATATCATTGGTTCGTAAACCATATGCTTTGTGCGGTATATGAGATACTGAACATCATAAGTGCTAAGATTAGGAAATATAGCATCCAGAACAATACTATAACCAATAGCTTGAGCAGAGTTCTTATACTGTGCTGCACTAATGGTATGTGATGAGTTTGTTTTGCACTCCAACACCATAATCCTTCCGTCAATTTTATTCCGTAATACAGCATCAACAAACCCGCGGTAATAAAAACTATCAGGTAAGTGAATAATAAAACTAAGTTCGATAGCTGGTTTTCCATTATATTCTACTACCTCCCAATCACTTAAGAATCCATCCTCACGAAGTGATATTAATTTCTGAACTGCTATTACTGAAAGCCAAAACGATTTAAGCCGGCCGGTATCTGTATCTAGTAGATCAGGTTTCCATCCTAGAAACATATGAAATATAATATCCCGCTCAGATACTCCAGCAAAGCATTCAGCTATACCTCCACCTATTGCATGTCCAGTAGCAAAAGTAACTCCTGTATAATCATCTTCAATATCTACTTGATTCTGAAGAGCTTGAAGTTTATAGAGTTCATACTTACGGGGGCAAGCATGTAGTAAGTTTAGGCTAGAGTAACTAAGTTGTTTGAGTCTAGTATCCATTACCAAAATTCCTCTGGAGTATCTTCATTAGATTTGTATAGCATTTCAAAAGTATATATTCTGTATAGAATCTTAGGATGTATACCTAAAAGCTTAGCCATAGTATTAAGTTCCCAATTACAATGCAGTCTAGGTATATCTGAACTAATACCATAGTCATATTTCTCAACTATACTCATATCAATTGGGGCTAACCAATTTAATAGTAAGCTGAACCCTTCTAGATAATTAGGATACACTATAGAAGCTGGTGCTCTAAGGTACATTTCCAGTAGAGAAACTAGGGGAAAAGGAACGATCTCTACGTTTGGCTCCTCTAGTTTCAAGGTAGTTTTTGGGATACACTTTATCATGAACAACCTTTATATCCGTAGCAGTTAATTTAATTTCTTCCATTCTCTCTATCATCTTAAGCCGTAGCTCTACATTACCATTTACATAATTAGCTTGCTGTAGAACTTTCTGAAGTTTCTTGTAGCCAGCATAAGTAGCAGGGTATCTAGAATAGTCTCCATTAACTCTATCAGTTTTCTTAGTGCGTTTACGATACTCTATCTGATAAAGTCTACGTTGCTCTTTAGATTTGGAATGCCTTGCTGCTTTCTTTTCGGCGGCAAGTTTTTCGCGGGCTAACTTCTTAGCTTCTTTAGCTTCACGTTTCTCTTTTGCTAAGGCTTCTTTCTTTTCTTGTTTCTCTATCTTAGCAGTTTCTTTAGCTAGTTGCCACTGTTCTAATTCAGTTAACTTAGTATACAACTTCGCTGCTATTGTTCTTTTCCTAAGTTCCTTCTCTGCTTTAGCAGCTGCTTCTTTCGCTACTCTAGCATCATGCTTAGCTTTCTTAGCTGCCATACGTTTGCTAAGTTCAGCTTGCCTGTTCTCTTCTTTAGCGGTTCTAGCTATGATTGCACGAGCTTTCATTATAGCAGACTTACTAATTCTATTACTAGGTGCAGGAATAGCAGCGGATACAGGAACTATAATAGGTTTATTTTTAATTTGCTTAAGTTGGCGGGTGCGAAAGTCTAGAGGAAGCATACCATGATTATTAAGACACTTATCCCTACCACTATAATTATAGGGATCATAGCTAATAAATGGTTGCTCTAGCTGGCAGGTAACTAGCAACTGGAAAGATAATCCAGAACTAGGTAGAAGAGGGGAAGTTGAAATAGAAGTATCCATAATAGTATATAAATTAATGTAGAAGTTTTAATCATTTAGAGAAGTGAAGGAAGTATAATGTAATAAAGTAATATTGAAATTATAAATATATATAATAGAAAATCGCTATCCATGTTAGCCTCCTAGGCTTGCAGTCTATGCTGCTAAAGATCATCCACTGTAATACTCTTCAGCGGCTTTTTAGTTGTTTTCTTTATGGTGCTTGCTGCCAGTTCTACGTTAGTATGTGCTGCTAAACCTTTTACTATCTCTCCTATTTGCTCTTCACTCAGTAGAGTTACTACAGCTGGATCATCTGCTAGAATCTTATGTATCTCTCTCATAAGATAAGGAAGTCTTGGATGAGCAGTTAACATAACTGATTCAATACTATCTATTTTAGCGATGAGGGTAGCATTTACTTCAGCTGTACTAGCAGTATTACTTATCGTAGATGATACGGTTTCCATGGGCAATCCTTCCAGTTTGATTTAATATTATCTAATCTATATCCACATTCTTTAGGAGGATAACTTATACGCTTTTTAGGTTCTAGATCAGAAAGAAGTATTAACTTATCTAAGTTAAGATGCATCTTTAGTGTAGTTAATCTTTTACTGTCATTACCTTCTCCATAAGAATAAGGAGCATATCTTGCGAACTCTTGCATTGCTATCTTAGCATCTGCATTCATATCAATGTTAATAGTAGCACTAAAAGAGTCAGGTTCTATTTCAACTATAGTACCGCGCAGATTAAGTACAGCAGGTAAACCTAATGAGGGAGTAAGTATCCGTACTCTATCTCCTAATTTAAATCTAGAAGTAGTCATGATATACCTTATAAGGCTGAAAGCCTAAGTTTTCTTTTAAGTGAGAATATTATTGTATTCCCTGTAATTTGGTATTCTATCTTACATCTATACCCCAACTCTGCTTGAGAGAACTTAAATGCTATATCTAAATTCTTTCTCTTTAGAACAGCTTTAATAACACGCTTGTGTAGTTGCGGCATTGCCGCTATAGCTACTGTGTTATCTTTTTTAAGTATCTCCCAAACAGGGTTATATCTAGAACTATATGGGGTAGTTAACATAGTTAGTTACTTTACTGTTTATGCTTACGTGAACGAGTGTGAAGTCTTTTAATATATTCCGCATCTGATACAGCAAACATAGTGCGGGCCGGGTTAGAATAAGTACAAGTAACTTTACCTGTCTGCATATCTACAGTAGAAGCTACTAATTGTTTCCGCAGGTTACAGCTGTCTCGATAGTAAGATACTAAAGCTACTTGATGATTATAATTTCTACGAGATTCAAAACCAGAGATAAGTAGAATGAAAGTAATTACACAAGCTAGAAGTAGGCAGAGCCATTTTATTAAGACTACTGTGTACTTATCATACTGTCGTACTCTTCTATGATTTCTAGCGTATCTAGTCGCCATTAGAATTAGCCTCCCTAATCTTATTTACCGCTACTTCTGCTATAACATCATTCAGAGTTCTAACCGGCGGGTGCTGAGGATAGCAAGCATATATAGGAGTCTTAGGCTTTACTATTTTAGTATAGTATTTAGGATCATACTTAATATCCAGATCAGTACACAGTACAGCTTCAGCATCTACTAGCTTATCATGTAGAGAAGCTATATAAGGTAGAAGGCTAGCTGGCATATTATGTTCAACGCTAAATGCTTCTAGTTTCCTATGAAGAACTTGAAGATTCTGTATAGCTCCACGATACTGCCAGAGAACTCTACCGGCTGCGCGATTCTTAAGTCGGAGAGGAGAATCAGGTATACTAGCTTTAAGGTCTGGAAAAGGTTGCCACGCTTCAATGTTATCGTAGCTAAGATCATTAACTTCACTGGTTTCTGCACCTATAGCATACATTCCAGTGCAATATATAATATTAATTTTCTCAGGAAGCTTTCCTTCTGCTGCAAGTTTGCGAAAGTATTTTTGTGAGAACCATTGGTGGCGAGTATTAGCTAGAAAATAGGTGCGGCTATATCCGAAGGATATAGCGAGGTTATCTAAGTTAGGCTTGTATTTTTTAGACATGATATAGAATAAGTTAAGTAAGTTAATGAAGGGGCTAATTAGTAGCACTTACTTCTTAGAACTACTAAGTAGAACCTCGCAGAGGATGATGGCAGTTTTGTACAGGTCTGCCAACTGTGTTATGCCCCCGCATAAATTAGGAGCTGCTAGATAGAAACTTAGGATCAACTAAGCAACTAAGGAACTATTTCTTACTTGCGTTATAGAGAAGAAATAGTAAGAAGTCTATAATATTTAAAGGTACTAATTAAAGCGAAGCTTTACAGATAATCAGTCAGAACCTTATCTTCCGCAGCCAACAATGTATCAGCCTTTTCTACCAAGAACTTAACGCATTCGGTAAATTGTTCCGCGTTAGGCGTTTGGTTAAGATAGATAGACAAGTAGTTCTTCAGCAAGCTGATGACATCCTTATCAGTCTTAACAGGCTGGAATTTCTGGAACAGAAGTTTAGCAGCATATTCAACTTGTTCCGTTTTCTTACCTGTAACAGCGGGCATTTGTGCAACATAATCAGCAACAAATCCTTCCCAAACTTCTTTAGCAATCCCACGACCTTTGCGTTCGCTTTCGGGAGTATTAACAAATGAATCCCAAGTAGCTTTTTCAAATGGAAAGTTCTCGCTAGTAATGGTAGCATCTTCATTCAAGAGGCCGCGAATATGGTCTTGAATAGCATTAACTACCAAAGACTTCAAGGCATCCGTACCTTTGCCACCTTGATTATAAATTTCGGCAATTCCTTCGATACTAGGAACAGGTACTTTAACTTCGATAGGAGCGCGTTTATCTCCCATCTTATCTTCACGGAAAGTAAACTTAAGATCAACATAATCAACCAGAGGATTATGGTCGGCCGGAGTGGCAGCAACAGTGTGGGTAGTAGTATCTTGTACAACTTCTTGATTATCTTGCGACATTTTTAAGTCCTATTAGAAAGTTAAAAGTTTGTAGGTACTCTATTGTAACTACATATGGGTGATACAGTTTTTGAAACAGTGTGTATATTATAACAATGGGGTTTCTGT
>Ga0134125_10008284_pt1 | contig 11722 bp, 11 predicted proteins | sample KB31751_FD_96464 | JGI IMG/M metagenome (GOLD analysis project Ga0134125, IMG submission 96464) | Terrestrial soil microbial communities with excess Nitrogen fertilizer from Kellogg Biological Station, Michigan, USA - KB3-175-1 | ecosystem: Environmental > Terrestrial > Soil > Unclassified ... | reverse complement strand
TTCGAGACGCGCCGGATCCACCGGCTTGAGCAGGTAGTCGATCGCGTTCACCTCGAACGCCTCGATCGCGTGCTGATCGTACGCGGTCACGAAGATGATGTGCGACGCCGATTCCGCCTCGATCATGCGGCGGGCGACTTCGAATCCCGTCAGGCCCGGCATCTGGATATCGAGGAATACGACGTCCGGCTTCAGTTCGTTGATCCGCTCGACCGCTTCGACGCCGTTGCCGGCGTGACCGACGATGTCGACGCCGCCGATCTGCCCGAGCAGAAAGCCCAGCTCGTCGCGCGCCAGCTGTTCGTCGTCGACGAGGACCGCTTTCATGCCGTGACCCGCTCGGGAACGGCCATCTCGGGAATCTCGATCGTGATCGACGTGCCCTGGCCCGGCAGGCTCTGCAGCCGCAAGGCGTAATGGCTGCCGTAGATCGTGCGCAGCCGTTCGTTGACGTTGCTCAGGCCGATGCCGTCGCCCAGCGCGTGTTCGAGCTGCTCGTCGTTCATGCCCAGCCCGTCGTCGACGACCTCGATGAGCGCGCGGCCGCGGTGCATCGAGGCGGTGATCGTGATTTTCCCGCCGCCGACTTTCGGCGACAGCCCGTGCTTGATCGAGTTCTCGACCAGCGGCTGCAGGATCAGGCTCGGCACGATGACGTCGAGTGTATCCGGATGGATGTGTTTCTCGATGCGGAGCTGCGGGCCGAAGCGCACCGACTCGATGTGGAGGTATTCGTCGATCGCGTCGATCTCCTCGCGCAGCGTGACGAAGTGATCGGTCGAGCGGAGCAGCCGCCGCAGGAGGCCCGAGAGCTTCGTGATCAGCATGCGCGCCGTTTCCGGCTGCGTGCGGATCAGCGACGAGATGGACGTCAGCGTGTTGAAGAGGAAGTGCGGGTTGATCTGGTTCGCGAGCGCCTCGAGCTTCGCGGCGAGCAGCAGCTTCTCCTGCTCCTGCAGCCGGTGCTCGATGCGCGCGTTGTTCCAGATCTTGATCGGCGTCGCGACGGTCAGCACCGTCGCGAGCAGGATGACGGCGAGCCAGAAGAGCGACCACGGCGATCCCGGCGCGAGGTAGAAGAGGCGATGGTGGTTGCCGACGCGCGAGCCGATGCCCTGGCGGATCAGCTCGAGGCCGATGGGCACGAGCAGCAGCACGAGCTGCCAGTCGACCCGCACGGACTTGATCATCCGCCACACGCGCTTGTGGATCTGCGTGAACACGAACGGCGAGAACTGCCAGAGCACTTCCTTGGGGCACAGCTCGCGCAGGCCGCCGCCGGTGAAGCCGCAGCCGACCGCGAAGAACGGCGCGCCGTACTCCCCGGCGAAAAACGCCGGCAGTCCCACCATCGCGCCGACGATGACGCCGGCGTAGGGGCCGTCGATGAGGCCGGCGATGAACGCGCCTTCGAGCGTCAGGTCAGCGGCGTCGTAGTGGAGCAGCAGGCGGGCGACGACGCCCGCGGCGAGCAGGGCGCCGAGCGTCAGCGCGAAGGTCAGCCGGTCCGGCGTGGGGCGCTGTTCGAAGATGAGGAACTGCCGGAACCGGCGGAACCGCACCAGAATCGTGGCGGACGCCGCCATGACGGCCAGCTTCACGAGCAGAGTCGTGAGCAGCACCTGGTCCGTGGACAGCGACGTCAGTGCAGTCTCTCCGGGCATCGTGATTTACATCGATCTTAATGGCCGGGTAAACTGGGGGCAATGGCTGTTATCCGTCCGCTCCTGGTGGGGTTCGCCACCACGCTCAAGCACCTCTTCAAGAAGCCCATCACGGTCAACTACCCGGACCAGAAGTTCCCGATGTTTCCCAAGTGGCGCGGCAAGCAGGTGCTGATGCGCGACGAGAACGATCTCGAGAAGTGCGTCGCGTGCGGGCTGTGTTCGGTCGCGTGTCCGGCGGACGCCATCTACCTCGAAGCCGCGGAAAACGACGGCAGCGTGCAGGCCGGCCCGCGCTACGCCTCGGTGTATCAGATTCACAAGACGCGCTGCATCTTCTGCGGCTACTGCGAAGAGGCGTGCCCGGTCGGCGCGATCTTCATGGGCAAGGACTACGAGCTCGCGGTCTACTCGAAGGACGACTTCGTGTGGGACAAAACTGATTTGCTCGTGCCGCCTGCGGCGCCGCGAGCGTAAGGCTGGATGGGCAGAAAAGGCAGGAGAGGCCCATCCCGCCCTTCCCGCCCATGCTTATTGGCGCGCTAGGCGACATCCACGGCGAGTTCGAGACGGTGCGCGAGATCATGGCGCGCCACGCCGACGTGACGCTGTGGCTCCAGGTCGGCGACATCGCGACCAACGACGGCGAGTACTTCTCACCTCCGGCGCCGATTTACTGGATCAAAGGCAACAACGAAGACTTCGACGTGATCGCGGATGCGATCGCCGGCCATCCGACCGCGACGAATCTCCATTACCTGCGCAACGGCCGGCTGCACCAGGTCGGTCCCTGGCGCGTCGCCGCGCTCGGCGGGACGTTCGCGCCGAGCTGGTATCACACGCCGGCGGCCGCGCTCCCCGCGTCGAAGGGCCGCAAGTCGTCGGCCGCGACGGTGAAGCTCGGCAAGAGCCGCGACGACAAGCGGCGGCATTTCGTGAAGGAAGAGGTGCTCGCCTGCAAAGCGCTCAAGGACATCGACGTGTTCCTTACGCACGAGGCGCCGCGCCCGTTCTATCCGGCCGGCAAGCGCATCGATGCCGGCAAGACCGCGGTCAACGATGTGCTGACGGCGATGCGGCCGCGTCTGCATCTCTTCGGGCATCATCACGAGTTCACCGATTCGCAGCGGCACGGAATTCGCTCTATCGGCCTCGATATGGTGACGAAGTCCTATCTGCTCATTCACGCGGAGACGTTCCGGTGCGAGCGTCTGGACACGTGATATAGTTCCGGTGCCTCCCGATGGGCCTTTTTGAGCCGCAGACACAACTCGGCGACATTCCCGATATTTCGGACGCCTCCACCAGAGCCCTCTCGGTAACGGCCGTCGAAACCGACTTCGTGGCCCGCGTGTACGAGAACATCGCGTGGGCGTACGACGCGTTTTTCGGCCCGACGCTGCACCCCGGCCGGGTGCAGGCGATCAAACGGATGGGCATTCAGTCCGGCGACAACCTGCTCGAGGTCGGCGTCGGCACGGGCATCAACGCGTGTCTCTATCCGCGCGACTGCCGCGTCACGGGCATCGATCTGTCGGCGCCGATGCTCGACATCGCGCGCGAGCGGTTCGCGCGGAAGGGCATCCGCAACGTCCGTCTTCAGCAGATGGATGCCGCGACGCTGATGTTCGCGGACGACACCTTCGACATCGTGTACGCGCCGTACCTGATCAGCGTCGTCCCCGATCCCGTCGCCGTCGTGCACGAGATGCACCGCGTCTGCCGTCCGGGCGGACGCATCATCTTCCTCAACCATTTCCGCAGCGAGAACCGGCTGCTCGCGTGCATCGAGCGCGCGATCTCGCCGCTCACCGTGCACATCGGCTTCAAGTCGGACCTGGATTTGCCGGCGTTCCTCACGCAGGCCAATCTCGATCCCATCTCGATCGAGAAAGTAAATGTCCCCAGGATCTGGTCGCTCGTCACCTGCGTGAAACCGTAGGTTCTTCGCGATCCCATCAGTGCCGCCGGACCTTCAGGTCCGGCCGACGATAATCTCCGAGGCAACATCAGCGCCGTTGATCCGCGCGCGCTCCGGCGGATCCGCCTGCGCGAGCAGCGCGTCGACATGCGCGCGCCATCGGCCGAGCCGCAAATCCTCCTGCGGCATGAACCGGCAGCGCAGGTAACGCGGCATCTCCGCGACGAACACGTCGTACTCCGCGAAGTCGCCGCGCGAGGTGTAGAGCATCGGCGTCCCGTTCGCGATGCACTCCGAGACGATCCCGTACCCGGGCTTGGTGAGGACGAGGTCCGCGGCGGCGACCAGATCCTGGTACAGCAGAGGCGGGGTGAGCGCGGCCGGCGGCGCGATGACCGTGAGCGCTTCGCGCCGCGCGACGTCTTCGAAGAGGACGTCGACGCCGTACGCGCCGAACGACGCCAGCACCAGCGGGCGGCCGGACGTGATCTTCAGCAGCGCGCGCGTCTCGTCGCGCGGCCGCGTCGATCGGCGCGCGACGAACGGAATGTCCGCGACGCGGGCGAATGACGCGAACCCACCGTGCAGCGGCATCCGCAACGCGCGCTCCGCGCGCGCGTACGCATCCCGGATGATGCCGAGCACCCCGGGCGCGTCGCGCTCGAACGTCGCGTAGTGCTCGTAGATCCAGTCCCACGTGAAGTTGCCGACGCCGATCGACGGGACGCCCGCGCGGGCGGCCGCGGCATGCGCGAGCGGAGGGATGTCGCTCAGGACGAGGTCCGCCCGCCGCGATCGCAACGCCGCCGCTTCCTCGTCGGCGCGGCGATCGAAGTCGCGGTAGAAACCGGCGGCACGCGCCGCCGTATCGCGGACGTCGATCGTCAGGCTGTCCCTCTGCGACATCCCGACGCCGGTCTCGACCTGCGTGTACGTCATCCGGTCGAGGCGCGCCGCATCGAAGAGCCACCGCGGCGCGGCCGTCCTGACGTCCACGCGGAGGCCCGGATCCTTTTCCAGAAGCGCGCGAATCAGCTCGATGCTGCGGGAGGCGTGGCCGAAGCCGTGGCCGGAAATGTAGAAGGCGAGGTTCATTCCTGCGATTACATAGAGTGCCTGGTGGGATCAGACAAGGTGCTTGATCGAGCGAACAGGGCGCTTAGTGTGATCAGATAGAGCACCTTATGTGATCGCAAAGAGGCACCCTATGTGATCGCAAAGAGCCCTCTATGTGATCCTCCAAAGCACCCTATGTGATCCCCCCAAAGCACTCTATGTGATCCCACCAAAGCACTCTATGTGATCCCCCAAAGCACTCTATGTGATCCCCTAAAGCACTCAATGTGATCCCCTAAAGCACTCTATGTGATCCCCCAGGGCACTTTATTTGATCCCATCGAGCCCTCACCACCATCGCTTTTGAAACACCGCCTGGATGGCGGCCTGCTTGTCCCATGGCTGCGGCGCCGTTCGGTACGGCTGCCGCGCGTAGTAGCTGCCCTTGATCAGCACGTCTCGCGTGACGCGGAAGCCCACCGTCACCTCGTTCGCGTACATCGCCGGCTGCGCGCTGAAGAGGACGCCGGTGCCGACGATCGGAGCGGACGTGCCTTCGTGCCGGCCCGCGACGTACCAGCGGGGCGAGAGCGTCTGCGTCGCCTGAACGAACCACTCGGTCGCGCCGACGTTACCCGTCGGCGTCTCGAAGGTGTCGTGGATCGCTTCGCCCGAAATCTTCGTGAACCGGAACGCGTATTCGCCCTCGAACCCGGCCATCGTCACCGTGCGATCGCCTTGCGGCAGCGTCGGCGCGAGCTCGTCCTTCGTCAGGTATGCGCCGTGGGCGAAGACGCCGCCGAGGCGCAGGCCGATGATCGGCGTGACGCCCGCGCCCGCCTCGAACACCGGCGTCGACCTGGGATTGGCCGTGACGCCCGCGATCGAGATGCGGACGGGCGACGAGTTGACGACCGCGGCGCGGGCGTCCCAGTGGTTGCTGGAGGCCGTGAACACGCCGGCGAGCGGGTACGTCGACGCGATTGCCGGCACGCGCGCGCTGCCGGTGTCGAACGGCAGCATCGGGACGAAATAGCTCGCGTGGCCGGAGATCATCGGGTTCTGCCGCGGGTTGACGTCGAACATGCCGAGGCCGATCGGCGACGGCATGTAGCCGACGTCGACGCGCGTCGAGACGTCGCCGATGTGCTCGTAGCGGAGGCTCGCCTGGTAGATCTGCGCGTCCCACGGCGGAATCGTGCCTTCGACGCCGTTGGTCACCGCCGGGCGCGGCAGGCGGAACCACGGCCGGAAGAACGCCTGCCAGCCGTTGCCGAGATTCGCCGTGGCGGTGATGTCGAAGATGATCTGCGGACGGCTGCTGACGTTGTTGCCGCCGAAGAAGTCGATCGCCGCCGTGGTGTCGAGGCTGAAGCGCTCGTATCCCGACTGCGCGGCCGCCGGAGCCGCGAGCCCGAGCAGCGCGAGCGTGACGGCGGCCTTACGCATGCACCTGTTCGCCGTGATCGACGACGAGCTCGCCGGTGTCGCTCGTCACGCCGGGCAGCGCCGTCGCGAGCGCGCCCACGACCTCCGCATGGAATTCGGTCCCGGCGAAGCGCCAGATCTCGCGAAGCGCGTCGCCCGAGGGCCGCGCGTTCCGGTACGCGCGCTTGCTGGTGATCGCGTCGTACGCGTCGGCGACGTGGACGATGCGCGCGTGCATCGGGATCTCGTCGCCGCGCAGGCCGTGCGGATAGCCGCGGCCGTCGGGACGCTCGTGATGCAGCTCGACGATCGGAATGTGAGGCAAGAGGAACGGCACGGACCGCAGGATGCGCGCGCCGGCGACGGGATGCTGCTTGATGATGTTGAACTCGGCCTCGGTCAGCGCGCCGGCTTTCAGCAGCACTTCGTCGGGCACGCCGATCTTGCCGATGTCGTGGAGCAGGGCGCCCAGCCTGATGACCTCGATGTCGTCGTCCGGCAGCTTCAGCTCGCGCGCGATCGCGACCGACAGCACGCTCACGCGCTCGGAATGGCCGGCCGTGTACGGATCGCGCGCGTCGAGCGCCGTCGCCAGCGCGCGGATCGATCCCGTATACGCCGCCTGCGTCTCCTCCTCGGCCTTGGCGACCGACGCCATCAGCGCGTTGAAGGTGTCGGTCAGCGTGTCGACCTCGCGGCTCGATCCGGTCCGCGCGAGCTGCACGCGCGCGCCGGGCGTTCGTCCGGCGGCGGCGAGCGACGCCGACAGCCGGCCGACCGGCTCGCTCAGCATGCGTGCGAGCCAGAAGCTCGCGATCAGGGCGAGCGCCGCGGCGCCGGCGGCAATCAACGCGAGATTGCGGATCGCCGTCCGCGTGGCGGCGCGCGACGATTCGTCAATCGACCCGAGCGCGTAGAAACTCGTGCTCCCGAGCTGCACGAGGCGCCGGAACGCATACGCCTGGCCGTCGAGCACGGCGGTGCCGTCGGGCTGGCGGCTCGCGGCCGCCGCTTCGAACTCGCGCGCGGTCGCCTGCGGCAGCGTGCTCGCGACGAGCAGGCCGTCGCTGACGATCGCTATCTCCGCGTTGGCGAGCGACGCCAGTTCCTTCGCGTACCGGTCGTCGAGGTTCTCGGCGAGATACAGCGTCCCGATGGGGACGTCGGCCAGCTGCAGCGGCACGGACACGACGCGGAACAGCATGCCGCCCGCGCGGACGACGCCGTCGATGGTGTCCGACGGTTTCCCCGCGGCCATCGCAATCGGCCGGCCGCGCGGCCAGCGATCGCCGAGCCTGCCGGCCGCCGCGAGCGTCGTCTGGTGCGTGTCGGCGAGGATCAGCGCGTCTGAATCCACGCGCGCGGCGACCTTCTCCAGCTCGTTGTCGATCGTCGCCAGCCACTCCTGAATCCGCGCCTGGCTCGCGGTGCGCGCCTCGGCGGCGTAGGTGTCGATCGTCGCTTTCAGCGTGGGGTTCTCCGCGAGCGTCGCCGCCTGCGACTGCAGCTCGCGCTGGCGCCGGTTCTCGACGGCGGCGTAGATGCGCTGGCCCGACTCGAGGCCGGCCGCGACCGACTGCCGCACCTGGTCGCGCACGCTGACGAAGACGAAGACGAAGACGGCGATGAGGAGGAGAGCGACGGTGGCGAGGATGACGCCGAGCGTCCGGACCAGCAGCCGCGGCGGCTGCGGCGCCGGAGACGACGTCGACGCCGTCATGGCACGTCCTCGACCGGGACGGTGAGGTCGACGGCCGCCTGCCGTCCCGCGTCGACGCGCACGCTCGCCGCGCGCTCGCCGACGCGCTCGTGCCAGCCGATGATCGTGTACTGGCCCGCGGGGACGTTCCGGATCTCGTAGTTGCCGTCGGTGCCGGGAATCGCGAAGTACGGATGATCCAGCACGAGGATCGACGCGCTCATGTGCGAATGGATGTCGCAGAACACTTTCACGAGGCCGGCCTTGTTGAACGTCTGCGCCTTGCTCTTGCCGCGCGGGTACCGTCCGAGGTTGAACGTGGCCGCCGACGACAGCGAGAACACGTTGTGGAAAAACGGATCGTCGTTCGGAAAATCGACCGTGCTGCCTTTCGTGATCGCGAGCACGTGCGGCACGAACGTCTCGTTCTCCTGGTGCAGCTCGACGTGCGAGGCGGGCAGCGCGCCCTTGAAGCCGGGGTCCCTGAGGTAGACCACGACGTTGCGGATTTCAGGCGCGGCCGGCGCTTCGTGCCTGCCGATGGCCCGCGACGGATACGGATTGGCGGGCAGCGGCGCGCGCACGCGCGCGGTCAGCCGGATGTGGCCGGCGATGCTGCCGGTCTCCTGCGGCTGCGCGCCGGCGGCGAGCGCGGACAGCAGCAGGCACGCACCGAACAGTACGCGTCCTCGGAGCACGCGATATTCTAAACGCAATTAACCGGTTACCCGATTCTCCATTTACCCGATGCTATGATCCCACGATGGCACTCGACGAGCGCGACTTCTTCAACAACCGGAACGAGATGCGCAACGACGTGCTGACGTGCCCGCGCTGCCGGCGTCAGAACGAGTACCAGATGCGCTGGGTGGTCCGGACGAAGAAGGATCGGATGCCGGCGGGCGCCGACGATCGCGACCGCGCCAAGTTTGCCAAACTGCGCGACTACATGATCCGGCTCGACGACAACGTCGTCTGCAAGGCCTGCCGGACCAAGTTCGACATCCCCTCGCAGCACTCGATGATCTTCCTGCAGCCGGGCGAGAAGACGGCGCCCGCGGCGACACCGCACGCTGCCGCCGCCGACGAAGACGACGATTCGCGCTTCAACAGATAGTCGTCCTTTCCTCCGTGGTAGGTGTTTTCAATACACGTAAGGCACAATCCGGTAACGCACGCGGCGTTTGTAGTCGTCGTACGCCGCGCCGAAGCTCAACGTGAGCGATCGTTCTTCGTACGGCATCGCAATCAGCAGGTAGATCGTCGAAATTCCCGCGAAGATCAGCCGGTCGCCGGTCATCTGCGCCGCGCCGAACGTCAGCAGCAGCCAGCCCGAGTAAATCGGGTGACGAACCCGCCGATATGGGCCGGTGATTTGCAGGGTTTCTGATTTCGGGCTGCCGGCGCGGATGCCGGCGAGTTCGAGCGGGTCGATCACGCGGACCGCCTGCGCGATGATCAGGACGCCCGCCAGTTGAAGAAGGGCGTGCGCGTACGCCAGCCCGCCCGTGTGACCGTAAATCGTGCCGCCGACGGGCTGCCACAGCGCACACACCGCGATGAGCAGCAGGCTCGCGAGCCAGACGTACGACGAGCGCAACAGCGGCGCCGGCACGATCGACGACATCAGGTGTTTCACCGAGTCGCGCGCGAAGAGGCTGTGGTGAAGCGCGAAGACGCTGAACAGCACGGCGTCCACCAGCGCGTTTGTCAGACTGAAGGGACCGCCGTGCGACCAGGTGAACGCGTATGAGTAGCCGCAGTACGAGAGCGCCCCGACGAAAATCGCGCCGCCAAGCCACACAATGAGTCTGGTCATTTGAGCATCAGGTCGTCCGGTCAACTATTGTAGGTCTCACCATGCGTCATTCAGGCACTCCGCGCGTCGTCATCACCGGCATCGGCGTCGTCTCGCCGTTCGGCGTCGGACGCGAACGCTTCTGGCAGTGCGTATCGTCGGGCTGCAGCGGCACCAAAGCGATCACCGAATTCGACGCGTCCGGCTTCGGCTGCCGCGTCGCCGCGCCGGTCGACGGCGTCACGATCGACGATGTGCCGGCGATCGAGGGGGACGACATCTGGGATCCCGAGTACCGCGCGGATCCGAAGCGCTACTCGCGCGCCGCGCTCATCGGCGTCATCGCGGCGCGTGAGGCGTGGCGTGATGCCGGCCTGCGCGTCGGCGAGCCAGGGGCGGGCGTGATCGTCGGCAGCGGCGGCGGCGGCATCGACGTCGGCGAGCGCCAGTACTTCGACTTCTTCGTCGAAAAGGGGAAGAAGGTCACGCCGTACGCGATTCCGATTTCGATCGTGGGGATGGTGTCGAGCGAGATTTCCATCTCGCTGCGCGTGCACGGCATCAGCCACGTGCTGTCGTGCGGCTGCACGAGCTCGACCGACGCGCTCGGCTACGCGGCGGCGATGATTCGATCCGGGGAGGCCGACGTGCTGCTGTCCGGCGGCACGGACGCGTGCGTGACGCCCGGCATGATGTTCGGCTTCTCGCGCATGAAAGTCGTCTCGATGGCGTACAACGACGCGCCGGGGGAAGCGTCGAGGCCGTTCGACAGCGGCCGCGACGGGTTCGTCCTCGGCGAAGGCGCGTGGATGCTCGTGCTCGAGCGGGAGGACCGCGCGCGCGCGCGCGGCGCGACGATCTACGCGTCGATCGACGGCTACGGATCGACGTGCGACGCGTATCACCGCGTGCAGATGGCGCCGGACGGCGGCGAGATCGTGCGCGCGATCGCGACGGCAATCGAGCGGTCGGGACATCCGATCGAGTCGATCGGCTACATCAACTTCCACGGCACGTCGACCGTGCTCAACGACGCCGTCGAGTCGCGCTGCGTGCGCCAGGTGTTCGGCGCCGCCGCGGACCGCGTCGCCGGTTCGTCGGTGAAGTCGATGATCGGGCATCCGCAGGGCGCGAGCGGCGCGTCGGGCGTCGTCACCGCCGCGCTGGCGATCTCGCGCGGCTTTCTGCCGCCGACGATCAACCTGCGCGCGCAGGATCCGGCCTGCGACCTCGATTTCATCCCGAACACCGGACGTCCGGCCGAGATCGAAGCCGCGCTGTGCAACTGCCTCGGATTCGGATCCAAGAACAGCGCGATGGTCATCGGCCGTGCCTGACCTGGACGTCGTCATCGTCGGCGCGGGGCCGGCGGGCGCGGTGTGCGCGGCGATCCTCGCGCGGGCGGGCGCGCGCGTGCGGGTGTTCGATCGCTCGGTGTTCCCGCGCGACAAGCTGTGCGGCGACACCGTCAATCCCGGCACGATTGCCACGCTGCGGCGGCTGAATCTGGCGAAGCCGCTCGACGAACGCGGCCTGCGTGTCGACGGGATGCGTGTGAGCGGCAGCAACGGCGTGGTCGTCGAAGGGCGTTATCCGCCCGGCATGAGCGGCCGCGCGATCCTGCGGCGGGACTTCGACTGGATGCTGCTGCAGGACGCGATCGGCGCGGGCGCGCAGTTCGAAGCGGGCGCGGCGGTTCGCGGTGCGATCGTCGAGCACGGGCGCGTGACCGGCATCCGCGTCGGACCGTGCGAGGTGCGCGCGCCGATCACGGTTGCCGCTGACGGCCGTCATTCGACGCTGGCGTTCGCGCTCGGCCTCGCCTCGCATCCGGCGCGGCCGCGACGATGGGCGATCGGCGCATATATAGATGTTGCGGAGAGCGCGACCGCCCGGCGGTTCGGCGAGATGCACGTGCGGGGCGGGCACTACATCGGCATCGCGCCGGTTCCGGGCAACCTGACGAACGTCTGTCTCGTGACGCCGTGGCAGGCCGGAGATGCGCCGCTCGGCAACCCGCGCCTCGCGATTCTCGCGGCGCTCGCGCGCGACCCGCTGCTGCATGAACGGTTCTCCCGCGCGCGGTTCACGTCGGCGCCCGTCGTGCTCGGTCCGCTGGCGGTTGACGTGCGCGACGCGTCGATCGACGGCCTCCT
>Ga0134125_10008282_pt1 | contig 11723 bp, 11 predicted proteins | sample KB31751_FD_96464 | JGI IMG/M metagenome (GOLD analysis project Ga0134125, IMG submission 96464) | Terrestrial soil microbial communities with excess Nitrogen fertilizer from Kellogg Biological Station, Michigan, USA - KB3-175-1 | ecosystem: Environmental > Terrestrial > Soil > Unclassified ... | reverse complement strand
TTCTTGCCCCGTCACGGCTCGGTTGCCACGGCAGCGGTACTGGTGGCCTTGCTGTTCCTGCTGATCAATGTACCTTGCGTGAGTGCGTGGGCGCTGTTCGGTAGCGGCATGCGCAGACTCCTGTCCCTTCCGGGATATCGACGCGTATTCAACGTTACGATGAGCGCGTTGCTGGTGATGACTGCCGTGATGGGTGTGCAGAGCTGACATGTTCCAGGTGGTGCGCAATTCCCCCAAGCCCCTGGGGGATCAGCTGGTCGAGGAGGTCAGTCGCCTGATCGAGTCCGGCCGGCTGCCCGAGGGGTTCCGGCTGCCCTCCGTTCGCCAGCTGGCGCGGCGGGCCGGGGTGAGCGCTTACACAGTCACGACGGCTTTCCAGCGGCTGAGTGCCAAGGGGCTGATTCAGGCGCGGGCGGGATCCGGGTATTTCGTTGCCCGCATTCGCCGGCAGGCTGCCCGCGTGGAGCTGGGACCCGCGCCTAGCGCGGACCCTGTGCTGGGTTTCACGCGCAACTTGCTGGAGCAGGAAAACGTCGTCGTGCCCGCCGGCTCCGGGTTCCTGCCACCGGAATGGCTGGCCGAGGGCATTCCCTCATCCACGCTCTCGCGCTTCGGCAAGAGCAGTGCCGCGGTGGAGTCGGCAACTCTGCAGGGAGACCCGCTCCTGCGAGAGCTGCTCGCCGAGCGCCTCCGTCTGGCCAACATACCGGTGGCCGCGCAACACCTGGTCATGACGTTCGGAGCCTCGCATGCGTTCGATCTGATCGCCACCACGCTGCTGAGCGCCGGAGACGCCGTGCTGGTGGAGGATCCGGGCTATTTCGTGCTACCGGCGCAGCTGCGCAGCCGCGGCCTGCGGCTGATTCCCGTCCCCCGCCTTGCCGATGGGGCGGATCTGGAGGCGTTGGAAGCCGCCGCCAAGCTCCACAACCCGCGCATGATGTTCACGCAGACTCTCTTGCACAATCCTACGAGCACCAGCGCGTCGGCCGCGCGCTGCCACGGAATTCTCAAGATCGCGGAACGCTATAACTTCCTGGTCACTGAAGATCACGTCTATACCGACCTGGCGAGCCCCCACAGCGTGTCGCTCGCGCAGATCGACGAGTTGCAGCGCGTGATCTATGTCGGGAGTTTCACCAAAGTGCTGGGGCCCGGCCTGCGGGTCGGCTTCGTGGCCACTCGCGATGAGCTGCTGCGCCCGCTCATCGAAGGCAAGCTGTTGGGTGTGTTGTCCGGCTCGGCGCTCGTGGAATTCGTGCTGCGCGAGGTGTTGGACGGCGGCAAGTACCGGCGCCATATCGAGCGTTTGCGTGACCGCGTGGCCAAAGCACGCGCCGAAGCGTCACGCGCGCTCACGTTTGCCGGTCTTACCGTGGAGAGCTCCGGAGGCGAGGGGATCTTCCTGTGGGCGCGATTGCCGCCGCACGTCGAGCCGGACCGATTGGCGCTGGATGCGCAGGCTCAGGGCATCCTGCTGGCCAAGGGGGCGCTGTTCTCACCCACCGGACAGTGTGGGGATTGTCTGCGTTTCAATGTCGCCTACGCTGCGGATCCCGCGCTCACGCGGTTCCTGAGCTCCAGAACGGGGGCGAGCGTCGAATCCTGAGGGCGCCGCGCGCGGCGCGGTGCGGGGCCTGCAGCGCGGCTCAACGCGGCCTTGCCGTACCGCCCGGCCTGGCGGCCTGCCACGCCGCGGGCGCGATTGTCCCTCAGCGCGGATTCGGGTGGTGCGAGTCGTCGACCAGGTGCCTCAGGTCCGTGTCGACGCACGGGGTCGGCTCGGCAAGCTCGCTGGTCGTGAGCTTGATGACCCTCATCTTCGGGTGCCAGGGCTCGAGCAGCACCTTGGGGTCTTCTACGGTCGCCTGGTACTCGATGACATCGCCCACCCGGTGCAGCCGCTCAGTCACGCGCATGTCGGTCGAGTGGAATGCGCCGTTGTCGGTGAGCCAGCTGTCGTCGTTGAACTGATTCGCCTCGATGACCAGCGTGTCACCCTCCCAATGACCGACCGAGTCTCCCAGATAGCTGGGGTCCACGTCCGTGCGATGCGGGCGGCCGTCGGTGGGGATGATGCGCCAGAAAGCTCCCGAGACATCGTCGTACAGGAACACGATCTGGCCCGGCCGCTGCACGATCTTGTCAGGCGGCCCGATGCGCGGCAGCCCCGGGTCCTTGCAGCGCAGGACCGGATCCTCCTGCACCTGGCGCTTGTTGAGGTCCTTCACCTTGGCCAGGAACTCCGGCCGATAGCTGGGGAAACTCGTTGCCGGCGTGCGCCCGGAGGGCGGCGGTGGCGGCGGCGGCGGGGCGGCGGCCACGGGCTGGCAACCTGCGATGCAGACGGATCCGTCGGAGGATTTCTGCGGCTGCACGAAATCGATGCCCGAGCCGTTGTCCCAGGTTCCGTTGAGATCGGGGTGTCCGTCCGACAGCCGGGGTACCGGCTTCTGTGCCGGAGCGGCCGCGCCGGCCGCGTACGCACCGGAGAAGCAGAATACCCACGCCGCGACCGTCATCGCCGCGACGGCCAGGGAGTGCCCGTGATGGGCCAGCCCGTGACGGGGCAACCCGCGCCCGGCTAGCCCGTGATGGCCCAGCCCGTGGGTCAAGTGCAAGCTCATGTCTACTTCCCCTCCGCGGCCGTGTCCTGTGCGAACTGGAAGTGGTGTCCGTCGGCGTAGGTGATCCTGGCCAGGAATCCCAGCTGCGGGGTCCCGTCGCGGGCGGGGTAGGCGTCGACCGTGACCCGATCCCCGTTCCCCTGCAGCATTTTCATGCTGACGCCGGCCTTGCGTGCCATGGCAACGGGCACACACTCCAGACGCCAGGTCGAAACCTTGCCGCTCGCGTCCGTGACGGCGAGGTTGACGTAGATATGCGGGTTGGCCCAGTCGACGTGCGAGACCACTCCCGTCAGCTTGAGCGTCTTGCGAGTATCGAATTCGCCACCCAGGGAGTGGTGGGCATTGACCTGCGCGCTCCCAGCCATCAGCGCAGTGAGTCCCAGCACGGTCAGACAGTTGCGCAGACGATCGTGTCCTCTCACAGCGCGCCCTCACTTGGTTGCGGATTCTTCTTCAAGCGTCGCCCGTCAGGTTCGGCGACATTCTGGCCGCAAGTCAGGTCGCCGCGCAATGCGCGGCCGGCCGTCCTGTGGACCTCAGGAAACACGGCCGGCGGGCCGGGACTCCCGCAAGCACACAACCGGCAAGCTAGGGCTCCAGGCCGCGCCGCTTCGCTTCCTGGGGCAACAGGGGTGCCAACGCCGTGGCCGCCGCGATGTCGGCTTGTCCCTTGGCGGTCATCCCCTTGCGGATCTCATCCAGTCCGCGCCCATAGAGAGACCAGGCGAGCCTGGGCTGCAAGCTCAGCGCGGCGTCGTAGTCGGTAATGGACTTGTCGAAGTCGCCCATCCGCAGGCGTACCAACCCGCGGGTGTCGAGCGCACGGGCTTCTTTCGGTTCGAGGCGTACTGCGTCGTTGCAGTCAGAAAGCGCTTTGGAGAGATCCCGGCCCAACAGGGCACGCGCGCGGCAGCGTCCCAGGTACGCCTCCGACCGGTGAGGATTGTCCCCGCGATTGTGCAGCCACAGATCGAATTGGGTGAGGGCCGATTCGAGCCGCCCGGCGCGCCCGTAGAGATTGCCCAGGGCCAGACGAACGTCGGCGTCCTTGGGCGACAGGCGGTCCACGGCATCCAGGTCTGCAACCGCGGCGGACGGATCGCGGGCCGCCAGGTGCGAGGCGGAGCGTGCCATCAGGGCAGGCACGTCGTCGGGCTCGAGCTTCAAAGCCTGATTGAAATCCTCCAGGGCTTGCGAGGGCTGCCGGTTGTTCGCTCGCGCGATGCCTCGCTGATAGAAGTAATCCGGCTGGTTCGGCGCCATCTCGCAGGCGCGGGTGAGATCGGCAATGGCATGATCGAAGTCGCGTCGCGCGGCGAACGCCGCGCCGCGACGCGCGAAGCCGGCGGCGTCGGTGGGCTGGTCGAGAGTCTCCGGTGGAGCCGCCGTGCCGGCTGCCTCGGGGGAAGGGGACAGCGTCGCCGACGCTGGGCCGTTGCCCAAGTCTGCGGGCGGCGTGCCGCCCGCCGAGGCCGCCACCCCCGTGGGTGTCGTGCCTGAAGGCTGCGTGCCGGGCTCGCTCGCCCGAATGGGGCTCGAAGGCGTTGCCTCGAGGTTGAAAACCGGTCCCCCGTTATAGGTGAAATAGAGTTTGCGCTGGCCGCTGGCCACATAGACCCGATGCGAGAGAAAGAAATCGGCGCCGATCAGCATGTCCGTGTCGATGCCGATGTCGCTGATGCGCAGTCGGGTGTTGCGGATCTCTTCGTCGCCGATCTTGAAGCTCGCGAAGGGCGCGACCCAGCTCTGCACCCGGCGGCGCCCGATGCCGAACACCTCTCCGGCGGAGCGGACTTCGTTGTCGCCGATTTTGACACCGGCACGTTCGGCGGCACGCACCGACAGGGCTGACCTGGAGGATCCCGTGTCGAACACCACGCGGATCTTCGCCCCGTTCAGGTACGCGACCGCCGCTGTGAAGGGGTCTCGCGAGGTCGCCCACTCGATGGGCATGACGGAGTACGGTTTATCCGTGACCCAGTAGGCCAGCACGGCCTGGCCACAGTCCTTCGGGCGCATCAGGCGAATCACGCCGTTGGCGAGGTCGTACTCGACATCCGCGAGACGAAAGATGTTCTGGCCGAGCACCCCCGCTGAGTCGCGCCCCAGCCCGCTCCCGGCGACGACGAACTGCACATTGTGCAGCGGGATGCCCGCCAACGAAAACTGCTTCACCGTGGTGTACGATGCCAAAGTCGATCCACCGATGCCCCGGACGATCAGCTCGTACGGCAGGGGATCCACGCGGAGGTGGAAGTCGTCGGTCACGGTGGTCCAGATCATGCTGTAGAACGACCCGCTGTCAGCGATGAAGCGGGCGTCGGCACCGTTGATCTGTGCAGTCACCATGGGCAGAGCGCCGGACATGGTGACCGGGAGCTCGGCGAGCTTGCCGAGTGTGCAGGCGGCGAACGCAGGGCAGGCGGGAGCCGTCAGCGCCCCCACCAGCAGTGTGGCCGCGATGCGGCGGATGTCCATGGCGCAACACTACAGCAAAGCTCGAGGACGCGGGAGGGAGCAATGGCCGAAGATCTCGTGTTTTACACCAACCCCATGTCACGGGGCCGGATCGTGCGTTGGATGCTGGAGGAAGTCGGTCAACCTTACCGCACCGAAATCCTCGACTACGCGACGACCCTGAAGGGAGCTGCCTATCTGGCGATCAACCCGATGGGGAAGATCCCGGCCCTCACCCATGGGCGGCAGGTCGTCACCGAGTGCGCAGCGATTTGCGCGTATCTGGCGGACGCGTTCCCCCAGGCGGGCCTGGCTCCCCCGCCGGGCGATCGCGAGCGGGCGGCCTATTACCGCTGGCTGTTCTTTGCCGCCGGGCCGGTCGAAGCGGCGAGCTCCAACAAGGCGGCCGGATTCGAGGCCCCGCCGGAGCGGGCGCGGATGATGGGCTATGGAACCTACGCGGCCACCGTAGACACGCTGGAGAAGGCCGTATCCAACGGGTACCTGGCCGGGGGGCGTTTCAGCGCCGCGGACGTCTACGTTGGCTCGCAACTGAACTGGGGAATGCGCTTCGGGAGCATCGACAAACGTCCCGCCTTCGAGCGCTACCTGGCGCCATTGCTGAGCCGCCCGGCCTACCTGCGCGCCAGCGAGATCGACGACCGCCTCACTGCGCAGATGCAGGGCGCGCCCGCCGCCGGATAGCAAGGGTCAGCGGGGTGCCGGGACCGTGACACCAATGATGGGCCCGATGGCTACGCGCTCGTCATCCCGTCCCAGGCTCCTGACGTACAGGCTGGAGACGTTGCCATCCAGATAGAGGGCGTCGGCGCACTTGAGCCCGTCGCGGAACAGCAGCGCGAATTCGTAGAAGGTGATCGGGTCCTCGCTGATGGCGAACACGACGCGCGTCGGGCTGACGATACCGACGCCGTTGCGAATCAGCCGGGAAGTGCCCTGCGGGTTCAGGGCTGCGTTGATCTTGCCGTCCTGCACCAACAGCGGTCCGGATTGGGTGGCCAGCACGGCAGGGTCCTGCAGGGAGCGATACTCCGAGCTTTCCACGATGCGTGCGCCGGAAGCGGAGAGCACGAACACGCCGTTCGGCTTGAGATAGAAATTACCGTATCCCGATGCCAGGTTGAGCTGGTGGAGCTGGCGCCCGTCGGTCACCAGTAGCCCGAGCGGAGAGTAGTCTTCGCGATACATACCCGCGTTCATGGCGAACGCAAGCTGCTCGCCGCGCGCCGCCAGCGCCTGGTCGAGCCGCCGGAACGAGGTAAAGGGCATGCCCGCCGTGTCCTTCAGAAACAGCTGCAGGCGGTCCGAGCCGATAGTGACCTCGCAGACGGTGGCAGGTGCGTCCCGGAACTTCATTTCCGAGCACGTCAGCGCTGGCGCGACCACGGGGATGGAGCACAGCATGACGGCGAGGCACACGCAGGGCGCCCGGCGCGAGAGTCTGATTGCGAGGCTGCTGATCATCGAGTCTCAGATGCTATCGCAGGCGTGGCTCGCGCGCTCGCCGCGACGGCCACACGATTGCCGCCGGGCGGATTACCGCGAGGCTGTCGAGGAAGCTTCCTTCTTCGGGTGCTCGAAGAGCTCGACGAAGCCGCCTACGTCCGGATCGCGCACCATTACCTCGCGCGTCCCGCTGCGCATGGTCACGATGCCGCTGTTGGATATGGGCTTGCCGCCGGCGGCCTCGACCCGCTTCAGGAAGGCATCCAGCCCCTGCACCTCGAAGCCGACGTAGCCCACGCCGACGTCGGTGATGCTCGCGGGCACGACCGGTTTCTTGCGATTCTGGAACTCGACGAGCTCGAAATTCAGATGCGAGGTGGGGGCGGCGGCGTCCGTGAACACTTCGTTGTAGAAGCGCAGGATGTTGCCGTGCCCGCCGACCGCGGAGTCATAGAAATCTCCCTTCAACCACGGCGCCTCGCTCGTCAGCAGATGTCCCCCCAGCAGGTCGCCATAGAACGCGCGCGCCTTGTCAGAGTCGAGCACGACCAGCCCTACGTGGTTGACTCCGGGGGACAGGGCCGCCCGTGCAGGCCGGCCGCCCCCGGCAGGCACGGCCGGGCGCTGGTCGATGAGCTCGATGTCGAGCCCATCCGGATCGGTGAGATAGGCGAGCATGCCCTTCTTCTGGCCCGGAGGTGCGATCAGCTCTGCGCCCCACGAGCGCGCGTGCAGCAGGCTGGCCGCTTTCAGTTGCGACCACGTCTGCTGGGCGTCAGGGACGATGAGCCCGAAGTGGCTCACACCGGGGTCCCATGCGGTGTGATTGGCGAGGTTGTGACGCTTCAGGCCGCGCAGCTCGCGCAGATACACGACGAAATGCTGCTGCGTGCTCGAGTTGACGACGTACATCTTCGCCATCCGCGTCTCGACCGCGCCGATGCCGTAGAGTCCCTCGAGCACCTCGTCGCGGCGCCACGCCGGGTTGGCGGCCGGATCCTGGTGGAACCCGAGCTCTTTGTAGAAGGCGACGGAGCGATCCAGATCCCCCACCATGCGCCCGACGAAGGCGAGGCCGACGACCTTGCCTTCCCCGGCCGCGGGTGTGGCGCTCACAGCCGGTGCACACAGCCCCGCCATCACGCAGGCGCTCAGAGCAAGCGACGCCCATCGGCTCATGCTGATTCCTCCGCGGGGCACGCGTCGCACCCCGGTATCCGGGCATAGGTTACTGCGAATCGCCGCTGGCCAAGGCGCGCCGCTGGAGCACTGACCGCGAGCCGGCGCCCGAGGGCTCAGAACGATCAGAGGCGGATGGCTTGCCATATATTTTAGTTTAATCTAAACTAAAATCCATGCCTGGAGACGCCCCTCTGCTGTCAGCGATCGCCTCGCCGCGCCGGCAGGAGATCCTGCGGTTGCTGTGGAACGGTGAGCGCACCGCCGGCGCCATCCACGAGGCTCTTCCTGATGTCACGTTCGGTGCAATCTCCCTGCAGTTGCGGGCGCTGCGCGAGGCCGGGCTGGTCGAGGTCCGTACGGAGCGCCGCAATCGGCACTATCGTGCCTGCAAGGAGGCACTGGGCGTCGTGCGGCCGCTTCTCGAGCAGATGTGGGATGACAGCCTGTGGCGGCTGAAGCTCGAGGCGGAGTTGGAGGCGAGCCGGCGCGGGCCGCGGCCGGGCCGCAAGCGCAGGACGCAGGCGGGACCCAGGAGGTAATCCGTGGAAGAAGATCTGCCGCACACTTTGGAGCGGAGCGTGCTGATCCAGGCCGATCCGCCCACCGTGTTCCGGTTCTTCACCGACAGCACGCGCTGGGCGCGATGGTGGGGCACCGGCTCCAGCATCGAACCGCGCACCGGCGGGCGCGTACTGATCTGTTATCCCAACGGAGCGCGCGCCTCCGGTGAGGTGCTCGATATCGAGGCTCCCGAACGCCTGGTCTTCAGCTTCGGCTACGAGAGCGGCAGTCCCATCGCGCCGGGACGCTCGCGCGTGGCGATACGACTCGAGCCGCAACCGCCGGGTACGCGGCTGCACCTCAGGCATTCCTTTGCCGAGGCGGCGGTGCGCGATCAGCATCTCCAGGGGTGGCGATTCCAGCTGTCTTTATTCGCCAACGCCGTGGCGGAGGAGGTGTACGCAAACGCCGCCGCCGTGGTCGATGCATGGTTCGAAGCCTGGACGCTCGCGGATGAGGCGGCGCGCCGAGCGGCCTTCGCGAGGATTGCGCTGCCCGGGGTCCGCTTCAGCGATCGCTACGGCGCGCTCGAATCAGTGGAGGACGTGGTGGAGCACGCGGGTGCGACGCTGCGATTCATGCCCGGCGCATCGCTGAAGCGCGACGGACGGATCCGCCACTGCCAGGGGTCGGTGCTGGCCAACTGGACTTCCAGCGCCGGCAACGGAACGAACCTGTTCGTGCTGGCCCCCGACGGACGAATCGCCGCTGTCGTCGGATTTCAGGGATGAGGCAGCGCTGCAGCCCGGTTCGCCGCGGCGCCTTCAGAACTTCCAGGTGAAGCTGAGGCCGCCGTTGCTGGCATCGAGCGAGCCGGTGAGCGGACTGTGATAGCGGATGTTGGTATAGGTGAGCCCGATCCAGCGCCAGCCGACACCCACGGTGCCACCCACCGCATCGTCGAACTTGATATCCGGAACGAAGCCGTCGCCGTTGAATCGCGTGTCCGTATGCAACACCGGACCTGCGTCGATCCACCAGCCGCTGCCCAACGCGTAGCTGCCGACGAACTTGAACACGACACGGTCGATGCCCAGATCCGAGCCATAGTCGGAAGTGCGGACCAGTTTGTAGCCGACCGTCGCGCTGAAATCCAACGGCGAACCGGCAAGCTGGTAATGCGCGCCGATCGACAGTGTGCCCCCTTGCCCGGCGCGGATGTTCTGGGTGTCGCCGTTGCGATAGAAGACCCTGGCGACGTTGTCGCCGCCGGCCTCGAAGGCACCCTCCAGCACCAACCCGAGATGGCCCGGACCGTTGGCTGTCGCGGCCGCGGAGCGTCCGGGCAGCGCTGCCAGCAGGCCCGCCAGCGCGATGCAGGACATGAGAGAGATCGCCTTGTTTCCGGCAGTCATCGGAGGTACTCCCTGGGGCGGCGCGCGACTGTAGACGGGCCCGCAGGGAGTAGTCCGTGACCTCAAGCACAACTTGGCAGGCTGAAACCCCCGCGGGGCGCGGGTGGCCGCGCGGTTGGAGCCCGGCAGGCGCGCGAGCTCCCGAAGGGCCTCAGCCCCAGGGGCGCGCGGGCTGACCCGAGACCTGTGGCCAACGAGTGCCCCCGCGCCGATGTTGCCTCAGCGACGAGTGATGACAACCTCGAGATACTCGCCCGGCACGACGAGGGATCCGGGACCGGCGCGATTGAGCTCGTTGAGCGCGGCCGTCAGCTCTTTCGTCAACACAGCTGCCTTGTCGGGGGGCAGGGACGCGTACGCCTTGTGCACGGGTCCGTACCAGCTGCGAAACACGTCGATGAAGTGTGCCGCGGAGCGATACCGGAAATTGAACATCCGGGAGGTGATGTTGATCGTGCCGATCTGACTTCCGAACAGAGTACGCAAGTGGGCCTCGACTCCCCAGCGCAGCGGTGACTGCACTCCCGCCGGCGGTGGCACCTGGCGGCCGAGGATCTTGAACAGCTGGCCGATGAAGCCTTCGGGTGTCCAGTTGGCAAGGCCGATCCGGCCGCCGGGCCTGCACACACGGGCCAGCTCGGATGCCGCGCGGGACTGGTCGGGCGAGAACATCACACCGAACGTGGACAGCACGGCATCGAAGCTGCCGTCATCGAAGGGCAGGGCTTCGGCGTCGGCGACCCGAAACTCCACCGGCAGGCACTCTGCACGGGCTCGTTCGGCGCCGCGCTCCAACAATGCCGGCACGTAATCGGTCGAGATGACCTTGCAGCCGCGGCGTGCCGCCGCGAGCGTCGCGTTGCCATTGCCGGCTGCGACATCTATCACGCGCTCATCGCAACGCAGATCGCAGGCCTCTGCCAGCTGTTCGCCGACGAGCTGCAAGGTAACGCCGATGAGGGCGTAGTCGCCGCTGGCCCAGGCCGTCTGCTGGCGGGCCTTCAGTGTATCGGTATCGAGGAGAGCGTTGGCGTTCATGGTCGGTACTCCGGTTGGGACGAGGGGTGCGCGATTGGTTGCGCGGCGGGTGCAGTTCACCGCAGATGGCGCCCTCGCGTACTGCCCCAGCGTCTTGTGAATCTGCCCGCGAGTCCTGATTTGCGGCGACGCCCGAGTGCGGTTCGCGCGGCGTCCGGAATTCCTGTCCCATCGTCCGGCCCCGCGGCGGGGCCGACGGCACCTCTTGGCGGCGGGCGTCCGCGCGGCCACAATCACGACCTGGCCTTCTTCGAGGTGGGGTCATGAGCCTGCACGACATCGCGGCGGCGCTCCAGCGGGTTGAGACGGTTTTGCGGCGACGGCAGGTCGAAACCGCGGGAGCGTGAGTGGACGCACTTTCGGAAACTCTGCGCGTCGTACACCTCGTCGGCGCAATCTTCATCAACGGCCGATTCACCGCACCGTGGTGTTATCAGTCGCCGCGTGCCAACGCGGCCGCGCCTCTGCTGGAGCCGGGTGCCGAGCGCGTCATCATTTTTCACCTGATCACCCAGGGCGATTGCGTCGTCGAGCTGCTGGGCCAGCCGCCGTTGCGCCTGATCGCGGGGGATGTCGTGCTCTTCCCTCAGGGCGACCCGCATCGCATGGCTTCCGAACCCGGCTTGACGCCCGCTCGCGGTTCGCCCCTGGACAAAGTGCTGTCGCGGCGACCGCGCTACCTCACGTACGGCGGCGGTGGCGCGGCGACTTCCCTGGTCTGCGGCTATCTCGCGTGTGACAACCGCCTCGCCCAGATTTTGCTAGCTGGCTTGCCGCCGCTGGTGCGTGTGAACGTCCGCGGTTCGAATGCGGGAGCCTGGCTCGAGTCCTCCGTTCGCTACGCACTGACGGAGGCGCATTCACCGCGACCGGGCGGCTCGGGAGTGCTTGCGAAGCTCGCCGAGGTGCTGTTCATCGAAGTGCTGCGCTTGTACATGAGCGAGCAGAGTGCGGGGCAGACGGGTTGGCTGGCCGGCGTCGGTGACCGGATCGTCGGCGGCGCGCTCAACGCGATGCACAAGCGTCCGGCCCA
>Ga0134125_10008281_pt1 | contig 11723 bp, 8 predicted proteins | sample KB31751_FD_96464 | JGI IMG/M metagenome (GOLD analysis project Ga0134125, IMG submission 96464) | Terrestrial soil microbial communities with excess Nitrogen fertilizer from Kellogg Biological Station, Michigan, USA - KB3-175-1 | ecosystem: Environmental > Terrestrial > Soil > Unclassified ... | reverse complement strand
TTCCTTTCTGAAGTAGAAGGAAAACTTGGCGCGCAGGCTAAGACCCTTGCCGATCGCATGCGGTCGCGGGAATTATCGGGCAACAATGCTGAATTTGAAGAGTTTTCAAAACAGATGGATCGCGCTTCCGCCGAGATGGGAAACGCCGTCGGCCAGTTGAAAGGGCGCGCGTGGCGCGATGCTCTTTCGCCTGAGCAGCGTGCACTGCAGGCTTTGACGCGCGCCGAATCGCTCTTCAAAGATATTCAAATTGCCTATGGCCGCATGAACGGCGGCAGCATGGGTAATTCCGGCAGCGCGGGCCGCGACCTGGCGCGCATGTTCGATCTCGAACTGGATACGGAAAAGAACCAGTATGAAACCGGCGAGTCCGCCTCCATGCAAAGCCAACAGCAAAAAGATTTACAGGACGCGCTCGAACGGTTGAAGGAGTTGGCACGCCGTCAGCAGGATCTCGCCGCCCAGCGCCAGCCGCAGCAAGCTTCACAACAGCGCTGGGAGCAGGAAATGCTGCGTCGCGAAGCCGAGCAACTACAGCAGCGCATACAGCAGCTTTCGCAGAATCAGCAACCGGGTCAAAGCGGGCAGCAGTCGTCCTCGCAATCCGGCTCGCAAAGTGCTTCGGCATCCGGGTCGCGTTCGAGCCGCGCGCGCAATCAGTCTAGCGCGGGCAATCAGGCAATGAACCGGCAGTTGGAGCAGGCAATGGACGATCTGCGCCGGGCGCAAGATGAAATGCGGAATGCAGTCAGCCGTGGCGATGCTTCGGCACAGCAGCGCGCCGCCGCGGATTTACGCTCCGCCCAGCAACAGTTACAGCAGATGCAAAGCAGCCAGACGGGGAATTCCGTCTCCGATCTGGCGCAGCAGGCCCAAAATATGTTGGAACGACAGAAGGATTTCTCCAATCGCTTGCGGCAGGCTGCATCCGACCAGAGTCGCAACGGCTCCGATAACGCGCTCCGCCGCCGGTTTGGCTATGGTGGCCGCTGGAATCGTGATCCATACGATCCTTCGCGGAGGTCGCTGCCTGGCGGCACAAATCCACAAATAGATCGCTTGGCGAACGAGAAGCAACAGATGGCCGAGCAGTTGGAGCAACTGCAGCGTGACGTGCAGCGGCAGGCGCAGAGCCTTGCTGGCGATGAGCCGCAACTTTCTTCGAAGCTGCGCGATGCGGTTTCATCTCTGCAGCAGCAAGATCTCGCCTCGCACATGAAGAAGGATTCCGATTGGATTCGCGACGGCTATGCTGCGCAAACCTGGGTGAACGAACAGGGCGCGACGCTCGCGCTCGACCGCTTCAATCAACAAATGCAGCAGGCACGGGAACTCGCGCAAAATGCCAAGCCGGGGAATGGCCAGCCGAAGCCGGGCGACGACACCGAGCGCGCCTTAGAGCAATTGCAGCAGTTGCGGCAGCAGTTAAGCCAGGCTAGCCGCGCCGGTAATCAAAACGGGCAACCCGGTAGTTCGTCCAGCAATTCGCAGGCGGAACAGGATTTCCGAGGCGGGGGCATGATGCCCGGAGGCAATCCGGCCATCGCCGAAGCCATGCAGAATATGGCCGCCCTGCGCCGTCAGTTGGCTCCGCGCGGTAGCCGCGCCTATTATGACAGCGAATACGCCTACCGATATCTTAACGATCTGCAGGGAGCCGACCCGAGCGAACTTGCCGCGCGGCTGAACCGCGAAGTACTGCCTGCCTTACAGCGGCTGGAAGTGGACTTGAAACGTGAAGCGGCAACACCGCCTGGAGCTGGCCGCATTGCCGCGCCGGAACCCACGCCGGATAAATACAGCGATGCCATCGCCGAGTATTTCAAGAAGCTGAGCCAGTAGTTATTCCGTCGCCCAATACGTGCGATGCCCTTTGTAATCCGGGTCCGGCAGATTCCCTAAAATAATCCGGCGCAGCTTCAAAATATCTACTTGCCCTGTTTCGCGATAGAGTACCTTCCCGCCGGGCGCAAGCAGTACGGTATAGGGAACGCCGGAATCCCATTTCGGATCGAATGCGGCTTGCATGGCGTATGTATCCGTCGAGCCAAAGAGAAGGTTACGGCCCGATGCGTGCTCCCGGTTCAGCAACTTCATCACGCCCTCTTTCTCATCCGGCATATTGGCGGAAACCATCACCATGTTGAAATCACGCAGGCGGTACATCCGATACGTCGTCTCCAAGTCATGAAACTCGTTGATGCATGGCCCGCACCATGTCGCCCAGAAATTCACCACTACCAGTTTGTCCGTAGGATTGGTGCGTAACTTTTTCAAGTCGGCGGCGGAGGCAAGCTGCACCGTCACCGGCTCCGCTTCAATCTTCTTCATCTCCGCCTCGCGGCCTGCTTCTTTTTCAATCCACTTTGTAGAACAGCCAAAAACGCCGGTGTGATTTTCCGTCACCGGTTTGCCTGCCAGCACTTCGTCAATCGCATCGCGCAAATCGTGCTTTGTTACCAGCGCAACTCGCTGATTGTTATCCACGCGCCCTTCGTACCGCAGTTTGCGCTGTGCATCGAAAACGAACGCGTGTGGTGTTGCTTTGGGGCCATACTCATTAGCCACTTTCTGTGTCTCGCCATCATAGAGATAGGGAAAGTTGAAATGGCGGTACGCCGCGCGAATCTTCATCTCGGGAAGGGAATCGCTCACGTCTGTGTAGCCGAGCTCATCCAGACGAATGGCGTCCGGATTATTGGGCTGAATGGCTACAAGGGTTACGCCGCGGTTACTGTAGTCCGCCGCAATCTTCTTAATGCGTGGCTCGTACAATTGAGCTGTTGGACAGTGATTGCATGTAAAAACAATCACCAACACTTTGGCTTTTGCGTAATCGCTTAACTTATGAACCTTCCCGTCGATGCCGGGCAATGAAAAATCGGGAGCGGAAGATCCGATCGCGAGCGTAGGATGCGGGCTGTCGGCAAAAGCCATTCCCAATAAAAGAAAAAAAGCTGCTAATCGCCACATAAGTAGTACCGCAATTATCAAATCACGTTTTGTTGTGGCTGCGGCCTACTCGCGTCGCTTTCTCTGAAAATTGTGGCAAAATGGCACAGTCGCGGCCTGTCTGGTTGCTATTGCCAGCTAATCCGGTCTCCGGGGAGCAACGGTAAACGCAGCGCTTTGGGATCCCTCGCATTAACGGCCACAGGTACCATCCGGCCTTCGTAATGGCGGAGCAGGGAAATGTCCTGCGGATGGTTAGCGATGCTTCCGAGCGTGCTGCCCCAAAGAACAGTTCGCGTCTGACCGTTCACTACAACCTGCATTTCTATGGATACTGAGCAGCCTTCCGGAAACCGTATGCAATGCGCCGAACCTTTTCTGCAGACCGAATCGGGATCAGCCGCTAAAGCATTTGCCAAACGATCCAGTTCGACGTTTGAATTTGCGCCCAGCAAAACGGAACGGCTCTCTTTCGCGTCTTTGTTGAACACGATGGCGAAGTAATAGCGGTAATACCGGAAGCGCCTCTGTGCGCGTGATATCAAGTCTTGAACCGGCGGCTGGTCGGCCGGACGATCCTTCATCGATCGCACCGACGTCTGTCGCAGCCCTCCGTGAACCCGGACCTGATATCGTGCCACCTCTGTGCCGAGGTATCCATCGAGGCCGCGCTTCGGGTAACCAGCTTTGTAGTAGGCGTTTTCAACCCGAAGATCCATCCATGAATGTAAATCCATCCAGTCCGCGGCGGGTTCAAAGTGGTTGTAACGGCGGAGCACTTCGCGGAAGGGCGTTTTCACGTCATCCGGCGACTGCAGCAGGTAATCGGGTGCGTGGGGCAGAACCGCAAAGGACGCCGCTCGGTGCGGTATCAGGCACGATGCCTGGAGCAGTACCGCGATCGCCAAAAGCAAAAGGCGCATGCTATTGGCTTAAGGTGTAATTGATTACGATATCCGTCAGCACTTCTACCGGATTCCCGTTTAGCAGCGTGGGCGAATAGCGCCACTGCCGAACCGCCTCAAGCGCCGATTCGGAAAGATCATCGCTCGGAGACGAAAGAACCCGCAACTCTTGCGGTACGCCTTCTTTTGAAATCATTGCCTCGAGCAGTACCTTGCCCTGAATCCCTGCGGCCTTGGCTGCCGCGGGATAAGCCGGCATCTTTTTCGCGATGATGTGCGATTCTTCCACAGTGCCGCCGATTCGAAGGCGATCGGGGCTGAGCCGAGTCACTTGATGCTGTGGCGTACCTTGGCCGCTGACGGTCATCTGCTGCTGAATAGGCCCCACTTGCATCGTAAGATCACGCTGAATGTTCGTATCTGTGTTGAGGTTGAACTCTCGAAATACCGAGCTGAAGCCTGGCTTCTCGATACGCAAGATGGCATCGCCTGCGGGCGCGTTATCCAAAGTGAATTTGCCGTCGGAGCCGGAGACAGCCTCTTGCTTCATACCCGTATCGGGACTGTAGAGCACGATTTTCGCGTTGGGAATCGCGCCTCCGGTAATGTCCGTAAGTGTGCCGCTGACCGTTGCCGCTGAAAGTCCTACCGACGCCAGTAAGCCTGCCATAACCGTTCGTTTCATCGCTAAACCTCCTTCAAAATCTTGGTGCAAATGAAAACTTGTTGCGGAAGCCACGCCCGCAATCCCAATCAGCGCGGCAGCGGCAATTAGAGCGCGCCGGCTCGACCCCGCGATCGCCGGTGGATTGAGAATGGCAGTCAATCGGCCTTCCAAATCGCCGCGACGCGCCATGCCGATAGCCGCTCCCACCGCATGTGCGCTTCGGCCCATATCTTTGGCCGTTGCAAGCAGCACATCGGCATAAACAGAAGGCCGCATTCCCGCTGTCATCACTTCCGCGTCACACGCAAGCTCGCTATCCTGACGGATGCCTCGGCGCAGCACCCAGACTAGCGGCTGAAACCACCACAACGCTGCGACCACTTGGACAAAAAGTTGAATGGCCACATCGCGGCGCCGTATATGCGCAAGTTCGTGTAGTAAAACAGCCTGGCGGCGACACTCCGTCCATTCTTCTGAACCGGCGGGCAACAGAATTTGCGGGCGAAAAATGCCGGCCGTAATTGGCGCGCGCAGCTCGTCAGAATGCCGCAGGCCGGGTACTTTGCGCACGGCCGCCGAAACAGATAACTCTTCCAGTAAACGCGGCCACCCGGGGCCGGCGAACGCTTTGGCATTTCTTCGAATGCGCCCGATGGTGAAGACGCCTGCAATTGTCGGCACAAGCGCCATGGCAAATCCCGCAACCCACACAATCAACAGCCAGGGCACTGACAAAGATGCCTGCGCCGCGCCGGGTAGATGAATGGTCTCACTGACGGTAACGTGTGCCGCATTCTGCGCGCTATTCCACCACGGGATATAAATCGCAGGCAGCAGGGAAGCGAACAGAGGCAGAGCCGCCAGCAAGCTAATTGTTAGCAGCCGGATTCGAAAGCGCACTTTCGGCCCGGAGCGGAAGCACAGCAGCCGCACCAATTCGCCGCCGGCAAGAATAACGCCGGAACGAACCAGTAATTCCCCAACGAGCGGCCAGTTCATCATCGCCCCTCGTTACGCGCCTTATCGATCAACGTTTGCAGCCGATCAAAATCTTCTGCCGAAAGCTTGCTCGACGACATAGCGAGCAACGTTGCCACGGCTTGTTCGGCGGAACCATCGAAGAAGGTATCCACCACATGCGCAATGGCGGAGCGCCGCGCCTTATCGCGCGGCACCGCCGGAATAAACACGTAGCGAAGATCCTTCTCTTCGTGCCGGATGTGTTTCTTTTCTTCCAGCACACGCAGCATGGCCCGTACCGCGGAATAGCTCGGCGCCTCAGGCAATTCGGCTTGAATCTCGGCTGCCGTCGCCCGCCCTTTACGATAGAGAATGTCCATGATCTGCCGTTCCCGCCGGCTGAGTTTATGCTGGGAAACTAGCACCATGCTGTAAAAATAGCATCGCTGTACAGGGCTGTCAATAGTAAAGTTGGTACAAACACAATCTGGATCGTTTGCACTCCTATGCTTTTACGAAAAGTTGCCTTCATGAGATTGCCGTCCTCGTGGCGCACGCACTGTTGCGTGCTGCGTCGAGACTCATCTCGACGCCTGCTCTCGAGGTTTGGGAATCGCTGGGACTGCCTGGTATTCGCCGCCGTTGTCTTAAGTACCGCAATCGCCATACAGGCGCAGACCACAATGCCGGCCGGTTCCGCAATCCGCGGACAAAAGCAGTTTCAGCAGTCTTGTGCTTTTTGTCATGGAAGTACGGCGGGCGGCGGCGCCGAAGGTCCTAATCTGATTCGTTCTTCGCTGGTGCGGCACGACAAAGACGGAGAGTTGATCGGACAGGTAATTCGTGAGGGCAGGCCGGAAAAAGGTATGCCCGCCATTCCGCTGAACCCGCAGCAAATCGCCGACGTGGTCGCGTTCTTGCATGAGCGATTAAAGGAAACCGATCGCACCAGCTACGCTCATCCGAATGCCGACCTGAAATTGCTGCTGACAGGTAATGCGGAGGCCGGTAAAGCGTTCTTTAATGGCGCCGGAGGATGCGCCCAATGTCATTCTCCTAGTGGCGACCTCGCGAAAATCGCATCGAAGTTTTCGCCGGCCGATTTGCAAACGCGTTTTCTTTACCCAGTCGGCAAAAAACCATCCGCTGTGATCACACTTCGTTCGGGAAAGAAGTTTGAAGGGGAATTCGTCCGAACGGATGCGTTTCATGCGGCAATCATCGATAAAGACGGGTGGTTTCACTCTTGGCCTCTCAGCGAAGTGACCATTGAAGTTCACGACCCGCTCGCCGCGCACCGCGCACTTCTGTTGAAGCTGACGAATCCTCAAATGCACAATCTTTTTGCTTATCTGGAGACGCTGAAATAACGTGAGACTATTTGCCTGCATTTTGATATTCTGCTGCGCCGCAGTCGCGCAAGGTCTCGATCCGGCCGTGCTTCTGAAGCCTCCCACCCATACTTGGCCCACTTACAACGGTGACTATAGTGGGCGCAGGTACAGTACTCTTGCGCAGATTAATAAAGACAACGTCCACTTACTCACGATGGCATGGGCATTTCAGACGCGATCCACTCCCTTCAAGGCCACACCGCTCGAGGTAAACGGAGTTTTATATTTTTCAACGCCGGATAATGTGTGGGCTGCCGATGCGCGAACCGGGCACCAGCTTTGGCATTACCACCGGCCCTCCCAAGGAGACCATCTTGCATCGCGAGGTTTGGCCATGTACAAAAATCGCCTTTACTTCGGCACCCCCGACGCCCACCTTATCTGTCTCGATGCACGCAACGGTAAGATGCTCTGGAACGTACAGATCGCCGACGTAGCGTTCGGCTATTACATCAGCGTTGCTCCCTTGGTGGTGAAAGATCGTATTGTTGTCGGCACATCGGGCGATTCGGCCGATGTGCCGCATTTCCTCGAAGCCGTCGATCCCGAAACCGGCGCGGTTGTCTGGCGCTGGAACAGTCTTCCCGCGCCAGGAACACCTGCCTACAAAACGTGGCCAAATAAAGAAGCCTTAGCTCATGGCGGCGGACCGATGTGGATGACCGGTACTTATGACCCCAATTTAAATCTCATCTATTGGGGAACAGGTAATCCGCACCCGGTTCTGGCAGGCGGGGTGCGTGCGGGAGATAACCTTTACACTTGCTCCATCGTGGCTCTGAATGCCGACACCGGAAAGCTCGTTTGGTATTTTCAGCCGTCACCGCATGACACGCACGATTGGGATGCCGTGGAGACCCCAGTGCTGTTCGATGCCGAGTTTCAGGGAAAGCCTCGCAAACTCTTAGCGCAAGCCAGTCGTAACGGCTATTTCTTTGTCCTGGACCGCACGACAGGAGAGAACCTCGTTACCTCGCAGTTCGTAAAGACGGATTGGGCTAAAGGCGTTGATGCCAAGGGACGCCCCATTCCCGATCCGGCCAAGGAACCGCAACTCGACGGCGCTTTGGTCGAAACCAACGCAGGCGGCGCCACGAATTGGATGGCGCCCAGCTTCGATCCGGAGACAAAGCTTTTTTATGTGAATGCGGCACAGGGTACGAGCCTCTGGTATCTCACGCTTGATGCCGACGGGAAACCCGAGGGACATCAGGGCGGAGCGGCAACGAATTTCTGGTCGGAATCGTTCATCGTCGCGCTCGACTACCGAACGGGAAAAGTTGCCTGGAGTCATCCCGCCGGAGCAGGCCGCAGCAATGCCGGGATTTTGACGACTGCAGGACATCTCCTATTTACCGGCGATGCGTTGGGTGATCTGCTGGCACTCGATCCGGCAACCGGCAATGTCCTCTGGCACACATCCGGTGGCGGCACGTTGAGCAATTCTCCGATGACCTATGAGCTCGACGGTAAGCAGTATGTGCTGATGGGCGTCGACGGGGTGCTCTATGCTTGGACGCTGCCGGCCGGGAAATAAACGCGGCCGGCAATCGCCTTACTTGACATTCAAGTGAAAAGCCCGCATACTGAGGCGGAGGAGTATAACTAGGATGTCAAGTGGAGAGGGCGAGCGAATTGCAGTTTTACAAGGGACGCTCGACTTGATTGTGCTGCGGACGCTGCAGACCATGGGGCCGCAGCACGCCTACGCAATTGCGACGCGGCTGCAGCAGGTTTCTGAAGATCTGCTTCATCTCAACCAGGGCACGCTTTACCCGGCGCTCGTAAGGCTGGAGCAGCAAGGCCGTATCAAGGGATCGTGGCGCAAAACGGAAACCAATCGCGACGCTAAATTCTACGCGATTACCAAGGCTGGGGAAAAGGCGCTGGCGGAAGAAACGTTGCGCTGGCGGAGGATGTCGGGACTGGTGGAAAAGCTGCTTTCCGAAGGAGCGTGATCAGTGCGGCGCTTTTGGGCAAGGTTTCACAATGTTTTTGACGGAGGCCGCGCCGAATGGGAACTGGCGCGCGAAGTGGAGTCGCATCTCGCGCTTTTGCAGGAGACGTTTGAGCGGCGTGGGCTTACACCGGAAGAAGCCAGGCTGGCAGCGCGCCGTGAATACGGCAGCATCGAACAAGCCAAGGAGCTACATCGGGATACGCGCAGTTTTCCATGGGCCGAGCAATTGAGGAAAGACCTGCGCTATGGCTGGCGCAGCCTGCTGCGGACTCCCGGCTTTACGGCGATTGCGCTATTTGCGCTGGCGCTTGGAATCGGCGCGAATCTCGCGATCTTCAGCGTGGTAAGCGCGGTACTGCTCAACCCGCTTGCGTATAAAAATGCGGACAACTTGGTGACAGTTCTGCATCACGGAACCGGTCCGGTGTCGCCGGCCAACTACATCGATTGGCGCGATCAGAATCGGTCTTTTGAAGCTCTTGGGGCGGCGGAATTTTGGTCGCCGAATCTGGTGAACAACGATCCGCCGGAGCATTTGCTCGGGCTGCATGTGACGCAGAATCTTTTTCCGATGCTCGGAATCCATCCGCTGCTAGGCCGCTGGTTTGCCGTGGGGGAAGACCGGAAAGGCGCAGAGCATGAAGTGATTTTGAGCTATAGCCTGTGGGCAAGACGCTTTGGCAGCGACCCTAAAATTCTGGGCAAACCGATGGATCTGAATGGTGAAGAGTACACGATTGTTGGCGTGATGCCGCGCGAATTCAAATTTGCCCCATTTTGGGCCACTGGATCGGAATTATGGGCTCCTCTCGCGTTCGGCGACCGAATAGAGGAACGGAGCGGCAACAGCTTGCGCATCTTTGGGCGGTTGAAACCGGGCGTTTCGCTTGCGCAGGCAAGGGCAGAGATGGCGATCATAACGGCGCGGCTGGAGAAGCGCTTTCCGGGGACGAATCGCGAGATCGTGGTAACGCCACTGAAAGAAAATGTGGTCGGAAACATCGAAACGCCTTTGCTCTTGGTTCTGGGAGCGGTTGGATTCGTTCTGCTGATTGCGTGCGCGAATGTTGCTCATATGTTGCTGGCGCGTACGGGCGACCGGAAACGAGAGATCGCGGTGAGAGCGGCACTGGGCGCCAGCCGTGGGCGTATCACGCGCCAGCTTTTTACGGAGAATCTGCTGCTTGCGGGTGGCGGCGCCGCGGCGGGACTATTGCTCGCCTTCTTAGGCACGAAAGCGCTAATTGCCGCAAGTCCGGTCTACATTCCGCGGGTGGAGACGGTAGCGATTGACGGTCGCGCGATTCTATTCTTGATTGGCATCACGGCGTTGACAGTGATTCTGTTCGGGCTTGCGCCGGCGATCCGAGCGGCGGCCGGAAATTTGAGCGGTTCACTCAAAGAAGGTGGGCGCGCGGGAAGCGACAGCATGCGGCGCAACCGGCTGCGCACGTTCCTCGTAATTTCGGAATTTGCGCTGACATTTGTGCTGTTGGTCGGTGCAGGACTGATGATTCGCAGCTTTTTCGCGCTACAGTCGATCAACCCCGGATTCGATCCGCATCATGTGCTCTCGATGATCGTATCGGTAGCGGGCTCGAAAGAAGCCGATGCTGGACGGCGGGAAATCTTCTACCGGCAATTGATCGATCACGTTCGCGCGTTGCCGGGCGTTCAAAACGCAAGCGGCATTAACCACCTTCCTCTGGCGGGCGATTTGTGGACAATGTCATTTGCGATTGAGGGCCGCCCGAAGCCGCGGCCTGGCGAAGCGCCGGAAGCCGTTTATCGCATCGTGATGCCCGGATACTTTGAGACGATGCGTCTGCCAATCGTTCGCGGTCGGGCGATCGGCGATAGAGACGATTCGCGGGCGCAGGGTGTCGTGGTGATTAACGAACAGGCGGCTGTCAGCTACTGGCCGGGCAAGAACCCGATCGGTGAGCGGATCGCAATGGACGGCATTGGGCGGCTGACGGTTGTGGGCATAGCGAAGAATGCGGCGGAAGAAGACTGGGCCGCGAAACCGGCCCCGGAAATTTATCTATCCGCGCTGCAGAGCCGCGATTTCCTGGGCGACGGCGGCGCGCATATGGCCTACATAACGTTGGTAGCGCGCACTTCCGGCGATCCCGCTCAACTGAGTTCGGCGCTGAAGCAGACGGTGTGGTCGTTCGACCGCAACTTGCCGATTTCCGATGTCCTGACAATGGAAGATGCCATTGCCAATAAGAATGCCGAGCCGCGTTTTGAGATGTTCTTGCTCGGGGTGTTTGCCGGAATCGCTCTGATACTTGCGGCCGTTGGTATCTACGGTGTGATGGCGTATTCCGTTTCCCGGCGTACGAAAGAAATCGGCATTCGAATCTCGCTGGGCGCGGCGAGAGCGGAAGTGCTGCGGATGGTGCTTTGGCAAGGCGTAACGCAGTCGCTGATTGGCAGCGCAATGGGCGCCGCCGCCGCATTTCTTTTGGCCAATTTAATGGAGAAGGTGCTCTATGGAGTGCGCCCCACCGATACCGTTACGTTCCTGAGTGTCGGCGCGATTTTGAGCGCCGCCGCGCTACTTGCTGCATACCTTCCCGCGCGCAAAGCTACACGAATCGATCCTATGATGGCGCTGCGTAACGAATAGCGCAAAAAAAGAGGCCGCCGAAGCGGCCTCATCAAAGGACGGCGTTGCTTCGCAGAACGCGTTTTAGTGGATACTCCACGTTTGGTTTATGCCGCCATTCGCGGGCCAAACAATGATCTTCAGTCCTTGTGTCTTGTCGTAATTCGGGTCGTCCATCGCCATACCCGTAGCCTTGTTAACGATAGCGTAATTGGAGCCTTTTCTCTTCAGCGACCAAAGCTGCGTATCGTTATTGCCTCCGGCCTGCTGT
>Ga0134125_10008280_pt1 | contig 11725 bp, 5 predicted proteins | sample KB31751_FD_96464 | JGI IMG/M metagenome (GOLD analysis project Ga0134125, IMG submission 96464) | Terrestrial soil microbial communities with excess Nitrogen fertilizer from Kellogg Biological Station, Michigan, USA - KB3-175-1 | ecosystem: Environmental > Terrestrial > Soil > Unclassified ... | reverse complement strand
ACTTGCACCGGCTGGAAGCCGGTGCCACCCAAGATTACCGATTTCCGGGTGGCACCGGCTTCCAGCCGGTGTTTCTTCACTTGCACCGGCTGGAAGCCGGTGCCACCCAAGATTACCTTCATTACCTCACATGCCGCACGAGTCTGGAATCAACGGCGGTTCGAGTCCGCCACTGGGCCACTGGATCGGCAACGGCGCAGCGGCCGCCGACGACACCGCCGCGCTCCGTGAAGCCATCGCCGACCTGAATTCCTCGGTTGTGGTGGTTCGCGATCGCGGTGCTTTTGCCCTGGCCCGCGGCGGCCAGGCGATTCTCGGGACCGAAGGGCCCGCCAAGAGCCTGCCCATCGCGGCTTACTTGCCGCCCTTGCCTCCCTCCCAACTCGGCGACCCCACCTTCCGCGAAGATCACGCCCTCAAGTTTCCGTACATGACGGGAGCGATGGCCAACGGTATCGGCTCGGCGGAGATCGTCGAGGCCATGTGCGGGGCGGGCATGCTCGGCAGCTTCGGCGCCGCTGGCCTTTCCATTGACCGCATCACGGAAGCGATCGACCGCATTCAGAAGAACGTCGGCGACGCCACGTATTGCGTGAACCTGATCCACAGCCCGAGCGAGCCGGCGCACGAGATGGCGACGGCGGAATTGCTCTTGAAGCGCGGCGTGCCGCTGGCGGAAGCGAGCGCTTATCTCGACCTGACGCCGGCCATCGTGCGCTATCGCGTCGCTGGATTCAAAGGGGGAGCGGCCGGGCTGGTCATTCCCTTGAACCGGATCATTGCCAAGGTATCGCGGGTGGAAGTGGCGACGAAGTTCCTGTCGCCGCCGCCCGAACGGATCGTGAAGGAACTGGTGGCCGCGGGTCACGTGACGGCACAGCAGGCACAGTTGGCATCGCGGTTCCCGGTGGCCGACGACGTGACCGTGGAAGCGGACAGCGGCGGCCATACGGACAACCGACCGGCAATCGCCCTTCTCCCCACCATGCTGGCACTGCGCGACCGGTTGCAGGCGCAGTTCAAGTACGCGGTTCCGCCGCGGGTCGGCCTGGCGGGCGGCATCTCGACGCCGGCTTCCGTTGCCGCGGCCTTCGCCATGGGAGCGGCCTATGTGGTTACCGGTTCGGTGAACCAGGCGTGCGTGGAATCGGGCTCGTCGGATGCGGTTCGCAAGATGCTCGCCGAAGCCGGGCAGGCGGATGTCATCATGGCCCCGGCCGCGGACATGTTTGAAATGGGCGTGCGGGTGCAGGTGCTCAAGCGCGGCACCATGTTCGCCATGCGCGCCGCTAAACTCTACGAACTTTACCGGCAATATCCGTCGTGGGAAGCGATTCCGCAGGCCGAGCGCGTCCAGGTTGAAAAGACGCATCTGCGGGCCACTTTTGAAGAAATCTGGCGGCAGACGCTGGAATTCTTTCAACGCCGCGACCCCACGCAATTGCCCAGGGCCGAGAAGGACCCCAAGCACCGCATGGCCCTGGTCTTTCGCTGGTACCTGGGGTTATCCAGCCGGTGGGCGAACGCCGGGGAACCGAGCCGGCAACTCGATTACCAGGTGTGGTGCGGGCCGGCGATGGGGGCCTTCAACGAATGGGTAAAGGGCTCGGTGTTGGAACCGCCCAAGAATCGGACGGTCGTGGGCGTGGCATTGAACCTGCTTTATGGGGCGTGCATCGTGCTGCGGCGTCAGTCGCTCCGGCAACAGGGTGTCAACCTGCCGGATGAATGCTTTCCGCTGACGCCGGGATCGGGGGAGGAGCTGGAGAAGCGATTGGTGAAGTAAGCCTTAGGGTTCAGCCGTTCTTACTTTTGGCGAGAGCACGGGCATTTTTAATGACGAAGCATCGCGTATTTCGGTCACGCGACCTTCCTCATCGTAAATGAAGCGGAGCCAATGCCCTCGTATGGATCGTCGGGCGGCGATGCAAAGCTCCTGCGGAAACCAGACGATCTCGCCCAAGCCAAGAGTGAGGATGTCGCCAAAGAATAGGTATTCAAACTTGTCATACTCTGCGATCTTGCGGTGGGTAATGAACTCCTCGTATGACTTCCCTTTATCTTCCCCCGACCCTACAGGGTCCCCATACTTGGCGTGTGCCTCCTCCCGAGTCGTGATTTTTGAGGGATCGTGACCCGAAGAAACGAAGAACGCCGTGCAACCGCACTGCGAAAGCGCAACAACTACGATCAGCAGAGATGGATAGCGCATGACAAGCGAGCCCGATGCAGTGAGAATCGCCCAATAACGGCTACGAGAAACTGCCGCAAGCCTGACTAACTAACTAGAATTCCGACCATGAAACGGGATTCGCTCTTCTTCGAGTTTTTCCGGGATCTGCCGCGAGGGTTCTTTGATGCGATCGGTCGCGGCGATGTCGACCCGCGGCAGTACGAGCTGAAGTCGATCGAATACAAGGAGACCGCGGTTCGCCTGGATGGCGTCTTTATTCCGCGTCTGGCGACCGCCGGCCCCGCTTACATCTGGGAGGCGCAGTGGTATCACTCGAACAAGGTCTACGCCAACCTGCTGTCGAAGATCGGCCGCTTTTTGGAGCATGGCGACCCCAACCAATCGTGGGTGGCCGTCGTTCTTTATCCGTCGCGCTCGATGGAGCAAAAGAACCTCGAACCGTACCGCTGCTTGTTGAATTCGGACCAGATGATTCGCGTGTACCTGGACGAGCTAGCCCCGGCGGAGCCGGACCGGATCGAAATGAGCATTCTGCACATGATCGCGGCCGACCCGGACGACGCCCTGCGGGATGCACGACAACTGGTTCCGCGAGCCCGATCGGCGAACTTCCCGGCGGAATATCGAACCCGCGTGGTACAATTCATCGAAACGGTAATCCTGTACCAATTCCCGACAATGCCTCGGAAGGAGATCGAACGCATGCTACAGGTCACCGATATCCGCCAGACGCGAGTATTCCAGGAAGCCTTGGAAGAAGGCCGCGAAGAAGGCCGCGAAGAAGGCCGCGATAAGGCGATACTGGAAGTAGCCACTCGGCTGCTGCGCCAGGGCCGCACAATTGCAGAGGTCGTCGAAGCGACCGGTCTCACCGCTGCCAAGGTGCGGGCTCTCAAAAAACAGCTGTGACACTGCTGCCAGAACCAGCCAAGCCGCATGTAGCTTGGGCCATTCCCGACGGGACGCGGGCGAACCGAGCCGGCAACCCGATTACCAGGTGCGGTGCGGCCCGGCGCTGGTGGTTTTCAACGAACGGCAAAGGGCTCCGTGCAGCGACCGCCGAAGAACCGGCGCAAGCCCTGCGGCAACAGGGCGTCAACCTGCCGGACGATTGCTTCCCGATGGTCCCGCGCTCGGAGTTGGAAAAGAGATTTTCGGAGTGACTCCCTTGTTGACGGTGTGAGGACGCGTTTCGCCCAAGAACCCGAGTGATATAATTCACTGAAACGGTGGCCCTCTGTCATTTCCCCGAGCACAGCCATGAACGCAGTCGTTTCACCGCCCCGAACCGGGAAGATCCCGCCGCTGCAAAACGGTGATCGACTCTCGCGCGACGAGTTCGAACGCCGCTACCGCGCCATGCCGCACGTCAAGAAAGCCGAACTGATCGAAGGAGAAGTATACATGCCTTCGCCCGTTAGCTGGCAATACCACGGCGCCCCGCACATGGATGTTGCGCTCTGGCTAGGGACGTATCGGGCTTCAACGCCCGGAACGGACGCGGCCGACAACTCCACGGTGCGGCTCGATATCGACAACGAATTGCAGCCGGATGCCGTGATGATCGTGAAGCCGGAATATGGCGGCCGGGTGGAATTCGATGCCGACGGCTATCTCTCCGGTTCGCCGGAGCTCGTGTTTGAAGTGTCGGCCAGCACCGCGGCCATCGACTTGAACCGCAAACTGAATGTCTACCGCCGCAATCGCGTCAGCGAGTACTTGGTGTGGCGAGTCTACGATGAGGCCGTGGACTGGTTCGTTTTCCGCGAGGGGGAATTCGAGCGGAAGGGCCCCGATGCGGACGGCATATTCCGAAGCGCGGCGTTCCCCGGCTTGTGGCTCGATCCGGCCGCGCTGGTTCGCCGCGACGCCGCCGCGGTCCTGACGGTGCTTCACCGCGGCCTGGCGTCGCCCGAGCATGCTGCATTCGTCCAGCAACTGGCCGCTCGCCACACCTGATTGCGGCTGCCAAAACCACCCAAGGCGGAAAGCCTTCGAGGCTCCATTCATTGAACTCCGTACCTGAATTCACACCGCTGGCCATCGTCGGCATCGGCTGCCTCTTTCCGAAGGCCGCCGGGCCGGGTTTCTACTGGGCCAACGTCAAGAACGGCGTCGATTGCATCGAACCGATTCCGGCGACGCACTGGAACCCGGACGACTACTTCGACGCCGACCCGAAGTCGCCGGACATGACTTACGCCCGTCGCGGCGGCTTCCTCTCGGCCATCGACTTCAACCCGATGGAGTTCGGCATCTCGCTCCGCGACATCGAAGCGACCGATACGTCACAACTACTCGGCCTCGTCGCCGCCAAGCAAGCGCTTTCAGACGCCGGCATTGAACTCGGCCACGTCGACCGCAATCGCATTTCGGTGATTCTCGGCGTCACCGGAACCCTGGAACTCGTCATTCCCCTGGGGGCCCGGCTCGGGCATCCCAGGTGGAAACGGGCCATGAAGGAGGCCGGCATCCCGGACGACGCCGCCAACGACGCCGCCGCGCGCATCGCCGAATCGTACGTGCCGTGGCAAGAAAACAGCTTCCCGGGGCTGCTCGGCAACGTCGTTGCCGGGCGGATTGCCAACAAGCTGGACCTGGGCGGGACCAACTGCGTCGTCGACGCCGCGTGTGCAAGTTCGCTGAGTGCGGTGCACCTGGCGGCCCTCGAACTGCAAGCGGGACGGGCCGACGTCGTCGTCTCCGGCGGCATCGACACCTTCAACGACATCTTCATGTACATGTGCTTCAGCAAGACCCCGGCGCTGTCGCCGACCGGGGATGCGAAGCCATTCGACTCGGCCGGCGACGGCACGATACTCGGCGAAGGGCTCGGGCTCGTTGTTCTCAAGCGACTGGCCGATGCCGAGCGCGATGGCGACACCGTGTATGCCGTCTTGAAAAGCGTCGGCTCATCCAGCGACGGCAAGGGCAACGCGATTTACGCACCCAGCCCGGAGGGACAAAAGAAGGCGATTCGCAATGCGTATCGGCTGGCGAATGTGTCGCCGGACACCATCGAGTTGGTGGAAGCGCACGGCACCGGCACGCGCGTCGGCGACACCGCGGAGATCACCGCGCTCACCGAAGTCTTCAGCCGCGATTCGGAGACCGCGGAGCGGAGCGCGCTAGCTACCCCCTGGTGCGCGCTCGGCTCCGTCAAGTCGATGATTGGGCATACCAAGGCCGCAGCCGGCGCGGCCAGCCTCATCAAGGTGGCGCTTGCGCTTTACAACAAGGTGCTGCCGCCGACGCTCAAAGTGACGCAACCCGTGGAGCCGTTGCGAGCCGCCGACTCGCCGTTCTACGTGAATGCCGCGATGCGGCCGTGGGCATCTCGGAGCGATCACCCGCGCCGCGCCGCCATGTCCGCCTTCGGCTTCGGCGGCAGCAACTTCCACGCGGTCCTGGAAGAACACTGCCCCGAGAAGGCCGCGCCGGACTGGGATGGTTCGGTGGAGATCGTTGCCCTGGCCGCCGATTCATCGCAGGAAATGATCCGGCAACTGAATGGCATCCCGCTCGGCGACTGGCCGGCGTTCGCGCGCTTCGCCGAGGCTTCCCGCGTGGCGTTCCGCCACGACGCCCCATACCGATTGGCCTTCGCGGCCCATCGCACGGCGACGGACTTACCCAAGCTGATCGAAGGCGCCCGAGCAGCGGCGAGCGCCGGAACCGGCCACACGAACGAGGGCGTGCATCTCGGCGCCGGTCCCGCGCCCGGCAAGTTGGCGATCCTTTTCCCCGGCCAAGGTTCGCAGTATGTCGGCATGCTGCGCGAACTGGCCTGCCTCTTCCCCGAAATGGTCTCCCTTTCAAAGAGCGATCTGATTTACCCGCCGACGCGGTTCGACGCCGATCGAAAACAGGCGGATGATGCGACGCTGCGCGATACCAGGAATGCTCAGCCGGCACTCGGCGCCGTCAGTTTCGGAGCCTGGCGCGTGCTCCACGAGCGGTTCGGCGTCGATGCCGCGGCATTCGCGGGGCACAGTTATGGCGAACTGCCGGCACTCGCCGCCGCTGGGCGAATTAAATCCGAGGATATGCTGGACCTGTCGCGGCTGCGCGGCGAACTGATGGCCCAAACGCGCGAAGGCGACCCCGGCGCCATGTTGGCGGTGCTCGCGCCGCTCCCGGACATCGAAGCGGTTCTCCAGCGCGAAAGCCTGCAACTGGTCGTGGCCAATAAAAACGCCCCGAAGCAAACCGTGCTCTCGGGTGCAACGTCGGAAGTGGAGCGGAGCCAGAAAATATTCGCGGCAGCGAAATTGAAGTGCTCGCGGCTTCCTGTGGCCGCCGCGTTCCACAGCGCGTTCGTAGCCGATGCGGCCGGACCGTTCCGCGCGGCCTTGGAAAAGGTCGAGTTCGTTCAGGCCTCACCTCAAGTTTACGCCAATACCACAGCGGCCGAGTATCCTGTCGATGCGGCGGCCGCTCGCGACTTGCTCGCCAATCAACTGGCCAAGCCCGTGGCCTTCGTGGAACAAATCCAGGCCATGGCGGCGGCCGGCGTGCGAACCTTTATCGAAGTCGGGCCGGGATCCGTACTAACGCAGCTTGTCGGTAGAATCCTGGCAGACCTGGAAATCTCCGAAGCGGAGTGCGCGGCGCTGGATGCGTCGTCGGGGAAGCGCGGCGGTGTGCTAGAGTTGGGGAACTTGCTGGCCCGGCTGGCGGCGCGCGGCGAACGCGTGCGCCTGGAGGCCTGGGAAGCGGAGAGCCGCTGCCGGCCTGCTCCGCCCGCCAAGACCGGGCTGACCGTGCCGCTCTGCGGGGCCAATTACGTGACGCCGCGCGAGCCACGGCCGCCCCGACAACTCGTGGAATTGAACGGAGCTTCCTCTCCCCCCGTCCGAGTGGTTTCGATGCCTGATTCGCAAAGTAGTCCTGCCGACCCGAATGCCATCGCCCAGGCCCTAGCGATGACGCAGCAGAGCCTCGCCGCACTCCAGCGAATGCAGGAACAGACGGCCTTGTTGCACCGGCAATTCCTGGAATCGCAGGAAGCCTCGCAGCGGACGCTTCAAGCGCTCGTCGATCAACAGCAAACGCTCTTGCTCTCGGGTTTGGGAAATGGAATCGCGAGAACTCCGATCGCTTACACGCCGTTGCCGACGAAGACTCCGGTCGCTTACGTCCCCGCGCCGACTCCGATCGCTTATGCTCCGCCACCGGCGAAGACTCCGGTCGCTAACGCTCCCGGCTCGCCAGCCGCATCGACTAGCGTCGCTTCCACCTTGCTTGCCGTCGTCTCCGAGAAGACCGGCTATCCCGTGGATAACCTCAATCTTTCGCTCTCTCTCGACGCGGATCTCGGCGTCGATTCCATCAAGCGCGTCGAGATTCTTTCCACCCTGCAAGAGAAGCTGCCGCACGCCCCGCAAGTCAAACCCGAACACCTCGGCACGCTGCACACGCTCCAGGACGTGGCGGACTTCCTGAATAACGGCACGGCGCACCACGAAGAAGCAATTACGCCGCGAACTCTCGAGATCGGCCGCGATCAGTTGCTGCTCCTCAAGCGCGAACTGGAACCGACCGCCGCCAGCGGCGACATCGCCACCACGCTGCTCGCCGTCGTCTCCGAGAAGACCGGTTACCCCGTCGACAACCTCGACCTCAAGCTCTCTCTCGACGCGGATCTGGGCGTCGACTCCATCAAGCGCGTCGAGATCCTCTCGTCGTTACAAGAGAAACTCCCGTACGCCCCGCAGGTGAAGCCGGAACACCTCGGGACTCTGCACACGCTGCAAGACGTGGCGGACTTCCTGAACGGGGGCCCGATAACCCGGCTGGACGCCCCGCCGACCGCCCGCATCGACCTCGCGGCACTCGCCGGTCCGACGTCGGCCTCGCGCCGCGGCGCGGAAGCCACCGAACTGCTCGCCCCGGAAACGGAGCACCTGTCGAGCGTTCGACCGCCGAAATTGACCGACTCGATGTGGCAGAAGCCGCGCGATGGCAAGCCCATCGCAGCCGCGGACGCCTCGCGATCATCCATGAATCTGCTCGGCAACGAACGGATCGACCGCAGCATTCTCCAGGTGATCGATCTCGATCCGACCACGCCGCGGCCACGGGTGCCGCTCGCTTCGGGCAGCGAAATCTGGGTCGTCGGCGACGCGAACGAGTTGACCGAAGCCGTCGTCGGCCGCCTTTCCGGGCGTGGCTTGACCGCGCGCCGCCTGGATTGGTCCGGCCCGCCCCTTCGGTCCTCTGGCCCGCTGGCCGGCCTCGTTCTCATTGCGCCGGCGGCTCCCGGCCCCGATTCCAATCTCAATCGCCAGGCCTTCGAATGGCTGCAGCAGGCCGCCAACAAGTTGCGCCAGGCCGGCCGACAGAATGCCGCCATATTCGCGACGGTGGCTCGCCTCGATGGAGCGTTCGGTCTGAGCGCGCTTTCGGCGGATGCCGATCCGACGGCCGGCGGCCTGGCGGGGCTCGTCAAAACGGCTCGCCACGAGTGGTCCGAAGTCGCCTGCAAGGCGATCGATCTCGACCCGGCATTCGCCGATGCCACTGCGGCCGCCACTGCCGTCGTGGACGAAATCTTGACGGCCGGGCCAATCGAAGTGGGCATCGGCGCTACCCACCGCTGCGCCTTGGAGCTCGCGCGAACGATTCGCCGCCCCGCGGCGCAATCCATCGCCGTCGGCCCCAAGGATGTAATCCTGGTGACCGGCGGGGCTCGTGGAGTCACGGCCGAAGCCTCCGTCGCCTTGGCTGAAGCCTTCAACTGCATGTTGGTGTTGACCGGGCGAACGCCGGCGCCGTCCGCGGAACCCGACTGGATCGCCAACGTCACCGGCGAAGCCGAGATGAAGCAGGCCATCGCCGCAACGCTTGGCGCAGAAGCCAGCCCGAAGAAGATCGGCGAGCAATACCAGAAGTTCGCGGCGCAGCGCGAAATTCGCCGTACCCTAAAGCGGATCGAGGCGGGCGGCGGCCGCGCCGCGTACTTCGCCGTCGATGCCGCCGACGGCAAGGCAGTCGCCGATCTCTTGCATCAGGTTCGCGTCAAGTTCGGCCCCATCGCGGTGCTCGTGCATGGCGCCGGCGTGCTCGCCGATCGCAAGATCGAAGACCTCACCGGCAACGATTTCGACCGCGTCTATTCCACCAAGGTCGATGGACTCCGCAACCTGCTCGACTTGCTGACCCAGGAAGAATTGAAGGCCCTCGTCCTCTTCAGTTCGGTGACGGCGCGATTTGGCCGCACCGGGCAACTCGCCTATGCGGCAGCCAACGAAGTGCTCAACAAGACGGCCCAGGTGGAAGCGCGGCGGCGGCCCGGATGCCGCGTCGTTTCCCTCAACTGGGGGCCGTGGGACGGCGGCATGGTTACGCCGGCCCTCCGCAAGCAATTTGAATCCGAAGGCGTCGGCGTCATTCCTCTGCCCGAGGGCGGCCTCTTCCTCGTTCACGAATTGAATGCCGCAGGCAAGGCGGTCGAAGTTCTGGCGATCGGCAAACCGCGGCCGACCGGCTCCGGCGTCACCCCGGTGCCCGGCGCGCACGCTCCGGCCAATGGAACCGCCGCTCCGGCTTCGCCCCCCAGTCCATCGGCCAGCACCGAGCTCGCCGCCGTCTTCGAACGCACCATCGATGTGGAATCGCATCCCATCCTGCGTTCGCACGTCCTCGATGGCCGGGCCGTTCTGCCCATCGCCTTGCACATCGAGTACCTCGCGCACGCCGCCCTTCACGGCCACCCGGGCCTCGTTTTCCACGGCTTCAACGACCTCCGCATCACCCAGGCGATCAAGCTCGATGCGGACGAAGCGCTGACCGTGCGGGCCTTCGCCGGCAAGGCGATGCGGCAAGACAAGCTGTTCGTGGTGCCGGTGGAACTGCGGGGCAAGGCGAAGGGCGGCCGCGAGATGCTCAAGTCGCGGGCCGAGATCGTGCTGACGGCGAAACTGCCCGCGCCGCCGGCCGCCGATCGCCCCCCCGTCGTCGCACCTTATCCGCACAGCGTCGAACGCGCCTACAGCGAGTTCCTGTTCCACGGCCCCGATTTGCACGGCCTGGAAAGCATCATCGGCGCCGGCGAACTCGCCTTCCTGGGAACGGCGAACGCCGCGCCGCCCCCCGCCGAGTGGTTCCTTTACCCGCTCCGCTCGTCGTGGATCGCCGACCCGATGATCGTCGATTGCAGCTTCCAGTTGATGTGCCTGTGGAGCCGCTTCCAGCACCAGCACGGTTCGGTGCCGAACTTCGTGGGCCGCTATCGGCAGTTCCGCCGCGCCTTCCCGGAAGGCCCCGTCTCGCTTGTCGTGCGGATCACGCGCGACAACGGCACCTTCGCCCGCGCCGACATCGATTACCTCGATCCGGACGGCCAGGTGATCGCCCAGGTGCAGGATTATGAGTGCGTGATCGAGAAATCGATGAACCAGGCTTATCGCCGCAATCAACTCGGCGCGGTGAAAGCGTAGGCTCGCCAGCTGTTTACCGGCCCAGCAAGAAGCGCAGGGCCGGTTCCAGTTCCGCGTGGTCGAAGGTGAATCCCGAGTCGAGCAGCTTCTTCGGAAAGCCATGCATGCTCGGTAGCAAGATCGCGTCGGCGATGTCGCCGAACATCGCATGCAGGGCGAATCGCGGCAGCCAGAAGAACACCGGCCGCCCCAGCACCCGTCCCAGCGTTTTGCCGAAGTCGCGGTTCACCACGCCGTGCGGGGCCATCACATTCACGGCCCCTTCCAATGAGTCCGTTTGCAAGCCGTGGTGAATCGCGCCGACGACATCGTTGACGGTCACCCACGGCACCCACTGGCGGCCGGCGCCGAGGGTGGCGCCGAGGCCGGCGCGGAAGGCCGGGAGTTGTTTGCCGAGTGCCCCGCCGCGCGGAGTCAGCGCAACGCCGATCCGCAAATGTACCACGCGAACCCCGGCCGCCGTCGCCGGGGCCGTCGCTTCTTCCCACTGGCGACAAACGTCGGCGAGAAAGCCCATTCCGGCCGGTGCATCCTCGGTGAGCAGTTCGTCGCCGTGGTCGCCGTAAATTCCCACGGCCGCCGCTGAAAGGAAGGCTTTCGGCCGGCGTTCCTTCGGCAGGGCCGCGATGGCTTCGGTGAGGCGCCGCGTCGGAATGGTTCGGCTATCGAGAATCTTCTTCCGCTTGGCCTCGTTCCAACGGCTTTCGGAAATGCCGTCGGCCGCCAAGTGAATGACGGCATCGATGCCATCGAGGAGAGCGGGATCGATTGGCTCCTGCGGTTTCCAGCCGACGTAACGCGTGCCGTCGTCGAAAGCGGGCGGCGCCACCGGGCCGGAGCCATGAACGAGGCGCGTGACTTCGTGGCCGCCGGTGGCGAGGAAAAGCGCGAGTTCGCTGCCGATCAGCCCGCGCGAACCGGTGATGGCGATCTTCAGCCGCGGCCGGTCGCGATACAGGCCGTGGCGGCGCAGGTCGCAGGCCGTGATCGCGTGGCGGTAGCCGAACAGCGCCTGGATGCGGTCTTCCACCGAGCCGGACCAGAACGCCGGGCCGATCGGCCCGAACGGCAAGCGATAAGCGATTTCGTT
>Ga0134125_10008279_pt1 | contig 11725 bp, 9 predicted proteins | sample KB31751_FD_96464 | JGI IMG/M metagenome (GOLD analysis project Ga0134125, IMG submission 96464) | Terrestrial soil microbial communities with excess Nitrogen fertilizer from Kellogg Biological Station, Michigan, USA - KB3-175-1 | ecosystem: Environmental > Terrestrial > Soil > Unclassified ... | reverse complement strand
GGGCTTGCCGGTCGGCGTGCAGCTCGTCGCCGCCTACGGTCGCGAGGACATCCTGATCCGCATCGCGAGCCAACTCGAGCAGGCGAAACCCTGGGCTCCCCGCACACCCGAGGTCTGAGCGGAAGGAGTGCGGCGGAGGGATTTGAACCCTATTCAGCTACCTGTTCAGGGGCTGGAACGGGCTTCAAGTGCAGAAGGACATCACTGTACTGCCACCGCGCTGCCCGCTCATGGAGCGCACGCGCCACTGGTGGCTGCGGTGATCCGTACGGGTGGCGCGGCTACCTGACGTAGGTGTCGGCGAAATGCCCGAGGGATGGCGATGTGATCGCAGCGACGCCGCAGTCGGCACGGTGCGCGAATCGACGGTCGCTCGTTCTGGGCGAGCCGGTGGACGCAGCGTCGCCTGTCGCTGACGGCAGCAGCCAGGACTGGTTATCGACCGTGCAATGCAGTCCGAGCCGTCCGTCGTCGGCCACGATCATGACAACAGGGCGGTGAAGCTGGCGGTCCTTGGAGTGCTTGATATTTGAGTCCGGCGTTGTCAACTTTCTCGTACACGTAGGTTCTTGCTGCGGTGATCCCGATCGCCAACACAGCGCCAAGCAGAGCGACGAACGTCGCGGTCCATCCTCTGATCTTGTCGAGCAGCGAGTCCTCCTCCCCAGCGGACATTCGAGCGCCGCGCGCTCGGGACGCGAGTATGCGAGCGGGGGTCGCGCCCTGGCTCATGGTGTACGCAGTTCCGAAGAGCGGCGCTGGATTTGCTCAGCTGGTCCCGCACACCGTCATCTCTTTCATGGCGGCGACCCGAAATTCCCGATATTCACGGCTCAGTCCGACCGCGCGCGCAAGAATGAGCATTCGCTACCCGGGGAGGGACTCGATGATCGCCGAGGTGCTGAATCGCGATTTTGTGCTGGCATGGCTGGACCCGATAGAGGACCAGCTACGCACACTCGCCGACGGTGGTGATACCTCCGGGCAGTTCGCTGCCGCGCTGGCCGCCATCGAACAGGCCAAGGCAGAGGGTGTACATGGCCAGCCCGATGACGGCGCCGCCGGCGGCCCGAACGGCAGGCGCGGCCGTGGCGAGGACGCCACGCTCGACGATCAGTCGTTCTTCAGCCGGGATCCGGTCATCAGCCTGTTGCAGTCACTTATCGAGGAGAGGATCGAGGACAGCCACGCCGACCTGATCGTTCGCGAGGAGCCGCCCACCGGGCGGCGATCCGCAGGCGCTACAGCGGTACCTGCGATCACCGACGCACGGCTGAACATCGACCCGGGCGACCTGCGGTTCGACTCGGGCCGACGCGCCTTTGGGCCGTTCGAGACCACCGATGTGCGGTGGATCGCCGAGGTGGGGATGGCCAAGGCGGTGAGGCTGTTTCGCGACCGCCACCCCTTCAATCCACGGCCCGCGCCGCCGGTGGAGCTCGCGCAACGCGCGCGGCTGGTGATGGTGGGGGACTGGGGATCGGGATTGCCGCGCGCGCAGCAAGTCGCCCAGCACATGCGTGAGGCGATCGACGCAGGGCGCGCGGACGGGCGTGAGGTGCACGCTGTGCACCTCGGTGACGTCTACTACTCAGGCTTCGGTCGTGAGTACACCAATCGCTTTCTGCGCTACTGGCCCGTCGAGATGCACAAGTCAGACACGATCTACTCGTGGTCGCTAAACGGTAACCACGACATGTACTCGGGCGGACACGGCTACTTCGGCACCCTGCTGGCCGACCCCCGATTCGCTTGCCAGGACAAGTCGAGTTGGTTTTCGATCGAGAACGAGCATTGGCGGATCGTCGGTATCGATACCGCGTGGGATGAGAAAGGGATTCACGATCCGCGCGCCGAGCGCGGACTCCAGGCGCCGCAGGCGGCGACATTGCAGCAGTGGGCCGCTGCTGATGATCGGCCGTTCATGTTGTTGAGCCACCATCAGTTGTTCAGCAGCTACGAACGCCCCGGCCCGTATCTGCGCGATGAACTCGCACCACTTCTGGACGGCGGCCGGATACGCGCGTGGTTCTGGGGTCATGAACACAAATGTGTAATTCACGAGCCGTATGACGGATTACCGTACGGGCGCTGCCTGGGACACGGCGGCGTGCCGGTGTATGCGGTCGGCGAAGCGAAACACTCCGAACCGGCGGTGAAATGGGTCGAGCGACGCGCGATCGACGGCTTCATCGAGCAGTGGGCGGTGTTCGGGTTTGCAGTGCTGGACTTCGACGGGGCGCATGTGGAGGTGTCCTACATCGACGAATTCGGAGATGTTGCGTATACGGAAGCCTTCGATGCGCGTTAGCACCGATGCGCGTGCGGGAGGCGAGTACGCCGGTGATCACATCTGGTGAGTTGCGGCGCGCACGCGATGTCCTCCGAATGATCGCGCAAATGGGCCTGTCGAGTGAGGCCCGAACTGAAGCGGCGCCGGTCGTGCGCCGCCTGCTGCGCGCGATCCACAACGATGACAGCGTCACATTGAGCAGGGCCGTCGCCGACCTGCTGGATCTCGCTGCACGGCAAGGGACTACGCGCAGTCGCAGCCGCGGAACGCCACGCGGGGGACCCGCGCGGAGCAGTGGGCAACGCCCACCAAGGGGTGATCGACCTTCGGATGGTGCTCAGCGGGAAATGACCGGCCCTCCCGCGCCCGACCCGGACGACGTGATCGCGGGTATCGACGAATATGCGGGCGCTTTCGATCCTGTCGACGTCGGCATCACGCGCACGCCCCATATCGATATCGATGCCGACGAGCCCGTGAAGCCGGGTGAGACCTTTCATGTCGTGGTGTACATGGACACGACCGTCCCCCGCGCCGGTGAGACCGTCGAGGATTTCGTGGTCACCAACATCTGGGCCGACGAGGTTTCTCTCGACGTGGATGTGTGGCTGACCACATCGGCAGATTTCGTAGTCGACGGATCACCGATCGCTGCCGTGACCTTGACCCGGTCCAACGCATCCTCGACGAGAGCTGACTTCACCGTGGCGGTCCGTGACCCGCTGCCCGACGGTGCGGGCATACCGCGGTTGTGCGCACGGTTCGATTATCGACTGCGCGCGAGCGGTTCGGTCGAGCGCGAGGTGGCGATCGACTCGGACTGCGTGACGGTTGACGGCGACGAGCCCACGGCCATCGCGCGTTCGGGTGCGCTGCTGAAAAGCCATGTTACGGTGCCCGATCTGCAAATCAGCGTGGTGCGCCGGCGCGGGCGCCAAGACGACTACGACGTGAAGATCGCGACGCGCCTGCTCGGCGGTCTGACCGTCGAGGACCAATGGTCCTTCGGAGGAAGTTCGTCGGACTTCGTGGCCGCCACGCTGGCGGAGTTCGCTGCTCCGTCGACGACTCGGCGGGGTCGACAAGCGGCGCTGCGAGGGGCGGGAATCACGTTCTTCCGCAGTGCGCCAGGCGAGTTCAAGAAGCTCTACTGGCAGTTGATCGACGCGCAGACTCCGCCGCACACCGTCATGGTGATGTCGGAGGAACCGTCGGTTCCGTGGGAGCTGATGATTCCCCATCGACGCGGTAGCGCGGATCTGCCTCCGCTGGGCGCGAGCTGTGCGGTCGGGCGATGGCAAGGTAGCGACTACGTCGCGCCGGATCAATGGATTCCGTTGCAAGACAGCATCGTCTTGGCGCCCGACTACGAGACCCGCAAGCTGCCGCACGCAACGCGGGAGCGAGACCTGGTGCTGAAGATGTTCCCCGGTCATGCCGCTCCGGCCACGTTCGATGATCTTGATGTGTTCTACGCCACACACGCGGCGAGCCTGCTGCACTTCGCCTGCCATGGGGAGGATGCCACCTTGCAGTCGATCCGGCTCTTGAACAACCAAAGGCTTTCGGCCCAGCAGGTTTTGGGTGGCGGACTGGCGACAGCGTGTCGGCAGAAGCTGCCGCTGGTCTTTCTCAACGCCTGTCAGTTGGGCCGTCCCGGTGCCGGGTTGGTTGCCCCTGACGGATTCGCCACTTCGTTCATCGCCTGTGATGCGGGTGCGGTGATCGCTCCTTTGTGGGAGGTCGATGACGAGATCGCCCACAAGGTGGCGGTGAGCTTCTATGACGCGGTCGCGAAAGACCCCACTACGCCGTTCGCGGAGATCCTTCGCGGTATTCGTGCCCGCGCCTACGAGGAAGACGGCGACGACAGTTATGGGGCTTACTGCTTCTATGGCGACCCGAACGCCGCTGCGCGACAACCTGAATGATTGTGTCGATCGTCGGACCCGAAGATGGCCACGGTGCGGGACGTCCCTGTCAGGCCCTCACGCGCGTGTGGGGTGTGCCAGCCCCGACAGATAGCGCTTCGCGCACGGATCAGCCCGTCGCAGGCCGGCCATCGTGGCCGTAGGTTGGTGTCGCATAGGGGAAAAGGGTGCAGCTAATGCGGCGTCGGGTAGCAAATGGACGCTCACACATGGCCAATGACGCACAGTCCCGCAGCGGCGCGCCGCAAATCGTGTCGGGCATGTCGCCGATCGCCTGCCTCACGGCGCCGGCAACGGAAGACCCCCGCTCCATACCGCCATAGACGCCCGCGAATATCGCGCCGGATGTGCTGTCGCCGATGTCCCAGAAACCTCCGACAACGGTTGACGCGCCCGCGAGTGGACACGATATGGGCGCCGACGACCGAATTTGTCGTCTCGGTGCAGCGGGCGGAGCAACAGCGCCGGTGGCTAACGATCGGCGGAAAGAGGTGCTTGACCAACGACAGCATGTCTGTAGCTTTTCGCGGGGCACGGTCAGTCATTTCCGTTGTCGCGTCCGTTGTAGCGTCGTCGACACCGCCGTCGCGCACAACGCAAGCCTGATCGGCTCCACCCGCGGTCCTGAACCGGCAAGCCATGCTGGGCCTCTCCAACTGCAATAACATGGCGACAAACTGATCCTCGTGCGCCGCGCCCTGCGGTTATGTCGCGCCGGAGGTTTTTGATGCGGCAACCAGTCCACAGACGTGCTTACACTAGCTACGACAACTGGCCACTATCGGGGAAGGCAACTAAATGGCTGGATTCATCGGTGTCGATGCGCCTTTGCTGGGCCTGTCGTCGGCCATCCAGGGCGCGACCGCGGGCACCATGGCTGGCACCACCGTCGGCGCGGCACCGGAGGTCACCGCCATACTTCCGCCTGGTGGTGACGCCGCTTCGGCGGCGGCGGCGGCCGGGCTGAGCGCACGCGGCGCGGCGGCGGTCGCGATGTTGACCGAGCTCACCGGCGGGCACGCCTTGTTTGCCGACACGGTTGGCACGAGTGGGCTCAGCTACACCGCCCAGGACGCCATCAACCAGGTCGCGGTGGCCGTCGAGCAGGCCCTGTAGAGGCCTGCGGACTAGTCCATGGTGGCATTTGGGGACTCTGCTGCTAACCCGCCCGAGGTCAACTACGCCACGTTGATGGCCGGTGACCACGGCGCCTCAGCGACCGCGGCCGCCGCGGCCCACCAGGCGCTGGCCGACACGCTGGCGACCACGATGGGCCTGATGGAGGGCAACGCCGCGTCGACGGCGGCCGGCGGCTGGCAGGGTGTCGGCGGGGTGTCGATGCTGGCCAACGCCACCGAGATGTCCGGTGTGATGAGCATGGCGGTGGCCTGGCTGCAGGAGGGCTCGCTGCTGGCCGCGCAGATCGTCGACGCCTACACCCTGGCGCTGGAGTCGATGATCCCCGCCGAGGTGTGCACCACCAACCGCGGCACCTGGCAGGGTCTGGTCGACACCAACTGGATCGGCCAGAACACCCCGGGGATCATCTCCCTGGACCTCGAGTACTTCGGCCACTTCTGGACGCAGAACGCGTCGCTGATGGCCGGCTACCAGGCCGTGGTGAGCGCCGCGCTGGCCGCTTTGGCGACCCCACCCCCGCTCAACCCGATGTTCGCCAATCCGGCCGGCCCGCTGGCCGGCGTGGTGCAGGCCGGCGCGCAGACTGCCGCCGGGTCGCTGCAATCGGGGTTTCAGGACGTCAGCCAGACCGCGGAGACCGCCGCTGGCGGAACGCAGGCGCCGGCCAGTGCTGCGACCGACGGCTTGTCGCAGGCGATGAGCATGCCGATGCAGATGGTCGGCCAGTTGCCGCAGATGGCCGGCCAGTTGCCCCAAATGCTCGGGCAGGCACCGCAATTGCTCAGCCAGGCCGTCCAGTTGCCGATGGGTATGCTCGGTCAGCTGGGCAACGTCGGCAATCTCGGGGCCGCCGGCGCGCCGGTGGATGCGGCCAGCACCGCGACGCTGTCGCAGGCGGCCATGTCGACAGGCGGTGCAGGCCTCGGAGGTGGCGGCGGCATCGGCAGCGGCGGAAGCGGTGTCGTGCCGAGCAGTTTCACCAGGCCCGCAAGCAGTTTCGCCACCCCGAGCACGCCGAAGCTTCCCGGCGGCTTCACCGGGGTCAACGCCGCCCCCGAACCGGTCGCTGGTTCGGCGGGCCCGGGCATGGGTGGCGGCGGCCTCTACGGGGCCCCGGCGGCCATGGGCCGCGAACCTACCGGATCGTCGTCGGAGAAGGCGCCGACGCGGACGATGCAGCTGACTGCGCGTCCGGCGATGGACAGGGGGGACGGGCGGCGAAATTAGTGCACGGGCGGCGCTTCGCGCGGCCATAAACTCATCTCTATCCACCAAAACAATACAAGGGGAACGATTTTCACATGGCAGACAATGTTGTTGGCAAGGCGGAGGTGTTGCAGGCCGCCGATAGCCTCGAGGACCTTCTGAACCAGACCACATCTCATCTTTCCACGTATGCCAACCACACCAACGACCTGCACGCCTCCGGGATGCTGACCGGCGCCATGGGCACCGCCAACGTCAACACCGGCACGGAGATCCACGACGCGATCGCCAAGATCACCGCGCGCTGGACCACGGCGATCGACATGCTGCGCAACAGCGTCGGCTCGTTCGACAGCACCGACGTCGAAAACGCCTCCCACATCACCCAGGTCGCCGGCAACATGGGCGGCGGCGGGCTGCAGTGGACCTGACCAAAATCACCTGAAACGAAAGGGCTTTCACCGTATGTCTGCCGATCAGCCAATCGCCGTCGACATCGTCGGCAACGCCGACTACACCCATACCCTCTCGACGATCAGCGCCGAGCTGGATAGCGTCACCCAGTCAGCCAACTCAATCCTGTCCGGTGTGGCGGAGTATTTCCACACCCATAACGCCTCGGTGGCGTTCAATGACGTGCACAACCTTCTGATGCAGGGCATTCAGGAGGGCAAGGACACGATCATGCAGCACGGCCACGTGGTCAACCAGTCGGTGGAGAACTTCCAGGGCACCGACGTCGCGGCCGGGCAGTCCTTCATGTCCATCTAAGCTGTCGGCCTTGACTTTTCGCGCGAATGGGGGCCAGCTACATCTGGCCCCCATTCTCATGTTCACCATTGACGGGGGTGTGTTGTCATGGCGTTAACCACGACGGTCGGCGGGCTGTGGACGCTACAGGCGCTGCTCGGGGTGGAGACCATGCCGGCGGTGCTGCGGGTCAAACCCTTTGTGCCGTCGGTGCACGAGTCGTTGATCGTGGAAACCACCGGAGGTCCGCTGCCGCTGAACGAGACCGGCGAGTATCTCGGACTGGTCGCCGCCGGCGTCATCGACGCGAGCGGTCACGTGGACGACGTGGTGCGTGACTGGATGACGGTGCTGGGTCGTCCGGATCGCCAGGTGGTCCTCACGATTCGCCGGCCGGCCGGCGAGGAGCACGGCGTCCCGATCGTGCACGAACGCGTCGTGGTGGTGTGCCGGCACCGCCGGTGGATGGCGATGGTCGCCCGTGACGGCGACGAGGTGATCATGGATGCCGTCGGGGAAGCCGACAACCCCGACGAGCAGGTGCAGCTGATATGTGCGCCGCCGCTCACCGCCCTCGGTGACGCCGCGCCGGCACCTATCGAGGGCGTGAACCTGCCCGGCGACCTGCTGGCCTCGACGCTGGAGCACACCATCCCGCTCGGCCGCGACGCGGTCGCCGCGGCCCTGGGACGGCTGGGCCTGCAGCCGGCCCAGGCCGAGATCCTCACCGCGGCCACCCGGCACGACGAGTCGGCGATGGCCGTTGTTGCGGTGGTGGACCTCGGCATCAGCCACCACGTCCATTCCCGCGTTTTGACCGTCGCCGACACCGACTACGGCCGCGTCAGCATGACCACCACGGTGGCCGCCGACGGCAGGACGTGGCTGAGTGTCTGGCCGGCCAGCATCCCCGCGCTGCACGACGACCTCGCCGAGCTGCTTGCGCTGCCGCGCGCGGCATGAAACGAGCAGGTGGCGACGGCGTGTCGGTTATCGGCCCTCGGATCGCGATGGCTGGCGCTCCGCGCGAGTGGGCGTCGGTAAGGTCTGCCTCATGGCGCTGAATCTGACCTCGCGGTTGCAGGTGACGGCGCATTACTTCTGGAACCGCCGCAACGCCGCCGCGTTGAGTCATCACGGGGTGCGGCTCGAGTACGACCCTGAGCAACGGCGTTCTGCGGCACTGATTTTGGGCTTCACCTTCACCCTGCTCGCGGTGGCGCTGATGTTCATCCTGTCGTGGTTCAAACCGGCGGGGCAGGTCGGCCAGTCGGTCATCCTGGCCGACCGCGATACCGGGGCGGTCTACGTGCTGGTCGACGGGCGCCTGCACCCCGCGCTGAACCTGGCCAGCGCCCGGCTCATCGCCGGCCAGGCCAACAACCCGACGTTCGTCAAGGCCGACGAACTGGCCAAGTATCCGCAGGGACCCACCGTCGGCATCGTGGGTGCGCCGGCGGCGATGCCGATCCGGACCGGTGATGCGTCGCAGTGGGCGGTGTGTGACACCGCCCCGGTCGCGACGGCCACCTCGTCGGCGGGCGACGCGCCGGTGGTGACCGCGATCGCCGGACCACTCACGTTCGGGCAACGCTCGGCGCCGCTGCGCATGCCGTCGGCGATCCTGGGCCGCTACAACGGCGCCACCTACGTCATCTGGGACGGGCACCGCTCGGAGATCGATTTGTCCAACAAGGCGGTCGCGCTGGCACTGGGCGTCGACTCGAGCGCCCCGGAGCCAATTCCGTTGTCCAAGGCCCTCTTTGATGCGCTGCCCGCCACCGACCCGCTGGTGAGCCCGCCGATCCCGCAGGCCGGGGCGCCGTCACCGTTCGACATCGCACCCGGTGCGGTGATCGGCTCGGTGCTGTCGGTGCGCGACCTGGCCCAGCCGGGTTCGGAGACCCTCTACGTGTTGTTGCCCAATGGGGTGCAACGGGTTTCACCGTTTGTGGCGTCGTTGTTGCGGTCGGCGAACTCGTTCGGTGACGTCGCCCCGCTGCAGGTCGCCCCGGACCGGCTGGCGCGGATACCCGTGGTGGACAGCCTGCCGGTGTCGTTTTATCCCGCGACCCGGCTGCAGCTGGTCGACACCACCGTCGACGGCACCACCTGTCTGGCGTGGTCGAAGGGCGCCACCGACCACTCGGCGCAGATCACAGTGCTGTCCGGGCAGAGGCTGCCGATCCCGGTCGGCGCCGACCAGCAGCTGGTGCATCTGGTCAAAGACACCCGCGACCCCAACGCGGTGGAGGCCGACCAGGCCTACATCGGCAAAGCCGCCACCAACCTGGTGATGACCACCAGCGCCGCGCCGGCCGCCGACAGCCGCGAGTCGATGTGGTGGATCTCCGATCAGGGTGTGCGCTACGGCATCGAGCTCACCGACGAATCGCTTCGGGCGCTGGGGGTTTCGCCGGCCAACGCCCGCCAGGCGCCCTGGCCGCTGATCCGCGTCTTCGCAACCGGGCCGGCGCTGAGCCGTGCCGACGCGATGACCCAGCACGACACGTTGACCCCGGTCGTGGGCGCCGAGGCGCTGCCCACCGGCGCCGCGACGAGCCCGGCAGGTGGGTCGTAGTGAAAACCCAAGGACGACAAGAGATGTGGCTAGCTTCAGCACCGCCGCCGATAGGATGGATACAGTGACCGACCGCGAAAGCAGCAACGACGTGCCCGCTGCGCCGGACGACAAGGGCCAGACCGAGCCGCCGACCCCACCCGCGCCGGGTCAGCCGGAGCCGCCGCAGGGACCGCCGCGGCCCGCCGTGCCGCCGCCAGCTGCGCCCGCGGCGCCGGTGACGCCGCCGTGGGAGCGACAACCATCCGGGCTGGGGTCATCGGACACGGATCCTGATGCGGTGCAACGGACTTCGTTCCGACGGCCCGGCGGCCCGCTGAACTCCTACGGTGCCGAGGGCTCCGCGCCTCCGCGAGGCGAGGAAGACCGCCGAGGCCCCGCCGATGTCCAGCCGCCACCGGTGCCCGGTGAGGAGGAACCGCAGACCCGGCGCACCGAGCCCGAACGGTTCGGGCCTCCGAATGCCTTCATGCCGCAGCCGGGTGACGGCCGCCAGCCGCCGCCGACCGAGCGCCCGGGCCCGCCGCCGGGCGCCCCGCATGACCCGCAGAGCGCCGAACGAGCCGGCACCACCGAGGCGTACCCTCGCCGCGACTTCGGACCGCCGCCGTTCCGGGACACCCCCGAGGGGTGGACACCGCCCCGCGGCGAAGCGCCTACCCCGCCGACACGGCCGGCGGCGGCCGACACTAGTCCGCAACAACGGCCGGGTCCACCTGCGCCCGCGCAACGCGGCGAGCCGCGCCCGCCGCAGTGGGCGCAGGCCGGTCCGGCACCAACGGGGCGGGAGCGATGGGCCGAGCAACGCGGTGGGGAACCCGCCGCGGCGGCGGCTCCGCAGAGCTGGTCGTACTCCGACCAGATCCGCAGCGCCGAGCTGGTGCCCAGCCGCAAGATCCCGCCCGCCCGCGGCTGGCGCCGCGCCGTGTACAAGGGCACCTTCGGGCTGGTCAACCTCGGACAGTCACCCGATGAACTGCGCCAGGCCGAGCTGCACGCCAAGGTCCGCTCGCTGCTGCGCGGCCGCTACAAGGTCGGGGTGCTGGGCAAGGGCGGCACCGGCAAGACCACCATCGCCGCCTGCGTCGGGTCGATCTTCGCCGAGATCCGCCAGGAAGATCGCGTGGTGGCCATCGACGCCGACACCGCGTTCGGCAAGCTCGGCAGCCGTATCGACCCCAACGTCGCGGGTTCCTATTGGGAGCTGGCGGCCGACCAGTACCTGAACAGCTTCGCCGATATGCGCACCCGGGTCGGCAACAACACGTCCGGGCTGTTCGTGCTGGCCGGTGAAACCTCGACCGCGCGCCGCCGGGTGCTGGACGCCGCGATCTACCGTGAGGCCACCTCACGGCTGGACAACCACTTCACGATCTCCATCATCGACTGCGGTTCGACGATGGATTCGGGTGTGACACAAGAGGTTCTGAATGATCTCGATGCGTTGATCGTGGTGTCCTCGCCGTGGCTGGACGGCGCGTCGGCGGCCGGGCAGACGCTGGATTGGTTGGGCGCCAACGGCTACACGGGCCTGCTGCACCGCACGGTGGTGGTCCTCAACGACTCCGACGGGCACGCCGACACCAAGACCCGCTCCACGCTAAGGGATTATTTCAGCCGTCACGGTCAGACGGTGATCGAGCTGCCCTTCGACGGGCATCTGCGCCCCGGCGGGGTGATCGACATCGACAACGAGATGAATCGGGTCACCCGTCGGCGGGTGCTGGAGATCGCCGCCGCGATCGCCGAGCACTTCCCGACGACCACCGATGCGCCCAGGGAGCGCCGATGACGGCGGTGCGGCCGGGCTTCCCACCTCCGTCG
>Ga0134125_10008278_pt1 | contig 11726 bp, 10 predicted proteins | sample KB31751_FD_96464 | JGI IMG/M metagenome (GOLD analysis project Ga0134125, IMG submission 96464) | Terrestrial soil microbial communities with excess Nitrogen fertilizer from Kellogg Biological Station, Michigan, USA - KB3-175-1 | ecosystem: Environmental > Terrestrial > Soil > Unclassified ... | reverse complement strand
TGCACGAGTGCTGCTGCGGGGCTGCTGCCCGGGAGTGCGACCGCGCGCCACGGCGTCCGTCGCCCTTCTGTTACAGACTGCCTGTTAGAGACTGCGTTTCAGCACGGCCATGAGGTCCACGACCTTCGCAGAAGTTTCGGGCGACGCGGCAACCGGGGACTCGGCCCGCGCGTCTTTGCGCCGCAGGCGTGCAGCGACGACCTTCGACAGTCACGCGCGAAACTTGTCTTGGTACTGCGACGGACTCCAGTCGCCTCTCATCGACTCGACCAGTTGCCGCCTGCGCGCGCCACCCGCGCTAACCGCTTCGGGCGGCGCGCGTGGCGCGCCGCCCGGGCGGGTGCTCGCCGCTGCCGGCTGCTACCAGTAGCGCTCCGCCTTGTAATAGTCGTAGCTCTTGTCCCGGTACGCTTCACCGTCGTTGCTCGTGAGCTCGTCGATGGAGGCGGCCGGCGCCGCTTGCAGTTGCGCCTTCGTGTAGTTCACGACGTAGGCATTTTCTGTTTCGTTGTAATGCAGCGCTGACCAGGGAATGGGGTGGTACTTCTCGGCCATGCCGAGAAAGCCACCAAACCCGACGACTGCGAACATGATGTTGCTGGAGACCTTGTCCAGCATCACGTCCTCAATCTCGCCGATCTTGTGCCCCGCCGTGTCTTTCACGTTGGTGCCAATCACCTTCTTCGCACGGATGGCTGTGGTGTGTCCGCTTGCCGTGTTCATATCGCGTTCTCCGAGTCTGTGAGGGGGTCCGTAAGCTGAATGGTCGCGGAACGAACGACGCCCTCAAGTAGTCCGCCGCCCCTTGCCCATGTAGGACGGCCAGCAAAAGCTGCGCCTCGCCGTAGTGCACCGAGCGCGAACCTTTTGAGCTACCATGAGTCCGCCTAGTGAAGGCGCTTTAGCGGCGTGCCGGAAGCACGCTTTCGGGTCAAGGAAGGACCATGAGTCACGAACGAGAGTCCGAGCGCGGCGGCGCGTTTACCCGCCGCAACTTTTTGGACGGCGCCGCTTATACCGCAGCACTTTCGCTCCCGCTTGAATCCCCGGCTGCAGGAGCGGGACGCCCCCCGCCGCCGGTCAGCGCCGCTCCGGGGCGTGTGACGGTGACCCTGCGCATCATCGGCCAGGCCTATCCGCTGAGCATCGACTCACGCGCGTCGCTGCTGGACGCAATTCGCGATCACGCCGGCCTGATGGGAACGAAAAAGGGCTGCGGCCATGGCCAGTGTGGAGCATGCACCGTGCACCTGGACGGTCGCCGCGTCCTCGCGTGCCTGACGTTTGCGGTCATGAGCGCCGGGCGCGAGATCACTACGATCAAAGGTCTGAGAGCGCCGGGTGCGGCATTGCATCCCATGCAACAGGCGTTCATCGATCACGACGCGTTCCAGTGCGGCTGTTGCACGCCAGGACAGATCGTGGCCGCAGACGTGGTCCGGACTTGCGAATACATGTATCTGTCGCTGCGCGGCCTCGACGACCATCGTTGCTGCGATCGAATAGGCCGGGGCGGCCAGCTGAGGAGACACTAAGATATGGAGCATTTTCTCTATCGGCGCGCGCCAAGCGTCGAGGCAGCCGTGAGAACGGTACGCGAAACCACCGCCGCGCAGTTCATCGCCGGCGCCACCAATCTCAAGGACTTCATGACGCTCGGTGTGGTGCAGCCGCAGACTCTGGTAGACATCAACGACTTACCCGAGCGCTACAGGCGGATTGACAGCAGCGAAACCCGTCTGCGTCTCGGAGCGCTGGTGCGCATGGCCGACGCCGAGGATCATCCGGCGGTACGGGCCCGATTCCCGCTCATCCAGCAGACTCTCGCCCTGGCCGCGAGCCGGCAGATCCGCAATATGGCGACACTTGGGGGCAATATTCTGCAGCGCACCCGCTGCGAGTACTTCCGGGGTCGTGGCTTCGCCTGCAACAAGCGCGTGCCCGAATCTGGTTGCGCCGCACTCGAGGGCGTGAATCGCGCTCACGCGGTGCTCGGCACGAGCGGCAAATGCATTGCCGCGTACGCCGGTGATTTCGCGCAGGCGCTCATTACACTCGACGCGACCGTGGAGACGGCCGGCGGCCGTCGCATTCCATTCGCGCAGTTGCACCGCCTGCCTGGAGAAACCCCGGATCTTGAGACCACACTGTCGGCCGGGGAGCTGATTACCTATATCGATGTACCGGCGGGTCCGTGGACGCAGCGCTCGCGCTACGTGAAGGTTCGCGACCGCGATTCTTTTCAGTTTGCGCTGGCTTCGGCCGCTGTCGCGCTGCACCTCGAGGGCAATCTGGTGCGCGAGGTTCGTATTGCGCTCGGTGGGGTCGCGACTGTGCCGTGGCGCGCGCGCGATGCGGAAGCACTGCTGCGCGGGCGCCGGCTCGATGAGGCGACGGCCACGCGGGCGGCCGAAGTGGCCTTTGCCGACGCGCAGGCGCGCCGCCACAACGCCTTCAAGATCCCCCTAGGCAAACGCACCCTGGTCCGCGCACTGCTGGAGACGCAGGCGATGAGCGTTGCGCATGAGTAAAACGCGTCGCCCCTGCTTGTCCGCCCTGGGAGTCACCTAGTGGTCGGGTGCGGCTGCCGAATCGCCCAGTAGCGCGGCACAGTCCGCGTCTTTGGCCAGACCGGGATCCACGAAGGCGATCACAGCCGCGAGCGGCGTGAGCGCGACGCCGAGCGCCGTGGCGATCGCGCCCTGCTTGACGGCCGGGCCGGCGGCCAGCCCAATTGAAGGTTTGAGCAGATGGCCGGTGATCCTCACTGGCGCCTTGAGACGTGCGAGGCGGAACTTTTTCGGCTCGCCACGCAGCGACAGGTCGAGTTCCTCCGGGCCGAGTCGGACCTCGCCACGCCCGGTAATGCGGACGTCTTTGGCGTCCACTACGAAGTCCTGAGCGCGCATAGTGCCGTTCTGGATGTTGAATTGCGCGATCCCGCAACGCACCTCCTCACGATCCTGGCCGCCCTTGAGCAGTAGTCCGAGGCCATGGGCAACGTCCACCCCGGTCAGCTCGGCGAAGGCTGCATTGATCTCGCCGTGCGGCAGGACGAATGTGGCTGTGCCGTCGGCGGCGGCGGCGAAGTCATGCAGTGAATCGCCGCTGCCGGCCGCGACCAGTCGCGCCTGCAACGATCCCGTGAGCGGGGCTTTCGCGTCGGGCGATTTGCCCTTGAATTGCGCGAGCTGGATGTCGGACATGCGCAGATCCAGCCGAGTCGCGGGAGCCTTGCCACGTGCATCAATGACCGCCGTGCCGCGCAGTCTTCCCTGAGGCATCTGCATTTCCATCGGATCGAGACTAAGCACCCCCTCATTGAGCTTAATGTGCAGCGCTACTTGTTTGAGCGGCACGGTCCCGGCCTCGACGGACGTCGCCGTGAATTGCACGTCGGCATTCATGGCGCGCACGCGGTCAACCTGAAGACGAGCGTCCGGGAGAAGGCGCGCTTGCGGCGGCGCGGTGGCAGGGGGTGCTTCGTGCTTACTTGCCGCTGCCCGCGGCGCGGCCTTGCTGAGAGAGCCAGCCGGAGGGGCTTCAGGCAGCGGTTTGCCGCCGAGGGACTCCGCCAGGTCGCTCAGGCGAAGTTGTTTCGATACCAGAGCGCCGGTGACGTCCGGACGCTTGCGCGACATGTCGATGTTGAGCGCGCCATGCACGTCACTGCGGCCGATCTCTCCGGCGACCGGGTCCACGCGGATGCGTGTGCCATCGCGCTCAATCGAGGCCCGCAACTGAAAGGGAGGCGTCTTGGGGAAGGCGAGTTGGGTCAGATAGTAAAGATCGGCGAGGTCAGTGCCGGAGGCGCGCAGCACGAGCCCGACCCGTCCCAGATCGAAGGGCTTGCGCACTACCCCGTCCGAGTCGAGGCGCATGCTGCCAGCCTCGACATGCACGGTGAACGGGTAAGGGCGATCGGGTTGGAGTGTAAGCAACGGACCCCCGATAAGGTGCACGCGCAACGGTTGCTTGTTGATCGTGCCCGTGCCGACCAGCTGAAATGCCTGCGGATCTTCTTGCGTGGCGCGCTCGTGCGCGTGAACCTGGGCGTCGACATCCAGGTGCAGCATCTCGTCTTTCAGCGTCAGCCGCCCGTCGCGTACCAGCAGGTTGCGAACGATCGGCAGCCGTACCGGCGGTGCGGCGGCCTGCGACGAGGGCTTGCTGGCGGCAAAGGTCCAGTTGGCGTGGCCCTCGCTGTCGCGATGCAAATAAAGCACTGGCTTGTCCATCTCTATGCGCTCGAAAATTACGCGCCCCAGCAGCAGGGGCAGCAGCTTCACGTGGAGCTGCAGGCGCTCGGTGTGCAGCATCGCAGGCGCAGGCTCCCCCGGTGGATTGCCGACCGTGAGACCGTCGAGCGTGACCGCCGGTGTCAGCGAAAAGATGCGCGCCCGCATCCGGCCGTCGATGACGACGCTGCGTCCCGAGCGTGCCGACGCCATGCGTTCTATCGGGTGCTTGAGCACGTTCAGATCGAGCAGTGCTAAAGCCAGCAGGGCTGCGAGCAGGATTGCGCCCAGACTCACTGCGAGCCAGCGCGCGACCGTGCGCGCTCGCGATCTATCCGCCATCGTTCTGGCCTTGGGTGCGTGGCGCGGAGGCGGGCTCTGATCGCAGCGCGATACGTCTCGCGCTCAAGGCGGCGTTGACCTCGGCACCCAGCAGGAGGGTATAGCTCAGCAGGTAGAACCACAAAAGCAGCACGATGACGCTCGCGAGCGCCCCGTAAGTCTGGTCATAGCTGCCGAAGGAGCGAACGTAGACGGCGAACAGGCCGCTCACGGCGAGCCATAGGCCCGCCGTGACCGCCGAGCCGCAGGTCAGCAGACGCCAGCGGTGCGGTCGACGAGCTGGGGCAAAGTGATAGACGAGCGCGAGTCCGACTACCGCAAAGCCCCACAGGACGAGCCAGCGCACGACTCCGACGACCAGGTTTACCCACCAGCTGGTACCGAGAATATAGAGGCCGACGGGAACGACGACGCCAACCAGCAGCATCGCCAAAAATCCCACGATCGCGCCCAGCGTCATCAATAGCGAAGTCAGGATCTGCCGAAAGAAGCCCCGACGCTCGGGCACTTCGTACGCAATGGTGGTTGCGGTCATGAGCGCGCTCATGGTGAGGCGGGCACCCCACAGGGCGAGCAACAAGCCGATCACTGCCGCGACCGTGAGGGCACTGTGATCATGGGTCGCAACCTTCTGTAGCTGCGTATTGAAGATGTGCCAGACACCCGGCGGCAGGATGCCTGCAAACACGCTCATGTGGCGGCTGACGTCGGCAGGGGTAGCAAACAGGCCGTAGAGGAATACGGCGGCCGCCAAGCCGGGAAACACCGACAACAGCGCGTACATGGCTATCCCACCCGCCAGCAGCCCCGCGTTGTGGGTCTGTACCTTGTCGACTACGCGCACGGCCACGCGCCACCAGCCGCAGATGCCAAGCGGCTGGGGGGGCGGCGACTGGGCCTTAACCACGGTGGAAGAGCGCGTGACGTGAACTCCGGCAGACCGGGAGACAAGGAGTGTGGCTGGCGGCGCGGTCTGGCGCTGTCGGACTAGGCTGATTCGCTCGCCCGCCTTTTCCCGGCGAGTGAACTACGACGTCAGGACTTGCTGGCTTGACGCGGCTGCAGCAGAGCCTCCAGCTGTTCCGCGGCAATCGGCTTGGTCAGGTGATGATCGAACCCGGCAGTCAGTGCGCGCAGGCGATCCTCGTCCTGTCCCCAGCCCGTGACTGCAATGAGAGTCGCGTCCCGCCCCCAATCGCTGGCACGGACGCGCTGCGCGAGCTGGTAGCCATCGAGGTCCGGGAGGCCAATGTCGAGCACCAGCGCCTGCGGGCGGAACGTCGCCCCCCGGACGAGCGCCGTGGCGGCTGTATAGGCGGTCTGGACGCGGTGGCCGGAAAGCTCCAGGACCATCGCGCAGGTGTCGGCCGCGTCGCGATTGTCATCCACCACCAGAATTCTCATGCCCGCCCCGGCGGGGGCAGCTTCCGCTGTCTGCTCAGTGCGCGAGGGTTCCTCGCTGGGCATACCGGTCGGCAGACGCACCACGAACTCCGTGCCCCGACCCGGCCCCTCGCTCTTGGCGGTCACCGTGCCGCCGTGCAGCGTGACCAGACCGCGCACCAGTGCCAGTCCGACACCGAGGCCACCCTCGGCGCGCGCATCCGGGGCGTGAGCCTGCGAGAACAGCCGGAACAGCCGGGGCATCATGTCCGGGGCGATTCCGATGCCGTTGTCACGGATCGAGATCACTGCTTCGTCCCCCTCTCTGACCGCCTGCAACTGGATGCGTCCACCGGTATCGGTGTACTTCGCGGCATTGATCAGCAGGTTCGAGAACGCCTGCGCAAGGCGCACGGCATCGGCGTCGAGGCGCACGGGCTCTTTCGGCAGGTCGAGCGATAGCCCATGTTTCTTGTCATCAAGCATCGGACGCGCCGTCTCGATTGCCGCACCGATTACCGACGTCAGCTCGGTGCGGGCCTTCTTCAGTTCCAACGACCCGTGGGTGATACGCGAGATGTCGAGCAGGTCATCGAGCAAGCGACTCATGTGCTCGATCTGACGCTCGATGATCTCATCGGAGCGCTGCCGCTGTTCCGGAGACCGGCCCGGCCTCTTGGCCGCGGCCAACGCGTAGCGTATCGGCGCGAGGGGATTGCGCAGTTCATGCGCCAGCAGCGCCAGAAACTCGTCCTTGCGTTGATCGGCCTCGCGCAGGGCTTCCTCGCTCTGACGCAGGCCCTGCTCAAGTTGCTCGCGTCGGATGAAATCAGTGGCCTGTCGGAGGTACAGCGTCAAGCGTCGCAACTGCTGGTCGGCGGGACGGTGCGGCGAATGTGACAGCGTCGAGATCGACCCGAGAATGGTGTCGTCAGCGGCGATCATCGGCACTGAGACCAGCGCGCGATAGCCGGACGCGCGCGCCCAGCTGCGCTGCGCTTCGAAGGGGCCGTCGAGCTCGGCGTCGGAGATGACGAGTTCATCGAGTCCCGTAGGATCCGGAACGGCAGCGCTGCACTCGCCAAGACCCTGGTGTGCCACGAGCCCGAACTCGCCGCTTGCGTTGCGCAGTTGCACGCAGCCCGCATCTGCGCCCAGCAGCTCGATGGCGGTGACAAGCATCTCTGCCACGCCTTCCCGCAGAGAGCGTGACTGCCACAGGCGTGCACTGCGCATGTTCAGCGCGGCCAGGCCCTCGGCTTCGGCCGCCAGTCGCTGCTCGCTATACAGCAGGGAGGCCTCCGCGTGCTTGCGCTCGGTGACGTCGCGAGCCACCTTCGAGGCGCCGATGATGGTGCCCTGAGAATCACGCACCGGCGACACGGTGAGAGATACCTGTACCCTCCGGCCGTCCTTGGTGAGGCGCGTGGTGTCGAAATGATCGATCGACTCGCCGCGTCGGAGCTTATCCAGGATTCCCCTTTCTTCACCGTACAGCTCCGGCGGAATGATGATCGTGATGTGCTTGCCGATCACCTCGTGCGGCCGATAACCGAAGATGCGGGTGGCGCCGGCGTTCCAGGACAATATTCGGCCGTCAAGATTCTTGCTTACGATCGCATCGTCCGAGGACTCGACAATCGCCGCCAGCCACGCCAGGCGGACGACGTCATCCAGGTCCTCAACGGTGGTCGGCGCCGAACCGGGCACCGGTGCAGATTTACCTGCGCTCATGTGTGCCTCTAGGTGAAGTTCCCGCGGCAAGCCTGTCAGCAGGCTGCCGGCAGTATATGTCGAGCACTGGCAGCGGGGCGGAGCGGTAGTTGTCTGGGTTCCTTATATGGGGCGCCGAAACGGGCGATAAGCACCGACGCGCCAGGAAACACGTAGGTCTTTACCTACGCTTCGGCTCAGCGGGATGGCGCCGGGACGGGCGCCGCCTCCCCGCATACGAACAGCAGCGAGCAGGTGGCGTGGGTCAGCATCTGCGCAGCGAGGTCCCCCAGGAACAGCTGCTCATCGGGCCGCCGGCTCACACCGATGACCAGCAGGTTGTGCCTGGCGTTCGCCAGCTCGCGCAGGAGCACCGCATCGAGCGGGCCTGCAGTGAGAATCCTGCCACGCACCTCGACGCCGTAGTGTTCGCCCAGCTCGACGATCTCATTCATAGCCGCCGTGGCGCTGGATCGCGGCAACAGAGCGCTCCCGAAGCGCTGGCGCCAGGGATGCGCAGGCGCCCCGCCGCGGCTGTCCAAATGCAGAGCGGTGACCCGGCCGCGCGAGGCGTGTGCCAGGGCGACGGCCACCTCCGCGCCGTCGCGCGCCGTACGGGTGCCGCTCACTGCCACCAGGGTGTGCAGTTCTCCGGTGTCGGGTGCGCTGCGGTGCACACCGCGCGCAATGGTGATCGCGAACGCGCCGGAGGCACCGGCGATGGCCGTACCGATCTCGGGACTGAAGTCGCCCCGCGCAGAGGCCGGTTCGCGCCCGATGACCAGCAGTCCGAAGCCCTTGTGGCCTTCGGCTGCGATGGCTTTGTGGGCCGCCTGTTGCTCGGCCGCTCGGGTCCTCACGTCTAAATCGGGTGCGGGCGCCGTCAGCTCGCCCGAGGACGCGGCCGCGGCCTTCAGCACCGCCGTTGATTCTTCGGCGGGACTCGCTGCATGCCGCTCCGGGGGCGAGCTGTCGACGTGCATGACGGTGGTGGGTATCCCGCGCCCGCCCGCCAGAAGTCCTGCGAGGCGCGAGGCCAGCTTGCCGCTGGGACTGGCGTCCACGGCCACCAGCAGGCGCTCGAGCTGCGGCAGGAACGCGCGCGACTCGAACTCCTCGCGCTCGAGCCTCACCTGTTCTTCGCGACCCATCGGCAGGCGTCGGAAGGCCCAGCGCAACATCGGCGGCATGGCTACGGTGGTCACGACCGCCATGGCGACGATGGCGGTGAACAGATCCAGGCTCAGCACCTTCAGCTGCAAGCCGATCGAAGCGACGATCACCTCCGTGGAACCGCGCGCATTGACACCGCAGCCCACCGCGAAGGACTCCGCGTAGGTCAGGCCGCCGGCGCGACCGCCAACAAATGCACCGACGAACTTACCCACGCTCGCCAGAACGATGAGTGCGAGTGTCAGCCACAGGAAGCGTGGCTGGGTGAGTGCGCCGAGGTTGATGCTGAGGCCAGCTACGGCAAAGAAGACTGGCATGAAGAGCGCGACGATGAGGCCGCGCAGCGGAGCGTCCACGCGCTTGATCAGAAGCGGAGACTGACCGAGCAGGATTCCGGCGACGAAAGCCCCGAGGACGAAGTGCACCCCCAGTGCATTGGTGACGAGCGCCATGAGCCCGGCGATGATCAATATTGTCGTGACCGTTGCCATCTCGCTCGTCAGCGCGTCGTTCGACCAACGCACGAGCCTGAAGACGATGCGCCGGCCGACCGTGAAGCTGAGCACCAAGAACAACGCGGTCCCCACTACGGTGCGCGTAAGGGCTGCTGCATCGACCGTGCCATAGAGCGCAAGCCCCAGCGTGATCGATACGATCACCCAGCCGATCGTATCGTCGAGTATCGACGAGGCCAGAATGACCTGGCCGACGGTGCGGCGCAGGAAGCCGAGATCGCGGATGACCAGCGCCACGATCTTGACCGACGAGATCGACAGGGCCGTGCCGAGGAACAATGCGCTGACCAGGCGGTGCCCGGACGTTGGCAACATCGACGCCGGCAGCAGGGCGCCGAGCGCACAGCCGCAGGCGAACGGCACCACGATGCCGCATACCGAGACATAGACAGCCGGCCGGCGCGCAGTGCGGAACACGGCGAGGTCGGTCTCCATGCCGGTCATGAGCAGCAGCAGCAGAATGCCCAGCTGCGACACGCCATCCAGCATGGCCTTTTGCTCCGGCGCTGCAGGAAAGAGGCTGTGCCAGAGGCCCGGCGCCAACGCGCCGAGAATCGAGGGACCGAGAAGTACTCCCGCGAGGATCTGCCCGGTGACGCTCGGCTGACCGACGCGTTGCAGCAGCTCGCCGATCAGCCGTCCAACGGTCAGTAACACCACTATCTGAGCGATGAAGACCGCGACCGAGGCCGAGTGCACCATGCAACTGAATGTATCACCGCCGCGCTGCGGGGTCCGCCGACTCGGGCCGCAGCGTGGCGTTGCAACACGTGCGCTGTAGCGGGGTGGCAACACGACTGTTGTCATCCAACAGCACCGCGAAGCCCGGCCACGACCGACAGTGATTGCTGCTCTCGACCTACAGCTTACGGACCGTGACGGCGTTAGTTTGCTTGCGCGAGCGGCAGGGCCGCTGACACAAGGATGCGGAGATGGCGCGCGAGTACAGCAAGGCCGCTGGCAGGAAGGTTCATCGTGCGATGCACGAGATGAAGCGCGGTGAGCTGCGCAGCGGCCGTTCTGGCCGCAAAGTCAAAACTCGCAAGCAGGCGGTAGCGATCGGACTCGCAGAGGCGCGGCGCGCAGGGAAGAAGGTACCCCGGAAGAGGAAATAGCGGAGGCGGCGATGTTTACCATCCTGTTGATCATCCTCGTTCTGATCCTGGTCGGCGCGCTGCCGACCTGGCCCTACAGCGCCGGATGGGGCTATTACCCCAGCGGCGGCATCGGCCTGATCGTGATCGTGCTGGTCGTGCTGCTGCTCATGGGGCGCCTATAACGCCACCGGCGGCTCTGCGTGAGAGCACGGCATGGTGCAGTCAGGGACCAACAGAGCAGCGCGGCCCCTACGCACCGGCCGCGTCGGGCGGCTATTGGGGCTGCTGTGCGTCGTCGCCCCGATTTTGGTGGCTGAGGCACGTGGCACGCTGCCTGCACGTGCCGTGGCGACCCGCTTCTCCAGTCTGTCCGAGCTTACTCCGCGTAATGTCCGCGGCCTGATGCCGCTGGCGGCGTTGCCGCTCGAGGTCGGGCCTCCCGACGATGCCACGGGGACGGATCCTGCCGCGCCAGGTCGCGCGGCTCGGCTCGGCTCGCTCGCCGCTGGCGATGAGCGGCTGAGGGGGTTTGTCAGCTGGCGGGTGGCACTGAATGGCGGCGGCGCCGCAGTCAGCACCGGGTCGCATGACAATGGCGTGGCGGTCAGCCTCGTCGCTGCGCCCGCAAGTGCCGCGGGGCTGAGCGGTGCTCTTGCGGCCTGGGACGCCTCCCACTCACGCCTCGTGTGGGCCGCCGGGAAACCTGCCGCGCGAAAGTCCGGAGCACTGGTCACCGCCGGCGGTCTGGTTCTCTACTGCAGCGCCGATGGCTGGTTTAACGTCCTTGATGTCACAAGCGGGCGGGAGCTGTGGAGGCACCGGCTCTCCGGCGGCGAACGCGCGACCCCGGTCAGCTACCTCGGGCCCGACGGCCATCAGTTCGTGGCCGTGCTGACCGAGCAGCGCGGCCACAGGCCGACCCTGCAGCCGTTTTCACTTCCTCGGTAACGTCCGGCCAGTCCGACACCTACTGTAGTCCTAGTCCTACGCGTCGTGCGAGTTCGGCTGACAGCCGGAGGACGACGCGCCACGCTATTGTGCTAGTCAGCGGGCAGTCGCGCCCACGGTCGCGGTTGCTCCTGGGACACCATCCCCGAAGCCGGAATTGCGCGGGGCGATGTACAAACGATGCGAACTTGACAGCCCGGGCGGCAGCGTCCGTCTGGGCGGTCAGGATGACTATCTGGCAGGGGGGCGTTCGGCCTTCTGTCATTCCCTGTTTCGAGCGCTGCGTCGAAGGGCAGCCGCTGGGCCGGAGTGCGCTG